>VFQT010000128.1_pt1 | contig 118372 bp, 114 predicted proteins | sample 3512381 | NCBI WGS metagenome assembly VFQT01 (sample SAMN10412376, study PRJNA504923) | tailings metagenome | isolation source: Relicate 2 Philex TSF3 active mining site | place: Philippines: Tuba, Benguet | collected 2017-08-29
AATGACCCATGGTGTAACTGGCAACACGTCTGATTTTGGTTCAGAAGAGTCTAGGTTCGAGCCCTAGTGGGTCAACAACGAGAGGAGTGTACTTGCACTCCTCTTTTTTGTTTGGTAAATTTTTTAAGACATGAGCGAAGACAAGCGAACAGAACTAAGTAAACTCGGTGAATTCGGAACTATTAGTCACTTGACCAAGAATTTCACGAATCGTCAAGATTCTACTATTTTCGGAATTGGAGATGATGCGGCAGTGATCGAACGCAACGAGGAGGAATTTACCTTGATCTCAACCGACTTGTTGATGGAAGGTATCCACTTTAATCTGATGTATATGCCCTTCAAGCATTTAGGCTATAAAGCGGTTGCAGTGAATGTTTCTGATATACTGGCCATGAATGGAACTCCGGAACAGATCACAGTTTCAATGGCAGTTTCTAACCGTTTTCCTTTAGAGGCATTAGAAGAATTGTACGAAGGGATCCGTTTGGCTTGTCAAACCTATCATGTTGACTTAATTGGCGGTGATACAGCATCTTCTCCATCCGGGCTGAATTTGTCGATCACAGCAATTGGTCGTGTGAAGAAAACGCAAATCGTTTATCGCAGCGGTGCTCAGCCGAATGACCTGGTTGTTGTTACCGGAGATTTGGGTGGAGCGTATATGGGTTTACAAGTATTAGAGCGCGAACGTAGCGTCTTTGAGGCAAATCCTGCTATTCAACCCGATTTGGATGGCTTTGATTATATCATTCAGCGACAATTGAAGCCGGAGGCACGACAAGATGTTATTGGATTCTTGCGTGAATTAGATGTGTTGCCAACTTCTATGATGGATATTTCGGATGGATTGGCTTCTGAGGTTTTACACTTGTGCAAGTCGAGCAATACCGGAGTACGCTTATACAACAACAAACTACCAATTGATACTCAGACATCTACAACAGCTATTGATTTCAATTTGGATCCGGTAACATGTGTTTTGAACGGTGGAGAGGATTATGAATTGGTGTTTACAGTTTCTCCGTCAGACTTTGATAAGATCAAAGGAAATCCTCATATGAGTATTGTTGGTTACATGACTGATATCAGTGAAGGACATTATTTGGTAGACACAAACGATTCATTGGTTCCTTTGCGAGCTCAAGGGTGGGATGCATTTCAATAAGCAGTCAGAAAGTTCAGACAATAAAAAAGGCGCTTCGAAAGCGCCTTTTATTATTTTGATCCTTTTTTATCTTTTTTTCGCATTGGATCCGTAATGCCATTGCCGTCATCGTTTGGATCTGTGCTCTCTGGATTAGATTCAGTTTCTGAACCATCACCGGTAATTCCTTTTTCAGTTGGAACTGGAATAGACTGTACATTCGGACGGATATCCTCCTTCTGACAGCTTGCTGCCACAAATAAAAATGCCGCTATGTAAACAATCTTTTTCATGAGATGAACTCTATTACAAACAAATATACGTGAATTGATTTGATTAATCCAAATTTTCTAGCGGAATTTTGAGTAAAACGCGTGTTCCCTTGATTGAATTGTCAGGATTCATCATTTGAAAGGGTCCAATCAACTCGTAATCTTTTTTCAAAATGGTCCTAATAAGGGTAATTCGTTTGGATGTGATTTCCATGCCTTGCGACTTGTGATCGCCCACAAAACTTGCTTTTTTCTTCAAGGAGAAGTCAATTCCGATCCCATTATCATCTATGCAGATCTCCAGTTGATTGGCGATCACTTTCAAAACAACATCAATTTGACCTTTTTTAGTTTCGTCTGGAAGAATTCCGTGAATAATACTGTTTTCTACAAAAGGCTGTAAAAGCATGGCTGGTACAGTCACGGTATCTGTATCAATCGCATCGGTATCGATCTCATATGTAAAGCGATCTTTAAAGCGCATGGCTTCAAGAGATAGATACAATTCCAGTCGTTCCAACTCCTGCGTTAAAGAAACCATGTTGTCACCCTCTGCAGCCGTGTCCAGGTTTTTTCGGATCAACTTGGCAAAACTTGTCAAATAGCGGTTGGCTGATAGCTTGTCTTGGGTATTAATGAAGTACTGAATCGAATTCAGGGAGTTGAAAATGAAATGGCGATTCATGGAAGCATTCAGTGATTGTTGTTCCAAAGCGAGTAAACGGGTTTTGTTTTCCAGATTTTCTTTGTAATTGCGTTCGCGTTCGCGGCGAATTTGATACCTGAAATACGAACGAACTAAAAATGCGGCAGAAAGCAATAAAAGCAGGTAGAACCACCATGTACGCCAAAATGGTGCTCGGATGAATATTGGAATGTTTTTGGATTCGGAAACATTGCCCATTTCGTCGATTGCTCGAATATGCAAGGTGTAATCTCCATCGGCAAGATTGGAAAGGGAAATGGTGGAGTTAGAAGATGCCGGAGACCATCCGGCTTCTTGTCCTTCTAGCCAGTATTGAAACATTACTGCATCAGGATCTTGCAGTAAGATCCCATCGATATCAATAGTAATGTTGTTCTTATTGTAGGGCAATTCGAGTCCAAGTGGAACACCAAATTGGTTTACTTTAACGTTTTCATTCGTGGTCCAAGGAGTGTAGTTGACCAATAAATTTCTGAAATGAATGAGAGGTTTAAATGCTGCGTTACCGGATTCTATCTTACGCGAGATGTCCACACGACACAACCCTTCTGTAGTTCCAAACCAGAGGTATCGATTGTCGAAATAGGAAGAGTTGATATTTGATTCCAAACTAATAAGTCCACTATTGATACCAATTCTGCTTCTTGGGATGATCTTTTCTTCTCCCGCATCGAACACATATACGCCGTTGTTAGTGCCTATGTACATCATGTCGTGGATCAATTCCAGAAAGTTGATGAATCGAGCATTACTCTTGTTGCCGATGTGTATGTTTTTAAAAGAAATCCCGTCGTAAACAAACAATCCGCTTTCAGTACCTATCCATAAACGATTCAATTTGTCTAATTGAATGGATGTGACGCCACTCTTGAATTGTTTCAACATGACGACGCTGTTCTTCTTTAGATCAATTTCGAAAAGTCCGTTTGAGCCGGCAGCAATCAACCTTCCGTTAAATAGAAGTAATTGTCTAACGGCTCCTAAATTTGTTAATTGACGACGATTGAGGTTGAAAAGTTTAACGGTGCCATTTTCAATTGTTCCAAGGCCATCTTCTCCGGCAAAGTAGATTTTTCCGTTTTGTAAACGTTCGATAAATCTGACCAGTCCATCGTCAGGACTAATTGGGAAATGTTCGAATTTCCCTTCTTTTTTTCTGTAGATACCGATCTCAGTTCCCAACCAAAGATCTTTACCGTCTTTTTCGATTGACCATACACTTGAAGCTGGAAAATCAAAGGCTTTGACCTCTCCATTGGGTTTTAAAAGGAACAATCCTTTGTCGTAACTTCCACAGTAATAACCTTCCCCCGGAAACTTGAGTGTGGCTAAGATCAGGTCACTGGGCATTCCATTTTTACTATTGTAGTTTACCAGATCTTCACCACAGAATTTGAGCAACCCTTTTCCATCCGAACCAAACCAGCTATTTCCTTCTTGATCTTGAAAAAAACAGTTCTGACTGGCGATAGGCATGCCATTTAGGTCGTTGATCCATTTGAAACTGCTGCCGTATTTGGCTACACCAAAATTTGAAGTGACCCAGAGACTTTGGCCTTTATCAACAAAACACCCTGTGATATAGGCATCTGTGTTTGGTAAAAACAAAGAGTCGAGTTTTGAAAATGCTGCGTTTGTTTTAAGAATCCCGTCGTAAAAAGAGGCAAGATAAAGTTGTTTTTTTTTATTCGCTATGTATGAAAAACTTCTGTTCCCAAGTTGCTTGACCCATTTGAAGTTTTGTCCGTCAGGAGATTGGTACAGACCGTCTCGGGTTGCAACTAATAGTTGATCATTAAAAATGTGTAGGTCCCTGCATTCCGCAGCATCCTCATTGCCTTGAAATAATTTAAGAAGCTTGTTTTTACGAACCTCGAATATACCAGCTCCTTCTGTAGCAATAATAATGTGGCCTTTAAATGAGACGATATCTTTTACAAAGACAGTACGAAGCGACTCTCCAAGCGACCAATTCTTTGCTTTTCCATCTACTATTTGCGTCACTCCTCCCGCGTGTCCTACCCAAATTTCACCGTTGATATTCGTCAGGCTACTGATTCTGTTGTTCAACAAACCACTTTCTACAGGGTAAGGGAAAAATGATTTTCCATTGAATATAGCCAGTCCTCCTGGTGTTCCTACCCAGAGATAACCGAGCGCATCCTGGGTGATACATTGCACTTGGCTCTGTGGTAGACCTTTGTCATTCGAATAACTGATGAAGGAATAGTTTTGACCGAGAATGTTTAAATAGACCAGACAAAACAAGGACAACAAAAAGGAATTGAGCCGCATTGAATCAACTTTTCAAGAGCTTCACAAAATCAGTTACTCGGTTCCGTGCAACTGGAATTCGCAATCCACCTTTCAATACCGCAAAATGTCCATCTTCGTTCACATACTCAACCAATCGATTCAAGTTAATGATATGTGATTTGTGTACGCGGAAGAATTTGGCAGGATTGAGGATATTCTCGTAAATCTTTAAGGTTCTTGTGTCAAGGTAGCGTGTACCGTCTTCAAAATAGATCGTTGTACAGTTCCCACTGGCCTCTAAATGTGTGATCGTATCGTCCTCTACGATTTTCAAACCTTTCGTGTGGCTGATCGCAATGCGATTCGTGGTTTTATTTCGCAGTAACTGGTCGGAAAGGTTGTTCAAACTTCTAAAGTAGGTCACGTAGTTTTCCGGATCTTGACCAAAAACTTTATTGGCATCAACTAATTTCTCTACTGCACTGCGCAGATCATCGATATCAATCGGCTTCAACAAATAATATACGGCACTGGCGTTGAAAGCACGAACGGCATAATCTTTAAACGCTGTTACGAAAACTACTAAGAAATTCTTTTCTTCAACCTCTTCCAACAGTTCAAATCCTTCTGCTCCGCTTGGCATGCGGATATCCAGAAAAACAACGTCAGGTTTAGATGCGGCAATCAATGCCTTGGCCTGCTCTTTCCCAGATGCTTCTCCAATGACTTCAATTTCCGGGCAGAAATCGTCTAACATCATTACGAGATTCTTTCTTGCGTACTCTTCATCGTCGACGATCAAGGCGCGTAATCGGGTTGTTTCCATAATCAGAAGTTTTAACAATAGCTAGCTCTAAAATAGCGGAATATTTAAATCAGGTTTTGAATTTATAACCGTTCAAGTTGCGGTTTTAACCTTAAACAAATCTAATTAAACCATTCAATCAATACATGCTACTTTACAGGTTTTTTTATAATCCAAAATTAGATTGTTAACAATTCGCTGAGTATTGCAGAAATCGTCTCCAGTTCTTCTACCTGCCCCATGTGACCGCTATGACTCAATTCAATGTAATTGACACTGTTGGTCAGGCAAAAGCTTAGCACGTCCATCTTCGGGATCAGGGTGTCGTATCTTCCCTGAATGAAGGTGAATCTATCCTTGTTTTGTAAGACCAAATTTGTGTTGTCACGTCGATCGCGCATGGCTTGAGCTGCATGTGCAATCGCTTTTGGGTGCATAGTTAGCGCTGCTTGTTTATAAAGTTGAATAGCCTCTGAGCGATTTTTTTGCCAAAATAAATTAGGAATTGCTTCTTGGATAAAAACGGCTGCTTTTTCACGAACAAGATCAATAACCCGGTTCCTGTCCAATTTCTTTGATTCAGAATCCGCCCAAGGATGGGAGTGGAGCAGATACACATGTTCAAATTCAGGATGTTTACGGAACAATTCCAAAGCAACATAACCTCCCATGGAATGACCAACAATTTGAGCTTGTTGCCAATTGTTTGCCTCAATTAGGTCCCAAACTAGATCAGCAGCACGTTCTATGCTAATGGAATCATCCTGAAAATCCGGGCTTTTTCCATGTCCTGGAAGATCTACACAAATAGCAGTTACAGGTAAACGCTTCACCAGGTCGTGCCACATGGTTGCATTTTCCATGAAGCCGTGTAAAAAGATTACCGGAGCGCCAGTCCCGTTTATTTCAAAATGCAACGGCATGTGATCAGCGCTGTTCGTTCATCAAGGTTTCGATTTCCTCTACCTCAATTGGGATGTTCCCCATCAAGTTAAAGGGACTTCCACTTGCTTGAACAACTAGATCGTCCTCAATGCGAATTCCTAAACCTTCTTCAGGGATATATATCCCGGGCTCACACGTGAACACCATATTTGCCTGGATCGGTTCGTGCCAGATTCCAACATCATGCGTGTCTAATCCCAAGAAGTGAGAAGTTCCGTGCATGAAGTACTTTTTATAGGCTGGCCAATTTGGATCTTGGTTTTTGATATCTGTTTGATCGATCAGTTTGAGCTGCAATAATTCTGCTTCCATCAATTTACCAACTTCTTTGTGATACTCAGCCATCATAGTTCCTGGAACTAACAATTGTTGTGCGGCATTTTTCACGCGAAGCACGGCATTGTATACGTCTTTTTGTCGGGCTGTAAATCTTCCGTTTACCGGAACACATCTCGTAAGGTCAGAACTGTAATTTGCATATTCAGCGCCCACATCTAGTAAGATCACCTCACCATCTTTACATTGTGCGTTGTTTTCAATGTAATGAAGCACACAGGCATTCTTTCCGCTTGCTACGATAGGGGTGTAGGCAAACCCTTTTGAACGATTTCTTAGAAATTCGTGTGCTAATTCGGCCTCTATCTCGTATTCCCATACACCTGGTTTGATAAAGCCAAGAAGTCTGCGAAATCCTTTTTCAGTGATATTACACGCAGTTTGCATCAAATTCAGTTCTATCGTCTCTTTAATGGAACGAATCTTGTGCATAATTGGAGCGCTTTTGTGTACCTGATGAGCCGGGTAATCTTGTTTTACTTGTAATATGAAGCGGTCTTCACGCGTTTGAACGGTGGTGTCTGCACGCAAGTGTTCATTCGTGTTCAGATAAATGCCATTAGCCTCTGCCATCAATTGTTTGAAGATGGTCGGAAATTGTTGCAACCAATAAACAGTCTTGATCCCGGAAGTTTCGAAGGCTTGTTCTTTATTAAGTTTCGCTCCTTCCCAAATCGCAATATGGTCATTGGTTTCTCGTAAAAAGAGAATTTCACGATGAGCTTCGTTAGAGGCATCCGGAAATAAAACCAGAATACTTTCTTCTTGATCTACTCCGGATAAATAAAATATGTCACGATGCTGTTGAAACGGCATGGTAGCATCTGCGCTAATCGGATATATATCGTTTGAATTGAAGACAGCTAGAGTCTTTGGTTGCATTTGCGCAACATATTTCTTTCTATTGGTCACAAATAGTGACGCGTCTATGCGATGGTATTTCATGTTTTTGATCTGAGGGTTTGAAAGTAGTGAAATTTAGTGGTTTTGAGAAAAAAATCAGCGTTGAAGTAGATCGTAAGTAGTTTACGAGGTACTGGATGCAACTTTGCTCTACAAATTCGATAGCACTATGAAAACGATTTATGAAAGTATTTTGATCCAAACGATTCAATGGGAAGGAAACAGTGGTGAAATTTTGATTTCAGGAGAGATCAGCGATCGTATGGGGTCATACAAAGGTGAACTTTTTTTGCAAGCGAACGAATTGAATAAAATCTTAGGAGTTCTTTCCGCAAACGGTGTTGAGATCGATATGGACAAAAGTTGGAGAGCAGTTGCTATGCCTGATGGTGAAATGATGTACTTTTTGGAAATTCCACGTGAAGTATCTGAGCAAGTGATTTTGCCATTCTCCATGTTGCCCAATGAGCACAAGTTACTTCGTGCCTGATCGGAGTGATAAAACATTTTTTTTGTAATCTCTAAAAAAGTTGTATTTTCGACATAGTCTAAACACAGACGATTGGTTTGAAATACTATTGAAAATGAAAAAGATAATCCTATTTTGTGCGCTTGGTTTCATGGTGGCTACCGGATGTAAGAAGACAAAGCATGAGGTAATTCCTGCTCCTGTGGAGACGGTTGACTTGAATGCAGAGTTTTCTGGAGATATCAACGGAGCTCCGGTATACTTGAAGCAAGGTGTACAAGGCTACTACCTGGATGCGAACAAGACCAAAGTGATCTTACCGGCTCCTCAACCTTCAGCTGCTATTTACTATGCAGATATGAAATCTGGACAGACTTTAGTTTCTGTTAAAGTGAATTTAGGAAGTGTTTTGTTTGATGCTGCTACAGCTTCAGACCAAAACCCAACTTTACAACAGTTGAATGACTTCATCAATGCGAATTTGACTCCGACTTACAGTACAGGTGGTGCTTCAGGTTTTGAAGTTGTTTACCGAGATGCGAATGGTGCTGTTTGGACATCCGATGCAGCAGCAGGACCACAAGATGTTGAGTTCACGTCGATTGTTCAGGAAAGCGATGCTACGGGAGATTACTTTAAGTTCATTTGTACATTCAATACAACAGTTTACAGAACAGTAGGACCAGATACATTCTCACTGCCAATTCAAAATGCAGTGTTGAAAGGATGGTTCAAACGTTAAATATGAAATTCCTTCGAAAGCCATTTGTAACTTACAAATGGCTTTTTTCGTATTAGGCAGTATGCAACAGGTTAGAATAGGAATAGTTGGAGATTTTAACTTCACGTACAATACGCATCATGCTACCAATTTGGCATTGGATCATGCTGGACGGTTCTTGGAGGTGGAAGTTTCTTACTACTGGCTAAAAATTGCGGAAGTACTTTCCATGAAGCCGAATCAATTGGCTGCATTTGACGGATTTTGGCTAGCTCCAGGCCCCTATTTGAATATGTTCTATCTAAATGGTGTAATTGATCACCTCATACTTCAAAAAGCACCAGTTTTTATAACCGGAGAAGGATTTAAATCGTTTATGGATGTCCTTATCCAACGCAATCAGCTGAATGCAGGGGGAGAGAAGCTGATCTCGGAAAATTTAGTAGAAGGAAATCACTTCGAGCGACTGCAGATCATTCCGCATTCTTCTGCGATGATCCAATTGTACGCTACACGAAGTAATGAAGAACTTACCGCCACACGATACAGTATGTATCCCCAATTGATCGATGCTCTGGTGAATGCTGAGTTGGATATTGAGGCTTATAATCAATTTGAAGAACCAGAAATTGTGAGTATGAAGAATAAAGGTTTTTTCGTGGCTTGTGGTTTTTGTCCTCAAATCACCTCAACGCGCGACTTACCGCACCCTCTGGTATATACGTTTATAAAGGCTTGTATGATCGATTCAGTCGAGTAATCCGTTTTGCTGGTTATTCTCAAAATAAGTATCTACATCCAGAGATGTGCCTAAAGCAGCTTGAACGGCGAGTACATCACACCTTTCGTTTTCCGGATGACCAGCGTGTCCTTTCACCCATTGGAAAGATAATTGAAACCCTTCACTGGCTCTCACATAGCGCATCCATAAGTCCGGATTTTTCTTCTTTTTAAATCCGGTTTGGATCCATTGTCGCAACCACCCTTTGGTGATGGCATCAATAACGTACTTAGAATCCGAATGAACAACAATAGGATGGGTCTTTGTCTTAAGAGATTCAAGTGCCACGATCACGGCTAAAAGTTCCATGCGGTTATTCGTCGTCATGCGAAAACCTTGGGATAATTCTTTGTAGTTATCCTTAAATCTCAGTACAATACCGTATCCACCCGGCCCGGGATTTCCACGGGCTGAACCATCTGTAAAAATTTCTATCACCGAGGACATGATGTAAAGTTACACTTTCATTTTGTACAGAAGTATAAATTCTAATAACGTTAAAAAATGTTAAAAATATAAATGCGTCAATTACCTGGATAACGATTGTTATATCAATTAATTGGACGAAATGTTTGATTTTATAGACGAACAGAACCATGTCAAATAAAGGAGGATTCTGGATCGAAGTGGTGCTTGTCAAGTAATGGAAAAAGTTTCATATTTGTGATGAATTCGAGAGCACTGATGCAAATCAGTTTTCTTATTCAGTGAATAGTGGTTAGGTTAGGTTTACAAAAAGCGGTTGTCGCCAGACACCGCTTTTTGTGTTTAATGGAATATAAAAAAAGGAGGTTCAACCTCCTTTTTATTTATGTTAACTTTTAGTTTTTCTTGTATACATCTACAAAACCGTCTTTTTTCAAGTAAGTTCCGTCTTTCAATGTTCCATCGAAAATATAGAAATATGTTCCTTCATTAACAGGATCTCCTGAGTCCGTTTTTCCGTTCCAGAATTCAGTTCCTGTTTGATTTTGAGCAATGTGGATGACATTGCCCCAACGATTCATGATCGTAATATTGAATGAAGTAAAAATGTCATAAGGGAATGAGAATGTTTCGTTTTCACCGTTTCCGTCAGGAGTGAAAACGTTTGGCATTACAAAGTCACCATTTACTTGTATATAGATTGTTGCTAAATCAGTACAACCCAAATTATCTTGGATCACAAGCGTGATTGGAATTGAACCGGGGCTTACATATGTCGATGAAACAGATGTTCCCGTAGTATTGGTAAAAGGTGCTGAATTTCCGAGGTTCCAGGTCCAGGATACAATTGGGTTGAGTGACGTGGACTCATCCGTGTAGATAATTGTTCCACCTAGATCCACTTCTGTGTTGCTCGCAGAAAATGATGCATCCAAGCCGTTGTCCGGAATGGTAATAGGGTCTAATGGGTACAATACTTGACAATTGTTGCTATCCGTTATTGTTACCGTTGGATTGAAGGTATTGACATCTAAATAAGTGTGGTCGAATTGAATCGAATCATTAACAATTGTTCCATCATCCAGATTCCAGACAATATTCGTAACATTAGAATTCGGACCTAGATCAAAACTCACATCCTGACCACACAAGGAGGCGCTTTGGTTCCAGCTAGGATCAGCTGTTGGTCCAAAAATCGTCAAATAATCTGCCAAAGTAGTGTCACTTGTACAACCGTATTGGTCTGTTATAGTCAAGGAAACACTGTAGGTTCCAGGGAACACGTAAGTGTTACTTGGGTTTTGTAAACTCGAGAATTTACCATCCCCAAATACCCAGTTGAATGTGGTTATTGTACCATAAGTTAAGCTGTTATCAGTAAATGTGGCAAAAACCGGAGGACAAAGGAAATCTCCATTTGCGTTTGTCGCAGCACCATCCAGCGAATAATCAATAATTGCTACAGGTGTTGAGATTGTCACGGTTAGTTCTAAAGTGTCTTTACATCCATTGGCGTCTGTTGCGATCAAGGTATACATATGGTCTGTATGATCCGTGGTGTTTCCAGGTTCGTTAAAAGAATTGGTAAAATCTGGAGAAGTAGATGCACTACTGCCATCAATGAACCACTCGTAAGTAATTGGATTTAAACCCGTAGTACTATTTGCTGTTGGAACGGGTTGATTCTCACAAACCACTGTTGGGATGGTAAAGTTAGCGACAGGTTTGGTAACAGAAATGGTCACAGAAGTCGGAGCAGAAACGCAACCGAATTCATCAGTAGCTACTAAAGTTACCGGGAAGGTTCCTTCGGTAAGGAACGTATGAGAAACACTTGTTCCTACAGCGGTTGTCGTCTGAGTAGAACCGTCATCCGGAAAACCAAATAGGAATGATTCCAAAGGAACACCGTTGTTCATTACCACGCTTGAGTTGGTGAATTGAACGAGAAAAGGAGCGCACCCGGCTTGATCATTTGCGCTAATTCCTGCTTGTGGTAAAGCCAATGCAATCATTGGTGCAAAGGTGACGTCATCCGCACAACCAACTGAATTTGTTGCTGTTAATGTAATAGTATAGGTGCCAAACGAAGGATACGCATAGTTTGGATTGGATCCTGAAACTTGAGCGCCGTTACCCATGTCCCAGGTGTAGGTACCAAAAGGATGCGTAGAAGTGCTGCTCTGATTCAGGCTAAACGTACTTCCAACACAAACACTATCATTTGAAACACTGGAAATGTTGGCTATGGTTTGTGAAATATGAACGACTTGTGTCGTGCTATCTGAACAACCGGTTGTATAGTTATGGATAACTTGTGTGATGGTGTATGATCCGTAGTTTGTATAATTGTGGGAGGTGCTTCCTAAATTCAAATCATCAAAGTCCGGATCGTCAAAATTTGTCACCGTACCATCGCCCCATCGCCAGATCATTTCGCAATCATCAGACAGTTTACCAATCTTAGAGTCATCATTAACAGCCACGTTTACAGGAAAACTTGCCGGGTTACAATAAAGAGTTTGTGCCGGGTTAAAAATGGAGATCGGTGCTTTGATATAAACCGCATCTGAAATGGTTAGGGTATCTCGACAACCACGGAAGTTAACAATTAAAGTGACATCAAAATATCCAGTATCAGAAGCATAAGGATAATTTGGGTTTTGTTGAGTTGAGGTGCCTCCATCGCCAAAGTCCCACGAGTAAGTCACTTCATTCGGAGTATGCGGAGCATTGATAATTGAAAGATCAGTGAATGAAATGTCTGTCTTTGCACATTCCGGAGTTGCGTCAATGCTAAAGTTGACTTGATCAATATGGCCAACTTGAATAAAATCAGGCATTATTAGCGTGTCGATACAACCATTTTGAGTGATGATCACCAAGGATACATCATAAACTCCAACGGCAAAGTTGTGCGGTGGTGGAGTTTGTCCGTTAAATGTTGTTCCATCACCAAAGTTCCATAAATATGTAGTAATTGGATCCGGGGAGGTAGAATTTTGAGTAAACTGCACTGTTAATGGATCACAGCCCATTTGAATATCACTTGTGAAATTGGCAACAGGCGAACTCAATACGATTGCTGGACCAGTGAATGAAGCTGTACAACCATTCGTTCCGGTCATGGTCACGGTTGGAACATAGGAGCCGTTTCCATTGTATACGTGAGGAGGAGGCGTGGCACCTGTGAATGTGGCTCCATCCCCAAAGTTCCAAACAAAACTAGATCCGTTTCCACTTTGATTGGTGAAACTTACTAATAACGGAGAACATCCTGTAAGTGGAGTAGCTGTAAAAGACGGAGTAGGAGCTGGAAGCACCGTAATTTGCTGACTCGTCGAAGCCGAACAACCAATACCCGTATTTTGCGAAGTTAAATTGATAGTATATGTTCCAGGTGTGGAATAAATAACAGCGTTGCTTTGTGCCGAACCACCAGCTGGATTTGCGCCTGTAAAGGTCCAGTTCCAATTGTTGGCTCCTACAGTAGAGTTATCGCTAATCGTAACAGGAGTATTTTGACATGCTGTTGCAGGTGCATTGATTCCCGCTTGGAAGTTGCTTACAACGATCGATTGAATCAAAGTGTCCTTACAGCCAAAACTATTCGTTACGATCAATGTAATCGTGTAGTTACCCGCAGTAGAGTAATTCACTGCAGCCGGATTTTGATTGGTGGAAGTTTGCCCATTTCCGAAGTCCCAAATATACGATGCTCCTCCTACTGAAACATTGCTGAAAGTTACCCCTACTGGTAATACACAGCCGTTTGTCGAGGTGGAAAATCCTGCAGTAGGAAGCGGATTAACTGTAATGTAGTTCGTTTTAACCTCAGCATCTGCTTGTCCGTTAGAAGCTTGTGCCACGAGAGTAACCGTATAGGTGTTCGGGATGGTATAGGCATGTGTTGCATTAGTTGCAGTGGATGAATTACCATCACCGAAGTCCCAAGAATAATTGGTTATAGGTGCCGTGCCTTGGGTTGAGGTATTTGTGAATGAAATCGTTTGACCCGAGCAAACTGTTGTTGGATTAGCTGTGAAATTAGCATTTGGTGGAGTTTGTGCAATTAATGCTTGTGCCGAAAGGGCAAAAATGGCCAAAAGTCGTTTCATAGTCTTGAAGTAAAGGTTACCCAATATACGAACTTAGACGACGTTTTAGATGTCAAGGTTGTTAAGAAAAAGCGTTATTTTTCATTATCAATGTTAAAAAATAAACTTTTTTAGGTTCTATGAATTTGTTTTTCAATAGTTTAGGACTGAGCTTAACCAGCGTTCCATGATTTCCTTTTTAACAACTTTTCGACGAGCGATGTCTTCCACTTGCTCAACACTTATTTTTCCCAGACCAAAATATTTTGCCTCCGGATGTCCAAAGTACCAGCCTGAAACAGAGGCTGCGGGCCACATGGCAAGAGTTTCTGTAAGCGAAACTCCGGATATTTCCGTGGCGTTCAATAACTCGAACAAGCCAGGTTTTTCGGTATGATCCGGACAAGCCGGGTAGCCGGGAGCAGGTCGAATACCACGATACGACTCATCGATCAGTTGATCGTTCGACAATACTTCTGTAGCTCCATAACCCCATTCTTCTTTTCGAACTTTTTCATGCAAGTACTCTGCAAATGCTTCTGCAAAACGATCAGCAAGTGCCTTTAACATAATGGCGTTGTAATCATCGTGATCCGCTTCGAATTGTTTTACGCGATCGTCTACTCCATGTCCGGCAGTAACGACAAAACCTCCCACATAATCCACTATTCCGCTTTCTTTCGGTGCGATGAAATCGCTTAGTGCAATGTTTGGTTGATCAGCAGCTTTTTTGGTCTGCTGTCTTAAGGTGTGTTGCGTATGTAAGATATGCGTGCACGATTCATCCGAATAGATCTGGATATCATCTCCCACACTATTAGCAGGGAACAATCCGTAAACCGCTTTGGCCGTGATCCATTTTTCGGCGATGATCTTTTTCAACATTGCTTGGGCATCGGCATAAAGTTTACTCGCTTCCGTTCCTACCACCTCGTCTGTCAAAATACGTGGAAATTTACCGTGAAGTTCCCAAGTTTGAAAGAATGGTGTCCAGTCGATGTATTTCGCTAATACTGCGAGGTCCATCTCGGCAATTTCAAACGTTCCAAGATGGTTTGGACGATGGATCGTCGTTTCATTGAATTCTATTTTCAACTTGTTTTGACGGGCTTCTTCCAAGCTCAATAATTGTTTCGCTCCTCGGTGTTTTTGATGGTGTTCGCGTACCCGAGCATATTCTGATTTCAATTCCTGAACGAATACCTCCTTTTTAGGACCAAGTAATTGCTCAACTACCGTAACACTTCGAGAGGCATCCAATACGTGAACTGTTTGACCTTTCGTGTAATGTTCTTCAATTTTTACTGCAGTGTGCACTTTCGAGGTAGTTGCTCCTCCAATCAAAAGTGGAATGGAAAGGTTTGCGAATTCCATTTCTTTAGCCACATGAACCATCTCATCTAATGAAGGAGTGATTAATCCACTTAGTCCAATAACATCTGCATTATGTTCGATAGCCGCCTGAATGATCTTATCAGCCGGGACCATCACGCCAAGATCGATCACGTCGTAGTTGTTACATCCTAATACCACTCCTACAATGTTCTTCCCTATGTCATGTACATCCCCTTTTACGGTCGCCATGATTACTTTTCCAGCTGCCTGACTAACACCGTCTTTTTCCGCTTCAATGTACGGAAGTAGGTATGCAACTGCTTTCTTCATCACTCGCGCAGATTTAACAACCTGAGGCAAGAACATTTTTCCACTTCCGAAAAGGTCACCTACGACGTTCATACCATCCATCAAGGGTCCTTCGATCACCTGAATGGGGCGATCAAATTGCTTACGGCATTCTTCCACATCTACCTCAATGTAATCAACGATCCCTTTTACCAACGCATGGGATAAACGCTCATGTACCGGTGCTTTACGCCATTCAGCATCTTCTGTTTTTTGTTTTTCTTCTCCCTTGAATCTTTCTGCGAAATCTAATAAACGTTCCGTTGCGTCTGGTCTGCGATTTAATAAAACGTCCTCAACGAACACCAAAAGGTCTTTATCAATGTCATCATAAACTTCAAGCATCGACGGATTTACAATTCCCATGTCCATGCCGTGTTGAATTCCATGATATAGGAAAGCTGAATGCATAGCCTCTCGCACGGCGTTGTTACCGCGGAAAGAGAACGAAACATTGGACACACCTCCGGAAACATGTGCTCCGGGTAAATTTTCGCGTATCCATTTGGTAGCACGGAAGAAATCAAGCGCGTTGTTGTTGTGCTCTTCCATTCCAGTTGCTACCGGGAAAATATTCGGGTCGAAAATGATGTCCTCAGCCGGTAACCCAACTTGTTCCACCAAGATCTTATAAGATCGTTCACAAATTTCGATACGTCGTTCATAGCTATCGGCTTGTCCTTTTTCGTCAAAGGCCATTACAACTACAGCCGCACCGAAGCGTTTGATCTTTTTTGCCTGTTCAATAAATTGTTTTTCACCTTCTTTCAGGGAAATAGAGTTAACGATTCCCTTTCCTTGAATGCATTTCAAACCTGCTTCAATGATCTCCCATTTCGAGCTATCGATCATGATCGGAACTCGAGCGATATCCGGTTCAGCTGCGATCAGGTTTAAGAAACGAACCATCGCTTCCTTGCCATCGATCATACCTTCATCCATGTTGATGTCGATGATCTGTGCACCACCATCAACTTGTTCGCGAGCCACAGAAAGTGCAGCTTCAAAATCACCCTCCTTGATCATGCGCAAAAAGGCACGTGATCCTGTTACATTGGTACGCTCACCAATATTGACGAAATTGCTTTCTGGGGTAATAGTGATGGCCTCAAGGCCGGATAATCGCAGGTTTTTCATTTTATACGTGCTGTTCTAAGGTGCGTGGTGAATATTTTTTAGCCAATTCTGCCATTACTCGGATATGATCTGGGGTTGTGCCGCAACATCCACCGATGATGTTGATCAATCCTTCTTTCAAGAAAGTTTCAATCTGTTCGCCCATGATCTCCGGTGTTTCGTCGTACTGACCAAACTCATTCGGAAGTCCGGCATTCGGGTGGGCACTTACTGCAAATGGAGCTTGGTTGCTAAGGATTTGTAAATATGGTCGCATCATGTTGGCACCTAAGGCACAGTTTAAACCGATACTTAATAAAGGCATGTGCTGCACGGACACTAAAAATGCATCAGTAGTTTGTCCGGTCAGTGTGCGACCTGATTGATCTGTGATCGTTCCCGAAACCATGATCGGAATTTTGATTTTTCGCTTCTCCGCAACTTCATCTATCGCATACAATGCCGCTTTAGCATTCAAGGTGTCGAAAATGGTTTCTACAAGTAAGATATGGCAACCACCATCCAAAAGTGCTTCAATCTGTTGCGTGTATGCAACAACCAACGCATCGAAATTAATGGCGCGGAACCCAGGGTCGTTCACATCTGGAGATATGGAGGCTGTTCTATTTGTTGGTCCAATAGAACCTGCTACAAATCGCGGTTTATTTGGATCCTTTGAAGAGTACTCATCTGTCAGTTGACGTGCAATCTTTGCACTTTGAAAATTGATGTCATAGACCGCTTTTTCCAACTCATAATCCGCTTGAGCGATTGTAGTTCCGGAAAAGGTATTGGTCTCAATGATATCTGCACCAGCATCCAAGTATGCTTTATGAATGTCGTGAATGATATCTGGTCTGGTCAAAGAAAGCAAGTCGTTGTTACCTTTTAGAGGAACTGGATGGTCTTCGAACCAACCTTTACGAAAATCTTCTTCTGTCAAATCGTAGCGTTGGATCATTGTTCCCATAGCGCCGTCAAGCACAAGGATCTTTTCTTTTAAAATTTCTTGAATTGTCTTCATAGTTTAAAACGTCTAAAAACTATGAAAAAAGAGAAGTGCAAAGCACAATCAACTTATCTTATCATGACAATCCTGTCGTGATTGGATTTGGCACCTTCTCGGTTACGAGGGTTGCCAAGGTTTCATAGGGCCTATCCCTCCACCTTTCTTCATAAGTTTATTTGAATGAACGTCCTGCAAAATTACTGCGATTTTTATTGTTTGCAAACTTTTTTCGGAACACTTGATTGATTAACTTGCACTACCAAAGTTTTTCTCCATGAAACAGGTCATACCACTGTTAGTAATAATCTTGTCGACATTTGTTGGATTTTCGCAAGTGACACTGACTGATTCCAATTTACCAATTGTCGTCATTACACAACCACCGGGACAAACCATCAATGATGCTGCGCGAATTGTTTGTGACATGGGGGTGATCGATAATGGCACTGGCGTGCGCAATTACATGACAGACTCGTTCAACAACTATAATGGAAAAATTGCTATCGAAGTACGTGGTTCAACATCTCAACAATATCCAAAGAAAAGTTACGGTTTTGAAACACAGGATGCGCTTGGGATGAACTTCAATGTTCCGTTGCTGGGTTTGCCTATTGAGAACGACTGGATCTTGTACGGACCTTATCCCGATAAAACCTTACTGAGAGATGTATTGACTTATGATCTATCTCAAAAGTTTGGACACTATGCATCCAATTGGCGTTATTGTGAATTGGTGATCGATGGTGATTACAAAGGCTTATATATTCTCCTGGAGCGCATCAAGCGCGATAATAACAGGGTAGACGTAGCTCGTTTGGATGCAGATGATCTTGCCGGTGATTCATTAACGGGAGGTTACATCGTGAAAGTGGATAAATTAACAGGTGAAGTGGGATATTCCTGGACTTCGGCTTATAACAATGAAGTTGTTTTCCAGTTCCATGATCCGGAATACGATGAATTGAACCCGATCCAAGCATCTTACATGGAAGATTTTGTGACAGATTTCGAACAAGCAACCTGGGGGCCACAATTTGACGACCCGAATTTGGGTTTTGATCAGTACATAGACAGAACGTCCTTTTACGACTTCTTCATTTTGCAGGAATTGGGGAGGACAGTAGATGGATATCGCTCTTCATCCTTTATGCATAAAGACAAGAATAACGGCGCCTGGAATGGTAAATTGGTTGCCGGTCCGATGTGGGATTTTAATCTTTCTTATGGAAATGCAGACTATTGTGATGCGGGTTTAACCACAGGCTGGCAGTACAACTTTGATGAGGTTTGTGATTTCACGACGGCCATTCCTTTTTGGTGGGAGAAATTGTTGCAATCAACGTCCTACAGAAATGGATTGCGTTGCCGCTGGGAAGAATTACGCCAGGGTCCTTTACATACAGATACCATTCATCAGTGGATTGATTCTATGGTGAATTACCTGAGTGAAGCACGGATCCGCAATTTTCAAGAATGGCCCATCATTGGTGTTTATGTGAATTGGAATGCCTTTGTAGGTGCGACCTATGAGGAAGATGTTACTTATTTGAAGAATTACATCGCCCAGCGTGCGCTTTGGATGGATGCAAATATCCCCGGAATTTGTGACCTGGCCTTAGAGGAAATGGAATTTGAGCCTGAGTATTTCCGCGTCTGGCCAAATCCTTTGGAGGATAATGGATATGTTGGTGTGACACTAAAACGCACCGGAAATTTGCGCTTCGAGTTGGTGGATATTGCCGGCAGAACCGTTCTTTCCGTGGATCAAGGCGTGAAATCCCCCGGAGAATTAGCTATTCCTTTCTCGGGAGAATCGCTAGTTTCGGGTACCTATCTATTTAAGATTTTATTGGATAAGGAAGTGATTGGAAGCGGGAAATTGATCAAGCATTAATTATTAAGATCAATAATGCAAAGGTATCAGCAGCGTATAATGCGTACCATTATTTCCTGTTTGGAATGTGATTTCACCTTCTAATTGCTCTGTTAGACTTTGGATCAACGAAAAGCCTAATGATTCAGGTGTTGACGATGCCAAAGAATCAGGTATTCCGATTCCGTCATCCCCAACGCTAATTTCAAGTGTATCGGCCTCATAAGGTTTGATTCTAACATAAACTTTACCTTGTTGCTTCCCTTGGAAGGCATGTTTGAATGAATTTGTCAGGATTTCATTGATCAAAAGGCCAAGTGGAATTGCTGTGTCAATAGCCGTAATAAGTTCAACGATTTCTAAATGTACTTCGATGTGCTGACTTTCCGCAACCAATGTTCGGATCATAGAATTGATTAAGGTATCCAGGTATTCTTTGAAATTGATCTGAGAATATTCAGAGGAACGATAGAGGAGCTCATGAACGGTTGCCATCGAATGGATCCTACCCAAACTTATATCCAGAAGCTCTTTTGTTTTTTCATCATCAATACTTCTGGCCTGCAATCTTAACAAGGAGGATATGATCTGCAGGTTGTTCTTTACACGGTGGTGAATTTCCTTAAGAAGCATCTCTTTCTCCCGATTGGAATGTTGCAAGCGCAGATTTTCTTCCTTAATGCGTTCAGTTACATCCGTGGTTGTGAGATGTACACGCGCATAGCTGTGCTCATAACCTTTTACTACAGACCATTTGAAATGCACAAAGCGCAGGTTTCCTTTAAATGTTTTCAATTCGGCATCAAACTCGCAATGTGTTTCATTATTGGCAATCGCTTCTGCCTGCAGGATGATATAGAACAAAGATTTACTCGTTGTCAGCTCATTGTACTGTGTCAATACTTGTTCTTTGTTAACCGCCTCATTTAATTCCACAACTGCTTGGTTGATGGCGTTGACTTTCAACAAGGAAGCCAGGTAAATGACTTCGTCTTGATTCACTAACAAATAACGTTTTATATTCTTGATGCCACTTTGCTTCAACTCATCGATGCGCTGTTTCACAAGAGAAAAGTCTTCGTCCCAAATGGGGATTGGAGAGTTGTCGAACAGCGACTGATAATGGATTATACTCAGTTCTTTCTCTCGCTCTAATTGTTTTCTTTTGGTGATATCGCTGATCATAGCAATGGATCCTCGATAGTTGCCCTCCATAATGATTGGAGTGACATTCATGAGTACCCACACTTCTTCTCCTGTTTTTTTGAAAAAGCAGAATTCATAAATGCCGGATTGTCCAGTTTTTCGTCGTTCTAAGTGTTTTTTCGACGATTCGATACCTGCTTTGTTCATGAATGCGTAAACCGGAACCTGCAGCATTTCCTGCTCTTCATAGCCTAACATTTCGCACATACGCTTGTTCACGAAAGCCGTACATTCTCGTTCGTCACATACCCAAACACCTTCAACAGAATGGTGTGTTATAATATCAAAAATGTGGGGTTGTAATAGCTCGTTCACAATATTTCAGGCTTGGCTACCTTAAATATAGCAAAATCAACTTGTTAAACCATGATTAAATTGAAATGCTTAGAAATTCCATTTCATGTTTCGGTCGTCCAAGACGGCAAAGGAAACTTTGTAGGTGATCCGAGGGTCTATTTTATTACCATCTGAGGCAACACCGTATACCCCAATTCGAAGTCGTCGCTTGGAGAATTTAAAGTTGCGTTCGATGCCTGCAAAGATCTCCCCGTATTGATAATTGTACTCAGCAACGTACAACAAACTTGTTCCGAACACCAATCCAATTCCGGTTTTTTTCATGAAAGGGATCTTGTTGATGATTGCTCCGTTGTCATGATGTACAAAATGCGCCTCTAAATAATATTCTTTAGAAGGCAGTGAGGAATCTTGGTTTTGATAAGAATACAAAGGATTTGAGAACCAAAGCGGTGTACTTCTTCGTTGGTATTTGAAATCGGCTTCTTTCAAATTTTTCGAGCTCAGGAATTTTCCTGCTTTGAAATGATAAGCCGAAGTTCCAATAGTTCCCAGTTGAAAGGACTGATACATTCCCACAATTCCGTATTCATGATCCACATCGCTGCCAAACAACTTCGGTATACCTCGCTGATAATAAGCATAAAAAGTTGGCCATTTGGATCCCAAAACAACTTTTCGGTATGGTTCCCGCATGTATTTTTGTTTTGGCGTGTAACTTACCGTAATATCCATTAATAAGGCCTGATAACCTTGGAATTCGGTGAATTGATCATTGGGGATCAAACTGTCGAATGTACTTAGGTTGTTATAATCCGACAAAGAACGTCGTTCACAGAATTCGGCTTCTAGATCTACATAAAATCCATTGAAATATTCATAGCTATGTAGAGCGCGTAACTTTGTTGCTTCTATGAAATTCGATCGTTTGTAAACTTGCGTGATCGCATCAAATGGAACAATTGCATCGAACTCATGGGAGAAATTGAAGCCAATTTTTCCTTGATGGAATGGGTCATATAAATACCGCCACCACGAGGATCCTTTGATATCATTATTCAAAATACCGTAGGAAAACTCGGTGTACATATCTAGTGTCCGTTGATCCTTCCATTTTTTAAAATAGCTGAATCCGGGAGCAACACGAGGTCCGGCAGGGTAAAGTGGCCTGGCCATGGCAGCGATCGAGTTGATACTCCATTGTGTTTTGGCTTCTCTATTTCGATGCTCAACACCAAACCAAAGCACTTTCCAAATAGTAACCTTGTTGAATACAGCATCAATTGAGTCGAGGTATTCTTTGCGATTCAAAGCATCTTTAATACTGTCGCGAACGATGATAAAGCGTTGTTCTTCCGGTGTAAGTTCGATCACTCGTTGTTTATTCCAAAATGCACTGTCTTTTTCATAGGCATCCTGTGTGGTAATTGCCAATTCGTCGTTAAAAAATTTCTTGGTGAACTCTGGATTAAAATTGTAATCGACAAATTTAACAGTGGTATTACAGGCAGAAGTTTGATCCTTGTATTTTACGCCATAATCTAATTGCTGCTCCCGCAACACACATATTGAATCTCCGGGGTGGTCATACCATTGTTTGATCGTGAAATAATCATAAATCTTCAAGTTTCCTTTTTCCATGGTCAACTCGAGTTTCTGAACTAACCAAAGTGAATCGATCACATAAATATATCCACTCAGTGTGGACGTTGAGCTCATGCGTGGAATGATCTTGATCTTGTGAATTTTTCGATCTCCTTCCATGTATTGTTCTTCCAAGCGGTACTTGTATGAAAGGATTCCCGGACCTGAAATGGGACTCATTACCGGTGACTCGTGTAAGTCATCCAAATGCAAGAGGTTCTGAAAGAAGTTGAAGTTAGACTTGACGGTAGTAGTGTAATACAAGAGATTTGTTTCGCCCCTAACGGAATAAGCGGTTCTGAATTCTTTAACCTTATTCGGTGGTGAGAAATGTCGGGTAACTTGAACTTCAGCTAGGTTCATATTCCCTGCAAATGCTTCCAACTTCTTTTTTTCTACTTCAAAGGGATCCGTTTCTTTTTTGTTGTCCTCTTTTTTGGCTTTTCGGGTGATCTGTTCGCTTGCTTTGATGTATGCTTCTACAGAATGGGGATAGTTCCATTGGTTGATTTGTTCCCTTTTTTCAACCACTTTCAACATGATCTCACGTCCTGGATTCGACTTTTTAGCCTGCACTTCCACTTCAGCAATGTCGCTGGTGTTCATAGGAAAGAGCTGCATGTCGCGAACTACATTTTGATTTTTTATAGTGACGTAAGCCTCACGTTCTGTATAACCTGATGCTCTGAAGACAATGTAATACTCTCCTTCATACAGTTGAAGGGTATAATTTCCGTTAACGTCAGCTAAGGTTCTCAGTTCCGGACTAAGCTTTACAAAGACTTCCGCATAAGGAATGGCTACTCCAGCTTCGTCCGTGATCGTCCCGCTCAATTTCTTCTGTGAGAAGGAAAAGAGTGAACAAATCAGAAACAGGAAAAGCAAATTCCACTTCATGCGCAATTGATCAATTGTAGAAAAACGAATTTAAATCTATTCGTAACTAAGCGGCAACAAATTATGTTTGACGAACTAGATTCGGTTTGAACTGAGTAGCAGGTATATGAATGGTTTTTATTTCTTCTCGGGTTTATTCTCGCTCAACCACTGTTGGTGTTTTTCCATACGCTTTCGCATGTAGCGGCGAATGATGTAATATACAAATGCGATTACAGCAAATCCGTAGTGGACATACCAAGCCTTGAAACCGTCTTTGATTCCCATTACGGTTACTACCAGCACGATTAGAAGCCCCATACTCAACCAGAAAATCTCCATTACACGATTATATCCTTTCATGTCTTATTTTTTTGAATCAATATCTAATTTACCTTGTGGTTGCAAAAATTCGTAATACGAAAAATCTTGTTTCGAACGAATTCCTTTACCGAAGAACAATGCTTTCGGAGTGCGTACCATCACCATTTTATCTGTAAAAATCATGCTGTCCTTTCTATCCCAAAATAATGCTTCTGTTTCCATGCGCTGATCCTTGATTGGATTGTACATTTGAACTGAGTCGCGAACTTGCATTTTACCTTCGGTTTCATTTATCTCCCCATACTTAGCCGTCAAAATGCTGTATAGTCGTCCCTTCTCATTGTAAAACTCCACCTTGACCCCTTTGCGAAATTGGATCAACCGCCCTTTTTTGGTATAAGTTTCGGCAAGTGGCGCATAAAGTCGGATCTTAGCCATACCGGAATCTGAATACGTTAAAAACAGTTCCGACATTTTTTCATCCGGGTCGCTAGGCTTGAAAGTAACTTTCTTGATCTTCTCGATGTCATTGACACAAGAAGAAACAAGCAGTAATGCTGCTAAGATACCAAAAGCGGTACGAAGAGGTTTTAATCGAGTTTGTATCGTTTGAACCACTTGTCGTAAGATGAAGGACCAATGATGATACCGAATGAGAAACCAACGAAGCGTTCGTTGATTGCGGCGCTGTTATTTGCCGATCTATTTCCGTATTGCACTGCAAGGTGCACCGAAGAGTTTGATTTTTGACCTCCTAGTGGCACGCCAAACCCAGCGGTAACTGCTTTCTCAGAGAATTGTGTCCCGTTCAAATAGTATGGCAACGTTTGAGTATAGGCGCCAACACGATATCGAAAACGATTCAAGAATGAAGCTCCGGCAGCTTTACTTACATACGCTGTTGAAGGAGTATACTCCACGCCGAAAGAAATGCGTTGGGTTTGTCCTGCCAATTCGCTCGTTGGATTCTGACTCCCAAATCGCTCACTGTAACTGCTGTAGTTACATGTTGAGTATTCTCCATTGATAATCAACTGATAAATGTTTTTCAATTTCCCATCTGCATTTGAAGGTCGAAATTGATAGCTGAAACCAATGGTCATACGCGAAGGCATTACAATCTCACCAGCTTCGTCTTCAGTCAGTGAAATGGTGTCGAAGGTAGTTTGATAGGAGACATTGGTTGCCCAGTAAACACCGTAATCCTGTTGCGCATTCAATTTTAATTCCGGAGTGTAGCTCATTCCTAGCGTCAGGTAATTTACACGCTCTTTTTGGAAAGCGATACGGTAATTCATTCCCAGATCATAGTGAAATGAATTGAGTCGAATTCCACGTTGATCTACAGCTCCTGCAGTACCATCGTTATCAAAGAATGAACGTCTTTCGTCAGTAACCGTTCCGAATAGATAACTTAAATTAGTTCCAAGCGCCAAGCGGTGGTGAGGAGTGTTCAATATGCGGAAAGACGTCCCTACTAACACGCGATTCGTCGTTCCTGATCCAACGTATTGATGGGTGATTGAATCGTCATAAACGTATTTTCGGTCATACATACCATATCCTTTACGGGAATAGGATTGCATCCCAAAAGCAAAACCGAACCAAGGTTTCACTGGAAAAGCAAGAACTAGGTTTGGAATACCAACTGCACCGGTCTTTTTCTCAACACCGCCCAAATTGTAATTGGAATATCTACCTCCAATCCCAAAGGCCATTAAGGGTGCTCCAGGTGACAAATGCACGTATGAAGAAGCATTGTTGATATTGGCGTAAATAGAGTCGGCCGAGGCCACTGAACAATTTCCAAGACCTGCGAACTGTGCGTCCGGAATGGAGCCGATCTCACCAATTCCAGCTGAACTGTATGGCGAAGTACTGTAGGATTGAGCATATCCCAGTACCTGAATACCGGCAAAAAATAGAACACATAAATTACGCAAGCGCATGGACAAGTACAATTTGTAACCCTTTCAAGGTCAGATTTTCGTCGGCAAATATGCCATTTTTCAGCCCGATATCAAAATACTGGTGGTCGCCACCGGTAAGAAAAATTGTTAAATCGGGATATTCGGCTCTATAACGTTCAATAAAGCCTTTTATTTCTTCGAGAATTCCATTCATTACACCGGACCTCATGGCGTCCAGCGTGTTTTTACCAATGGTTTGCGGTATTTGTCGGTCTTTGACCAAAGGCAATTTACCTGTGAATTGATGCATGGCTTGGTAGCGCAATTCAATCCCCGGACTAATTGCACCGCCTTGATAGGTTCCATATTGGTCGACAAAGTCATACTTGATACAGGTGCCTAAATCTATCGCTAACGCAGATCCTTTACACAAATGATTGCAAGCAATGGCATTGGCCAAGCGATCTACGCCCAAGGTTTCTGGTGTATCGTAACCCATTTTCAACGGATGAGGGGTCTGTTGATCAAACCAAAGGGCACCGGGCAATTCTGATTTTAGCCATCCATTATCCGCTTCACTGAGTACCGACGAAATGATCGCAGGTGTTTTTTGAAATGTACCTAAGAAGATAGAGAATTCTTCCCGCTGTGTGCGATCAAAAACCCGAACTTCTTGTAATTCAGCACTCTTAAAAACGGCTGCTTTGATGCGGGTGTTCCCGGCGTCAATTACCAAATATGATGTTGCTGAATTCATTCCATACAAAGATACCTAAATCTGAAAAAAAAGTTAGTTAAATAGTAGGAGGATTAAATTCTATTGCTATCTTTGCCCCCACAATTGAGGATGGTGATGTAGCTCAGTTGGTAGAGCAAAGGACTGAAAATCCTTGTGTCGGCGGTTCGATTCCGTCCATCACCACAGAAGGGAGACGAGAGTTTCCCTTTTTTGTTTTGGTAAGCTACTATAATACTTTTTGTGGACAATTTATACTCTGTTTATGTAATAAAAAGTTTGACTTCAGGATTACTGTATGTTGGAATGGCACAGGATGTGGAAAATCGGTTAAGCGAACATAATTCGGGAAGATCCAAATTTACATCAGGCCATAGACCATGGGTTTTGGTATACAGTGAAGAAGTCGGTTCAACACAAGAAGCTCGAAAAAAAGAAAAATATTATAAATCTACAGCGGGCAAGAATTTTCTTCGGAAGCAAGGCCTTTTAGATTGAAAATCTTTGTGTCGGCGGTTCCCTGCCTGACTGCGTCAAGCAGACAGGGATTCCGTCCATGATTTTGAAAAAATCAAGCAGGCATCACCACAGAAGGGAAACGAGAGTTTCCCTTTTTTGTTTTTAACGAATTAAAATTTGCGTGAATCATTCCTTGATCACACGCAAAGTTTTCTCACCGATGCACACATAGTATATTCCGGAAGCATAAGATGACATAGGTATTGTATAAGCTGTTTGTCCTTCCATACTCCATAACAAGTTGCCTTGTGCTCCGTAAAGTTTAATAGGTTCTACAATTGTCGCTTGTGCATAAAGCATTTCCTTTACTGGATTTGGATAAAGGAACGCATCATTGGTAAGTTCTTCCTGAAGGCCAATAGCAGTAGAACAAGGAGACAGTACACAAGAGCTAACTGTCCCTGCAATTGTACCTAAATTCATGTCGCAAAACCCTCCAGGACTGCTGTCGCACACATCCAAAGTGCCTTGAATGTCTGATAGATTGATGAAGCAATTGCTAATGCAAAATTTACCGGTGTTTCCAGAGGCAGTACCTTGACTATGTGTCCAATCGATACAGCTGATGTCACCATTGTTTATGATGTTCTCACTCGTGAGGAGACTGGTGTGATTCATAATTGCACCTGTTTCATTGGTGATGACACCTCCGAAAACGGCCATAATAGAGGTGTTTATTGCTCCACCGGTTCGATTGATCATTTGGGGGCCTCCTACGATTAATGTTTGTACATTGATCAAGGCATAGTTTTCAAAAAGATCACCAAGGATCAGTGAATCGGAGGAGATTGTTCCGCTCATGTTGAAATTATGCGGATTTCCGGGGATGTATTTTCTGCCCAGAACTGTTCCGTAAATGAGTGTCGAGTCGCCATCGCCAACAGCGAAAATGGACATATCCACTTGTCCGTACAATTTCAAATTGCCGTGTAAGGCAAATGTTGTGTCTCCGGTAATATTCCCAGTTTGGTTTACAATGAGCCAGGAAGCACCGAAATCGACATAGTTCCCGGTTACTGTAATCGCATGGTTAATTACAACGGTGTCTTCCATAAGTGGAACACCAGCCGGACTCCAAATGGAAGGATTGAACCAACTTCCATTCGATATCGTTTCTTTGATGGTAGCATGAGAATACAATGCCGAAACTAGCAGTAATAGTGTAAGTAGTGTTTTCATAGCATTAAAGTACTTAAAAAGATAAATACAAATGAGTAGAACTTACACCTTTGGGAAAAAATCTTTTATGACGTAAAAAGTTACTCAACTAAAAACCAGTTGTTTCGCAACTCCTTTCGGTTGTAAGTTAGTTCTTTACCTGTTATCATGTCTTTAACTAATTTTCCAGCGAAATGACAGATGGCTTGACCTGCTGCTGTGTCCCATTCCATAGTCGGTGCAAATCTTGGATAGCAATCTGCAGAGCCTTCAGCTACCAGACATAATTTTAGTGAACTGCCTATTGAGATGCACTTCAAATCGCTGTGTTTACGTTGTAGTTCTTTAATGAAAGCTGCCGTTTCTTCACTCAAATGCGATTTACTGGCAACTACCGTATAAGGGCGATCATTATTAAATAGTGGCAGTTTATGAGCTTGTTTAAAGATTGCATCAATTGAACTTTCATCTGTAATCGCCATTTTAAATGAACCAAGTGACTCTGCTGCAAAATACAATTGTTGAATGGCAGGTGCGTAAACCACCCCAAGAAGTGGTAGGCCATTTTCAATCAATGCAATATTGACCGTAAATTCTCCGTTGCGTTTGATAAACTCTTTTGTGCCATCAATTGGATCAACTATCCAGAGCTGTTCCCAAGATCCTCTTTCAGCAAAAGGGATCATTTTACCTTCCTCGGATAGGACAGGTATGCCTGTATGCTTTAAGTGTTCGGTAATAATACTATGGGATAATCTATCAGCTTTTGTAAGAGGTGATTGGTCAGACTTGATTTCAATGTCAAACGAATCACTGTTGTAAACAGTCATGATTGCTTTCCCTGCGTCTAAAGCTGATCGGAGGGCCACCCGTAAATTTTGCATCATCATTAAATGATCATTCCGGCGGCTACAGTTTCATTGGTAGCCTCGTCTATTAATATTAAACTTCCTGTTGCTCTATTTACCTTGTAAGAATCGGTTAATAGGGGTTTCATCATTTTGATTCGCACGCGACAGATATCATTCATGCCGATTTCAATATGTTCTGTTTCACGTTCAAGATTATTAATGTTAACGCGATAAATCAACTCAGATAGCATTGCTTTTTGTTCATTGGTTGTATGCTTCACAATGTATTTACCACGAAACTTTGCAGGGTTCGAATGAAGCCAACATAACATCACATCTAACTCCTGGTTTAGAAGGGGTTTATTGTTTAAACGAGTTAACATGTCTCCACGACTAATGTCAATATCATCTTCCAAAGTGATGGACACCGACATAGGTGCAAAGGCCTCTGAAAGTGAGCGGTCAAAAGTGTCAATTGATTTAATCTTACTTGTCAATCCGGATGGCAATGCGACCACTTCGTCTCCTACTCTGAATATACCACTTTCAATTCTACCGGCGTATCCTCGATAGTCATGAAATGGTTCGACTTGAGGTCGTATTATAGTTTGTATTGGGAAACGAGCGTCTGTCTTATTAATGTCACTGCTGATATGTAAAGTTTCAAGTGTATGGAGTAAGGGTGCTCCTTGATACCAAGGCATGTTTTCAGAGCGATTTACAACATTGTCACCTTTTAAAGCGCTCATAGGAATGAAATGAACGTCCCGAATGCTCATTTTAGAGAGAATAGACTCGTATTCGTCAATGATTTTTTGAAATTGAGATTCTTGCCAATCAACCAGATCCATTTTGTTTACACAGACAATAACATGTGGGATCTGAAGTAACGAGGCAATAAAGGAATGTCTTTTTGTTTGCTCAATCACACCATGGCGTGCATCGATGAGAATCAAGGCAACATTTGCCGTCGATGCCCCGGTAATCATATTTCTGGTGTATTGAATGTGTCCAGGTGTATCGGCGATAATAAATTTTCGTTTCGGTGTCGTAAAATAGCGATACGCAACATCTATCGTTATTCCTTGCTCCCTTTCATCCCTCAAACCATCAGTAAATAATGCCAGATCAACTCCGTCGTGTCCACGTCGGCGTGAGGTGTTTTCAATGGCATCCAGTTGATCTTCAAAAATGGATTTTGAATCATAAAGTAAACGACCAATGAGTGTGCTTTTTCCATCATCGACGCTACCAGCGGTGCTAAATCGTAACAATTGACTGTTTTCTAGGTGCATCATTTACCGTTTAAAAGTATCCTTCTCTTTTTCGATCTTCCATTGATGTTTCAGATCGTTTATCATCGGCGCGATTTCCGCGTTCGGTTTGACGCATAGCTGCGACTTCAATAACGATTTTATCAAGCGTGTCAGCCTCAGATTCTATCCCTCCGGTTATTGTAATATCACCTAGAGTTCGAAACCGAATTTTCTTTTTTTCTATAGCTTCACGTGGGTCAATGGTGATGTATTCAGAAACTGGAATCCACGAATTGTTCCTCCAGATGACTTCCCGTTCATGGGCAAAATAAAGAGAAGGAATCTTGATATTTTCGCGTTTTATGTAGTTCCACACATCCATTTCTGTCCAATTCGATATCGGAAACACTCTAAAATGTTCCCCCAGATTATGTTTTCCGTTAAATAGATTCCATAATTCAGGTCTTTGATTTTTTGGATCCCATTGGCCGAATTCATCCCGATGCGAGAAAAATCGTTCTTTGGCGCGTGCTTTTTCCTCGTCCCTGCGACCTCCACCAATCGCACAATCGATTTGTTGATCCTCAATAGTGTCTAAGAGTGTTGTGATCTGAAGTACGTTCCTAGATGCGAACTTTCCTCGTTCCTCTGTTACACGTCCATCATCAATCGATTTCTGAACAGAACCGACGAGTAATCGCACTCCAAGTTCCTGAACAAGCGTATCGCGAAAACTTATTGTTTCGGGAAAATTGTGGCCAGAATCTACATGAAGTAAACTTAAAGGGATCTTTGCAGGATAAAATGCTTTTTGTGCCAGATGAGTTACAACAATTGAATCCTTGCCACCAGAAAAAAGAATAACAGGATTTCTAAATTGGGCGACGACTTCCCGCAGAACAAAAATTGCCTCAGATTCCAATTCATCTAAATAATTCAAATAGTATTTATTCATGAATCTTTTTCAATTTGGGTAATAAGTAGGTGTAGATCTGTTCTACAGCCTCGTCAACACTTAGCACTGAAGTATCTAATGTCAAATCTGGATTTTCCGGTTTTTCATAAGGTGCGGAAATACCTGTAAAATTCGAAATTTCGCCACGTCGAGCTTTAGCATATAATCCCTTAACATCACGTTTTTCACAAATTTCTAGTGGTGTGTTGATGTAAATTTCTATAAAATTGTCGACACCAACAATGGATTTAATCATTGCGCGATCAGCTTTCATTGGAGATACAAACGCACCCATCGTAACCAGTCCTGCTTCAACCATCATTTTGCCAACTTCAGCTATACGACGCAGATTTTCAGTGCGATCTTCCTCACTAAAACCAAGGCCTTTGTTCAAACCAATACGCAGGTTATCACCATCCAAAGAATAAGTTGATATCCCGTTTTGAAAGAGTTTGTATTCTAATTGATTTGCTACAGTTGATTTTCCTGATCCAGAAAGTCCGGTTAAAAGTATCATGAAGGACTGATGTCCCATATTTTGATTCCGATCTTGCTTCGAAACCTGAAAGACTTGCTTGAAAACATGAATCTGTTCGGCTTTTTTATCCAATTCCTGGATTTCAGAAATTCCAAATTTGCTTCTGTACCAAATACGCTCGTGAAAATAATAGAGCAACATTTTGGTAAGCAATTCAAATCCCCCAATTTTTACACCTATTATCGAATTGCCGCTGATGATCCAACCCATTGCCATGGTGTCTAATGTTCCAATGAAACGCCAAGTAATTGTCTTTAATATGTGGCGTATTCGTGAGGTATTGGTATCGAAAATGCGGACATTATACCATATGCGTTCATGAAGGTAATAAAGCAATAATTTTGAAAAAATTTCTGTCCCACCAATGGCTGCACCCAGCTTAAAACTCCCGGTAAGGATCCAGCCAAGTATCAAAGTATCTAGAGTGCCAACTAGCCTCCAAGAAATTGTTTTTGCGATATGCCTTTTATGTGAAACGCGATTCATTGCCAATAGAATAAGCTAAAGTATAAACAAATTGGGAATTGAAGGAGTGAAAAGCAGTCATTTTGTCAGCTAATTATTTTGGCTTAGCTTTTGACAAACAGATCTCATGAAAATGTCTAGAAATCCATTCGGCTCTTCGGCTGAAGCACTAACTTACCCACTGCTTTTAGTGGCGGTTATGTGGACGATGTGGGCTTTTCAACTGCAGACAATTGGCGGATTGATGGATTGGGGTGCTAGACCGCAAGATTGGTCGAGTTGGAAAGGTGTCTTCATGATGCCACTGTTGCACGACGTTTCTTCTTTCAATCACATTCTCAACAATACATTTCCGATCTTCATCTTATTAGCAGCGCTTGTTTATTATTATCGCGCAATTGCTGTCAGAGTGTTCATCATTTCTTGGTTAGGTACGGGACTTTCCGTGTGGCTTTTGGCGCCTGAAAGCAGTGGGTATCATGTGGGAATGAGCGGGGTGATCTATGCCTTATTCGGATTTTTGTTCCTTTCGGGATTCTTTAGAAATTTCAGACCGCTCCAAGTGGTTTCGCTATTTGTATTATTCATTTATGGAAGTATGATCTGGGGGATCTTCCCGTCAGAGGAGCGAATTTCCTGGGAAGGTCATGGTTCGGGCATGATCATCGGAATGTCTCTGGCAGTTTTTTACCGAAAACTCGGGCCTCAAAGGCCGAAGTATCAATTTGAAATTGAGAAAGAATTAGGTATCGAGCCACCGGATCTGGAAGGGCAATGGATCGCCAGACAAGAAGCTTTGCAGCGTATGCAAGAGGAATTGGAAGAACGTCAAAAACAACAAGTTCATATCGTGTATCACGTACGCCCTCAGGATGATCTACCTAGGGATAAGCGACCTCAGGACGGTACTGGTCCACAAGCTCCATTGAATCACGAATGAGTTCATCCCAGTTTTCGAAATGGCTTACGAGTTGAATAAAGCCACAGGTCTTCAAATGAATGTCCTTTCCACTTAGATAGGAAGCCAATTCCGAGATGCCTTCATTGTGTCCGATCACAGTAATAGTTTTCGTGGTTTGTTCCTGAATACACGACATCATTATAGGATAGATTGCCAAATAAAGATCATCTGTGTATGTGGCCTTATTTTCGGGAAATAACTGTTGCTCCAGGATTTGCCACGTTTGACGGGTGCGTTTTGCTCCAGAGCAAAGAACGGTTCCGAGATCAATGTGTTTAGAATCCAAATAAACAGCCAGCATATTTGCTTGAACAATTCCTTTTGCTAATAATTCTCGATCGAAATCCTTACCAGTAGGACTCTCCTGATTGGTTTTTGCGTGACGGATAAGATTTAATTTCAACATTTCACTCAATTTTTCCAACCGTTTGAAGCATATCAACGTTCTGGTTGTTGTTTTAAGTACGATATTACTGTATTTTGGAGAATTAGAATCTACGGTTCATGCAAATAACGGAACAAATATTAAAGAATTGTGTTGCACAAGATCGGAGAGCGCAAAAAACGCTTTACGAATATTGTTACCGGCAGTTCATCCGTTTGTGTATGCGGTATCATCCGAATCATGAAGATGCACGTTATGCATTAAATACGGCATTTTTAAAGATCGTGAAAGGACTGGAGTCCGTAGATTCGAAAGAATTGAATTTCGGTGCTTGGGCCAAGCGAATTATTGTGAATTCATTGATCGATGATTACCGAAAAGCCAAGAACCATCAAAGGACCATTGTTGCAAAAGAACACGAGCGCGAGTTAGAATTCCATGCGGAAAACGTGACGAATGAAGGTGAGGTACAATTGAGTTATCAGGAAATTATGGATTTACTCAAAACAATTCCTCCTATAAGCGCTCATGTATTCACTTTGTACGTAATAGATGGCTTTAACCATAAAGAGATTGGTGAATTACTCGAGATCAGTGAAGGTACGTCAAAATGGCATTTATCTACAGCACGTAAATTGTTGCGTGATCGATTAGAGATGTCGGAACAAAAGTCGGATCAATTATTCGCAATATGAAGAATTATCAGGAAATAGAGGATCGGGAACTGGATGACCTGTTTCGTAAAGCTCATGCCGAAACAACAGTTGTTCCCGAGTTCGATCAGACTTTTTGGTCTGAAATGGAATCTTTATTGCCTGTTCAGACTGGAAAGAAGCGAATTCCGGTTTATTTTTGGTGGACCTCGGCTGCGGCAATACTGGTCGTTTCGGCCGGAGTGGTCTTGTGGATCTTGACAGATAAAAATCCAGATGCATATTCAAATTCTGTTCAAAACCAGTCGAATCACCAACTTCTCCAAAAACCAGTTGAGGTAATTAATGAAAGAGCAGATTTGGATTTGCGGACGGATGTTTCTGAATCAAGCAATAATTCGGTAATTAATTTGACGCCTTCGCAGAGAAGTGATAAGCCTGACGAAACACCTGCAATTGTTCGTGAAATCATTCCAACTGATAAAGTTAGCAGAGAAGCACTTGAACAAAATTTTGAAAATGATCCATTATTCTTGTCGCGAAAAGAATTTTCATTTGTTCACCAAACATTCTCATTGAAGAAGTCAGATCCCTTAATGCTTTCGCCGCAAAATGATAGATATTTCATTCAACTGGCTACTGGTTTTGGATCTTCTTATCAACGTGCAGTGGCAGATCAGAACGACCTTCTCTTTATGACGACACTAACCGGAGGTGTACGTACGCGTGTGAAACAAATGGAATTGCAAGCTGGAATTTCCCTGCGGGCTGAGTTTGTGGATAATATTATCTGGACGAGAAATACAAATACTGTTGTCAACGGTCAAAGCATATTGGGAGTTGAACGATTCAACGCGCGTCAGCTTTACTCGCTTGAATTCCCATTGGCATTGGGCTGGAATGGTGGTGCGCGCCACAATATTGTTGCTCAATTTGTACCCGGAATTCAGATCGCCGGATACGGAACTTCACTGAAAGAGCAAGAAAGTGTGGTGATTGCCGAACGCCGTGGCGTGCAGAACATGAATGATTCCAAAACGATGACAATGGAACTGGGGCTTGCTTACAACTACCGTATTGGAATGCGTCATCAATTGGGTGTTGCATGTAATATGGATGTGATACGACCTTTCAACACTTCCTATTACCTTGGAGAGAATCGTCATTTTCCGATGAATGTGCAGATTTCAGTGCGCCGTTATTTCTCTACTGGGAAATAAGCGGTTAATTTTCATACATTTGGAAAAATTTTCCAATATGAAAAAATTGCTACTGCTTTCTGGATTGTTTTCCAGCGTTTCATTTGCTCAGTCTACACTTACAGAAACCCATTTTCCAATTGCGAACGAGGACTTCATTATGAGTGTTGCCATTGATCCTACAATTGATTACCTCTCAACTGGTGCTAATTACACATGGGATTTCTCAGGACTGACGAGTTCATCACAAAAAACGCTTTCAACGAATCCAATGTCTCAGGCTGGTCAGCTTTCCAACTTTTTCTTTGGACCATTTGCTCCTACAGCTTACCGCGCGGATTATTTCGCTTCAACAACTGACATTCCTTTAGCTCAATTGACTTCGCAATTACCTATCACAATTGACGATGTAAGTTTGTTTACTAATAATACATCTTCGGCAATTAATTCTATTGGATATGAATTGGTATTCAGTGGTCAGGGTGTTCCTGCGAAATCAGATACGATTGAAACACGCTATGTATTACCGTTGAATTTTGGCGATTCTTACCAATCTCGCGGTTATACACGCTTGAATTTAAATCCTATTTATGATGCAGAATGGAAACAGTACAGAACGCGTTCATCACAAGTAGATGGTTGGGGATCAATTACAACTCCTTTTGGAACATTCGATGCATTACGCATTCACCATACCATCACAGAATTGGATTCAATTTACATTACTGTTGCTGGAAACGGATTTTGGTTGCCACTTGATGTTCCGGAAGCACATGAGTATGAATGGAGATCAACTGCAGATAAAGAAGCGATTTTGCGTATTAAGACAAATGTTATTTTGGGTACAGAAGCAGTGACTTCGATTGAATACCGCGACAATTATCTGGCCTTGAACGAATTGTCAGATATCGCGATGTCTGTTAGCCCAAATCCAAGTACAGATGTGTTGGTGATCGCTACTGAAACGCCATTGAACCAATGGATGATCGTTTCGGCAAACGGAGTGGTTGTTACTTCAGGATCTTTCAATCTTCAAGAAACTCCCCAAGTGGATGTAAGATTACTTGCAGCGGGTTCTTATACCTTGATCGTTCGTAGTGAAGTTGGAGTCCATTCCGCTTCTTTCGTTAAACAATAGTATTTTTGTAACAGCAAGCCGACTGTCGCCTGCCTTCGGGTAGGAGGAAAGTCCGGGCAGTATAGAGCAACCGTGCTTCCTAACAGGAAGGATTTCGTTGTGGAAACACATCGGGGTACAGATAGTGCAGCAGAAAATAAACCGCCGTGTCTTCGAATGAAGATAGGGTAAGGGTGAAAAGGTGTGGTAAGAGCGCACCGTTCCGGTGGTGACATTCGGAAGCTAGGCAAACCTCACGGACTGAAAGATCATGTAAACCAAGCGAGTAGGGCTGCTCGTTCTCTACCGTCAGCTGACGGTTGCTTGGAGGGTAGATCGATAGATCTCAAGAGCGATCTTGGGGCTAGATAAATGACAGTCTACGGAAACCAGTTTTGGTGGAAGGAAACAGAACCCGGCTTATGCTTGCTTTTTTAAGCTGCCAGGCTTTTAGCTTGTAAGATTAATTGTTTTGGGTTTTGGTCTTTCGAAACCGACCCTAAAACCAAAGCTTTTTGCTTAACACCATCTAGTTTGTAAGTGATCAGACTGAAATAAATTCCAAGAAATCTGTAAGTATTGATTTTGCGAACGCATTTCACGCACATCACTTTAGCCTGCTTGTTCCTCAAGTATTTCACTACGAAGTTGTCATGCTTCAGGTAAGCTTCTGCCAATAGTTTTCTGAAAAATACCACTGCAATTAAAAATAGTCCCGAAGATGCAGCAAATACAAATAGTGTGAAAAAAGTGATACCAAATTGATTCAATAAATAAGAGTTCCCGGCGGTAACGACCAATAAAGCAAGTAGGAAGGGGATCAATAATGGTCTTTTTAAGTTGAATGCCCCCAAATAAACTCTATCCGAGGTTTGGTAAGTTTCGCGAATTGTTGAATTCGTTGCCATGTGATTATAGTTAGACGATCAAATCGGTTTAGTCGTCGAAAAATAAGAATTTTTTCACAAAACGAAAACATTCTAACAACTTTCTGATTTTTATTAGTTTAAGCTTTGCTTAATTTTTGGGGATGTGGGAACGTCTTTCGCCGTTGGTAATTGATTGCGGTCAGAAGAAAAAATGTAGCGATAATCTTGAAAGGCATTTAAAAAGCGATGAGCTTCCTGCTTATTTGAACTGTATTTCAAAAGTGCAATACACGTTACAAGAGAAACAGTTCGTTTCTTTATTATTAATGGCTCAGCACAGCCGAATGACAAGCGTTCTAATGAATCTTTACGATCAATGAAATAAGACAAAGGCATCACCAATTCTGAAGATAGTATTCTCCATTGTTTAGGATTGTAAAGAGAGTTGAGAAAAGGACTTGATTCAATCATTGATAGGTAGTTTTGTTTCAGATTTACTAATTGAAATTTCGGATAGAGACTATCCTTTTGATGCCAAGTCTGAAAATTCAAAAATTTGCAAGTGCTACTGGAATCTTTTTGATTCAAAACGATCAATGGATTGTGACAAATCGGTAAAACCTGATGGTGATTATTGGAGAATTGACGCTCCAATGATTCGAAAAAACGATTGATGGCAATGCGCTGCAAATATCCGGCAAGACGTAATTCTGTCAAAATTGACTCATCGCTAACTACAATAAGGTCTGCCTGACAACTGAATTTTTCTTTAAGTACGGTTTCTTTGATAGCGTTTACGGACATTACACGAAACTGGAGTTCTACGTGGTGTTTTTTAGCGTAATTGTTTAAAAATATGCTGTCTTGTGCAGTTAGCGAATCAGCATAAATTGTCAATTTTCTTGATTTGTCTACAGGGGCTTCTTCTAATACACAAGCCTGTAAGAGCGGTATACAAATGAGTAGACGAACTATCCAATTTTTCATGTGCTAAAGATAGCGCTTATTCGTACTTTTGCATAAAAAAAGCAAGGTGTCAGTCTCGAAAACAAGTAAACAACATCAACTCAAAGTCAGTCAACTGTTAGGCGATCTGCGCAGCGGTGATGAAACGAAAATTGCAAGTGCGATCAAAGCCTTTCATGCACATGGAGATGCGAGTGTAATTGCTCCGCTAATAGAGGTTTGGAGTAATGGATTGAGTGAGGAGAATGAAGCTTTGTTGACAGAATTGTTCCAAGGACTTAAGGACACTACGACAATCGAGCCATTGATGGATGCCTATCGGGATGAGCGTTATTCTGGTTTGAGAAGAAGTCTTACTGCTGTGTTCTGGAATTCCAAATTGGATTTCAGTCCATTTTTGGCAGATTTCGTCTTGTTTGCTGTGGATGGAGACTTTATGGATGCTCTTGAGGCTATCACACTCATCGAACAGTTTGAGGGTAGCATTCCGGAGCATGCGATCATGGAGTCTCAATTGTTACTGAAAGAGTATTTCGGAGGAACAGAGAATCGAGATGAGCAGAAAGACGCAATACTGACCGATATGGCCATTTTGTTGAAAGACTTCGATAGCGCAAGTGGTACCGAGGATCTTTTTTTAGAATAAATCGATAGATTTCTTAGAACAAACCGTTGATCTCCGCATCGATTGCGTGGATGATCTTTCCAAGATCCTCTTGGTTCTCTGGGAAGCGATTGTTGTCCACGTCGATAATCAATAACTTACCATTGTCGTAGGTAGAAATCCAAGCTTCATAACGTTCGTTCAATCGTTTCAAATAATCCAAACGGATACTTTCTTCGTACTCTCGACCGCGTTGTTGGATTTGGTTCACCAAAGTAGGAACCGACGCACGCAGGTAGATCAATAAATCCGGAGCAGAAACAAAGGAATCCATTAGGTTGAACAAAGAGAAATAATTTTCGAAATCACGTGTGGTCATTAAGCCCATTGAATGTAAGTTCGGAGCAAAAATAAATGCATCCTCATAGATCGTACGGTCCTGAATCACATGTGTAGTACTTTTCTTGATCTCTTGAATTTGCGTAAAACGACTGTTTAGGTAATAGATCTGCAAATTGAAAGACCAACGTTGCATATCCTCATAGAAATCGTTCAAATACGGGTTTTGTTCAACATCTTCAAAATGTGTTTCCCAACCGTAATGTTTCGCTAACATTTTTGTCAACGTAGTCTTTCCTGAACCGATATTTCCAGCGACAGCGATATGCATAATGAGTCAAGTTTAATGGACTGCCTAAATTACAAAAACTGGATAGACCAGCATCTGTATGTGGAAAAATATTCTCAGAATATCTCAATCCAGCAATTCGAAGCAGCTAATACCTGACTTTTCCTGAATAAAAAGTCGGTTCCCGGAGAAGTGAAATGCAATGATCTCGCTTTCGCCTGCGTAAAAATGCAGCTCCTTCTGACTTGAAAATGAAAAAGCATAAAGACTTGATCCTTTTGCAATGAGTAGTCCTTCCCCTAATGGATGAGCCACGCGATGCTCCGGTAATTCCCATTGATTCGTCAAATTTCCGAAATTGTCAAAGATCAAAACACGGTTTTCACTATCGATGAGGTATAGTTGATTGTTGTACTCCTCAAAACTGTGTAACTCTGAAAATTCAACTAAACCCTTTAAATTCTGAACGCGCTGTTGCTGCTGATTGCGTGCTGTTATCAGAATTAGTTGTGAATTACTCTGATCGTACACCCAAAAACGGTCTGTTTGGATTGAACTGGAAAATTGACTCGCTAATTGGATGTTCTGTTCGGCCAGATCCACACAATTTTGTACAGCTAAGGCATTATCTAAAAAACAAACCTGCTGTTGGTCCTCGCTGAATAAAGTCGGTTTCAGTGAATTTTCTGCATCCACTTTTTGAATGGTTCCAATCGATCGAATGCTCTGATTCATTGCAAGTTTTCCATCCTGGGAATACTTGGAAATTTGGTTTCCGACAACGACGTATAAACTACCCGTTTCATCAGCATCCCAAATGGCTGTGCTGTCGGTTGGAATAGTCCAGAGTTTACGCCAACTAGGTTCTTGCGCAAGAGCTTGTAAAAAGCACATAGATAGTATGAGGATTGAACTTAGTTTTCGCATCTAGCCTTTATTTCTTCATGTGTGCGCAAAAGTTGTTCCAAATAGTTCCGATCGTTTGACAATCGAGGTACTTTATTCTGACCACCGAGTTTTCCTCGCTGACGCATCCATTCTTCAAATGTTCCCATCGACAAGACGTGAATGATCGGAGGCATCAGTGCCATATTATTGGTCCGTTTGGCATCGTAATCACTGTTAATCTCTCGCAGGGTTTCATCTAAAACCAACAGAAAACGATTTAAATCGTCTGGTTGATTCACAAATTCAATTGCCCATTCATGTCCGCCTTTCTGAGCTTCGTTCATAAAAACAGGTGCAACATGGTATTCACGTATCAAGGCATGAGTGCGTTTAGATGCTTCCGCTATGGCCTTTTCGGTATTGTCCACGATCACTTCTTCTCCAAAGACATTTATAAAGTGCTTGGTTCTTCCGGTGATCCGAAATCGGTAAGGTGAAATGGAAGTGAATTGGATGGTGTCCCCAACGATATAGCGCCACAAACCGCCGTTGGTGGAAATAACGAGTGCATAATTCACACCGGGTTGAACTTCACTTAGCTGCAATACATGTGTCGATTCCAAGCCCTTGAAGTGTTCCATTGGTATGAATTCATAAAAGATCCCATAATCCAACATCAATAGTAATTCGTTCGATCCATCTACATCTTGGATACCGAAAAATCCTTCGGATGCGTTGTACGTTTCCACGTAGTGCATGTCGTCAAAAGGTATCAATTTCTTGAAAGCTTCGCGATAAGGTTCAAAACTGACACCACCATGCATGAACAATTCCAGATTAGGCCACACTTCTCGCAGATGGCTCTTTCCGGAGATTTCTAAGATCTTTTGAGCTAGAACGTAGGTCCAACTTGGAACACCCGCCAAAATATATACATCTTCGTGCATGGTGCTCAGTGCCATTTTTTCCACTTTTGCTTCCCACTCACTCATCAGTGCGATCTCCCTGGATGGTGTTCTACGAATTTCAGCCCACCAAGGCAGGTTTTTGACAATAATCGCAGAAAGGTCGCCGCTGTACATGTCGTGAGCAACCGGTAAGATCTGTGCGCTACCGCCAACAATCAGGTGTTTTCCTTTGTAAAGTTTTCTATTGGGGAAATTCTCGTAGTACAAGGCCAATAAGTCTTTTCCGCCTTTATAATGACATTCCTCCAGACTTTCTCTTGTAACAGGAATGTATTTGCTTCGTTCGTCCGTTGTTCCGGAACTTTTTGCAAACCATTTGGTGTCGTTAGGCCACAATAACTGCTGCTCTCCTTCCATCAATCTGTCGATCATTGGTCTCAACGTGGAATAGTCGTTCAATGGGACCTGCTCTTTGAACTGATCGTAGGATGTAATCTTGGAAAAGTGATGGAGTTGACCATAAGTGGTCTGAGTTCCTGCTGCGATTAAACGTTCAAAAACTTCCTGTTGAACTTCGTGCGGATACTTTCGAAACAATTCAATCTGGTGAATGCGTTTCTTCATCACCCAGGCAAAAATTGAATTGAATGGCATAGGAGTAAAATTAAAAAGGAGGAATTGCTTCCTCCTTTATACTATCCGAAAGCGTAAATAGCTCCGATAATAGCTAATAAGATCACAGTGTAAACGAATCCGATTCCAACTGTAGAACTTTCAAAGAAAGTATCGTGTTTATCGTTATGTCCTGACATCGCACTAAGTTTTTTTCAAATGTAATATTTTGTTTTTACAATAATGCAACATTGATCTGAAAAGACTAATGAATCACATTGTATTATTGTGTGAAAGTTGTTTCTTGAGAAATGAATTACACTTTTTGTTCTTTTATGAGTGTAAAAAAATAAAATAATTTTATCTTAAGTCACAGAATTTCAAATCACTAAATTATGACTTGGGGATTTTATCCAAAAATTAAATGGCATTGTAAAATAGATTCAACTGAAAGATTCAGGGTCCTAAAATCAATTGAAGAGAATATGAAAGTTGCAGGTTGTAAAATAAAGCAAGTGACTGATTATACAATTCATGCTGAGAAAAGAAGTTTGCTTTTGTTTTCACAACCTCAGTATTTTTCAGTTCGAATAGATGAGGATGGAAATTTGAATTACGAAGCCGAAATGATTAATACCTTTTGGGATTACGGATTTTTAAAGAAAAACACCAACAAAATTTTTAATCAATTATCATTTTATGGCAAAAATTAATCAAGAGTTCATGTATTACCCCAATGCAAAGATAGTAGGGGGAGATCATGCCGTAGGAACCTTTGTTGGTTTCAAAGATCAGCTTTTTTTTATACCAGATAAAATTGAAGAATCAAGTTATCGAAAAATTATCAGTCATTCTTTTTCTTTTAAGGGAAAAAAACCCTCAGAATTTGTAAAAGAAGTGGTTGATGATACATCAATTTCTGTTGGTCAAATGAAAGAAATTTTAAGTCAATTACTACCTGAGAATTTTGAGTATAGTTATCCTATAGAAAATTATAAGCGTTTTAAAGTGAGTATAAGTTGGATTCCTGCCTTATCTTCTATTTTATTTTGGCCAAATGGTAAAACCTTGCCATTTCAAGTTATAATTAAAGATAAAGTGTTTTTAAATCAAGCAAAAGCATTTTATGATGGAATGTTTAAATAAACTAAACAATCCTTTTTAAAGCGAAAAACCCGATTTGTACCAAGACAGATCGGGTTCTTTGTTAAAGTTTGTTATGCTATTCGCGATCTCCGAAAAGACGCAATAGTGAAAGGAACAAATTCACGAAAAGGACATAAAGCGTGAACCCGCCCAAAAGAGCCAATTTATTTTTGGTAGCTGTATCAATCTGTGCGTCGTATGCCATCTTTTTCAATTGCTGCATGTGGTAAGCTGTCAGTCCTGTAAAGACCAATACCCCGATGATACTGATCACGTAATCCATCATTTCACTTTCCAAGAAGAAGTTCACGATAGAAGCAAGGAAAATACCCCAGAAAGCCATCATCAAGATACTTCCGAACTTGGTAAGGTCAATTGGAGTGATAAAGCCCATGATCGCCATAATAGCAAAGGTTCCGGCTGTGATTCCGAATACAGATAAGATCGAAGTGTCTGTGTACACAATGAATATCGTTGAAAGAGCAAATCCTAATAGGACGCTGTAAACAGCAAATAGACCAAACATCGCTGCAAAGCTTAGTCGGTGAGCCATTCCTTGAAGCAAGAAAGCCACTCCAACGGGCGCAAATGCTACCAAATAGAAAAGACCTGTTGGTGACGCACTTCCTTTCGGGTCAACTTTGTAGAAATAAGTCAACGCGAACTCCAAGGTACCGTATTGGTATGCAATTGCTCCTGTGATCAAGAGCGCTCCGAACATAAACGCATAAACCTTTGCGAAGAAGTGTTTTGCGGCTGTTTTTTGTTCGATAGTGTCGAATGAATAGTTGTCGATCATTTCTTCCATATCAATGTAATTTAGCTTGTATTAAGTTGATGAATTCTTTACGTGTTGTTTCGTTATTCATGAATAAACCAGTGAAGGCGCTGGAAGTAGTCACAGAATTTTGCTTTTGCACACCGCGCATTTGCATACACATGTGCTGACATTCCAAGACCACAGCAACTCCTTTCGGATTCAGGGTTTTTTGAATACAATCGCGAATTTCAATCGTCAATCGCTCCTGAACTTGCAAGCGTCGAGAAAAAGCGTCAACCACTCTTGGAATCTTGCTCAAGCCAACGATGGTTCCATTCGGAATGTATGCTACATGCGCTTTTCCAAAAAATGGTAAGATGTGGTGTTCGCACATGGAATACACCTCAATGTCTTTAACGATCACCATTTCGGAATACTCTTCTGCGAACAAAGCACTTTTTAAGATCTCCTCCGGATTGGTGGCGTAACCCTGTGTTAAAAATTGCATTGCTTTGGCCACGCGTTCCGGTGTTTTGAGCAAACCTTCGCGTTCCGGATCTTCACCAATATCTTTCAATACGGTTTTATACACACCGGTCAGGCGTTGTGTGATTTCGTCGTTGTACAAGTCGTCTTTCACAGTTTTATTTTTCTGAGTAACGGATAAAAATCAATAAGGTTCAGCGCCTCCGTAGTATTCTACGTAGTTGTTCTCTGTTTCAACCAGTTTCAAACGGCACAATACGCCTCCGGCTTCTCGGATCGGTTGCTCGATCAGTTTCCAGATCTCGATCACCATATTTTCTGTTGAAGCCAATTTGCCAGCTAAAAACGGAACGTCCAAATTGAGGTTGCGGTGATCCAAAGGTTCCACCACCAATTCTTTTACGATCTTGCTCAAATCCTTCAAATTGATCACAAAACCCGTATCCGGATTCGGTTTTCCTTTAACCGTAACAAAGATCTCAAAGTTGTGTCCATGCCAATTCTTATTACTGCATTTCCCAAAAACCTCCTCGTTCTTTTCGTCTGACCAATCTTCCCGCCATAATTTATGGGCAGCATTGAAGTGTTCTCTGCGTGTGATGTAAACTGTTTCCACTACTGAATTTTTACAGGACAAATTTAGTAAATGATTTTGGTAACATCCCCACAAAACACCAGAGATGCTTAGGGCTTAACATGTTTTTGTACTTTTGCCAAAAAAAGTTCGGAACATGATCGTAATCACAGGAGCGGCAGGATTTATTGGAAGTTGCATTGCAGGTACTTTGAATGCAAAAGGGATCACGAATTTAATCTTGGTGGATGATTTTTCTAAAACGGAAAAGGATGCCAACCTTGCAGGAAAGCAATACGCGGAAAAAGTTGAACGTAGTGAATTTGACGCGTGGATGACCGCTCATGGAGATCAGGTAACACATGTTTTGCACATCGGTGCGCGCACAGATACAACTGAATTCGACAAAGCTATTTTTGACGAACTGAACGTGAATTACTCTAAAATGGTCTGGAACCATTGTGTGCGTTTACAGATTCCATTGGTATATGCTAGTTCTGCCGCTACTTACGGTTTAGGAGAATTGGGCTATAACGACAACGAGGCGGACATGCCGAAGTTGCAACCTCTGAATCCGTATGGATGGTCCAAGCAATGGTTCGATATGTGGGCCTTGGAGCAAACGTCTACTCCTACGCATTGGTACGGTCTGAAATTCTTCAATGTTTACGGTCCAAATGAATATCACAAAGGGCGTATGGCTTCAGTGATCTTCCATACGTTTAATCAAGTGAATGAGAATGGAAGCATGCGTTTGTTCCGTTCACACAACCCGAATTACACGGATGGAGGACAAATGCGCGATTTCGTGTATGTAAAAGATGTGGTTTCGGTGATCGAGTTCTTGATGGAAGGAACAGCAAAATCTGGGATCTACAACTTGGGCTCAGGCAAGGCGCGTACTTTCTTGGACCTTGCAAAGAATACTTTCTACGCTTTGAACAAAGAACCGAACATTTCGTTCATCGATACGCCGGAGGATATCCGTGACAAATACCAGTATTTCACGGAGGCCAACATGCAGAAATTGATCAATCAAGGCTACAGCAAACCATTCCATACCTTGGAAGAAGGAGTGAAGGATTATGTGCAAGGGTATTTGATGAAAAAATCTTATCTATAATGCAGTAATTCGGATCCCCAAAACCGAAACATCGTCTACTTGCTCCAAGGTTCCTTTCCAGGACTCGAATGCTTCTTCAAGTTGTGCTTGTTGTTCTCTCATTGACAAGGATGAATTTCTAAGCAGTATTTCTTGTAACTGTTTTGCTTTGAATTTTTTACCTTTTTGACCACCGAACTGATCTGGAAAACCATCGGTAGTCAGATATATTTGATCGCCTATTAGAACATCGATCTCTTGGCTCTGAAAGCTCCGGTCATTGTCTATATATGAACCAATGGGCATTTTGTCTGCCTTGTATTCCAAGAATTCGTCATTACGGATTAACCAAAGGTGGTTATTTGCCCCTGCGAAATGCATTTTACCAGTTTGTTTGTTCCAGACGCACAAGGCTATATCCATGCCGTCTTTTTGCTGATAATCTCCATCTTTTTGCTCTAGGGCGAAAATGATCTTTTGACGCAATTTATTTAAGATGATCTCGGGAGAATAGATCTCGTTTTCAACTACGATTTCATTTAAATAGCCGCTTCCTAACATACTCATAAATCCACCTGGGACTCCATGGCCTGTGCAATCTGCTAAGGCAAAAACGGATAGTTCGTCGTTTACGGCATGCGCCCAATAAAAATCACCGCTTACAATATCCCGAGGTTTGAATAGGATAAAATGCTCGGGACTAATCTTTGACCAAACATCACTTCCTGTCAATACTGCACTTTGAATGCGTTTGGCATAGTTGATACTCTCAATGATCTCGTGCTGTTTTTCTTCTATAACGGCTTTTTGCTCAATGATTTCGTTGTTCTTCATTGCCAGAATTCGTGCAGATTCCTTTTTGGCCTTGTAGTTTTTAAAAACTACGTATAAGATCGCTGTTACGGCAATAAGAACAGTAGCGATCACCCATATGATCAAACGCTGACGCCTTTTCTCGTTCTCTCGCACCAAATCTTTTTGTGCGTTTAAACGCTCTTGTTCTGCTGTGCGTTTTTCGAATTCGAATTTGTATTCATTCTTAAGTACGGCTTTTTTTACCGCATCATTTTCTAATACCTTTTCCAGACTTTCCGCACGTTTCATCATACGATAAGCGTTTTTGAAGTCGTTTTTTATTTCATAAAAAGCGATCAACTTTTTAGTAGCGGCTAATTGAATGTCCTTTAAATCATTCAAGGCTGCTATTTCCAATGCGCGATCAGCATATTCTTTGCAACGATTCCAGTTTTTTTGTATTTGAAAATATGCGGCAAGTTCATCATAGATCTTGGCTTGGGTAAAAGGCTCTGAGCAGCTTGGTTCCTGCTTTAGAATGAGATCGATCGTTTTTTGAACTGCTGCTTTGTTTCCCGTTTTTTGATGGATGCGCATCAATCCAATGTAATTGATTATCAGTCTGCAATTGTTCTTAAGTAGACTGTTTACTCGGATAGATTCGTTCATGTAAAACAAAGCTTTATCCCATTTTTTCAGGGATACATAAATGTTGGAGAGGGAATTGTTTGCATTTGCTATTTGGTCTTGGTTCTTGGCTTTCTTAGCGCTAGTTAGTGCGACCAAAAATGCCTTTTCAGCTTCTGTGTCTTCGTCGATCTGCATGTAAATACTTCCCAAATTGGCATAGATTGCAGCCATTCCTTGCGGGTTGTTTAATTCTTCGAAGATCAAACCGGCTTCAGAAAAGTAATTGATTGCTTTTACTAAATCTCCTTGATGTTGATATAAGAATGCCAGATTGTTCAGTGCCACACCTAAACTGGGCAGGTCATGTGCTTTTTTAGAGACCTTTTCCATTTCTTTATAATAGTACGCAGCCTTTTTCCAGTTGTTATAGATGTTTTGAGCTTCGTATCCGTAATTATTCAAGGCCGTAGCTAAAAAGAATTTTTTGTGTCGTTCTTTTCCTGTTCTTGAACGCTTGTATAGCAGGTCATTATATTGGCTCCATAATGCATGACTCGGAAGGTATTCCGAAAGTAACTTTAACTCATTTAATTGCACCGAATCGTTCTTGGCAATCCGGTATCGGTTTAATAATGAATCCAAGAGTTCCTTTTCACCCGGTTGAAATTGAAACGTGTCAGAAATGGGAATGAGGTACTTAGCTTTCGGGTATTTGTTTTGAGCCAAAAGTGTACTAGCAAAGCAGAGAAGTATCAATAATCCAAGTAAACGCATGTGTCAAAAATAGTAATTCAAGCTACAACTTCTTAAAAATGAGGGGACTGTTTCAATTTGTTTAAGGCATTTCTTTTTTTGAATTAAATTGCAAGTGAAATTGAGTTAAAACATTATCTTAATTATGAAACTTGGATTGGTATTATTGCTGCTTTTAAGCTCTTCGACCAATTGGTTGGAGGATGTATTCAATCAGCGAGATAAGATCGATGCATCTGCAAAATTAACTCATGCACGTCATACCAGATCGGCTCAATTTGAAACCTTTCGTTTTGAGAAATTCAAGAAAACCACCTTCCGCAGTAATCGATATAACGTAACAGATACAATTTCAAGAACCCGTTATATGAAAGGGAACTTTGTTTTCTGTGTACGCGAGTGGTATGTGTCAGATTACCAAAGTCATGGAAAGAACCCTGCAGAATGGCCCATCGGAGAAGTTTACGAAGCAATTTACTTGTTCCGCAATCCGGATAGGGGTATTATGTTGGAACGCAGGGAACGTTACCATTCAAAAGATCAGGTTGACTCATTGATAAAGACACTTGAACACAAGAATTTTGATACGCTTCAGTTGAATTACATTACGTATGAACGGATCAGAAGCAAACGAGGACGCATGGTAAAGATGCGTTTCAAATAGTTGGCATAAACACTATTGTTCATTTTTTACTTCCAATTCCAGCTCCTTTTCAGTAGTTTCGTTTTTCAATTCAGATTATGCGAAACATACTCATTACCTTAGCATTTTTGCCCGCTTTGAACGGGTTTTCTCAAAAAACAGAAGCAAAACCGGCGGCTCCGACTGTCGATGCTTCAGCCATCTCCGGACTCGAATTCAGATTGGTTGGCCCGGCCCTAACTTCAGGGCGTGTAGCTGATATCGCTATTCATCCATCCAACCCGGATACGTGGTACGTGGCAGCAGCTTCGGGAGGCGTTTGGAAAACTACAAATCATGGAACTACATTCCAACCGATCTTTGATCAATACGGTTCTTATTCGATCGCATGTGTGCAAGTGGCATCAACCAATCCGCAGACCATTTGGGTAGGAACAGGTGAAAATAACAATCAGCGCTCTGTATCTTATGGAGATGGAGTTTATAAATCCGTTGACGGAGGAAAGTCCTTTGTAAACATGGGCCTTAAAACCAGTGAACATATCGGGAACATCATCATTCATCCGACAGATGAGAATACGATCTGGGTTGCTGCTTACGGACCTGTGTGGAGCAAAGGAGGTGAACGAGGGGTTTACAAATCCACAGATGGCGGAAAAACTTGGGAAAGAACTCTGTTTGTTTCAGATGAGACTGGAATTTCTGAAATCGCGATCGATCCATCTAATCCGAACATCTTGTACGCAGCTGCTCATCAACGTCGTCGTCACGAATGGACGTACATTGGAGGTGGGCCTGAATCCAATCTTTACAGATCGGTGGATGGCGGTAAAACATGGACGGAGATCACAAGCGGTTTGCCAAAAGGTGAGATGGGACGTATCGGAATTGCGGTTTCTCCTGCCGATCCAAATTACGTATACGCAATCGTGGAAGCACGCTATGATAAAGGAGGTTTTTTCCAATCTACGAATAAAGGACTAACCTGGACCAAAATGTCGGGATTTGTTACTTCTGGGAACTACTATCAAGAGATTATTGCTGATCCAAAAGATAAATTGAAATTGTTTGTCATGGATACGTGGCTGCACCATACCACTGATGGAGGTAAAACGGTGGTTGCAACAGGCGAAGATGCGAAACACGTGGATAATCACTGCATCTGGATCGATCCAAATAATACCAATCACTGGGTAGTTGGTTGTGATGGCGGTTTGTATGAAACGTACAATCACGCAAAAGAATGGCGCTATTACGACAATTTGCCGATCATTCAATTTTATAAAGTTGCTACAGATAATTCCTATCCGTTCTACTACATCTATGGCGGTACTCAGGACAATAATTCCATGGGTGGTCCGTCGCAAAGCATCAATAATGCCGGTGTATTGAATGCGGATTGGTTCATAACAAATGGGGGAGATGGTTTTGAATCTGCCATCGATCCTGTAAATCCAAATATTGCCTACGCTCAATCACAATACGGAGGTTTAGTGCGTTACGACAAATCAAGCGGTGAAAAGATCTCGATCCAACCATTACCTGGAAAAGGAGAAGCTGCTTATCGTTGGAACTGGGATTCTCCGCTGCTGGTGTCACCTCATGATCCTGCGACTCTATACTTCGCGGCAAATAAGGTCTTTAAAACAAGTAATCGCGGTGATGATTGGAAAGTGATCTCTCCGGACCTGACGCAACAAATCGATCGCAACAAATTACCGGTGATGGGACAAGTTTGGAGTATGGATGCGGTTATGAAAAACCAATCTACTACGATCTATGGAAATATCTTGGCTTTAGACGAATCTCCAAAAAAGAAAGGCCTTCTTTATGCAGGAACGGATGATGGTGTGATCCAGGTGTCGGACAACGACGGACAAACTTGGACGAAGATTCAAACTTTTGCCGGTGTGCCAAAGAATACGCGTGTAAACATGATCTTGGCCTCTCGTTTCAATGAGAATGAAGTGTTCGCTACGTTCAATAACCAGCGCAATGGAGACTTCAAGCCTTATGTGCTGAAAAGTTTGGATAAAGGAAAAACATGGGTCTCTATCGCTGGGAATTTACCTGAACGCGGAACCGTTTATTGCATTCAACAAGATTTCATCAATCCAAATGTGTTGTTCGCAGGAACAGAGTTCGGAGCGTATACTTCTATTGATGGAGGTAAGAACTGGATGAAGTTGGCCGGATTGCCGACGATCGCTGTGTACGACTTAGACATCCAGAAACGAGAATCAGATCTGGTTGCTGCAACGTTTGGACGTGGTTTTTATGTTCTGGACAATTATGCAGCATTACGTGAATTGGCAGACAAAGCGGTTGGAAAAGAAGCGTATTTGTTTCCAGTCGATACAGCTTTGTTGTATATCCCTTCTGCACCACTTGGGTTGACAGGTACAGGTTCTCAAGGACACAATTTGTGGAATGCACCCAATCCGGAATTTGGAGCAACTTTCACCCTTTATTTGAAAGATGTTCCGAAAACTTTGCGTGATCAGCGTCGTGAAAAAGAAACGAAAGCTGAAAAGGAAAAGCAAGCGGTTGACTACCCGGAATGGTCCGCATTACGCAAAGAAGAACAAGAAGAAAAAGCCCAATTGTTGTGGGTGATCAAAGATGCGAATGGAAAAGAAGTCCGCAAGATCTTGAGCCAGCCTTCGAAAGGAATTTCTCGCACTACTTGGAATTTGCGCATGGAATCCACTTCACCTGTTAACCCGAAAAAACGCAAACCGGGTCGCTACGAAACAGCAGATGACGGACAATTGGTGATCGCCGGTCGTTACACAGTTGAAGTGTTCATGTTGAAAGAAGGAAATTTAACGTCACTGAGTACTCCTGTTTCCTTTGAAGTGAAGAACCTGAATAACCATGCATTGCCGGCAATGAACAAAGAAGCATTATTGGCCTTCCGTCAGGAAGTCAGTGAAATGCACCGCAAGGTGAGTGGTTCTGCGAAGTTGATGAATGAAACAAAGGAGAAGTTAGACATGATGAAATATGCCATTCAGACATATCCATCTACTGATTTGAAATTATTGGAAGAATTACGTCAATTGCGTTTGATGTATGATTCCTGCTCACAATTGATCTATGGAGATAGATTGAAAGCTTCAAAAGAGTTTGAAACGCCTCCGTCATTTGCTTCGCGTTTGGATTACATCAATTACCAATTGTTCGAAAGCAGTTCAGGTGTTACGCAAACACAACGCGACAACCTTAAAATCGTGAATGAGGAATATGTGGCCTTCAGACAAGTGCTGGATCTGTTGGTTAAACGAACCAATGCAGTGGCTGAGAAACTGGACGAAATGGGTATTCCTTATACACAAGGAAAGAACGAAAGATGGAAAGAAAATTAAAATGGGGCTTCGGCCCCTTTTCTTTGCAACTAAATGAGGTGTTGAGTTGTTCTTAAAAGAAAAACACATGTACCAACTCAAGCGCACACAATTCATTAAGGCAGATCTAGAAACCTGTTGGGATTTTTTCTCGTCACCGAATAACTTGCAGGTGATCACACCAGATTACATGGGTTTCAAGGTACTAACAGATGTTCCTCAAAAAATGTACGAGGGCTTGATGATCGCATACAAAGTCTCGCCTGTATTAGGAATTCCCTTGAATTGGGTCACCGAGATCAAATATGTGCACGACGGCAAGTTCTTCGTGGACGAACAACGCACAGGTCCCTACAAAATGTGGCACCACGAGCACCATTTCAAAGCTGTAGAAGGTGGAGTGGAAATGACCGACATTGTGAGCTACGAATTGCCCCTTGGCTTCTTAGGACGATTTGCGCATTGGCTCTTTGTCCGCAAGCAATTGGAAGGGATCTTCAGCTATCGGTTCAAGAAAGTGGATGAGTTGTTTAATGCTTAGATCTCGGATTTCGAAATGGTCTTGTGAATTTCGGCTGTACGGATCAATGCAGCCGATCCATACCATTCGTGCAATTCCATCACCAAGCGTCCCGCTTTGATCGCAGGATCCGTTTCGGTCAGCTTGCGTGCTTCTTCCACAGTTTCAACATCGAAAATGTAAATGCCACGCAAGTCAGTATCATCCATGAAAGGTCCGGCAACTACCAGTTTTCTGGCATCAGCTAATTTTCCGATGTTATCCAGGTGCGCACGTTGCAAACGAGCAACTTCAACGCTGTCTTGATTTTGATTTGGTCCGCGCTTCAAGAAGGCGATCACGTAGCGTTTCATTCCATATTCATCAGCGCCCAATTCAGCGGCTAACTTGGCATCAAAAGCATCACTGCTATCGGCAGGTGCGAATTCTTCCTCAGTATTGGAATTGACAGTATTTGAATCTTGTTCCGAACAAGCGAAGAAGGTGTAAAGGATCAAAAAAGATGCTGCGAAGATGTAAATGGATTGTTTCATGCCTGAGTATTTTCGTCTTGCGCTTACGGTTGCACAAGTCATAGGTTACGAAAAGGCACAAAAAAATCCCGATCTGCGATTGCTGACCGGGATTTGAAAATTGGTGTTCGGGGATTATTCTCCGATAACTTCAAATTTGAATACTGGCTTAACACCTTTGTGAAGGTTTGCTTCAGCCTCGTACGTTCCAACTTCTTTGATAGGCTCGTCTTTGATTTTCAAAGATTTGCGATCGATGTCGAAACCTGCAGCTTTCAACGCTTCAGACAATTGAACAGTGTTAACAGATCCGAAGATCTTACCGTTCTCACCTACTTTAGTAGAGATCTTAACAGTAACTTCAGCCAATTTAGCAGCGATTCCTTCTGCTTCAGCAACAATTTTAGACTCTTTGTGAGCGCGTTGCTTCAATACTTCCTCGTGAGCTTTAACCGCAGATGGAGTAGCCAATACTGCGTATCCTTGAGGGATCAAAAAGTTACGTCCGTAGCCAGGCTTAACTGAAACTACTTCATCTTTGTAACCTAATTTATCGATATTTTTCTTAAGAATTACTTCCATGATTTTTGTTCATTAAGGGTTCAACCACCGACTATTTCAACATATCGCCAACGTAAGGCAAGATTGCCAAGTGACGAGCACGTTTGATAGCTTTATTAACGCGTTTTTGGTATTTCGCTGAAGTACCAGTAATACGACGAGGAAGGATTTTTCCTTGCTCATTCACCAAACGCAACAAGAAGTTAGCGTCTTTGTAATCGATGAATTTGATACCACTTTTCTTGAAACGGCAGTATTTATCTTTTTTGATCTCGATGTTGATCGGAGTCAAATAGCGAATATCGTTTTGTGACATGTTTCTAAAATTTTAGGGTAAATTAATTAAGCTTCAACCGGAGCTCCACTCATTTTTTTGCGACGCTTCTCAGCATAAGCAACATGGTCCTTGTCCATTTTCACAGTCAAGAAACGCATGACACGCTCGTCACGCTTCATAGCCAATTCCAAATCAGCGATCACTGATCCTTCAGCGTCGAATTGGAACAAAAAGTAGAAACCAGTAGATTTCTTCTGGATCGGGTAAGCCAATTTTTTAAGGCCCCAGCTTTCAGAATGCGTTAATTTACCGCCCATGGCAGCCAAATCGCTTTCGTACTTTTGCACTGCTTCCTTTGCCTGATCTTCAGACAAAACGGGAGTAAGAATGAAAACAGTTTCGTAAGAATTCATAATTAAACTAATTAATAATTTATGTTCCGCCAACTTTTAGCGGGGTGCAAATGTAGGGATTAATTCTGAAAATCAAATCAGAACGATGAAGAAATATTTCAGGTCAGGTCTTTGTTTATCTGATCAAACGCGAATGGAATTCGTATCCATTTAAGTTTTTATAAACAAAATTAATTTTATGGTATAAATATTGTCAAAACGCGACCATGAAATTTCTTGTAGCTTTTACGATTTGCTTATTAGCCAGGCCGCATCTCTTTGCACAAATTGGTTGCACATCGAATTTAGATGGCGAAAAACGATCCGTGAAAACATGTATGCATTTAAACAAACAAGTTTCCACTATTGAAACATGGGATGCTGATGGTCGTTTTGGATCTTTGGTTGTGTTCAATAACCGTGGAGAGGAAATCGCTAATTACGAATTGCGCTCTATTGGGGGGCATGCTTCTGCGTATTTAGAGTATTACGCCAACGGTCAGGTTTCAAAGATCGAATATAGCGACGCACCGGATGGGGGGATTCAGTTCTACAATTCAACCAGAAAATTTGATGAACAGGGCAGACAAATTGCCTTTAACGAATCAAAATATCCAACACAACTGGAAACCACATTTATTCAATACGTGCCTCAAGAAGAAGTGACGCCAACGGAAACACCCAAAAAAGTGGAGGTGATTGCCTGTTCAGTGATCCATCAGACCTTTTATCAGATAGAAAACACAACAAACCGAAAGTTGATCGTGACAATTCAACCGATCATCAACAATGTCGTTCAGGTCAGCGAAAAAGAAGTCGAGTTGAAGCCGAATGAATCAATCGTTTTCGACACCATTTTGATGGCTGATCAATTTATTTCTGCCAGGATCTATCAAGTGGCCATCAAACAGGTTCTTACCAAGAAGCACAAAAAATCGCCGTTCAAAGTCATCGAACCAGGTCCGATTGATGCGGGTACAAATCGCACCTATTATTGGTTTATTGTAGATTAATGGTTCCCTAGATTCATCTGTAAAGAAGTTTCCATTTCTTTTAGGGAGTTTTATGATTGGTTTTCTTTCCTTTTTCCATTTGAATAGCTAAATTCGCGCGTCGAACGTGGTGTTTGAGGTCTTCAGGACAAAAAAGAAGTTCATCAAGCGACAATGTTAGCATACTCGCCCAGATATTGCTTCAAATCCTAGTTCGCAAAAATTACAATTAGCAACTTTTAGAGAAACGAAAAACTCTGTTTATGAACATGTATCAAGATTACCTTCGAGAGATTGAAGAGCGCAAAGGTCAAGGACTGCACCCGAAACCAATCGACAGTGCAGAATTGTTGAGCGATATCATCGCACAGATCAAGGATGTGAATCACGCAGATCGTAAAGATTCACTTCAATTTTTCATCTACAATACCTTGCCGGGAACTACACCTGCTGCTGGTGTGAAGGCGCAATTCTTGAAGGAGATCATTCTTGGTGAAGAAAAAGTTGCTGAAATTTCTACTGAATTCGCATTTGAGTTGTTGTCTCACATGAAAGGTGGACCATCGATTGGTGTTTTGTTGGACCTTGCCTTGGGTAATGATCCTGCAATCGCGAAAAGTGCGGCGGAGGTATTGAAAACACAAGTGTACCTGTACGATGCTGATGCTGACCGCTTGAAAGTGGCTTATGAAGCTGGAAATGCAGTTGCCAAAGATATTTTAGAAAGCTATGCGAAAGCTGAGTTCTTTACCAAACTTCCGGATGTTCCTGAAGAAATTAAGATCGTAACATTCATCGCTGGTGAAGGTGATATCTCTACAGATTTATTGTCTCCGGGTAACCAGGCTCACTCGCGTTCAGATCGCGAATTGCATGGTAAATGTATGATTACGCCTCAGGCTCAGGAAGAGATCAAGGCATTGCGTGCGCAGCATCCGGACAAAAGCGTTATGTTGATCGCTGAAAAAGGAACAATGGGTGTGGGGTCATCTCGTATGTCTGGGGTTAACAACGTCGCTCTTTGGACAGGGAAACAAGCAAGTCCATATGTTCCATTCGTTAACATTGCTCCAATCGTTGGGGGAACAAATGGTATTTCTCCGATCTTCTTAACTACTGTTGATGTTACCGGTGGAATTGGTATCGATTTAAAAAACTGGGTGAAGAAAACTGATGCAGCAGGTAATTTGGTACGCGATGAGAATGGCGAGCCGATCTTGGAGCAAGTTTATTCAGTTGCAACAGGAACTGTATTGACGATCAATACAAAAACTAAGAAATTATACAACGGGGATAAGGAGTTGATCGATATTTCGAAAGCGCTGACTCCACAAAAAATGGAATTCATCAAGGCAGGTGGTTCATATGCGATCGTCTTCGGTAAGAAGATCCAAACCTTTGCTGCGAAAGTTTTAGGAATTACTGCGCCGACAGTTTTTGCTCCTTCAAAAGAAATTTCGAATGAGGGACAAGGATTGACAGCTGTTGAGAAGATCTTCAATCGCAACGCTGTAGGAAATACGCCTGGAAAAGTTTTGCATGCCGGATCTGATGTTCGTGTAACGGTAAATATTGTTGGATCTCAAGATACAACTGGTTTGATGACGGCTCAAGAATTGGAGTCAATGGCTGCTACGGTTATTTCGCCAATTGTAGACGGAGCTTACCAGTCTGGATGTCACACAGCTTCAGTTTGGGACAAGAAAGCGCAAGCAAATATCCCGAAATTGATGAAGTTCATGAACGATTTTGGTTTGATCACTGCACGTGACCCGAAAGGTGTTTACCATTCAATGACCGATGTGATTCACAAAGTGTTGAATGACATTACTGTGGATGATTGGGCAATCATAATCGGTGGTGACTCTCACACGCGTATGTCCAAAGGTGTTGCTTTTGGGGCGGATTCAGGAACTGTAGCGTTGGCTTTGGCAACGGGTGAGGCTTCTATGCCAATTCCGGAATCGGTGAAAGTTACCTTCAAAGGAACTATGGCAGATTACATGGATTTCCGGGACGTTGTTCACGCTACTCAAGCTCAAATGTTACACCAATACGGTGGGGAAAATGTCTTCCAAGGACGTGTGATCGAAGTGCATATTGGTACATTGACTGCGGATCAAGCGTTTACATTTACAGATTGGACAGCTGAAATGAAGGCAAAAGCATCTATCTGTATTTCAGAAGACGAGACATTGATCCAATCATTGGAGATCGCGAAAAGTCGTATCCAGATCATGATCGATAAGGGTATGGACAATAAGAATAAGGTATTACAAGGATTGATTGATAAAGCGAATAAGCGTATTGCTGAGATCCGTTCAGGAGAAAAACCTGCTTTGACGCCAGATTCTAATGCGAAATACTATGCAGAGGTTGTTGTTGATTTGGATTTGATCAATGAGCCGATGATTGCTGACCCGGATGTGAATAACAAAGATGTTTCTAAGCGATATACGCATGATACGATCCGTCCACTTTCTTACTACGGTGGAACGAAACAAGTAGATCTCGGATTCATTGGTTCATGTATGGTGCACAAAGGTGATATGAAGATCTTAGCTCAGATGTTGAAAAACGTGGAAGCTCAATACGGAAAAGTAGAGTTCAAAGCACCGTTGGTGGTTGCGCCTCCTACATATAATATCGTGGATGAATTGAAAGCAGAGGGAGATTGGGAAGTATTGCAGAAATATTCCGGATTCGAATTTGACGACAATGCACCAAAATCGGAAGCGCGTACGAAGTACGAAAATATGTTGTACCTAGAGCGTCCTGGTTGTAACCTATGTATGGGTAACCAGGAGAAAGCTGAAAAAGGTGATACGGTAATGGCGACTTCTACGCGTTTGTTCCAGGGACGCGTGGTAGAAGATGCAGACGGTAAAAAAGGAGAATCTTTGTTGTCATCAACACCTGTCGTGGTCTTGTCTACCATTTTGGGAAGAACTCCAACGATCGAAGAATACAAGCAAGCGGTAGCAGGTATCAACTTGACGAAGTTTGCTCCCTCTCATAAGTTGTTGGTGAAGTAATGGGCTTCAACTGAATCGAATAAAAAAATCCCGGCAGCTTTGTCGGGATTTTTTTTGCTATTTCTCTTGTTCTTTTCGAACAAAAAAGAAAAAATCTCCCGGTAATTGTGCCGAGTCATTGTTTCCGGAAACACCGTGTAAAACATATCCGTTTTTCAAAAACTTATTCGTTACGGTAGCGGCAAGTATTTGTGGGTCTCCGGATACTTCCTCTTCCATACCATTTCCATAGTATATTTTTAATTTGGACGAGTTGATTCTAAAGTAAATGAATAAACAATTATTATCTGTGTAATAACTTTCAGTTTGTGAAAATCCTTGAACTGAAAACAATAAGGAGGCTAGAATGGAAAGCGAAACGATTTTCATAATATTTGGGTTTTTCGTCATTATTTATTGGTGATGAATCGATTTTTCTCTAAAATCGGTGAAAAGTTAACATTTTTTGGCCTATTGTTTGTATACTTGTACTTATAACAATTTCTGGGCTCAGCCCATTAACCTAAAAATTCATTACATGAAAAAATGTTTAACCATCGTTTCGGCATTTATGTTATTTATGTCTGCTGGCAACGTTGCAACTGCACAAGCAGTCGAAGAAGGAAATGTAATTGTTGATGCATATTACGGCTTCCCAAATCTTTATTCTACTACTTTCCGTACTGCCTATGCTAACTCTGGAACTGAATCAGACGTTTCTATCAAAGGAATGGGACCACTAGGAGGTCGTGTAGAATATATGTTGGCAGATAAATTTGGTTTAGGTTTGGATATTGGTTTTAACAATACGAAGTTGACCTTTAAAGACCAAGTTGAGGAGTACAATTCTTCTACAGGAACTTATCAAACTAAAGTTTACGATTACGATTACATAACATCCAAGTTTGGTGTCATGATTACAATGAATTATCACTTCTTGGATAATGATAATTTAGATCTATACGGACAGTTTGGAATTGGTTATGGAAGACGTTCATATAAGTTTTCATCAACGGATCCTAATTTCTCAGATGAGTCAATCAAAGGTTTGATCCCGGTTGCAAGTCGTTTAGGTGTAGGTATGCGTTACTTTTTCACTGACAACGTAGGAGTGAACTTGAATCTTGGATTCGGACAAGGAGGTTTAGCTAACGCTGGAGTTTCTTTCAAATTCTAAATTGAACATGAACTATTCAAAGAGGGGCTTTTTAGTCCCTCTTTTTTTTGCACCGTTCACTACAGTACAATACATTTTCCCAGTCCCGTTCCCATTTTTTGCGCCACGTAAAAGGGCGTTTACATTGCATACAGATCTTGGTAGGTAAATGTTCTTTTTTCACACCTTTCATGCTGTACAGAACAATTTGAAAGATGGAATGTTCTTGGTGCATGAAGGAGCTGAGTGTAGGCGATATTGATCGCATAATAGAGATGGCATGGGAGGATCGCACACCTTTTGATGCGATCAAGATTCAGTTTGAGATCAATGAAAAAGAAGTGATCGATTTGATGCGTCGGGAATTGAAACCTTCTTCGTGGCGATTATGGCGAGCCCGCGTTCAGGGTAGACAAACCAAGCATAAAGCATTACGCGGTTTTGAAGTAGGTCGACATAAGTGTTCCCGACAACGGATTATCAGCAATAATAAAGTTTCAAAACGATAAAAGCCCGGATTTACCGAGCTTTTACGAATGAATTTCTTCAACTATTTTAAACAGCAACATTGTGTTCCCTCAATGCATCATTCAAGGATGTTTTCAAGTCTGTTGATGCCTTTCTTTTTCCAATGATCAATGCACATGGCACTTGGAAGTCTCCTGCTGGGAATGATTTGGTGTAGGATCCTGGAATGACAACACTTCTTTCCGGAACAAAACCTTTCATTTCAATTGGTTCAGCACCTGTTACATCAATGATCTTTGTGGATTGTGTCAATACGACATTCGCGCCTAAAACGGCTTCTTTTCCAACGCGTACTCCTTCTACCACGATACAGCGTGATCCGATGAAAGCATCGTCTTCAATGATCACCGGTGCAGCTTGTAATGGTTCTAATACACCACCGATTCCTACACCACCACTCAAATGTACATTTTTACCGATCTGTGCGCATGAACCAACAGTTGCCCAGGTGTCAACCATAGTCCCGCTATCTACATAAGCTCCAATGTTTACGTAAGAAGGCATCATGATCACTCCCGGAGCCACATAAGCTCCGTAGCGTGCAATAGCATGAGGAACAACGCGAACACCCAATTTAGCGTAATCTTTTTTCAAAGCCATTTTGTCGTGGAATTCGAATGGTCCCACTTCAATGGTCTCCATTTTACGGATTGGAAAATATAGAACAACGGCCTTTTTGACCCATTCATTCACGATCCATGCGCCATTTTCATCAGGTTCAGCAACACGCAAAATACCCTTGTCGATCTCTTCGATCACATGTTCAATGGCTTGAATGGTTTCCGGTTTTTCTAAAAGGGATCTGTCATCCCAAGCAGCTTCTATGATTGATCGCATTTTTATCTTTATTGTTTGGGCAAAAGTAGGGTTTCATGATGAAATATCGGTCGAATGTTATTGAAACTGACGAAATCAGTCGGGAACATTGTATTTTTGAACTATGGCAAAAGTTTTGGCAATTGATTTTGGTTTGAAACGAACGGGATTGGCACTTTCGGATGATCAGAAAATGTTCGCGTTCGGTTTGAAAACAGTGGATAGCCGAAATCTGATGGATGAATTGAAGAAATTAGTAGTGACGGAGCAGATCGACACGCTTGTAGTTGGTGAACCGAAACGATTAGATGCTTCGGACACACATATTTCTGAAAATGTGCGGCGATTCGTGAATGCTTTGAAACAGAATTTCCCTGGATTAACCATTCACTCTTTGGATGAGCGCTTCACTTCAAAAATGGCGGCCTCGGCGCTTTCGCAAATGGGTTTGCAAAAAAAAGTAAAGCAAGATAAGGGCTTGATCGATGAGGTAAGTGCTACAATCCTGCTTCAAGATTTTTTAGCCAATTACGTGTAAATATGACCGGTTTCCTTTTTTCTTTTCATACCGACATTCATTTTCTAAATTTGTAAAAAAATAATCAGCATGATTTTACCAATTGTTGCTTATGGCGACCCGGTATTGAAAAAGGAAGCGGAGGAGATCGACAAGGATTATCCCGAGTTGAAGCAATTGATCGAGGATATGTTCGAAACGATGTACGAAGCATCCGGAGTAGGATTGGCTGCGCCTCAAATCGGACGATCCATTCGTTTGTTTGTTGTTGACGGAAGCCCCTTTGCCGAAAAAGATGAGGATGAAGAGGAAGATCCTCGAGCTGCTGGCATGGAAGGGTTTAAAAAGGTATTCATCAATCCGATCATTGAAGAGGAAGAGGGTAAAGAATGGGGATTTGCGGAAGGCTGCTTGTCCATCCCGAAGATCCGTGAAGAGGTTTTGCGTAAAGAACGTGTTCGATTGAGCTATTACGATGAGAATTGGAATTTACACGACGAGTGGTTTGACGGTTATAAGGCGCGAATTATTCAGCATGAATACGATCATATCGAAGGGGTGTTGTTCACAGACCACCTTTCGGTTTTGAAAAAACGCTTGTTGACCAAGCGTTTGGCAAATATATCTCAGGGAATTGTGAACGTAGATTACAAAATGCGTTTTCCGGCAATCAAAAAAGGTAGATGATGAGAGGAACTCTGTATTTGTTTTGTGCACTGTTCCTGTTTGCTTGTGGTAGTAAGAATGAAAAGCCTACAACCGTAGAGCAAGCTGTGGAGCAAGTGAAATTGTTTGAGGATTCATTGCGTGCATTGAAAGTTGATCCAAATCGTCTGACCGATCCGAATATTGGGGTGAAATATGCTGAGAAATGTTTGTCAGTTGCCCATCAATTTCCGGATTCAAAAGAGGCTCCGGCAAGCATGGATAAGGCACACATCATTTTTGCCAGTTTAGGTATGCATGCGCGTTCCGTAGCAGTCGGTGATACATTGATCCGCATGTATCCAACTTATAAGAACCGACCGATGGTATTGCAGTCGATGGCTTCTGCGTACGACTTGTTCTTGCAGCCGCGTCGTAAAGATAAAGTGCTGTATTATTACAATTTGCTTCTGAAAGAAAATCCTGGATTGCCGAAAGATCAACGTGAAATGATCGAGAACAGGATTAAGTACATTGATCTCACCTTCGAACAGATGATCGATACACTTCAATAATCTGGTATGGTTTTCGTTAAAGAGGTGTTAACAAGTAGGGAATCCAAAAAAAGAAAATTACATTTGATTAACAAAACACGCTAAAAAATGAAAAGAGTATTATTTACCATGATGTTGGCTTTAGTTGCCACAGTTGGCTTGAATAAAGCAGTTGCACAAGAGGTAACGAACGGTCCAAAGATCGAATTCGCTAAAGAAGTTCACGATTACGGAAACATCAAAAATGGCGCAAATGGTACCTGTACCTTCACCTTTACAAATACAGGAACTGAGCCGTTGATCATTCAAAGTGCTAAAGGATCTTGTGGATGTACAGTTCCTGAGTGGCCGAAAGAACCAATTGCTCCGGGAGCAAAAGGTGAGATCATCGTTAAGTATGACACAAAGCGCACTGGCGCGATTAACAAGTCTGTAACGATCATTTCAAATGCAGTTAATGAGCCTACGAAAGTGTTGAAAATCAAAGGGAATGTTGCTCCTCCAGCTGAAGGTGCTTCTCCAATCAACAATACTGGGGCACCAACAAATAACTAAAACGATGCGCAGCCTGATCATTGCGCTAATGATATTAAAATCCGCTGTTGGCTTCGGTCAATCAGCGGATTTTTTTGTTGAAGACCCGCTCCATAAATTCCCTCGGACTCAAGAAGGAGTTGTCTTGAGTCATACGTACATTGTAGAGAACAAAGGTGATCATCCATTGATCATTTCGGATTACAAAGTGGCTTGTCCGTGTACCAAGATTACCTTTCCGGACACCATTCCTGCAGGACAACGTGCGGAAATTGTACTTACCTTTGACACCAAGGATAAATACTATCAGCAAGATCGACGTATCTTTTTAGTAACAAATACTCCGAAAAAAATGGAGGAATTACGCTTTAAGGTGTATGTGATTCCAAAAGATGAAGAATGATGGAATCTGAATTGAACAAAGATCTGATATTACGCGAGCAATTGGCTATTCAACGCACCTTAATGGCGAATCAAACTACTTTGCTTTCGTTTATGAGAACTTCGTTGTATTTTGCCATTGCGGGCTTGTCCATCCGTGGTTTGCTCACAATACACGGGTTAATGGTGGTGGAAATTGTATTTTACACGTTGGCCACAAGTACATTTTTATTCGGTTGGATCAACTTTTTTATTCAATTGAAGCGTATCAAAAGAAGCCGTATTCACATCGGTAATTACAAGATGGAGTATTTCCACGAACATACGCGACTTTGATCCTTGTCGTGTTTCATTATTAAAAAACAGATCAACTTATCAACAACCACCACACAGCGTTTAAATAGACTGCTTGCTTTTGCGTAACTTTATGCTTCGCATAATTCTAGATTCGCATGTACCTCATTTTCGATACGGAAACAACCGGTTTACCCCGTGATTGGAACGCGCCAATAACAGATTTGGACAATTGGCCTCGTGCTGTTCAGATCGCATGGCAGTTGCATGATGATATGGGGAATTTGTTGGAAGCCAAGGATTTCCTGATCAAGCCAATGGGGTTTGATATTCCCTACGATGCAGAACGGATACACGGAATTTCCACGCAACTTGCAATGGAAGAAGGTGCGTATCTGGAAGATGTGATCGCTGAATTCAATGCAGCATTGGATCAGGCTCATTTTGTGGTTGGACAAAACATTGGTTTCGACCTGAAAATCATGGGTGCTGAGTTTTTACGTGTAGACACACCTACACGCATGCACGATCTGCCTGTGCTTGATACTTGTACGGAGACTACTGCCGAAATGTGCAAGATTCCAGGAGGTCGAGGAGGTAAGTTTAAATTGCCAACCCTAACGGAATTGCATCAGTTCCTATTCGACGTTCCTTTCGGAGAAGCGCATAATGCAACTGCCGACGTGGAGGCTACAACACGTTGCTTCTTTGAATTGATCCGACGAGAAGTCTTTACGGCCGAGGAGTTGCGTGTTGAAATGGATTATTTCAACCGCTTCAAAACGGTAAATCCGGCGCTAATTCAGCCTGTCGGATTGGTGCATATCAATCTGAAAGAGGCTAGCGCAAAATTAAAGAAGGAAGAGGCGGTTTCTCCGGTTTCCATTGATGAACAAGCGGCTTGGGAGCGTTTGAAAGACCTTCCCTTCGCACATCTGCATAACCATACTCAGTTTACGATTCTACAGTCTACCATGGATGTGAAAGGTTTGATCAAACAAGCCCTGAAACACGAAATGCCGGCAGTTGCACTTACGGATATTGGTAACATGATGGCGGCTTTTCATTTTGAAAAAGCAATTGCAGGAATCAACAAAGACTTAGAGAGCGAACGTAAAGAAGCAGAAGAAAAAGGAGAGCCGTTCGATAAAAAAACACTACTTCCGATCATTGGATGTGAGATGTACGTTTGTCGCGACCGCTTGGATAAAAGCAATAAGGACAACGGTTACCAGATCGTGTTTTTGGCCAAGAATAAGCGCGGTTATCACAATTTGATCAAATTGGCTTCTATCGCTCATACGGAAGGAATGTACTACGTTCCGCGTATTGATAAGGCAGTGATCGAACAATACAAGGAGGATTTGATCGTATTAACGGGAAGTTTGTACGGAGAGGTTCCAAACCTGTTGTTGAACGTCGGTGAAAAACAAGCGGAAGAAGCACTCATCTGGTGGAAAGAACAATTCGGAGATGACCTCTACGTAGAGATCATGCGTCACGGTCAGGAAGACGAAGATCGTGTCAATACTCAGTTGGTGAAGCTGGCGGAGAAACACCAGGTCAAATTGGTTGCAACTAACAATACGTTCTATGCCAACAAAGAGGATGCAGGTACACATGACGTGTTACTCTGTGTGCGCGATGGCGAACAAATTACAACACCTAAAGGAAAGGGACGCAATTTCCGCTTCGGATTAGAGAATGAAGAATACTACTTCAAGTCCTCAGATGAAATGAAGCAATTGTTTCTTGATTTGCCAGAAGCAATAGAAAGCGTAGCGGAGATCTTAGGTAAAATTGAGCCTTACGCGCTGGCACGTGAAGTATTGCTTCCGGCCTTCGATATTCCTGAAGAATTCAAAGATGCGAAAGACGATGAAGATGGTGGTAAGCGTGGTGAAAATGCTTACTTGCGATACTTGACCTACAAAGGTGCTGAACGGCGCTATGACCAGATTACGGATGAGATTCGTGACCGTTTAGATTTCGAATTGGCAACGATTGAAAGAACAGGTTATCCAGGTTATTTCTTGATCGTACAGGATTTTTGTCAGGCGGCGCGTGACATGGGTGTTTCTGTTGGACCGGGTCGTGGATCCGCTGCTGGGTCTGCTGTTGCTTATTGTATTGGAATTACCAATGTGGATCCTATTGCCTACGATCTCCTATTTGAGCGTTTCTTGAATCCGGATCGTGTTTCCATGCCCGATATTGATATTGATTTCGATGATGAAGGTCGCGGACGTGTTATTGATTGGGTAATCGAAAAATATGGAGCCAATCAGGTGGCGCAGATCATTACCTATGGTACTATGGCGGCAAAGTCTTCCATTCGAGATGCGGGACGTGTTTTGGATTTGGCTTTACCCGAAACCAATGCCTTGGCAAAGCTCATTCCGGATAACTTTTCATTGGATGCGATCTTCAATTGGGAGGAGCCAAAACTTGCTGAGAAATTGGCGAATTCACCTCAAGATTTTGCTAACGTGCAAGAATTGCGTGCTATCGCAAAAGGAAATGACCTCAAGGCACGCGTATTGCAGCAGGCGCAGCGTATAGAAGGGTCCGTTCGAAACACGGGAATTCATGCTTGTGGAGTTATTATTACGCCAGATGATATCACGAATTTCGTTCCGGTGGCTTTGGCTAAGGATACCGGGATGTGGTGTACGCAGTTCGACAACTCTGTAGCCGAAGAAGCCGGATTGTTAAAGATGGACTTTTTGGGTTTAAAGACCCTGACGCTGATCAAAGATGCTGTTAGAAATGTAAAAATTCGTCACGGGATCGAATTGGATCCCGATCAATTCCCGATCGATGACGAAAAAACATATGAATTGTTCCAACGTGGTGAGACGGTAGGGATCTTCCAGTACGAAAGTCCCGGAATGCAGAAATACATGCGTGAATTGAAGCCGTCAGTTTTTGCGGATCTTATTGCCATGAACGCTTTGTATCGTCCCGGACCACTGGAATACATCCCTGATTTCATTAAACGAAAAAACGGGGAGCAGGAGATCAAATACGATTTGGATGCCTGCGAGGAATTCTTGAAGGAAACATACGGGATTACGGTTTACCAAGAGCAGGTAATGTTGTTGTCTCAAAAGCTTGCTGGGTTTACGAAGGGTGAAGCCGATGCCTTACGTAAAGCGATGGGTAAGAAGCAGCGCTACATTCTGGATAAGATGAAGCCACAGTTCATCGAACAAGGAAAAGAGCGCGGTCACGATCCGCAAGTGTTGGAAAAGATATGGAAGGACTGGGAGGCATTTGCGTCCTACGCATTTAACAAATCGCATTCCACCTGTTATGCTTGGGTAGCTTATCAAACAGCATACTTGAAAGCCAATTATCCGGCCGAGTTCATGGCTGCGGTGCTTTCCAATAACCTAAACGATATTACTCAGGTAACCTTCTTTATGGAAGAATGTCGCCGTATGGGAGTTGAAGTATTAGGTCCGGATGTGAACGAATCAGCATACGAGTTTACCGTAAACCAGGTTGGTGCGATCCGTTTTGGACTAGGTGGGATCAAAGGATTGGGAAGTGGTCCTGTTGAGAACATCATTGAGGATCGTAAGGAGAACGGCCCGTTTTCGTCCATTTTTGACATGACGAAGCGTTTGAATTTGCGATTGGTGAATAAGAAGGCGATGGAAAGTATGGCCAATGCAGGCTGCTTTGATTCCTTCAAAAACGTTCATCGAGCTCAATATTTCCACCCAGATAATTCCGGGAGAACTTTTATTGAAAACGCGCTCAAATATGGCGCGTCGCTTCAGGGAGATGAATCTTCTTCTCAAGCCTCGTTGTTCGGAGAAAGCTCGGCCATTCAAATGCCGGAGCCAACCGTTCCTGTGTGTGAAGAATGGACATTGATCCAGAAATTGAACAATGAGAAAGAAGTAGTTGGGATCTTTATTTCAGGTCACCCCTTGGATGATTTTAGAGTTCAGATCGAAGCGTTTTGTAATGGAAATGTGGCGATGTTGAGTGATCTGGTACCACATCACGGTCGTGAATTGGTCATTCCAGCGATCGTTGCAGACGTTGAACACCGTACTACGAAGAACGGAAAGCCTTTCGGAATCTTAGTGATCGAAGATTATACCAATAGTCATAAGCAATTTATTTTTGGTGACACCTACCTGAAATTGCGTCACATGATGGTTAAAGATCTGTTTGTGGCAATTCGTGGAAAAGTTCAGGAAGGACCGTATCCGGATAAGATCACCAAGCAAAAGCCCATTGAGTTTGTGATCTCACAGATCGATCAATTGCAAGATCTGATGGAGAATCGCACCACGACCATGAACATTACCATTCCGATCAAATCATTGGATCAATTGGTGATGAGTCGCCTGGAAACGATCTTTTCTGATTCAGCCGGTAAATGTCAGGTGAAATTTACGGTGGTGGATCATTTGGATAATATTTCCGTGAGTATGCCTTCGCGTAAATTGCGTGTGGAACCATCCTTGAAGATGATCAATGCGATCCGGGAATTGCAATTGGATGTAGAGATTGTTGGAAATTAATCCAGGATAGCGCGTAATTCAAGTAGTTCGTCCACTTTTTCTGAGTTTCCTACTTGCTGAAAAGCTGCTACCAGATTCGTAAGCATGCGACGGATGATGTCTGAGTTAGAGCAAGGTTGAAAATGGAAGGGCTGTGGGCGTTGCTGAATACTGCTTAAAAATTGAATGATATCGTCTTGGTGAAAAATGCTTCCCTTCGAGAAACAATTGATATAGAAAAGCACTCCATACTCGTTAGCATTAGACACGAACGGATTGGTTTGATTCTCGTCCATATACGCTAATACGAAATGATTTGGTAGGTTAACACCGTAAATAGGCATCCCCAGTTTTTGTGCAACCAGACTATACAAGATGCTTAAACTTAAGGGATTCCCTTTTTTGGATTCGATGACCGTATTCAGGTAAGAATTCAATGGAGAATTGTAGTTTTTTGCATTCCCACTAAATCCATAAGTACCAAAGAAGATCTTGTTCAGCACTTTCACCTTTTCAAAGGCAGTCATATTCTCATTGATCTCTAACCAGCAATCACGTTCGATACGATCCATGAACTGCTCGATCTTCTTTTCATCCAAAGATGGATATTGGTAACGAGCTATGATCAGGGCGCCCTGAATTAGGCTTTTTTCCGAACTTGAGTACCATTTTAGCAGATCATGCTTCACACTTTCAAATTGAATGTCGTGAATGATCTGTTCAATACGTGATTGAAACAACAATCCCAGATCACGTTCTTCCCAGGATGATTCCAAATAGGGAATGGCATCCGGACCAACTTCCATTAGTTTGTCACGAACATGGGTAAAGACCCCTTCATCCGGGTCATCCATGAGTGCAATCAGTGCTTGTATGGAACGTTCATCGATCATGTGACAAAGGTAGAACTAAACGTTTTGGGTTTTAAGTAGGGGGTGGAGTTGTTATAAACACTTCATGTTTGAATTCTGTTTTTTATTTATACTTTCAACAAAAGAAATGAACCCGTTATGACAAGCCGCTATTTAATTGTTTTCCTTTTCACGATCTCAATCAGTTTCATTCAAGCTCAAGAGTTGCGTAGTTTTCAAGAAGGAGGCCGCTACGGGTTTAGGAAGGGAAATGAAGTGCTTGTTCCTGCAAAGTATAGTTATGCTTCGGAATTTTCAGAAGGCACTGCACTTGTAAAGGAAAATACTGTTTGGGGTTTCCTCAAGGAAAATGGCGAATGGCTGGTTGCACCAACATTTGATAATGCCCAACCTTTTCAAGATGGATTTGCATTGGTGCTAAAAGGAGGCAAATATGGTTTGATTGATCATACCGGAAAAATGGTTGTACCTGTTGCTTTCAACAAGATCGTGAAAGACTGGGATGGGTATCAATTGTTTGGTGAAAAACTAGGGTTTTATAATCCCAAATGGAAAACCTATATTCCTTCAGAATTCGATAAAATTGACCATGCACGTTATTTTTCAATAGCCCGAAAGGGAAACGAGTATGTGATCTTTCACGATGGAAAACAGTTAACCACTACAAAGTTTCTTCCGCAATTGACTAACTACAATCATCCATTTCTAGACGTGAAGAGGCTGGATGGTGTTGATTATTACGGTATTTTAGATACGAACGGGGTAATGGTTGTTCCGCAGTTTTATACTGGCTTTCAATTATTGAATGTGCAGGAATACCATATTGAACCGAACGATCCCGGATATTTTTACGTGTATGAATTGGATAGCACGATTGTATCACTCGATGAATATACGATGGAATACAATGTATTTGGTCCAAGTCAAAAACGTGTTTTGAATGCACAACTGCAACCTATTCATACTGGATTATGTCGAGATGTTTTGGTTCAAGAAGGAGCCTTGCAATTGATAGTAAATGATCAATTGGCCTACTTGCAATCGAACGGAACTTTGAAGTACTCCAAATACAACTACTTTGATTCTTATGGAGGGCGATTAATTGCGAGTGGTAAAGATGGTGTTGACGTACTAAATTGGCAGGATAGCACTTTTCTAGCGCATTTTGGAAGTTACCTAATCCCAATGGAAATGGTTTTCGATTTCGATCCGGAAACGGGTGAAGAGCGTTCTTATGGAGCTGGTTTGCCTTACCAATTATTGTTAGTTTCGGAAGCCACTAACATTTTAGCGGACAGTGTGGCAGTGGCGTTTTACGATCCATGGAATCTGTCTTTTGTTACGCCTTATACCAAAGATCAAATTAAGTTGGAGGAAATGGTGGGTGATCACACGTTTACAGCACTTATTATGCGTTCAGGAGAAAACAATTTCAATTATTGGGTTCCTGGAATGAAACCTATCAGTAATTACCCATTTACTTATTTAAAATATGTTGGCGGTCAATATTTCATGGCTTCTGAAGGAAATGGAACTTTTTTGTTTTCCTGGATCACCGGAAAACGTTTTCCAATTGACGGAGATGGAACTGCCGTTTATAGTACTTCATTAAGTACTGAGGTTTATGTGTCTGATGAAGCATCCGGGGAAGGGTATTGGTTACCAATTACTCCGTATGAGGTGCCTTTCGTTATAATGGATTACACGAACGGAAAATATGGAGTCATCGATTCGGATGAACGCTTCTATTTAGGTCCATTTGATAGTATCGTTCAAGGAAATGATGCAAATGACCCGCATAATAATTACTTACTTCAAGTGTATGATGGTGAAATGTGTGGTTTGATCAATTTGCTGACCGGCGAGTACATTTCTCCAAGATTTACTGGGCCTTTAAACATGAGATATGATGGGGATTCCTGGAATTTTTATGCCCTCGAGGATGAAATTCATCCAAGAAAATACATCAGCTCAAAAGGGAGGTCTTTGGACGGTTTGCCTGAGGAACCGGTTTTCTATAAAGAAAAGGGGAAAATGGGTGGGAGAATCTATGCGCCACATAAAGACACGATGGTTGATTGGATTCCGCCTATTTACAAAGCATTGAATAACACGGAATTCTTCATGAACTTTCAGGCGCAAGACGCACGTACCAAGAAATGGGGCTTGTTGGATATGGCAGGAGACACCCTTGTTCCTTTCGCTTATGATCGTTTTGGGTATCGTGAAATGAGCCTGGGTATGGGTGATTTCATGGCTTTGGAACTATACAATAAGAAAAAAATAGGATTTTATTATCCAGTGCGTAAAAAGATCATTCCAGCCATTTATGATGCTATTTATGACATTGAAGCATCTGAGTATTACAACAATTTGATTTTGGCGGTTTCTGATGGGAAGTGTGCACTTTATCGTGCGGCTGATTTTTCGGAGATTCTACCCTGTGCTTACGATGGAATATGGGTTACGGAATACATTGAAAAAGAACGCATCGAGGTTCGTGTCCTTCAAAATGGTAAAACAGCGGTTGTATGGCTCAATTATTTTGATCAATTAAAGCAATTGAAGTTCTTGTTGGATCAAGCTGTATGGTACGATCTGGTCTTTGGAGACGATGCTTATCTGAAATCTTCCAGTGGTTGGATCCACAAAAATTTGATTACAAATAAATCAGAATCATTGAATGAGTTAAAGGAGATCTTCATTCCTGAATTGGAACAAACTCTGCAAGTAGAAAATGACAAAATGGGTTTCAAGAATGCGAAAGGAAAATGGATCCTGCCTAATGTACATACATCTCTTTTCGTTCGAAGCGGAGGTTTAGTTGGGTTTGAACAAGGCATGCTCATGCATTATGATTGTGCGTTGGATGGGAAAGAATGTCACAAATATCCGTGGTATGAATGGTAAGATAATTTGGATTGTGCTGCTGTTTGTGGCTTTTACTTCTTGGGGACAAGCTCCCATTTCAAGTGCTTTTAAATTGAAGTGGAAAGCCGATATAGGGATCACGTGTTACCGGACGAATATGATCCTGAAGGATGGGATTATTTATTTGGGATCCAATGGAACGGATCGGAATAGTTTGGATGATTCAAAAGATGGTGTGCATGCGATTGATGCAAAAACAGGCAAAACAATGCGTCGCTATGGATTACCTTATTTAGGAGATAACGATGTCGCAGGAATTGCTATTTCCGGTGATCGCTTGTTCTTTGGAACGGATAATTATGCCTTTCTCTGTTTTGATCTTCAAAGCGGAAAAGAAGTATGGAAAGTTGCTACTCCTTATGATGTGGAAAGTGCTCCAGCGCTGGCTGATTTGAATCAGGATGGAACAGTTGATGTAGTTTACACCGTTGAAGGAAATGGGATCTATGCGCGTTCAGGTACGGATGGTTCGTTAATTTGGCTAAAAGATTCCGTCAGCGCTCATGGCGGAAATGCTGCTCCCAAGTTGGTTGACCTCAATGGCGACGGTGTGCAAGATGTGATTTCCTCTATTCGCGGCTTACCAAATAGCGATGAGATCGACGGTTTCAAAATGCTCCACTACGGAGATTATCATTGGGCCTTGGATGGCAAAACTGGTCGTGTACTTTGGATGGTACCTAGTGGTGCGGGAATTCATAATACACCATTTATTTATCGAGAAAAGGGTAACATGCGCATTGCTTTGATGGATTGCTACGGCGAATTCAAAGTGGTGGACTCACTTGGTACCGTTATGGGCGTGGCTAATTTTGGTTACGGCTATTTCAATTCTCCTGTCATGACCGCAGATCAACATGTGGTACTCGGGAATGTATCGGTGGATTGGCGATCGGAATTGATCGAGGTTGAAACAGAATCAGGAATTCCCTATCTGAGTGGTGCTGCTGAATCGAATTATGTTAAAGCCGAAGGTCCGATCTCTGCGACCACTATTGTAGCTGATGTATTGGGTACCGGGAAACAGCAACTCATCGGTGTTACCGAACAAGGAATCCTGTTCATTGCTGAAACTAACGGAAAGGAGATCAAGCAATACAAATTGAAAAAGGGTGCAGAGGCCAGCGTCATGGTTGCAGATATCGACCGCGACGGTTATCTGGAACTCCTAATCGCTGAATTGGATGGTACGCTGTATTGTTATGCTACCAAATCAAAAGGAAAGGTAGAATACGGTTGTTTTGGATGTAAGTAATCTGATTTACCACGGGTGATCGGTTCCGTCGAAATTCAAAAAACTTCCAGATTTTTCAAGAGTTGCCTTTTGGATCACGTTCTCGAGGATGTTTTGTACTGCCTCTTCCGGCGTGAATTGCGCTTTCGACCCGCCCATATCTGTTTGCACCCAACCCGGATTCACAGCAATAGCAATGATCCCATCCGGTCGAATTTCATTGGCCATGCTTTTATTCAGAACATTCAGAAAGTTCTTACTACCCACATATCCGTAATGTCCGCCGAAACTTAAATTGCTTACAGACCCAAGCCACGAGGAAATTTGAATCACTACAGGGTGTTCGGCACATTGTAATGCACTCCGAAAATGTTTGACCATAAGAATTGGCGCATAGCTATTGATCTTCACCACTTCATTCATTACACTTGGATCAAATGAATCCAGTCGAAATGCCTGCGCCATTTTCTCTTTATCCGCATAATCTTTGGGATTGATCCCGGCATTATTGATCATGAGATCTAAGGCAGTGTAATTTGCTTTGAACCACGCGGCAAAAGCAGCAATGGATTTTTCATCGGATACATCCAATGCGTGCGGTTGAACAGATAAGCTGACAGCTTCTAGTGAACGTGCTGCGTGGGTAGCTTTATCGAAATCACGCGCTGTCAGGATCACGTGGTATCCGTTTTGTGCCAGCACGCGACACCACGCCAGACCCAAACCTTTCGCTGCTCCTGTTACGATTGCTGTTCTCAAATCAACGTTTAAGTAGTTTGAACCCTATTTCTCGGCCTTGACCCTGGAACATAGCCAGATTGATCCAGAAAAATGCGAATTGTTCCATGAGAAAGAAACGATCATTACCACCAACGTCATAACAAGCCGCAAACCCGGCGTCCAATGCCAACTGTGCTACCTGTTGTTTCGCTTGAGAGTCATTACCCGCCATAAATACATCGATCGCTTCACCGTTGTAATTGGGATCGATCATGTTATTGAAACCTGTAGTATTGAAGCACTTGATCACCTTGTCTGTTTGAGTATTGGCTAGGATTGCATCGGCTGTGTTGTTGTAGCCCTCAGGTCCTCGGCCCATTACGATGTTTGCTGTGTCGATGATGACTTTTCCAGTTGTATCACCGAGTGATTTTGCTACTTCTACTGCCATCATTGCCGGAGTGGCAATCAAGATGATTTCAGATTGTTTCACAGCTGATTGGATTGACGTAAAGCGGTCTTCACCGATCTTGGTAGCCAGTGAAATGGATTTTTCGCTCAACGGAAAGCGCGCTCCGATCAGTACTTGATGTCCCGCTTTGATCCATTTTTGTGCCAATGCTCCACCAACATTTCCGGAGCCTATGATTGCTATTTTCATGTGATGCGTTTTGTGATTTTCCTTTCGATAAATTTCGGGATTCAACAGATACAGAACAATTTACTTACTTATTGGAAAGATACTTTCCTTTTAGAAAGTAACAGTAAATTCAATACTTTTGATCCATGCCTGATTTTTTATACAAGAACAAACTGTACTACAATCCCGTGGAATTTGCCATGGATCGCATCGGTGGTACCTGGAAAATGCCCATACTTTGGCGCTTGAAAGACAAGGTCATGCGCTACGGTGAGTTGAAAAAAGATATTCCGCACATCACGCATAAAATGTTGACCTCTCAACTAAGAGAGTTGGAAGAAGAGGGATTCATCCACCGGGAAGTATTTGCGGTTGTACCCCCAAAAGTTGAGTATTCCATCACGAAACGAGGTCACAGAGCTATTCGGATCATTGATGAAATCCGCAACTATGGCTTGGAACTTATGGACGAATTTGGGGTGGGAGAGAAATAGAAAAAGGGACTCATAGAGCCCCTCCTTTTGTGTAACTTACTTATGCTGCACCAACTACGCTTTATTACACATCTTTTGGAAATGGATCGTGGTATGATTTCCCAATTTTCCAGTCATTAATTTCTTGTTCATTCAATTGACATGATTTAAGTTCTTCTTTGATTTGCTCGATTTCCATGTCTTGACCAATAAATACGAGTTCATTCGTTCGATCTCCCCATTCTTTACTCCATTTGGAATCGATATACTCTTTGTTCGCCTGATAACTCGGATAATTGATTCGTTCAGCGAATGGAATACTTGCCCACCATACACCGGCAGTTTCAATTCTTGAAGATCCGCCGGCTTGAGAAAAGTTTATTGCATCGTTTGGTCTTGAAGCTAGCCAAAAAAGACCTTTGGCTCTAATGATATTACTAGGATATTTTTCGTTTAAATAGACCCACAAACGCTCAGGATGGAACGGGACCTGATCTCTGAAAACAAACGAATCAATTCCATACTCTAAAGTTTCAGGTGTGTGGTGTTCTGACTCTAGTTCCTTTTTCCAACCGGCAGTTTCTTGAGCTTCGTCAAAATCGAACAACCCGGTATTGAGAATTTGATTGGGATCAATTTTACCAAATGAAGAGTCGATAATTTTGGCTGAAGGATTTAACTTTTTTAATGCGGCTTTAAGTAATCCAAGTGTTGAGGCATTCACCAAGTCGGTCTTATTCAGAATAATAACATTCGCAAACTCAATTTGATCGGTAAGCAAATTAACAATGGTTCTATAATCGCCTTCAATATCCGTTAGTTCACGGTCTGTCAGCAACTCGTGACTTCCAAAGTCGCGAAAGAAATTGTAACAATCTACAACAGTTACCATCGTGTCAATGTAGCTGAATCGCGATAGATCAATGCCGTTTTCTTCGTCTATAAAGGAGAATGTTTGTGCTACAGGAATCGGTTCGCTAATTCCGGTACTTTCAATAAGTAAATAATCGAATCTGTTTTCGTTAGCAAGTTTTTCTACTTCCACCATCAGGTCTTCACGTAATGTGCAGCAAATACAGCCGTTGCTCATTTCAACGAGTTTCTCTTCAGTGCGCGATAAACCACCCTGTTGCTCCACCAATCGTGCATCGATATTGACTTCGCTCATATCGTTGACAATCACAGCTACTCTTAATCCTTGCTTGTTCTGCAGCACATGGTTTAGCAGAGTTGTTTTACCTGCTCCTAAAAATCCACTTAGAACGGTTACAGGTAACTTTTTCTTGTTCATAATGTACGTTTATACCAATCAATTACTTGTTTCAAATGATCTTCACCATATAGCCTCAGGAAGTTCTTAGTTTCTGTATGTTTTTTGTCTTGAAGAATTCTAAGTCGTTCGGTAACAAAGGTTGTCGTAAGCTCTATTCCACAACCTTTCTCAATACAATTTCGCCATTCCTGAAATGTTCCTGGGATCATTTTTTATTGGTAAAACTAATAATTGATTTTTATTAACGCAACAAAGTTGCAATAAATTACCGAAAAATATTGTGCATTTGCTTCAAATGCCTCAAATTGTGTTGAATAATGAAATGAAATGTATCGCCGGCATTCATGCGGACCCATTTACTCAAAGTAGTTGGAATCCGGATAGCTTGTAATGATTTGTTCTCAGACAGTTTCAACAGATCTAAAATTTCCTGTTGTTGCTGCAGGCAGATATCAATTACCTTTCGGTCTAATTGACTGTGAACAGGATTTTTGTCTTTGAAGGTTTTCATTTTATAGAGCTTTTCTTTTGGCGCCATACTTTTTGCAAAGTAGCTACCCAGCCATCCACTTTTAAAGTGGAGACTAGCTGTTTTTTTACTTTGAGTAATTTCATTCCGCAGGGCAGGTAGATAGAAATCTCCATATCTGTTCAAATGCTCAACACATTCTAAAATTGACCACGATTCTGGTGCAGGTCGTTTATTCAATGTGTCATCATCCAGATGGTTTAATTGACTAATTGCGTCGAGGAAGAATTGGGTTTTTTCTTCCAGGCCTTTGATCCAAGCTTGCTGTTCCATGTCGTTTTTTTAACATGACAAAGATTCAAACTACCGCTTGGAATTTTCTTGATTGAAATCAAGACTTTTTCTGAAGTCGAGATACTGTTTCAGGTGTCATGCGGAGGTAATTGGCTATGTGCTTGTGGGGAATTTCCTGGAAGAGTTGTGGACTTCGTTTCAATACCCGTTCGTATCGTTCCGCAGGGGAGGTGGTGAGTATGTCGATCTCGCGCTCCAATTGTTGGATAATTAAATGCTCAAGTGTTCTATTCCACCAGTTTTTGTCTGAATAGTGATCTAAAAATGATTGAAAAACATCAAATGGAATTTTCAAAACCTTCGTTTCTTTGAGAGTCTGTAGACAAAATTGAGTTGGCCTCTGTGTAAGTATTGAATCGAGACAAACAATAATGTTTCCTGAATAACCGAAGCGAATAGTTTGCTCTTCATCATTGGCCATAACAAAAGCACGTACACTGCCTGAGATCACGTAATAGATGTTACGATCAATCGCACCAGGCCGAGAAATGATCTCATTTCGTTTGTAAAGAATAGGTTCTTCCTTTGAAAACTGTATCAGCTCTGAAAAGAATGGATCATTCATGGCGTGCGTATACCTCTGCAGTGATCGAGTTTGAGGTGAACAATGCAAATCCCTCTTGTTGCGATGCTTGATGAATATAGATGACGTCACCGTTCAAGTTATCTGCAAGTTTTACTAGTGAAGCGATCGTGGTCGCTTTGAGCGGTTGTTGGTTATAAAACCACCATTTTTCCTGGACCTGAACCTTACCTAGAAATTTCAATTGGCACACTTCTGAACGGTCTTTTGCAATTTGTACAGCGTGCTCATCGGTTGAATTCAATGAATTAACCTGAAAGTTAAAAGAACTGAGTCCTAAAAAAAGACCTATTGTAAGGAGAAGTTTCATAGCCATGATTTGCATTGTTCCATCGTTAAGATAACAAATTTATTGTTTGCTACGCACGTCATATCCAATCGTGTCGATTTGAAGGTCAATGGGTTTACATCTAAATCCGCCTGAAACGATGTTCAGTTCAAAGTAACCTGTGCTGTCCGAATAGGTATAGCGATAAGGTCGGTTTGCGTCATAAACCTTGACATTTGCAAGTGGCAAACTGGTGCCGGTTTTTGTTAAAACCCCTGAAACATGCAGAAAACAATCACAAGACACCAACACAGTAATAAGCAGAACACCCCAAAATAGCTTGTGAATGTTCTTGAATAAAGTCATCTGGATCCGCTACAATTTATAGATCACTTCATCAACTCCGCGATCAAACGATCGTTTGAGTAGCCTTCGGCTTCTGCACGGTAATTGCGCACGATACGATGGCGCAAGATCGGTGTCGCAACAGCTTTTACATCATCGATATCCGGAGAGAATCTTCCATTCAATGCTGCGTGACATTTCGCTCCAACGATCAAGTATTGAGATGCGCGTGGACCGGCTCCCCAAGAAATGAAATCTTTTGTGATCTGCGGCGCAAACTCACTATCCTTTCGAGTTTTTCCAACCAAGCGAACAGCGTATTCCAAAACGTTGTCAGGAACCGGAATGCGGCGGATCAATTCTTGGTATTGCGCAATCTGCTCACCGTTCAAAATGTGCTTTAGATGGATCTTCGTATCTGAAGTGGTTGCTTTCACAATGGCCAACTCCTCAACAAAGCTTGGATAATCCACCCAAATATTGAACATGAAGCGGTCTAATTGTGCCTCTGGTAATGGATACGTTCCTTCTTGTTCGATCGGGTTTTGGGTAGCTAACACGAAAAACGGATGAGGTAAGTCATAGGTTGTCCCTGCAGCGGTTACACGACGTTCCTGCATCGCTTCCAACAAAGCCGATTGCGTTTTTGGAGGAGTACGGTTGATCTCATCCGCCAAAATGATGTTGTTGAACAATGGTCCCTTGATGAACTTGAATTGACGTGAATCATCCAAGATCTCTGAACCAACAATATCACTAGGCATTAAGTCAGGAGTAAACTGAATACGGTTGAACGACAATCCTAAAGTTTGAGCGATGGTGTTCACCAAGAGTGTTTTCGCCAATCCCGGAACTCCAACCAGCAAACAGTGACCACGTGAGAAGATCGAGATCAATACTTGATCTACGACGTCATCTTGCCCAACAATTACCTGGTGGATTTCTTGTTTAAGTGCTTTATAGTCTTTAACTAGTTGTTCAATAGCAGCTACGTCTGACATGTTCTTGCGTTTTTCAGTTAGTTAAGGTACCCACACATTTTGGAAAACACAGCCTTTGAAGCTGTCATCAATGCGAATATAAGCTGTTGAAATGCGAGATTTTGTCCACTTCATGATCGCTTGATTGCGTTTTTCTTCTTCGGCAAATGAGCGGAACATTGGATAATCATCCTTTAAGTTGGCAACATGCGGTTGCGTACGTTCAGTCAAGCGAACAATGCGAATACCTTGTTTGCGCTCCATGAAGTCGAAATACAGGTCGGGTTGTGTAACCTCATTCATTCCTAAAGCATCAGTTAATCGAAACATCATTGGATCAACTTGATTGATGTCTTCTATACTCCAACGTTGTTCTCCTGTGATTGGATTCAAAATCGTACCGTTGTTCTCCTTCGTTCCTGGATCGTTTGAATAGATGCGAACAGCGTCTTCCCACGTGATCTTATTTGCTTTCAAATCATCATAACATTTTTGTAGACGAATAGCCGCGGCATCCAATGAATCCAATGAGAATTCCGGGATCACCAATATGTGGTTAACGATGTAATCATCTCCTTTTCTGTCCAGCATCTGCATGATGTGATACCCATATTCTGTTTCGAAGATGTCTGAGATCTCACCTGGTTTTAATCCGTATGCAGTTTCCTCGAATGCTTTTACCATCATTCCACGAGTAGCTTCGATACGCCCGCCTTTTGCGGCACTTCCCGGGTCATCCGAGATACGGACAGCTTCGGCCGTAAATGAACGCTTGCCGGCCAAGATCATTTTTCGTGATTCTTCCAGTTCTTTATAGGCTCGTTCTTTATCTGCTTTCGTGATCGTTGGAAAAATGGTGATCTGTTGGAACATCAATTGAGAATTGATGAAAGGTAGACTGTCTTTCGGGATCTTCTTGAAAAATTCTTCCACTTCACGCGGAGAAACAGAGATGTTCCCGATTATCCCACGTTCAACTTCTTGTCCCTGTAATCGTTTTTTAATTGTTGCTCGGAATTCCTCTTTGATCTGGGATTTGGATTTGCCATAAAAAGATTCAATGGTGATCGGATTCCCTTTCTCATCTTTGGCATCTTTCATTTGTGCTTCAATGGCGCGCAAACGATTTTCCATTTCAGCATCCACTTGTTCGTCGGAAATTTGAACGGAGTCTAATTCTGCTTGATTCACCAATAAAAATTGATACATGAGATTCTCCAAGATCTGACATTCAGCATTTGCAGGAAGTTCTTCACCACTCTGTTTCATTAATTGCTTCTGTCCTTCGATCTCTGACAACAGAATGATATTGTCACCAACTTGAGCCACTACCTTGTCGATCACTTTGGTTTGTCCAAAGCCCGCAAACGCAGTAAATAAAGCACATAAAAGCAAAAACGCTGTATTACGCATAAGGTCTGAAATGATTAAGTTGCTAATTTCGGTTTTTGTTTCGACATGAGAGCAAGAACGGCCTAGTTTTTAGTTTATTTTATGAGCCCCGAACATAAAAAAAGGCCGGATCAACCGGCCTTTCAAAAATTCGATTCGTTTTATTTACCCAAGGAATACAAAACGTCTTTGTTAACAATGATCGGGTGTTTTTTGGCTAATTCCTCTAACCAGATCTTTTCCAAATAATTTTGGTAATCTGAAGTGGCTGCCCCTTTAGCCTCAGAAAGCAGTTTAGGTGCCGGAGCTATGATTTCGTCCACTTTCACAATGTAAATCTTGTTTTCGAAAGTATATGCCGGATTTACACCAACTTTAAGATCGCGACCTTTCAAGAATGGGGTAGATTCTACTTCAAACTTAGACGTACGAACTTTCAGGTTCAATTCAGATTCTTTGTTCACTTTCGCGATTACTGTTTTAGATGAAATGGTATCGCTTTTCAACAGGGCTGCTACTTGCTTCGCTACATCATCATTCAAACATTCGTACACGTAAGCATTGTAACGCTTGCCCCAAGTGTATTTGCTGTTGTTTGCAGCAAAGAACTCTTTCAATCCGGTTGTGTCTTTGATTGCTTTGTTCCAAACCTTGTCTGTCATGATCTCATACAACAAGATTCCGTCGTGGTATTCTTGCATCAAAGCTTTGAACTCAGGATACTTTGTTTCTAATTGACGTTCTTCATAACCCAAAATCTCTGCTTTTTGCCAGTTTGCATATTGCTTCTCTACCAGGTTTTTGCTATCCATGCGTTTCACACCGCGGAAATTCTTTGCCAAATAAGCTGCAAATTGTTTTTGCGTGTACTTCTGATTTCCAAGGGTGAACATCACCTTATCGGTCTTCAAGTTATCCGCTTTCCAAGTTCCTTTGAAATAGTTTGAATCGATGTTCTGCACAAACCATTTGCTCGTTTTTTTGTAGCTGTCTTTAAACCCGTAATTGCTTTTCAATTTGGCTATAAACGATTGTTGCGTGATAATCGAACGCTCGTCTTTATTTACTTTCGCCTGAATCTCTTTTTTCAATTCATCGAAACTGCGCAATGGTGTCCAAGACAAACGCTTGATGATGTGGAACCCATATTCAGTTTTCACCGGTTTTGAGATCTCTCCATCTGTTTTCAAAGCGAATGCAGCTTCTTCGAACTCCAACACCATACGGGTAGTAGTTCCTGTTCCGAACAAAGGTAGTTCACCTCCTTTTTCCGCTGTTTGAGCATCGTCAGAAAATTCACTTGCAAGCGTTGCGAAAGACTCACCTTTCTGCAATTTTTCGTAGATCTCATTGATCTTCTTTTCTGCACTTTCGATGTCCTCAGGAGTAGCATCTTTACCGGTAGCAACCATGATGTGAGCGGCTTTCATCGTTCCACGAGCCGGACGTTGATCGACCACTTTCAAAATGTGGTATCCGAATCGCGAACGAACCGGATTGGAGATCTTGCCAATCGGTGTGTTATAAGCGGCTTCTTCAAATTGGAAAACCATTTGGAAGGCTGTGAAATATCCTAAGTCACCGCCATTGCGCTGAGCAGAGGGATCCTCTGAACCTCCTTTTGATTTCGCAACTGTAGCAAAGTCTTCTCCCGCTTCGATACGTTTTTTGATCGCCATGATGCGGTTGTATGCTTTCAGCGTATCTTCCGGACTTGCATTTTCATCTACTTTGATCAGGATGTGAGAAGCGCGCACTTCGGTTTGCATGCGATCGTATGCTTGCTTAACCAACGCTTTGTTTTGCGTAGAATCGATCAAGTAAGGTTGTGCAAGTTGCTTGCGGTATCCCTCCAATTCCTTTTTCAATTTTGGAATCGTGTCGTAACCCAAAGCTTCTGCTTCTGCCACTTTCAATTTGAATTTCTTGAAAAGCTCCATGTACTCGTCCAATGACTGCTGGTCGTACTTTGGATTGTTGTTGTTTTTCAAATAAATCTGCAGGAATTCGGATTTGCTAACCTTCTTTCCATCGATTTCTAGTACTGTGTCGTCTTTTTGAGCGCTAACTTGCAGCGATAAAAGCACTCCAAGTGCCAGAATTAATCTTTTTTTCATGTGGTGCAGTTGTTTTTTAGTTCAAACCAAGAACCCAAATTTAACACATTGTTCTGAAGTGTTTATGCTTTTGAGTCGTTTCTCTAGTTTTTATACGTCTTTAGAGATGCAATAAAAGAAAAAAGGTTGCCACGTTTCGAAAATCGAGCAACCTTTTAACAAGTATTTACAATTTATTTCAAGCTGTAATTCGGAGCTTCACGTGTAATTGTTACGTCGTGTGGGTGCGATTCGCGCATTCCAGCTGATGTGATGCGAACGAAGGTTGCGCCTTTCAATTTGTCGATCGATCCAGCACCACAATAACCCATTCCGGCACGTAAACCACCGATGATCTGGTAAACCACCTCGAACAAATGTCCTTTGTATGGTACACGTCCAGAGATTCCTTCCGGCACCAATTTTTTCACGTCATCCTCTGCGTCCTGGAAGTAGCGATCTTTCGATCCTTTCTGCATCGCTTCCAAAGATCCCATTCCACGGTATGATTTGAATTTTCTTCCTTCGTAAATGATCGTTTCTCCCGGAGATTCTTCTGTTCCGGCAAACATGGATCCGATCATCACGATGTCAGCACCGGCAGCGATCGCCTTCACGATATCTCCGGTATAGCGAATTCCACCATCTGCGATCACTGGAACTCCAGTTCCTTCCAAGGCCAAAGCTACATCGTTCACTGCTGTCAATTGTGGAACTCCTACTCCTGCAATGATACGCGTAGTACAGATCGAACCAGGTCCGATACCTACTTTAACTGCATCGGCACCAGCTTCTGCCAAATATTTCGCAGCTTCTGCTGTAGCGATGTTTCCAACGATCACATCCAGATTTGGAAATAAGGATTTAACCTCTTTCAACTTCGTAACCACACCTTCCGTATGTCCGTGAGCAGTATCGATCACAACAGCATCAACACCTGCTTCTGCCAAAGCTTTTACACGGTCAATTGTGTCAAATGTAACCCCAACTGCCGCTGCAACGCGCAAACGACCGTATTGGTCTTTACACGAATTTGGATGTGTTTTTACTTTAATGATATCGCGGTAAGTGATGAGTCCGATTAAGCGGTTGTTCGCATCTACTACCGGTAATTTTTCAATTTTATTTTCTTGCAAGATCTCCTCAGCCGTAGCCAGACTTGTCCCATCTTTGGTGGTTACCAAATTGTCACTGGTCATCACTTCACGAACCGGACGATTGTGGTTTTTCTCGAAACGCAAGTCGCGGTTTGTAATGATTCCTTTCAAAATACGGTTATCATCCACAACAGGAATACCTCCAATTTTGAATTCCGCCATCAATTTCAGAGCGTCACCAACTAGTGCGTCTTCTGAGAGAGTTACCGGATCGAGGATCATTCCACTTTCTGAACGCTTAACTTTACGCACTTCCAATGCTTGCTCTTCGATGGACATGTTTTTGTGAATCACACCGATTCCACCCTGTTGCGCTAAAGCAATTGCCAGGTTGGCTTCAGTAACTGTATCCATCGCTGCAGATACGATTGGGGTATTGACCTCGATGTTTCGTGTCAATTTACTTTTCAATTGCACATCGCGTGGAAGAACTTGTGAAAAAGCTGGGACTAAGAGTACGTCGTCGTATGTGAGACCTTCTCTGACTGTGTTGAGATTGGACAGTGCCATGTATGAACCTATTTTTGCAATAAATTCCCGCAAAAGTAAGGTTTTTCAATGAGATTCAAATCGTTTTAGTAAGAATTTCGATTAAAAAATCATTAATTCAGGCTTCAGAACCTAAAAGTTTGTTAAACTGATCCATGTCATAAATAGTTGCAGGCATTTTTCGTAATCTTGTGTATGATGTTTGGAAGACTTGTACTTATTGGCCTGTTGACTTTACTTATTTCAGGCAAGGTGTTGGCTCAGGATCAGCAGCGTTTGATCCAGCTTTCTGGCGTGGTGGTTTCTGCTGATAGTTTGAATGAAATGCCTTATGCAACAGTATTTGATAAAACGGTGCGCAGAGGAACGATCGCGGATATTTATGGTTTCTTTTCGATGGTGGTACAGCCGGGTGATACGATCTTGTTCAAATATTACGGGCACAAACCGTCTTCATTCATCGTTCCGGACACCTTAAAAGAGGATCGCTATTCGATCATTCACATGATGGAAATTGATACCCTGCAATTGCAAGAGGTTGTCATTTATCCTTGGCCTTCCAAGGAGGCATTCGCACAAGCGTTCGTTGAGATGAACCCTTATGAAGATGCCATGCTGAGAGCACAGAGATTATTATCCGGTCAAAGTTTGGCGAATATGGCAAACGGCGTTTCGAGCGATGCTTCGATTTCCTATGGCAATGTGATGACGCAACAGAATACGCGTTTGTACACCATGGGACAATCTCCGGTAAACAACTTGATGAACCCGTTCGCCTGGGCAACTTTCCTACAGAAATGGCGGAACGGAGAGTTGCAGCGTCAATAAGCTATTCAGCTAATCCTTTTTTGTAGCGTTCCAGGCAGCGATTTCGCGCGAACTGGTGATCAATGATTGGTTTCGGATAGGAATCCGTTCCGTATTCCGGTATCCATCTTCTAACGTATTTGAGCTCAGGGTCGAACTTTTGCAATTGACTTTCAGGGTTGAAAATGCGGAAGTAGGGAGCAGCATCACAACCAGATCCACTTGCCCACTGCCAACCTCCAACATTGCTCGCTAATTCGAAATCCAATAGTTTCTCTGCGAAATAACGCTCGCCCAAGCGCCAATCGAGTAGGAGGTGTTTGGTTAAGAAACTGGCTACTACCATGCGTACACGGTTGTGCATGTGGCCGGTTGCATTCAGCTCGCGCATTCCCGCGTCAACAAGTGGGTATCCCGTTTTACCGGCACACCAGGCAACAAAGTGTTCTTCGTTCTTTTCCCATTCTATACGATCGTAAGCCGGTTTTATGGCTTTTTGCGCCGAATCGGGAAAGACGTAAAGGATCATTTGATAGAAATCGCGCCAGATCAATTCATTGAGATAGGTCTCGTTCGTGCGTATGGCTTGACGTGCTAGTTCGCGAATAGAAATAGTGCCGAAGCGCAGGTGAACACTCAATTTACTGGTCCCGTTGATCGCTGGAAAATTTCGGGTGTCCGCATAACGCCTTAACAGTTCATCGTTTGCGGTCTCTGGAGGAAAAACATGTAGTTCCTCATCTGTAAAACCAAGATCTTCTAAACTAGGGATGGGCTTTTCTTCTGTCGCGGGAGCAAGATATTGAGCATAGCGATCAACCGGATAGGAAGATAAATAGAAATCATTCAGCTTAGCTTTCCATTTGCGCATGTAGGGTGTGAAAACAGTGTAGGGTTTTCCATCGTCTTTCACTACCTCCAATTTTTCGAAGATCACATGGTCTTTGGCTCCTACAAAATCACAATTCAGTGCTTTTAATTTCTCAGCGATATATTGGTCGCGTTCTTTCGCATAAGGTTCGTAATCGCGATTTGTCACAAGGGCCTGATAGGACCCGTTTGCAACTAATTGAGGTAGAATTTTTTTGGGATTTCCGATGTAAACTTCCAATGCAGCGCCATGTTGCTTGTATGCCTCATGAAGGCGTTTTATAGCGTCGTGAATGAATCGAACGCGTTGATCATTTCGTGGCAGCAGGTCCAAGATGGTTGTATCGAAAATGAAAACGGGTTGTACCTGTCTTCCCAACTTTAGTGCTTTGTACAAACCGGCATTGTCATGAATGCGCAAGTCTCTTCGGTGCCAAAACAAGACTTTCATATGGTCAAACGACTTAGTTTCTGATCCGGTTTGGCATAGGAAAATTGCTCCAAGAATTGTCCGTTGTAATAGCTGTCCAATCCACCGACTGCGGCTAAATTCAGGTTTTCCAAATTGAGAAAGCCATTTTCGGTGAAACTGTTTTCAGGAAGGTAGACCTGTTTTACCAAGCCAACCAGTAAATGCGTGCCGTTAAACATCTTATGTTCTTCATGCAGTTCAAGGCCAATCTGAATAGGTGAATCGGCTACAAATGGAGCGAAAAAATCGTTCTTGAATTCCGGAGTAAGTCCGCAGGCTTCAAATTCACTTTCGTGTCGTTCGTAGCGGGCCGAAGCTTGATGAGCACGTTCATGTAAATGTGTGCTTACGGCATTGATCGTATAATAGCCAGTTTCCAAGATGTTCTCGTACGTGTGTTTTTCGACAGTCGTTGGACGATGGATCAAGCCGATGCATGCCGGATCTGCACCCAAATGAAATACTGAGCTGAATGGAGCACAGTTGAGTTGCCCTGAACTGTTTTTCGTCCCAATCAAATGCAGCGATTTATACCCTGTAAGGGCGTTGAACAGATGTGTTCTCGCTCTGCCTGTTACGGTTTCCGGAGTGATCAATTGCATGTTTCTGAAACAAGCGAGTCACGTAAAAGTTCAGCTATGGGAAATTAGAAAAACAAGTGGATCACGCCCATAACGGTAACAACCACTCCCACGATCGTCCCGATTAGGGTCATGCGGGTTGACTTACGCAAATACAGGAGAGAACAGAATATTACGGAGAACACACCAATGATCACGCACAACATACTTAGGGTATTCATGGTGTTTTCCATGCTCTGACGCAGGGAGATCGTGTATTCGGTGACTTGCAAATTGGTATTGTCGAGGTTCTTTAAAAAAGGAACCACGCCAAACTGATTGTAACTCGCTAAGAGCAAGCCAATCATAGAAATAACAAAACCGATGGCAGATAATGTACGCATGCGTTCAATTCAGTACAAATGTAAAAAAAGAATTCACATGCTAATTTCCGTCGTATTCAACGCCGTTGCGCGGAGTTTCCCACAAGCGGATGATCAGCTGGAGCTTATTGTCAATAAGAGGTCTTAAAATGTTCCAACAAACCATAGCGATGTTTTCCGCAGAGGGATTAATGTCTTTGAATTCCGTGCAATCCAGATTCAAATTGCGGTGATCGAATCGTTCAATGATCTCGTTTTTCACCAGATCGCTCAGGTCTTTCATGTCCATGACATAACCTGTTAATGGGTCTACCGGTCCGTCCAAAACTACCTCAATGCGGTAATTGTGCCCGTGATAGTTGGGGTTGTTGCATTTTCCGAACACGCGTTCATTAGTCGCAGGGTCCCAATTGGGGTTGTGCAGACGGTGTGCAGCGTTGAAATTTTCGACACGAATTATTTTCATTGATCTAAAGCTCGTTTTAAGGCCGGCAAGGATTCGTTCATGATGATGCGGAACCACGCCGTAAAGTCTTGTGGATTTTCTTTCACTTCCATTTCAAGCCAATTCAGCGAAACCCATTTGGTGTCCATGACTTCCTCCGGATTGGGAACTCCGCCCGTATTGTGGTAACCGATGAGTACATGGTCCAATTCGTGCTCTGTGAGTTCGTTGTCCAGCTCTGCGTGATAAATGAAAGAAAATACTGGGTCTAAATTACAGCTAAAACCCAATTCTTCATGCAATCTTCTTTTTGCAGCATCGGCAATACTTTCCCCTGCACGCGGATGTGAACAACAGGTATTTGTCCATAATCCTCCCGAATGGTATTTTGAAAGGGCGCGTTGTTGCAGGAGTAATTCTTGATTTTCATTGAAGACAAAAACAGAAAAGGCACGGTGTAACATGCCCTTTTGATGTGCCTCCATTTTTTCCATGAGGCCAGTTTCCTGATCTGCTTCGTTTACGAGTATTACGTATTCCAATGCTTAAATCATATTGAGGTTATGTCGAACATAAGAAGTAAGGAACAAGCGATACTTCTTATTGTCCGGAATTCGAATGCGTTCGTTCAAAATATGTTGCGCTTCAGTGCCCTGAATTTTGCGGAACAATTTGTAATAATAAATATATGCCATGTAAACACCAAATCGCGCGTCTTTAGGCAATTGTTTGATACCCATGTAACCTTCGTGGAAATCTTTTTCAATGTCGGCTTCGATCTCTTTTTTGACAGTTGCATTGAACTCACTCAAATCTACACCTGGGAAATAAGTTCTTCCCAATTCGTGGAAATCAGCACGTAAGTCGCGCAAAAAATTGATCTTTTGGAACGCTGATCCCAATTTCATGGCAGGTTCTTTCAAGCGCTCGTATTCGGCTTCGTTTCCGCGCACAAAAACTTTCAAGCACATCAAACCTACAACCTCCGCTGAACCTAGAATGTATTGTTCATATTTCGACTGATCATAAGCTTTCTTGTCCAGGTCCATTTCCATGGAATGCAAGAAGGTTTCTATCAGTTCCATTGGGATCTGGTACTTGTTCACCGCCCATTGAAAACTGTTCAAGATAGGGTTTAACGAAATACCTTTTTCAATTGCCTCGAAAGTCTGTTTTTTGAAATCGATCAACAACGCTTCTTTGTCGTATTCGTGAAAAGAGTCAACGATTTCATCGGCAAAGCGCACGAATCCGTAGATCGCATAGATCGGTTTGTGCAGATCTTTCGCCAAGAATGAAATTCCAAGTGAAAAAGATGTGCTGTAGCGCTTTGTTGTCAAAGCACTCATTTCATGGCTGATATTGTCGAATAATCGTTTCATAGCTCGTTATGGTAAAGATGTCAATTGTGGTCTTTCATTTCTTGGATCAACTTGTTGGCAACCACTTCTCCGGAAATGATGGATGGAGGAACGCCTGGACCCGGCACGGTCAACTGTCCCGTGTACAACAAATTGTTCAACTTTTTGTTCTTGATCTTTGGCTTTAAAAATGCAGTTTGTCGTAGGGTGTTCGCCAATCCGTATGCATTTCCTTTGAAGGCATGGTAATCATTCTTGAAATCGCTGATGCAAAAGCTGCGTTTGTAAACGATATTATCCTTGATCGAAGTACCTGTATGTTGTTCAATCCGTGTGATCAAAAGGTCGAAATATTTTTCGCGCATTGCATCAGAATCTTCCAAATCCGGTGCAATTGGTATCAATAAGAATAGGTTCTCATGTCCTTCCGGAGCCACTGTGCTATCAGTTTTAGAGGGGCAACTTACATAGAACAACGGATCGCTTGGCCATTTTGGATTTGTATAGATCTCCTCGGCGTGTGGAGCAAATGGTTTGTCGAAAAACAAATTGTGATGTAATAGGCCATCAACCTTTTTATTCAGTCCTACATAGAATAGCAGGGAAGAAGGCGCCATGACGCGTTTGTCCCAATACTTATCCGAATAGTTGGCTTTCTCTTCCAGCAATTTTTCTGTATGTCTGTAATCTGCTCCAGAAACGAAGTAATCTGCTTCGATCTTTTCTTCGCCGCAATATGCGGCAGTGATCTGTTTACCACTAGTTTCAAAACGGGTAACTTCTTTTCTTGTATGGATAACCACTCCTTGTTCTTTCGCGATCTGCTCGAAGGCCTTGATGAATTCGAACATGCCTTTCTGTGGGTACCAAGTTCCCAATTGCATGTCTGCATAGTTCATCAATGAATACAACGCCGGTGTGTCTTTCGGCGTTGCCCCCAGGAAAAGGATCGGGAATTCCAACAAAGAAAGGATCTTTGGATGCGAGAAGTAGCCGCGAATGTATTTCGCAAAAGAAGATAGCAAGTGCATTTTTACCAAGCCGCCCATTACGCGTTTGTCGGCAAATTCCCATAAGGAAAGACTTGGTTTGTGCACCAATTCACCCATTCCCACTTCGTACTTGTATTTGGCATCCTTTAAAAAGGTGCGCAATTTCTCAGCGCTTCCCGGTTCGTGGTGTTCAAACCACGCTTCCAGTTCGTTCATGTCGGCAGGAATATCGTCTTGTGAACCATCCTCCCAAAATATTCTGTACGAAGGGTCTAAACGGATCAGTTCGTAGAAGTCACTTGAAGTGTGCCCGAATTGCTGATAGAATTTCTCAAACACTTCCGGCATCCAGTACCAAGACGGACCCATGTCGAACACAAAGCCATTGTCTGTAGCGAACTGACGTGCTCTCCCACCAATTGTTTCGTTCTTTTCGTATATATGCACTTCATGACCTGCCTTTGCTAAAAAGGAGGCACAAGACAGACCGGCAATACCCGATCCCAAAACTGCTATTTTCTTCTTTTGTTTCATTTAGTTAGAAAGGTAGGCATAATCAGGGAGTACATCCATCAGTTTTTTACGAGCGATGAAAATTCGACTCTTAACGGTACCGATCGGAATGTTCAATTCGTCAGCGATCTCCTTGTATTTGAAACCTTGATGATGCATTTCGAATGGTCTTTTGTACTCATCATTCAAATTGCCTATGTGTGTTTTCAATTCCTTACCCAACAAATAGTCATTGGTGAAATTGGTTTGATCTCCCGCGTTCGACAACAAGTGCAGGTCTTTGGAATGATCAAAGATTGTCCCTGATTTCACTTTGCGGCGATACTGATTGATAAAGATGTTGCGCATGATCGTAAATACCCATGCCTTGAAATTTGTTTGAGGCGTGTAGTAATCACGGTAAGAGATTGCTTTCAACATTGTTTCTTGTGTGAGGTCTTTAGCATCCTCCTCATTTCGCGTAAAGGTCATAGCAAATGACTTTAAGTAAGTTTCCAAGCGAATGAGTGCATCGTTAAATTCTAGCGTAGACATATGTAATTGTGTTTAACAAAATGAATAAAACATTAAACAAAACTGTTCAACAAAACAATGAAAAGATTAAACAAAAACAAAATTTTCGAATAAGAAAATTTGTTAATTTTTTCATTAACACGTTGGACAGCCTATTTACGCTGGAAAAAACGATCTAGATTTTCTCTGTAAGTTCCTCAATATTGTGGAACGTTTCGATTGAGGAAGGAATAATTTCCTGATTTTGTTTAATCTGATACCCGGAAACCAAGATCTTGGCATCCGTTTCTTTTTGCAATTTTTCGAAATAATGTTGTAAGTAGGCGCCATCCACAGCTGTCAACCAGGAAGAAATGATGTGCGTTGGCTTTACGAATTCGATACTCTTTAATAAAGAATCATAGGGGAGGGCCTGACCTAAATAAACGGTAGATTTCCCCAATTTGCGCAAATGGTAATAAAAGAAAAGCAAGCTGAGTTCGTGCCATTCGTGTTCCGGTAGGTACAACAAAATGCGCTCCTCAGTGGATTCTGGTATCGGTAATAGATCGATCTCGGCTATAATTCGCTGACGGATCAAGTTCGAAATGAAATGCTCTTGAGCAGGATTGATGGTTCCAACGATCCACATCACTCCTATTCGCTCCAAAAATGGAATCAGATAACTGTCGTATACCTTTTGAATGCCGTATTGATTTGTAAGTTCGTGTATCGTACTGCGAAATACGGCTTCATCCATTTGCAGGAGGGCAACAATCAATTGATCTATCGCACTGTCTTGTTTGTCTGGAGAGGACAAAGCTTTTGCTCTATCATGAATTTCCTTTTCCGACATTTCAGCAATACGCGAAATTTTGATGCCGTGTCGATTCAACAATGAAACATTCAAAAGCAGCAACAACTCTCCGTCAGAATATGACCTAATCTGGGTCTCAGTACGCTCAGGACGCAAAATTCCATACCGCTTTTCCCACATACGAATGGTATGCGCTTTTATGCCGGTAAGTAACTCCAGATCTTTGATTTTGTACACTGCCATGGCTCTTAAACAAATCGCTTCACAAAATGTTTACACGACTTGAAAAATAAAACTGGCGGCAAATATGATAAAAAAAGTATATTTGCAGCGATTGGCTCTTATTATTCTAAGGAAGGAGGTTGATTATCAAGAAAATAAAAATGGTTATGAAATACTTACCTCTATTTTTGTTCTTTATTGCCGGAGTGTTGTTCACGGGATGTGGCGACAGTTCTGAAGACACGGAATTGACAGACGAAGAGTTGTACGAATTCCAAGGTTTCAATATGACCCCTTATGACATTCCTGTGATGATCATGTTGCCGGACGAAACGGCTAACATTGGTGCATCTACAAAGCCGGAAGTGATCCACGTAGAAGATGATTTCAAATGGGAATTGCACGTTGGACCTAATTTTCACATGATCATCGATGATTGGGGATCTGATCGTAAAATGGTGGTAGACGAGAAAAAGCGTTTGGCGGGATTGAATTTCTACAACATCAAATACTTGGTAGATGAGCCGGATTTTATCTTGTACGAACAAACGTTGAAAGTAGATGGTAAAAAAGGTGTTTCTAAGAAAGTAGGTGTGGAGCACAAAACCTACCACGTATACGGTCAAAAAGTGATCAACGACATTACTTACGTTTTCCGCAGCCGGGATGAAGGTTACGAAAAAGTGATTATCGACTTGATGGCGAAATCGGTGAAATCGGTGAAGCCAATCGGAGGAGCGAAGTAAAAAAATATATAACGAAAAAAAAACCGGAGCATGTCTCCGGTTTTTTTATGTCTGTACTTTTCTTATTTGTCTTTCATGACCATGCGGATCGTATGACGCGTGCGTTGCTCTAGCAAAATCTCCTTGTCTTTTGTTACGCGATCAATCGTAGCTTGATCGTAATGACGGATCGTGACCAATTCCAAGCCTTCGTTGTAGCGAACTTCGTATTGGTCCTTAAATTTCTCCAGAAGACTTGTCGGTTCCGTTTTGCTGCGATCAAACAAGATAGAAAAGCTCAAAGCAGAATTTTGCATCAAGTTGATCTTTACACCGTAATATGCCAACTGATTGAAGATATCTCCTAGATTCTCCTCCACGATGAAAGAGAAGTCTTTTGGTGTGAACGACATCAATACCTGATCCATTTTGAAAATGAAGGAAGGCACCAAATGATCGAATGCTCCTGAAGATTGGATCTCAGTCCCTTCTGCATGCGGATCAATGAAGGATTTCACAAATAGCGAAATGCCTTTGTTCTGCAATGGTTTGATCGTTTTCGGGTGTATAACCGTAGCTCCGTAATATGCCAACTCGATTGCCTCTTTGAAAGAGATCTTATGCAATTTCACGGTATCGTCGAACCATTTTGGATCGGCATTCAACATCCCCGGAACGTCTTTCCAGATCGTTACATCTGTCGCATTGCTGCAGAATGCCAAAATTCCGGCTGTGAAATCGGATCCTTCTCTTCCCAAAGTTGTAGTGAATCCTTCAGATGTGTGACCGATGAATCCTTGTGTGATCGCAATGCGCTTCGTTTTTAACTCTGGTAACAAACGCTCTTGCACCAATTGTTGAGTTTTAGCCCAGTCCACTTCTCCTTCACGGTACTCGTGGTTGGTGCGGATCAATTTACGCGCATCGGCCCAAACGGTAGGGTGACCTTCTTCTTTCAGAAATGCCTCCACGATCATGGTTGAAATGACTTCTCCCAAGGATACGATCTGGTCGTACTCAAAGTTGTAATTGTCAGAAACCGGCAAGTGAAAGCGTTTCTTCAATCCTTCAAAGATGTCCTCTAGTTCTTTATAAATGGTATAATGCGGTTCCGGGAATAATTTGCCACAAATGTGCAGGTGGAACTGGTAGCGGTCTTCCACCAATTCCAGGTATTTTTTTTCGTCGCGCTTCCAAAGTGCATCCACGATCTCTTCCATGGCATTCGTGGTCTTGCCCATGGCTGAGATCACCACGATGAGTTGGTTGTTTGGAAAAAGCGAAAGGATGTGTGATACATTGCGCACAGCATTGGCATCTTTAACCGATGCCCCTCCGAATTTAAATACCTTCATGACGCGAAAATTTGCACAAAAGTAGTGAGATAGGGGGTTGGTGCTACTGATTGTTCTTAAAAATCACAAGATGTGAAAAAAATGATTGGGATTTTCTTGTTCAATTTTATAACTAAACTGACTCTAAATCCTTTGATGATCTTACTTTTCTTTTTCCGCAAAAGAAGAACAAGCATCGCTTGTGAAGACAAAGTACAGGCAAATCTATGATTGCCGTTGTACGAGGAAGTAAACAAAAGAAAACTCGACGCTGTTTGTCCGGTAATGCGTTTCAATTGCGCAAATGCGACCGTTTCAGTGATCTCTGACTCAATCGTCAGAGCTTCTTCACGGTGCCCGCTTTCCACTGCATTCCACTTTTTCCGTACAAAAGGCGTCATCCTTCTGAGTCAAATATGTTTTAAGGGCAGAATTCAGTGTATTTAATCTAATCCTTGTTATCCGCTTGCAATTATGTAAGAAGGTTGTGTCTTTTTGTTATTTTTAATTTGTCCGATTTATTTTAACTCAGGTTGGTGTCTATGAAGTCGAGATTATTCATTTTGTGTTTCGCGTTGCTCTGTCGAGCTCATGTCTTTGGACAAAGTTTGGCTGATTCTGTTGTCGACGGTGTATATATTCAGGAATGGAACCTCATCAATGGAAAGTACTTGTCGAGAATGGCCGAACCAGTGACTGTCAAACTTGTAAATGCTACCGGACACGATATCAGGGATGTGATTTTTTATAATGTTTACTTTCCGATATTGGAAAAGGATAGTGCAACAGCGTTCTTTCACGTTCCCAATTACATGCCGTCGGACTTTGTTTCAGGAAAGATAAAAGAAGTAAAAATAGATAACGGAAATTGGATTTGGCATTGTAAAGGCGTTCCATACAACTATGAAAACAAGACGTTAATCCTAGAGATTGTCCTGGAAGATTCGGAATTTGTTTCAGCTGCTTTTCGACTGAATACACGAATATCAGCGGTTGTTGAATGAATGTTTTACAGATTGCTATTTGTATTTAAATATGTGACTTTTTTGTAGGTATGACAACAAACAATCTTTTTACGGTGCTCTATTCCTTTAAAGTTCCAGAGGAAGAGGCGGATGAGTTCATTCAGGTTTGGTCGGAATTGACACAACTGATCTATGAATACGAAGGAAGTTATGGCTCCCGTCTGCACCGAGCATCTCCCGGACATTTTATCGGATACGCGCAATGGCCAAGTAAAGAGGTCTGGAAAAATTCCGGAAATCATCTTCCGGATTCTGCAACAGCATTGAAAAAGCGCATGCGTGAATTATGTTCAGAAATAAAAACGGAATTTGAGATGGATGTAGTACAGGATCGCTTAAAAACCGAACCTTATTCCAACTAAAAAAGACCGCCTCTGAGAGACAGTCCTTTTACAATGTTCGGGGGTGTGCTTATTTCTTAGCTTTCATTACCAAGTTCAATTCGAAACCTACTTCCGGTTTTACGTATTGATCTTTCTTTCCAGTTTCTTTTTCTTTCTCCAAGTTTGGTTTGAAACCATTCAAGTCTAAAGAAGAGAAATCAACTGTGAATTTCCCTTTTGCTGTATATGCGTCAGCAGTTTTCTTGATCGTTACCGGGATCTTTGTCGTAAGATCTTTTCCACCGATCTTCAAAGTAGCATCCATTTCGTTTCCTTCGATGCTGTTGATCGTTACTTCTACGTGCGGGAATTTAGCCGAGTTGAAGAAATCCGGAGAAGAAAAATGACCCAATAGATCGTTTGCTCCTGTTTCTGGTGTCAACTCACTTTTGATCGTACCCATATCCACTTTGAACATTCCTTTTTCAAAGGTCTCGCCTTTAAAGCTCAATGTACCTTCAGAAACAGCTACTGTTCCATTGTGGCTGTGTGATCCATCTGCGTAATCACCTTTCCATTTCAATTCGGTTGCTTTGGCATCCAATTCATACGTTACTGCTTCCTCAGCCGCTTCTGTAGCGCCTCCACATGCTGTCATGCCAAATGCGATCAATGCAATACTTGCTGTAAATAATCCAATTTTTTTCATGGTGTTTTGTGTTTTGATTTGCACAAATGTAACACAAATTAATTACCATGGTAATAAAAACCATAAAAAATAGTATTCAACAGTATTAAAAAAAAGTTGTTCATCTTTTTTAGAATAGGAGTAGCAATCGTTTCGGGCTTTGAATTATTTTCGTATCGATGAGTAAGCAAGTAGAACAAGCAAGCAAAAAGGGGCTTCAAACCAGCTACGTTTCCACGATCATTGGAATCTCGTTGGTATTGTTCCTGATCGGTCTCGTATTGGCAGGAGTAATGGGGCTGGGATCGATCGAGCGTCAAGCTCGAGAAAGTTTACATGGCGACTTGTTCTTCGATGTGCAGTACAATGCTGCCGATATCAAACAAGTGGAGCAAGAATTGAAATCCTGGGATTGCTTTCGCGAAGTGATCTTCGTTTCACCGGACCGCGCCATCGAGGAGTTCAAAGGAACAGATGAAAATGCCGAAGAGATCCTGGCGATCTTCGGAGGTGAAAATCCGCTGCCACCAACCATTAATTTCCGTCCAACCAGTGATTACGCAACCAAAGCGGGTATGGAAGGTATTAAAAAACGTATTCTTGCGAAGTATCCGGGAATGGTGACAGAAGTGAATTACGACGCTTCAGCGGTAGAAGATGTGAATTTGGGTTTCAAACAGATCGTCTTCCTTATTTTGGTAGTTGCTGCTTTACTCATCTTGGTGGCTATTGCGATGATCAACAATACGATCCGATTAGCGCTTTATGCCCGACGATTTACGATCAAGACCATGCAGTTGGTGGGGGCGACCAGTGGGTTCATCCGCCGACCATTCCTGCGTCAAGCCATTTTTCAAGGTGTGATCGCCGGAATCATTGGAATGGCTTTGTTAATGACTGTTTTCTTCGCAGTGAACAATATCCTGGATATCATCGAGATCGATCTTTCAATGTTAGAATTGGCGGTGCTTTTCGCTGCCTTATTGATCATCGGGTCCTTACTGACCTTAATTTCCACTTGGTTCGCTCTTAACAAGTATTTGCGAACTAAATTGGATGATTTGTATTAACTTAGCCGTTCAATTGACATCTATGAGCAATTTTGATTTTCCAGTAAAGAAAGAAAACGTGCGCATCATCCTGATCGGGTTGGTTGTGAATATCCTTGGTTACCTATTGATGATCGGCGGTGGATCTGATGATCCTGCAAAGTTCGACGCCAATGAGTTGTTCTCAACAATGCGTATTACTGTTGCTCCTATTTTGATCGTTCTTGGTTTCGGGATCATCATCTACGGGATCATGAAGAAGAACAAATCATCGAACTCAGAAGAATAATCCATGAATTGGTTTGAAGCTGTAATTTTGGCGCTCATTGAGGGCCTTACCGAGTTTTTGCCGGTTTCATCAACTGGTCACATGATCTTAGGATCTGCTTTCATGGGTATCGGAGAGGATGACTTCACCAAATTGTTCATCATCGTGATTCAGTTGGGAGCTATTCTGGCGGTTTTCGTGTTGTATTTCAAGCGCTTTTTTCAATCGATCCATTTCTATTTGAAATTGATTGCGGCCTTCATTCCGGCTGCTGTTTTTGGCGTTTTGTTCTCGGATAAGATCGATGAGTTACTCGAAAGTCCTATGGCGGTTGCAATCTCCCTGGTTGTGGGCGGAGTGATCTTGCTGTTCGTTGACAAGTGGTTCAATAAACCGCGTGTCCACGATATGGAGGACATGACTTATTTGGACGCGTTGAAAGTTGGATTCTTCCAGTGTATCGCTATGATTCCGGGAGTTTCCAGATCAGGTGCTACGATCGTTGGGGGAATGAGTCAGAAAATGAGTCGCAAATTGGCCGCTGAGTTTTCGTTCTTTTTGGCGTTACCAACTATGTTGGGAGCAACGTTGAAGAAATCCATGGATTATTTCGAAGATCACGGAGCTTTAACGAGCGGTGAGATCCAGAACTTGGTGATCGGAAATGTTGTTGCCTTTATTGTTGCGATCATCGCCATCAAAGCGTTTATCGGATATCTGAATAAAAACGGATTCAAAATATTTGGTTGGTACCGCATCATTGCCGGATTGATCATTCTGATCTTATTGCTTTCGGGCGTTGAATTGAAAGTGATCTAAGATGCTGACAGAATTTGCTCAAGGAGCCACGATCTTAGTCGACAAACCCCTGCACTGGACATCCTTTGATGCCGTAAACAAATTGCGTTGGAATCTGCGCAAGCGTTTGGGCGTGAAGAAACTGAAAGTTGGTCATGCCGGGACACTCGATCCATTGGCCACCGGATTACTCATCATTTGTATCGGAAAACATACGAAATTGATCGAAGGGATCATGTCGGATGAAAAAACCTACACAGGAACCATCCTACTAGGAAAAACCACGCCGAGTTTCGATCTGGAAACAGCTTACGATGCTGAATTCACGTTGGATCACATTACTCCTGAATTGATGGAGGAGGTGAGATTGACCTTCTTGGGCGAACAAGATCAGGTGCCTCCACTTTTCTCTGCAAAATTGATCGACGGTAAGCGTGCTTATGACATTGCGCGTGCCGGAAAAACGGTTGAAATGAAAGCGAATCGCATTACGATCTCTGACTTTCAGATCGACACGACGAACTTTCCGGAAATTCGTTTTGAAATTACGTGTTCAAAGGGTACTTACATCCGTTCCATTGCGAGTGATTTTGGCAAGCGTTTGAACTCCGGAGGAACCTTGATCGAATTGCGCAGAACAAAATCTGGGGCGTATTTTGTAGACAATGCGCGCTCTGTAGAGGATTGGATCACATTCTTCGAGGAGCAGCCCTTGTAATCGCCTCTCAATTGTATTATATTTGCAGTCCTTTTTGTTGAATAAAAAGGTTATACCAATACTTTTCTTAGATGGATAAAATGAAATTATCTGAGTTCAGTTTTGATCTTCCGGAGGAATTGATTGCTGAATACCCTGCTGACAACCGCGATGAGGCCCGTTTGATGGTGATCCACCGCGAAACCGGAAAGATCGAACACCGCTTGTTCAAAGACATCCTTGAGTACTTCAATGACGGAGATGTGATGATCATGAACAACACACGCGTTTTCCCTGCTCGCATGTATGGAAACAAAGAAAAAACAGGAGCTAAGATCGAAGTGTTCTTGTTGCGTGAATTGAACCGCGAAAGTTTGTTGTGGGATGTGTTGGTAGATCCGGCTCGTAAGATCCGTATTGGAAATAAATTGTACTTCGGTGACGACGATTCGTTGGTAGCTGAGGTAATCGATAACACGACTTCTCGTGGCCGTACCTTACGTTTCTTGTTTGACGGACCTTACGAAGAGTTCAAAGCGAAGATCACCGAGTTGGGCGAAACGCCACTACCGCGTTATATCAAACGTGATGTGGAATCAACTGACGAAGAACGCTACCAGACTATCTACGCGAAAGAAGAAGGAGCTGTTGCAGCACCTACTGCTGGTTTGCACTTCTCACGTGAGTTGATGAAGCGTTTGGAATTGAAAGGGATCAATTTTGCTGAAATCACGTTGCACGTAGGTTTGGGTACTTTCCGTCCGGTAGAGGTGGAAGACTTGACGAAGCACAAAATGGATTCTGAGCAAGTGATCATCAATCAAAAAGCCGCGGATATCGTAAACGAAGGAAAACGCAACAAGCGCAAGATCTGTGCGGTTGGAACAACTGCCATGCGTGCGATTGAAACATCTGTTTCTACTGACGGGATGTTGAAGCCATTTGATGGTTGGACGAACAAGTTCATTTTCCCTCCATACGATTTCTCAATTGCAGATTGTATGGTGACGAACTTCCACACACCGCTTTCAACGTTGTTGATGATGATCTCAGCGTTCTGCGGACACGACTTAATGATGCAAGCTTATCAAGAAGCGATCAAAGAGAAATACCGTTTCTATTCTTACGGAGACGCGATGTTGATCTTGTGATCTAACAAACATATTTTTAAAAACCGTTGACCTCAGTTGACGGTTTTTTTTGTTAATAAGCCCCAAGGGACAACAACACAAGTGTACACGCAATTTCAGCTTCGATGCCCGCTGCCCGCACTTGTTGAATGAATTCCGCATCCTCCGTACCCGGATTGAAGATCACACGTTGTGGTTTCAGAGCAATGATCTTGTCGCGTAGGGGAATACTGTTGTTTGGTCCCACGTAGAGCGTGACTGTATCCACGTCCCATTGATCATTCCATGCAGTCTCAATGGAAACATCCAACACGGTTCCCGGACGTTGGCCAAAAGCTACCACTTCATGTCCGGCCTGTCGCAAGGCATGAATGGCGCGATAAGCATACCTTTCCGGATTCGTACTTGCACCAACAACCAAGGTTCTTTTCATGATCAATTTTTCTTGAATTTACATAGAAGCCGCGAAAATAGGGTAATTTTGCCGTGTGTTACAACATCTTTTAACAATCATATCGGATGAATTGGCGGCGCTGTTTGAATTGAAAAAAACAGAGCGACTTTGGCATATTCCTGTGCTGGCTTCCATCTGTGTGGGTGTACCGGTATTCATGGGTTGGTATTTCAATCACTTGTCCTATGGTGTTATTGCCTGTACCGGAGGTTTGGTGATCTTGTACATGCCGGCAACAGGTTTACGCCTCCGTATGATCACGATGCTCGCCTGTTCGTTTGGATTTTTGATGGCGTATACCGTGGGGATCTTGTTCAGTTTTCATCCGCTCGTCTTTGCATTCGTTCTGGCAATTTTCGCTTTTGCGGTACATTTTGCAACGGGAATTCTATCCTTAAGGCCACCGGGAAATTTCTTCTTTGTTATGTTGGCTGTGATTGCCGGATGTCAGCCTTTTGAATTGCAGACTATCCCATTGAAAATTGGTTTAGTTGCCTTAAGTACCATGTTCGCCTGCGTCCTTGCTTTCTTTTACAGTTGGTGGGCAATTCATCGTTATCCGCCAAAACGTGTTCAAGCACGCGCACCCAAACAAGGTTTTGATCACGTCTTTGAATCGGTGCTTTTTGGTGTGTTCATCGGATTATCCTTTTTTCTGGCTTGGTTGCTTGGCTTGAAAAATCCGTATTGGGTTCCCATTTCGTGTTTGGCCGTGCTGCAAGGGATCAACCGCAAACACGTTTTACAACGTTCGTTTCAGCGTGTTTTGGGGACTGGTATCGGCATGTTGGTAGGTTGGTTGATCTTGTATCTGGATCCAAGCGAATTGGGGATGGTGATCAGTTTGCTATCGCTGCAATTCGTTGTGGAAATGCTAATTGTGCGTCACTACGCTCTGGCAGTCGTTTTCATTACACCGATGACACTTTTATTGGCAGAGGCCGCTTCGCCGAGTGGCATGCCGGTAAACGATTTGATTGCTACCCGCTTCATCGATATTGTGATTGGAAGTACGATCGGAGCGATCGGTGGATGGTTCTTGTATCATCAGCAATTGCGCTACCACGCGAAACGACAATTGCGTATCAGCGCGATCCGGAAACGCAAATGATCAATTCCGCAGTAAAGGCAGGTTAATCTCCACGTATTGTCGCTGCTCCAAAACACTACACCAGCATTTTTCCTGGAGTTGTCCTACCTTTTGGAAATCGAAAACTACGCGTAGATACAGATCCTTCAAACCTTTATTTTTAATTAAGATTCCGTTGTTTTTTAAAGTCTGGTAATTGATCTCTTTGATGGGCAATTGGATGGGTTGTAAGAACTGAAATTCAATCTGCACTTCTTGCATATGCAGGCCAAAGAAGTTTTCCAGCTCGGGGTAATTCAACTGGATGCGAACCATGCTGTCGTTCACTACTTGTTGACTGGCCTTGATCTTTTCAGCTTGGAGTGTAATACCGGAAAATTCCGCTTGCACTACTGCCGGACCAATTTGCTTTTCGTTATACGCCGATACAAAGGCATCGATCTCCGGAATTGGAAGATCGGCTGAACCAAACCGGATCAATTGAAATCCTTCCTGGTATTTGTTGCATAAGATACAAGCGTTTTCTGTTCCTGCTTGTTGGTACAACATGATCCGTTTTCCTTTGGAAATGTCCAGTTGTGCTTTGTATATTGCCCACTTTTCGATGCTGTCTAAATGATAAGGCTTCAGGTAGAGTTCAGATTCGATCTCTGAAAAAGACGCTTTTTCTATGCGCTTAGAATTCATCTGCTGACCATAGGTTAACAAGCCGGAAAAAGTTAAGCAAACAAGCAGACAGAAAAGGTGCATGAATTTTATTGTCCGATTAATTTGTACAATTCATTCAGATTAGGTGAAATGATCACCTCGATACGTCTGTTTTTCGCTTTGTCTTTTGCATCAACCGGGTGGTATTCGCTGCGCCCGGCAGCCATCAATTGCGCCGGATTCATTTTGCTGTTTGCAGTCATGATCTCAACTACGGCAGTTGCACGCAATACGCTCAATTCCCAGTTACTTTTTGGGTGATTTGCTGAAACCAATTTATCGGTGTCTGTATGTCCTTCTACGATGATCTCCAGATCTTTTTCACTTTCCAATACTTTCGCCAAATCGATCAAGGCTTTTTTACCTTCGGTTTCCACTGTTGTAGAACCAGATTGGAACAACAATTTGGCCTCCAGACTCACGTAGATCTTCCCATCTTTCTCTACTACGGTCAGTCCTTTGTTCTCAAATCCTTTCAACGCAGCTGCCACTTTGTTCTTGAGCAATTTCATCGCTTCGTCCTTGCGCTGGATCATTTCTTCCAATTCATTCACACGCGCTTCGCGTTCTTCTAAAAGGCGTTGTTTGTTCCCTAATTCGGTTTCCATGTTTTTCAAGGCCTCTTCTTTGCGCAATAACTCTTGGTTACGTGCTTCGATATCCGCTTGATAACCAGCAGTTTCTTTGGCGCCACTCAGACGCATTTGATCCAACTTTCGCTCGTAGGCTTCGTTCTGAGCGACCATCAAGTCATATTGAGCTTGTAGAAAGCGAAAATCTGAACCCATTCGAAGGGTATCTTTTTTCAATTGACCTACGTCTTTTTTCATCTGCTCCAAACGTGCATCGAGATCCTTGGCCTTGCCTTCATTTGCTTGAGCACTAGCTTTGTATTTTTCCAATTCCTCGCTGCATGTCTTCTCGCGTTCAACCAATTCGTTGTATTTCTTAGCAGGAACGCAGGCAGCCATCGCCAGTCCGATTATCGTTGCAAAAAAGAGTTTGTTCATACGGATATTTTGTAGCTCAAATTTCACAAGTATTGCTGCTGTTTCGACAGCGCTGTGCGTGATTTATAAACACCCGATTTTTAATAGATGAATTGTTCAGTAAATAGGTTGATGTTGTGTATTAACGAAACAAAAAGGGCCATCACAAAGTGACAGCCCTTTCTGCTAATTTCAAGCTTGTTTTTTTAGGACGAACCGAAAGGTGTAGTCCTTACCAATCATATCCTCGCTAACCGGAAGGTTCATGCGTTGGATCTGTGTAATTATGGCCTTAGTCATGGCCTCTGAATTGGAATCAACCAATTGAATTTGGATGCGTTTTTCAGCATCGATATGTAAGTTAACGGTAACTACCACTTCCGATTCTGATGACACAGATGCCGGGTAGCAAATCTTTTTTGTGATCTTGTTCTTGAAAATGCTTTCACCATTTCCGGCTAAAGCTGCTCCTGTTGTTCCAAGGAAAAATGCGATAAGTACGATAATATTTTTCATGATTTCTGAATTACTTGTTTTGCTCATAGGACTAGCTCAATGGGAATAAGTTACAGCGGCATTCAAAAGAAATGTTAAAAGGCTCATGATGACCCGAGTTGATCTCTGTTGGAACCCTTTGTTCGGAAAAAATCAAGCTTGATCATTGAAACAGCGGACAAAGCTGTTGATCGCTGGATGGCATCCGGCACGGAGAGAAGCTCAGTGTAAGTTCGTGACTGTGGTAGGAACCAGGTCGCAATTTACTCAATACAAAATCGTAAGAGTACATCATGCGCCAGCGATCACCCAATTGAAAACCGAGAAATCCGATAAGTGCGTCGGTATTTCGGAACCCCAATCCGCTTGTTACTTTGCGCTTGTAATCGATCAGCACTTGTAACTGCAGATCAACAGGTGCGCCTTTCGTAAAACCGATATACATTCCCGGTAAAGCCGTAACGGATTCACTGAAGGCATAGCGAAATCCTCCGTTCAGCATTCCATGAATAGAGCCACGTGCTCTTCCACCGATCTTTTTCCAAGTCATGGGAATCATGTTATACAATGCCAAGCCCGCATAATAGTTCTTTCCATTCCACCAAGCGCCAAATGTAGCATCAGGTAGTAATTCTACCGCACTTCCATTGATAACCGGATCTGCTTCTAATGGCAAGGCTTTGTTCAGGTCGAACGAGAGCTGAGAAGCACCGAATGCCAGACCAAGAGATAAGCGCTCATCAATACTGAAATTAAAGTGGCCTGCGTAGGACAATTGAAAATCCAGTTGTTTGAATGGCCCAATTTGATCGTACATGAATCGTGCTCCCAATCCGTGGCGAGGAGCGAGTAATTTCTTGGGTTTGGTTTTCAAAGGAGCACTCCAGGTTAACCAACCAGTGGTAGGAGCTCCGTCGATTGCAATCCATTGTCCGCGAACAGTTCCCTGAATTTCAAGGCAACTTTTGATCCCTGTGTGTGCAGGATTAATGGCGTATTGATGGGAAGCCCATTGACTCATGTGCGGTAATTGTTGGCTAAATAATTTAAAGCCAAGGAACATGAAGGATATGAGTAGGACAGCTTTCATCGAATGATCGTAATGCTTCCTTTCATCGTTTCTCTCGACTTATCATTGAAGTCAAGCACATAAAAATAAACGCCATCCGTAACGGGTCTGCCTTTATTCGTTCCGTCCCAGCTTTTGGATAAACTATAACCACTGATATCAGCTACTTGTTGTCCCCAACGATCATAAATGACCATGCGTGTGTTCGGATAGGAACCAATTCCTTCAATGATCCAAGTGTCGTTCGTTCCATCTCCATTCGGACTAAAACTTCCCGGAATATTCAGGAAATCACTAACCGTAACTAGTACATTGTCTGTCAAGGTGCAAACGCCATTTGAGACTGTGACACTATACAAAGTTGTTTCGGTAGGGCTCGCGATCACAGATTGTAATGTATCATTCGAGACTCCGGTAGATGGACTCCATAAGAAGGTGTTTCCGTTTGTCGTAGCGTTCAATTGAACCGATTCTCCTGCCTCGATACTTTGATCAGCACCGGCATCTGCGTACAATGGATCCAGAGTTATTGCACCGAAATTGTAAGTTAATGCAACCGGACAATCATCGAAGCACGAACATGAAGCTGAAATGACATCTCCATTAGCAATTACAGAACTTAGAAAATAGGGTCCTTGCGTTAATGCGGCAAGTTGTCCGTTTATGTACCAAGAAATCGCCGAGGTATCTGTGCAATCGCCAAGGTAAACCGTATACCCAGCGGGAGTTGAAGGACAGATGTAATTTGGTCCGCCAATAGATATTGTTGGTGCCGGCCGATCAATACCTGGCCCACTTACCAAGATGTCAAAAGTTGCTTCTGCAGGTGAAGTAGCCCCACCATTTCGAGCGCCATTCACAATGAGGTAATAGGTGGTGTTTGGAAGTAAAGCAGTTGCCGTAAGTCCGAAATTACCGAAGGCACCTGCTTCACAGTTGCTAACCAATGTAAAAGTAGCTGCGTCGCATGGAACAACCGCTTGAACGACACATGCTTGAAGTTGATTTCCCAAACCTGCAGCGGCATTGAAATTCAAATTACTGAATGCAATGTTTACATCGCCACCGGTACTATTTGTAGTAAAGGTGTACCAAACAGAATTGTCACCGGAAAAGCAAAACGTGAAATCATCTTCGCAATCCGGACACACTGTTGATGTTGCATCGAAATTGGAACCGCTCAAAGTAACTCCAGGACATAAAGTTTCGGCGTTATTGCATGCATCGTTTGCTGGTTGTGCTCCAGCGGAAAACGCTACTGAAACAACCATTAACAGAACGTTAACAAGGCCTTTAAATGACATGCTGGCGGAATGAAATTTTCAGTAAATCTAATACATTCAGGCGGATTGATCACGCTTTTTTTTGTAGTTTCACAGTCCGTTTACCGTCATTCGTCGATAAATTTTGATTTTTTGGCACAATAGATGGAAAGGCGCACTTGTAAAACAAAGAGCTATGAAAAGAATTTTTACTTTTTTTCTATTATTTATTACCACAACTGTACTACACGGTCAAGAAACCAAGTTGGATTATGACAATGATTCTAAATGGTTTTGGGGTTTAAATATTGGAGGTACTTGGTCGTCGGCAGACGTCAAATACAAGACAGACCTGGGATGGGGATTAGTTCTGGGCAAATCGTTTAATTATGGAATTGGAAAACCAATTAGTTTCGATATCCGCGGTCGTTTCCTAATGGGAGATTGGACAGGTCAGGATATTTCCAGAACTAGTGGTATCGATTCCACCAATTCGGTTTATCAGCCATATTATTCGGTTGGACAAAACCCAGTGTTGAATCATCAGACTCGGGCAACAGAGTTGTCGCTGGAATTGGTGTTGCATTTCAATAATTTGCGCGCACGTTCCGGGTGGGATCCTTATATCTTTGGAGGTATTGGATATACCTGGTACAAGAGCAAAGTGAACTTGTACAACGATCAAGCATTGTATGACTACGATTCGCTTTCTACACTTGTGTTGAACAATACCGGATTCATTGATGCGCAAGATGGTTCTTACGAAACAAATGGCTCGACTACAACAGGTAACTGGATGCCGAGCGTTGGGATTGGTTTGGGTTATCAGTTTGGTCCTCGTTTCTCAATGGGTATCGAGCACAAGACTACGTTTACGCGTTTGGATGATTTTGATGGTTTCAAATCAAATACTGGAAACTATCCGAATGACTGGTATCACTACACAAGTGCATACATGCGATTCCAGATCCGCGATCATGCTCCAATCCGCGATGAACAGACGAATAATAACAACAACTCTTTGGGTAATGTAAATAATTACAACGGAAATACGAATATTCCTCCGGTTGTTGATTTTACAGCGCCTTCTACTTCAGGGACTACAGTTTCTGTTCCTACTTATTCTATTCGTGCAAATATTCAGCACGTTTCTTCTCAAACAAATGTTGTTTTTCGTCAGAATGGAAACTATGTGAACAATTTCGTATTCAATCCGTCTACTCAGTCTTTCGAGTGCCTTGTTAATTTGGTTCCCGGACAGAACGTATTTGAATTGACTGGATCGAATACCGTAGGTTCCGATAATGAAACAACAGTGATCAATTATGTGCGTGAGCAGAATAACCCACCGGTAATTACCTATACAAATCCGGCATCTAGTCCTGCTACGGTTCAAAATGCTGCGTTCAATTTGACTGCAAATGTTACCAATATTCAACAGGCAAACCAAATGACGATGACCTTGAACGGTCAACCGGTTCAGTTCACATACAATGCTGGTACTACAGGAGCAGCCGCAAACTTGACCTTGCAGGTTGGAACTAACATCGTTACAACTACTGCAACAAATCCTTACGGTACGGATCAAGAGTCAATCACGATCATTTATCAACCGGTTCAAACGGAACCACTTCCGATCGTTTATTTCGTAGATCCTAATGCGAATCCGTACACGACTTCGCAGCCAAACTTTACGATTAATGCAGATGTATTGAATGTGGCAGGTTCTCAGAATATTACGTTCAAACAGAACGGTGCGATGAACCAAAACTTCACCTATAACGCACAAACAGATGATTTCCAAAGTGCGGTGGTGTTGACTCCGGGACAAAACGTTTTCGAGATTATTGCAACGAATTCTGCTGGTTCTGCTCAGGCATCTACGATCATTATTTACAATCGTGCAGCTCCTAAGCCGCCGATTGTAACGATCACGAATCCTGCAAGTACACCACACAATACAAACAGTCCTGTCTTTAACTTGGCAGCTACTGTATTGAACGTGACTCAGGCAAGCCAGATCACAGTGAAGTTGAATAACCAAAACATTGCTTTTGCTTACAACAACGTGAATAACAATGTTACGGCAAATCTAAATTTGGTTGTTGGTACAAACATCGTGGTGGTAACAGGAACAAACACAGACGGTACAGATTCCAAACAAGTAACGATCATTTACCGCCAGGCTCAGCAATTGCAGCCACCGGTAGTGAACTTTACGAATCCGAACGTGAATCCGTATACTTCACAACAAGCAACAATGACTTTGACTGCTTCTGTATTGAATGTGGCCTCTGCTCAAGGTGTGAACGTAAACGTGAATGGAACGAATGTGACCAACTTTACATTTGCCAATAATACGGTTACTTTGCCGTTGAATTTATTGGAAGGTGCAAACGTGATTACGGTTACTGGTACAAATGCTGCTGGTACAGATAGCGAATCACAGACGATCATTTATCGCAAACCAGCGGTAGTTCAACCGCCGGTAGTGACTTTCATTGATCCAGCAACTTCACCTGTTACAGTTTACAACAACACTTACAATGTGCGCGCTCGAGTTCGTTTTGTGCAAGGAGCTTCTAATATTACGTTGAAGATCAACGGACAAATTTCCAGCAACTTCGCCTACAGCGCATCAAGTGAGATTATGGAGTTCACAACAGCTTTGGTTGTTGGTGCAAATGTGGTTGAGATCACAGCAACGAATACTGCAGGACAAGACCAAGAGTCTACGACGATCATTTATCGCGTGAATAATCCAGCGGTTCCACCAGTGGTTACAATTACTAATCCTGCTTCAAATCCATCAACTGTGAACGTAAACACAGCTGCGATTCAAGCAACGGTATTAAACGTAGATGGACCACAACAGATCCAGGTAAATGTGAACGGTGTTGCCTTGACGAATTTTGCTTACAATTCTGTAAACAAGCAATTGACTTTCACGGCGAACTTAAACACAGGGGCAAATAATGTTACAGTTACAGCTACGAATACTGCTGGAACTGCATCTGATAGTCGTGTGATTAACTACATCCGTCAGGAAATTGTGAACCCACCGTTGGTAACCTTTATCCAGCCTGCCGCTCCTGGTACAACTGTGAACATTTCAGGTTATACTATGCGTGCGACAGTATCGAATGTGTCTCAAGCATCGCAGATCGTGGTTGTTCAAGATGGCCAAATTGTGAACCCAGCTTTGTGGAGCTTCAATGCTGCAAGTCATGAGGTGATCATGAATACCAATTTGAATTCAGGTAACAATGTGTTTACTATCACTGGTACGAATACAGGTGGTTCGCACACTGCTTCCACAAATATCAGATACGAAGTGCCTGTAGTGGTGTGTGATAAACCGCAAATCCAGTTAACAGCGCCAGCCGCTTCTGGTTTGGAAGTTCAAAACGCGGCTTACACAGTTACTGCAACGATCCAACATATTACTAATGCGAACCAAGTTCAATTGTTGGTCAATGGTACGCTTCAAGGGGTTGGGACATATAACGCAAGCACGAAAGTTTACAGCAAAGGAGTTGCACTAAATGAAGGACAGAATGTCATCCAATTGATTGCTACAAATCCTTGTGGTGAAAGCGCAGTGACTACTGTGATCATTTACAAACCCGCTGCTGCACCTTGTGTGCCACCAACTGTGACTCGTATTGAGCCTGTTCAGCAAACATTGACTACACAAGATGTGAGTGTTCAAATTCGCGCTGCGGTAGGAAATGTTGCGAATGCTTCTCAAATCAAGGTGTTCGTGAACAATGCGCCGGTAAACTTCAACTACGATGCTGCTGCACATTTAGTAACTGCCACTGTTAGTTTAGTAGAGGGAGCAAATACAATTCGTGTAGAAGTGAAAAATGAATGTGGTGAAGCTTTCGTAGATTGGACAGTAACTCGTACAGTTTGTGTGGCGCCTAAAATTACAGTGACTACTTCATCGGTTCCGGTTAACACAACAACGTACAATGACAACTTGAATTTTGTAGCTGCAATTACTGGGATTACATCAAGTAGTCAGATCACAGTGAAATTGAATTCGCAGGACATAAACTTTGTATTTAATCCACAAACAGGGGTGTTGACAATCAATCAAGCGTTGATATTGGGTGTGAATTCATTCATGATCACTGCACAAAATGAGTGTGGATCAGATTTAATGAAATTTGGAATCACGCGTCGTCAAGAGCAAACGGTATTGCCTCCAACGGTATCTATCGTGAATCCTTCGACAACACCTTACACGATCTCTCAAAGTGGAATGACTGTTCAAGTTACAACTACTCAAATTACAAGTGCGAACCAAGTTTCGATCACTGTAAACGGGGCTGCGACGAATTTCAACTTCAATGCAGCCAATGGTGGTGTTACTTTCAATGCGGCATTCAACCCTGGTCCGAACGTAATTGTTGCAACAGTAGTGAATACTGCAGGTTCTGCAACGGATACAAAAACGGTGATCTATCAAGAGCCAGTTGTAGTTCAGCCTCCTGTAATTACGTTGACGAATCCTGCTTCTTGTCCGGCAGCCTTCCCAAGAGGAGTGCAGACAATTTCGGGATCAGTAACTAATATTACGAATGCGAACCAAGTAGTTATCAACTATAATGGTAGTCCGGTGAACTTTACATCGTCAATTTCAAATGGTGTGTTGACATTCTCGTTCCAGATCAGTATTTCGAATACTACCGTAAACCTTCCTTTGGTAATTAACGCTACCAATGCTGGTGGCTCCGATTTAAAGTCTTGTACTATCTCTATAATCGTTGCAAATGGAAATGGCAATAACGGCCATGGCAACAACGAGGACGGAGTGGATGAATCGAACCCGGGACAAGGTGGGGGAGGACCAAACGGTGAACAAGGTGGTGAAATCGATGATGAGAACGAAAATAACGGAGGTGGAAATACCAATGGCGGTTCTAACAACGGTGGAAACACAAATGGAGGTTCTACGAATGGTGGAAACACAAATGGTGGAGGAAATACCAATGGCGGTAACTCTAACGGTGGAGGAAACTCTAACGGTGGAGGAAACACGAACGGCGGCGGAAACTCAAACGAAGGTGGCAACAATGAAGGTGGGAACGGCGGAAACGGCGGAAACAAATCGGTTGCAAAACCTACAACACGCCCTGGAACAACGGTTAAACCAAAACCGGCAACACCGGCTCAGCCAGTAAATCCGTAATTGATTTAAAATAATTGGAAGGCCCCTCTATTTGGAGGGGCTTTTTATTTGGAATAAGTCTAAAGTAGCAGTAAATTTGTGCATCATTTTTACAATCATGACAAGAGAAGCGGTACTGGAGGTGTTGGGTTCGATTTTAGAACCAGATTTGAAGAAGGATTTAGTTAGTCTGAATTTTGTTGAAGATCTGCAAGTTTCTGATTCCGGTATTTCGGTTACGATCTATGTTTCAAACCCTGCTTTGCACGCTCGCAAACGCATGCAGGAAGCAGTTGAGTTTAACTTGAAACGCGTTTTTGGTCAGGAGATCTCCATTCAATGTACCGTGAAAGGAGTGCCGGCTGAATCACGCGCAGAGCACCGAAAGATCTTGCCTGAAGTGAAAAACATCATCGCAGTAGCATCCGGAAAAGGAGGTGTAGGGAAATCTACCGTTACTGCAAATCTTGCCGGAGGTTTGGCAAAAGCCGGTTTCCGAGTGGGAGTTGTTGATGCCGATATTTACGGACCAAGCATGCCAACCATGTTTGATGTGGTAGGTGAACGTCCGACAATGATCGATGTAGATGGACAGCCGATGATCAATCCGGTAATGAGCTACGGAATCAAGATCTTGTCAATCGGATTTTTCTCGTCTCAGGATGATGCAATTGTTTGGCGTGGACCAATGGCCGCGAAAGCCATGACGCAATTGTTCACAGATGCTTATTGGGGCGATTTGGATTATTTATTGATCGACCTTCCTCCGGGAACAGGAGATATCCACTTATCTTTGGTGCAAACGGTTCCGTTGGATGGCGTGGTGATCGTTTCTACACCACAAGAAGTGGCCTTGGCCGATGCACGTAAAGGAGTGAACATGTTCAAATTGGATACGATCAATGTTCCAATCGTCGGACTTGTTGAGAATATGGCATGGTTCACACCAGCTGAGTTACCTGAAAACAAATATTACATCTTCGGAAGAGATGGTGTGAAGAATTTGGCTTCCGGATTGAATGAAACATTCCTTGGGCACATTCCATTGGTTCAAAGTGTTCGTGAGTCAGGAGATGTGGGCAGACCTGCTGTATTCCAGGAAAATACACCTACAGCCAAAGCATTTGAAGAATTAGTTGATACTTTTGTACAGGAGGTGAATGCGTTGAAAGCGCGTAAAGCCGTAAAAGCTGTTTAATATGTCGTTGAATAAAGTAGAAATTGCGGAAAAGATCAATTATTCACTGAGTGAATTGCGTCCACATTTGCATGCAGATGGCGGCGATATGGAATTGGTTGAGATCACAGATGAAGGAATTGTTAGAGTGCGCTTATTGGGTGCTTGCAGCGATTGCTCGATGAGTATGATGACGATCAAAGCCGGACTGGAAGAAGCAGTTAAGAAAATTGCTCCTGAAGTTGTTGCTGTTGAAGCAGTAAATTAATCCGTGCACCTCTTTTCTGGTTCAGGCATTGAACCATTCTTTAAAATGCATCACGCGTTCTCGGCTCACAATGGCGTCGTCTTCGGGAAGGCTTTCAGCATGTACTTTTAAACGACTATTGAAGAAGGAACTAACCTTGTTGATCGACTCCAAATTCACGATCACTTTTCGATTGATCCGAAAGAATTGCGTGGGATCCACTAATTGTTCCAACTGATCTAAATTGTAATCCAAAGGGTAGCGTTTGTTGACACGATTGACCAAGAAGGTCATCCCATCCTCTGATCGAAAATGATGGATATCACTTGTCTTGATCGAACTCAAGGTGTCGCCGATCTTTACCATGAAGCGCGACTTATACGCCGATGTCTTCGTCAATATTCGGATATTTTCCAATAACTCCTGTTGCTGATTCAAGGACAAGCGGTGATGTTTTTGAATGGCATTTTCCAAATCTTTTCCGGAAATCGGTTTGAGTAAGTAATCTACCGCGTTTACCTTGAAGGCGTCGATGGCGTAATGATCAAAGGCTGTGGTAAAAATGATCGGTGTATTCACTGAATGGTCCCGCAAAAAATCCATCGCATTCCCATCTCCTAAATGAATGTCCATGAAGATCAGATCCGGCTGTTCGTGTTCGTCAAAATACTCCCGACACGATTTCACAGAATCCAATTTTGCCAATACCTCGATGTCGAACGGAAGTCGTTTGAGAAGCCGCTCCAAATGTTCTTGCGACAATACTTCATCCTCTACAATTACCACTTTCATGCTTCTTCAATTAAGGGGATCTTCACAATGAATTTGGTTTCGATGTCGATGACCTCAACCGCTTTGTCCGTAAAATATGCGTAGCGGGAACGGATATTCTTCAACCCGGTGCCGGAGCTTTCTTCAGCAGAGATTCGCTTGTGTTTTACATTCGAAACGATCAGGTAATCATTGGCGGTATGTATGGAAATCGTCAATGGTTTTTCTGTGGTGATCTCGTTGTGCTTGATCGCATTTTCCAATAGCAATTGGATCGAAAGTGGCGGTAGGACCTTGTTCAGATTTTCGACTTCAATATGCTGATCAATGAGGAGGTTAGGGGAGTACCGAATCTGCAGCAAATAGACATAGCTTTCGATAAATTCCATCTCTTCCTTCAAGGTCACCAACTCACGCGAAGCATTGTCTAGCAGGTAGCGATAAACCTTGCTCATTTGCTGCACAAAATCAGCGGCCTTATCCTGGTCCTTGTAGATCAATGAGGTCAGCACACTCATATTGTTGAACAAGAAATGCGGATTGATCTGACTTTTCAAATTTTCCAATTTGGCCATTGCCGTTTCAGCTTTGTAGGCTTCAATTTCAACCAAAGATGCTTTCCATTTAAAGAATAACTGGATGGCAAATTCAACGGTTAAGATCATGACGCTGAAATTGATCGCGATTGCCAATGAGATCTTGAAGATATTCGCGTTTTCCAGCAAGGGAAATGGACAGATGTAGGCATTGAAAAACGAACCTACCGTAAAGAAGAAAGTCACACAAAGTACCATACTTCCCGCCAATACTGTCAGCAAACGCTTAAAGAAGGCCTGTTCCCAAGTGAGTTTTTTATTGACCCAATGATCCAACCACAAGGTACTCTCCCAAATACAAAAGGTAATGATCACCGATTGGAGGATGGAAAAATACCAGTTGCTCGGATTATTTAAGGCAAATTCCGGAGGTAAGGGCAAAATGGCGCGCATCACAAATGCAATGAGAATCCCCATTATCAGCATGAATACAAAACGCCATTTGTTACGCAACATGAGGTCTAATTTAAACTTTTCTACCAAGTTTTTCAGCTTTCCGCAACCATTCGGAAATTCGCTCTGCATTTGCGTAGCGAACTTGCTGAAAACCGGTAACACGTTTTACTTTAAATCCACAGAATTGAAGAATCATCCGTTTCAATTGTTTGATTCCCGGTGCACCATTGAACCATTTGTAGTAAAATATCGGTTGGTCTATTGTGTATAGGATTTCCGCGGTTCTTCCTGCAAGTAGTTTATCCCACCAAACACTGTTTTCACGGTATTGAAAAGCGAATTTGGGAAGAAGAGCGCGATCAATAAAACCCTTTAACAATGCGGGCATACCTCCCCACCATACTGGGTGAACAACCACCAGATGATCACACCATAAAATCTGTTCTTGAGCTAACAGGATGTCTGGCTCCAAATCAAGTCGTTGCGAATAACCAAAGTGCAAATTTGGATCAAATTGTAATTCAGAAAGGTGAATGATTCGCACATCATTTCCTGCATCTATAGACCCTTTACTAAACGATTCTGTAATTGCTCGGTTTAAGGAACTTTCGTTGGGATGCCCGTTGATTATTAGTACTTTTTTCATGATTTAAAACTCAATGCGGTAAACGAAATTCGGGAAGAAACCGATCTGATATGCCGTGTTAATGCTGTTCGTTAAGGGATTGTAGCGATCAGCAAAGATGTTCTTGCGGTTCGTTACGTTATTCACATCAAAGAACCACGATTGCGAAATCGAACGCTTGGCTGAGTTTAAAGTAAATCCAACTTTTACATCCAATCGCAAGAAGTCTGCATATTGTTCGCTGTACGCATACGCATCTCCTTTGTTGATCTGCGTTCCCGCTAATTGCGAGAGCACTAAGTCCACCGGCGTGTAAAAACGTCCTCCTGCATGCGTGAATTTCACATCTAAGGAAATGGTATTGCGCTTTGCTTTTCCTACTTTGATCTCTTTTCCTACAAGTACATTGTACACATAGCGCCCGTTGAAGGCGGTATTGCGTTCTATGTTGTCACTGGCGGTGTACTTAGCTTCGTAGATACTTCCGGAAAGCAGACCGTAGAATCCTTTGTGAAAATAGCGTTCAGCGGTAAGTTCCAAGCCGTAGTTTTCGCCAGTTCCTTCATTGACTAAGTTTGTTTCATCATTTGGAAAGAATGAGGCACCTGCGTTAATCATGGAATAGCTGCTGCTTGTGCGTTCAACGGGAATCTGGAACAAATACTGGTAATACACTTCTGTCTTCACGCGCCAGTGCGCATTTGGCAACCATTCGTAACCGGCAACCAGGTGGTGACTTTTTGTAAAACCAAGGTCCTTGTTCAACAATTCTTTGTTCCCAAGCGCGTCATAGCTCTGCAAGAAGTAAATGTCCAGAGGCTGCATCTGACTGTGCAATCCGTAGCCAAAAGAGAGCGATCCGGTCTTGGCCAATTGCCATTTCACTCCTAAACGCGGTTCCAAGGCTACAGCGTTGTTCAAGGTCAACACTTGGGCGTGTAGTCCGCTATTCAAGGTCAAATTATTGCTGAAGCTGAATTTATAGTGCGCATAGGTTTGAAGGAGATAGGTTTGTTCCTTTGTATTCCAATATTCTACCCACACCGGTGTTTCTTCCCGATTTCGATAGTACAAGTCGATGTTCATTTGCTCGGCGATCACACCTACTTTCAAGAAATGACGGGCGCTTAGTTTGGTGTTGTAACTGGAGTTAAGGGTCATCGTCAAGCGCGAAGTGGTGTTTTCAATGGTGCGCGCCGGCGTTTTATCCACCCCGATACTGTCTTGCAGGTAGTTGGAACCCGAGTAGTTTCCTCCAATCACGGTAAGCACATAAGATTTATCCGATACGCGAATGGAATGTTTGATCCCGGCAGTTGCAATTTGACTGGTGAAATAGCTGTCTTTTGAAGGATCTGCAAAAAGATCCGTGCTATCGATCTTGTCGTGTAAGAAATCAATGCTACTCACTGCTCCAATTCCAAAGAAGGTGAACTTACCCAGTTTGGTGTTTCCGCTCACCACTTTAAATGACAAATCTTGGTAATACGGAGTGGCAGCAGTTCCAATTTGCAAACCAAGTTTCTGTGCCATGGAGGGGAAGCCGTAGCGGTAGCCCACGAGGTAGGAAGAACCTTTGTCCTTTCGGATCGGGCCTTCGGTCACGAATTCCAAACCGGTGATGGCTCCAAACTGAAAGGTGTGTTCGCGCTTGTCGCTATTCCCGCTGCGAAAACCGAGATCAAAGACTCCTGCATTTGCATTCCCGTATTCTGAAGGGAAAGCAGAGGTCATAAAATCTGAATTGCGCAACAAGTTCGTATTGATGGCTGAAACCGGTCCACCAGTGGTTCCAATCGTTGCAAAGTGGTTTGGATTTCCGATGTTCAAGCCTTCCAAGCGCCACAAAACACCGATGGGAGAATTCCCGCGAATCACCAAGTCATTTCGGGAATCGTCAGGCGAACTTACTCCGGCAAAATTGGCCGCCAAGCGAGCGGGATCAGAGCGGCCTCCGGCATAGCGGTTCACTTCTTCCATGGAAAACGAACGGCTACTCACGCTGGTGTTTTCATTGTTCACTTCTCCTTTTTTCGCCAGGATCACCACGTCTTCTACCGTATTGATGGACTCTTCCAATTGGATGTCGATAACCGTTTCTTTACCGGCGCTCACAATAACGTTTGCAGCGGTCTGCGAGCGGTAACCGTCCATTGTAAAGCTCAATTCGTAGCGACCCGGATTCAAGTTTTCCAAGCGGTACTGACCATTGAGATCAGCAATAACACCAACGAGCGGGTCAGTACCCACGATCACTACGCGAGCGCCATAAAGCGGTTCGGTAGATTGTTTATCGGTGATGGTTCCTTTGATGGTTTGGTTTTGTCCGAAAAGTAGTGTTGGTAAGAACAACAGCGTTAAAAGTTGGAGTGTTTTCTTCATGACTTTGATTTTCGGTACAATGCTACAAATGAATCAATTATTGGGACTCAAAAATAAGTTCAATTGTCGAGTAAATAGGTTGAATTGTTTGAAATGGAAAATGAACGGACAAAAAAAATCCCGGTGTAAACACCAGGATTTTTTAAATGTATTTCTGCCAATT
>VFQT010000130.1_pt1 | contig 117071 bp, 117 predicted proteins | sample 3512381 | NCBI WGS metagenome assembly VFQT01 (sample SAMN10412376, study PRJNA504923) | tailings metagenome | isolation source: Relicate 2 Philex TSF3 active mining site | place: Philippines: Tuba, Benguet | collected 2017-08-29
TCGCTGGCGCTGGGCACGGACAATGCTAATACAAGCACTGCCACGGGGCCTATGCCTGAGCTGGCGGTTCAACAGCCACGAAGCTGAATGCGGTTATGGAGGGCGGGTGAATTCCCGCCCTCTTTTCCGTTGCGGCCTTGCTCAGTGCTGTTCCCGCACCAGGACGAACTTCCACCCGGTCACGGGGGAGGCGGTGTAGGCCAGCGCGTGTTCATTTCCCTCTGACGTATAGCTGAGAGTTCCGGACGTGCCGGACATGATCTGGGCCACGGCGCTGTCGAGGCTGGGGTCGCCCATGTCCGAGGGATAATGGAACATGCGGTCCGGGTCCCGGTGGAGGACGATCTTTCCCGCGGGGTCCAGCGTGTAGAAGGTGAGGCCGGGCGGCATGGCCGTGCGCGTGGCCACCAGTTCCGACAGAAGCCGGGCGCGCACGGAGACGCCGAGGGCGGCAATGGCCTTGCCGTTCACCATCACAGGCGTGGCGACGATCACCGACCGATGGCCCGTGGACTTGCTCACCACCAGCGCGCCGAGCACGTCTTGACCTGCCATCAGGCCGGGAAAATAGGCGCGGTCGCGCAGGGTCTGGTCCGTCGGCCCGTCGGCGGCCGTGTCGTAGCTCCCGTCCGGCAGGGCGTACCAGACGGCGGCCTGGCTGACGATGTCCTTGGCGAGTTCGCCGACGAGCGGCTTGACCTTGCTCCGGTCGCCCGACCGGGCTTCCTCGGTCCTTGCAACGGCCTTCAGGACATTGAGGATGGCCGTGAGATGCTCCTCGACGAGGGCGCGGTAGGCCTCGAGCGCAACCCCGGCCTCCACCGTGAAGCCTGGGCTTTCAGCCGATGCGGGGCGCAGCTGCGGCGAGAGCAGCAGCGCCAGCGCACCCGCTGCCAGAAAGCGACGTTTGTTCATTGTCATGCTCCTCGGAATGCGGCGGCCGTAGAAGGCGCGCGTGTTGGGTCCAAGTGGAATTCTGCCCAGCCGCTGGAACGTGAGACTTGATGAACATCAACCTTGCCATGTTTTTGCGGCAAGACTGGTGCGCCGCCGGTTTGGCGGTTCGGCCCGGCGGACTGGCGCGGGGGTTGATGACCGTGCCGTTACAGGCCGTGCATCACAATTCCGCCGAAAGGTCCGTTTAACCGGACAACACGTAAGGTATGGCATGGCGGCGGAATTGGCGGGATCCGGTGGGCATTGGCGGAAGGCGGGGGAGTGGCCCCGGTCCTGCCGCATGCTTTGGATGATCCTGGCCTCCCTCGCAGCATGGATTCCGGCGGTGGTCATGGGCGCGGCCCGGCGCTTCAGGGCCGGTCTGGCGGTGGCGGTGGTGGTGTCGCTCGCGCTGGCTCCCCTTCCCGTCGCCCCTTCTTCCCATGACGCCGCCGCCCTCATCGCGGCGGAGAATGCCCTGCACGCCGGCCTGGGCGAGCGGGAGATGGCCGGACACGGCCACAGCCACGAAGATGGCGAAGGGCACGAGAGACCGGCCGGGCACATGCATGGCCATGATCCGGCGGACCATTCGCACCAGCTGGTGTTCGCCGCCGCCGAGGCCGGTGCTGATCAGGGCGCGCGGTCACAGCGCTGGACACCGGCCATGAGCCATCTGGCAGATCCGGGAACGGCCTTCGGCATCGATCGACCGCCGAAACAGGCCTCCGCCAGCTGAATTCCGGGCCCGGCCGGGCCCGATCCCGACACCATCAATCGAGACCACACACATGCATCCGTCTCTTCACCGGGGCGGCGAATGGCTGCGTGACAACAGCCTGAAGCCGTTCCCCCTGCTCATGCTTGCCTTGAGCATCATGGCAGTCCTCCCGGCGCCCGCCTTCGCGCATGCCGTGGCGGAGGGCGACAAGGGTTACATCCAGGAAATCTCCGGGGTGCACATCCTGCCCTTCATCTACCTCGGCGCCAAGCACATGGTGACCGGCTACGACCACATCCTGTTCCTGCTGGGCGTGATCTTCTTCCTCTACAGGCTGAAGGACATCGGGCTCTATGTAACGCTCTTCGCCGTCGGCCATTCGACGACCATGCTGCTGGGCGTCTATTTCAACATCGGTATCAACAGCTACATCATCGACGCCATCATCGGACTGTCCGTCGTCTACAAGGCGCTGGACAACATGGGCGCCTTCCAGCGGTGGTTCGGCTTCCAGCCGGACACCAGGGCGGCCACGCTGATCTTCGGCCTGTGCCATGGTTTCGGCCTGTCGTCCAAGATCCTCGACTATGACATCGCCCCCGACGGGCTGCTGCCGAACCTCATCGCCTTCAACGTGGGCGTCGAGATCGGGCAGCTGATGGCGCTCGCGGCCATCCTCATCGTCATGGGCTACTGGCGCAGGAGCGGCAGCTTCTGGCGCCATGCCTACAGCGCCAACACGGTGATGATGACGCTGGGCTTCATCCTCATCGGCTATCAGCTCACCGGCTATTTCGTTTCTTGAACCCCCAGGAAAGTCAAAAAACATGTACAACACCGACATGCCCACCCGCGCCGAACTGCCGAGCTCGCGGCAGCTCCTGCGCTCCACCCTCATCGCCATCGTCTCGGCCGCGGTCATCCTCGTGGCCGTGGTGCTTCCGGCCGAATACAACATCGATCCCACGGGCATCGGAAAGGCCCTCGGCCTTGCCGAGATGGGCGAGATCAAGCAGCAGCTCGCCGAAGAGGCCGAGCAGGACCGGCTCATGAAGCAGCAGCAGGAGCCCGCCGAGACGGCCGCACCCGGGCAGCAATCGAGCCTCCTCGGGCAGATCCTCTCCGGCCTCTTCATCAGTGCGGCGCATGCGCAGGAGGTTCAGGCCACGCGGTCCGACACCATGAGCATCACCCTCAAGCCCGGCGAGGGCACGGAGGTGAAGCTCACCATGGTGAAGGGCGCCAAGGTGGACTTCTCATGGTCCGTCGAGGGCGGTGTCGTGAACGTCGACATGCACGGCGACGGAGGCGGCGAGGAGATCAGCTATGAGAAGGGCAGAGCCGTTCCGGGAGCCGAGGGCGTGCTGGAGGCGGGCTTCGACGGGAAGCACGGCTGGTTCTGGCGCAACCGCGGCAAGGCCGACGTGACGCTCACCCTCAGGACCGAGGGCGCCTACACCGACATCCGGAAGGTGATGTGACATCCCGCGCCGCAGCCCGCCGGAGCAGACCGGCGGGCTGCACCCCGGCAAGCCTATCGGCAAGCCATGTTACTTCCTCTTTGATTTGCGTCCTTTGGTTTAACAATCAAGGGGCGGGCCAGTGATTACTTTCCATTGGACGGCGGCGGGCTTTGGCTTTGACGCGGTGGTTGGCGGGACTTAACGTCAGGCTCCGCTCTGCCAATCTGCCGAGGTGAAGTCAGGTGAAGGCCCCATTGCTGCGTATCATCGGCGGTTTCGCCTTCGCCCTTGCGGCTTCGGTCTTCCTCATCCTGCAGATCTGGCAGCCGGGGCCTCTGTGGGAAGAGGCGAAGTCCAATGCCGTCGAAACGGAAAGCGCGGGCACAGGTCCCGCAATCAGCCTGCGGGGAGGCTGGTTCGCCGCGGAACCCTTCCAGTTCGCGATTCACGGCAAGACGGAAGGAGCCGACGGGCTGGACATCGCCATGCTCGCGCATGTGATGCGGGCGGCGGGCGTGGAGGTGCATCTCGAGCACAGGTCATGGCAGGACCAGCTGGACGATCTCGCAGAGGGGCGCTCCGATGTCGCGATGGGGGCGTTCAAGCCCTCCGGCGAGGATGAACGGTTCCACTATTCGGCGCCCTACCGGCAGGCGCGCGTCGCGTTCTACGTGAGGAAGGAGGATGCGGGCCGTTACGACCCCAGCCGCGCCGCCGACTTCCTGCGGAGCGAGGCGTCGTTCCGTCTCGGAGCGATCCCCGGCCGGCTGTTTCAGGACCCGGACCTCAACGCGGCGATCGCGGAGGCCGCGCGCAGCGGCAGGGTCGTGCCTGCGCAGACGGATGAAGAGAACCTCCGGAACCTGGTTGCGGGACGGATCGACGGCTTCATCGCCGACCGGCTTGGGATTGGCGCGACGGCGCTGAAGACCGGCATCAAGTTCAGGACGGCCGAAACCGTCCTGCCGGGCATGTCGGGCGTTCACTTCATCTTCAGCAAGAAGACGGTTCCGAGGGAGACCGTCGAGCGGGTGGACGCGGCGATCCGCAAGGCGGAGCAAAGCGGCCGCCTGACGAGTTTCTTTCACACGAAGATCTCGTCCATCGTCATGGGTTTCGTCATGGCGAGCCCCGTCTTCATGTCCATCACCATCATCGCCACGATCGCCGCCGCGATCTCCGGCTTCATGATCGCCTTCGAGGAGCGCTACACGCTGTTCGGCGCCTTCGTTCTGGCCGCGCTGCCGGCGGTGGGCGGCGGCGTGGTGCGCGACGTGTTGCTGAACAGGACCCCCACCGTGCTGGCCGATCCGCTGTGGCTCTCACTGGTGATTGTGACGGTGCTTCTCTGTTTCGCGATCGCGATCCTCGCGCAATGGTGCGGGCGGAGCGGCGTTCGGCTCATCGTGCCCCGGCTTCCACGCTGGATCAACCTGGTGACCGTTCAGGAAGTCTTCGACGCGGCGGGCCTCGCGGCCTTCACCGTGTCGGGGGTCGCCGTGGCAGTTGCCATGAATGCCCAGCCGCTGTGGCTGTGGGGACCGCTCACGGCAATGCTCTCGGGCGCTGGCGGCGGCATCCTGCGGGACATCGTGCGCCAGGCGGGGCGCGTCGAGACGCTGAAGGTGCAGTTCTATGCCGAAGTAGCGTTGATCTGGGGCTTCCTGCTGTCGCTCTACCTGATTTCGCGCCCGACCATGCTCATCCCCGAGCAGATCGGATACGTCATGGTGCTGGCGGCCATCGGCGCGTTCGTGACGCGCATCGCGGTCTTCCATTTCCAGATTCCGGGCATTCCCCTGAAGTTCACCGGGACGCGGGCGAAGCAGGACGCGGAGCCCGGCCTCAAGGATCACGGCAAGGACCAGGTACCCAGCCGACCCGGCTGACGGCAGGCTGGCGCATGCGGAATGGAGAAGACCGCCACTCCCGGACGCAACGTCCGCGGCAATTGCGCTCTGACCAGCACATGAGGATTTCTCCCCGCCCGGGCCTTTGCTAGGCTGTTGCGCACACGGGTTGCGCATTTCAGGGAATGGCGGGGGTGCGATGCAGTGGTGGCTGACCGTCTTCTTCCTGCTCGGCAACGGCTGGGTGCCCGGCGATGAGATCGACGGCTGGGCTTCCAGAGCCTATTCCAGCCAGGCCGAGTGCGAGATGCGGAGGGACTTCGCCGAGCGGCAGACGGAACGCGCGCCCCTGGAGGCGCCGTCACGCTGGCTGTGCAGCAGGGGGCAGCCGGCCCGGAACCCGCCACCGCCGCCCGCGCTGGAGGTGAAATGCGGCAACACCCCTGCGCCGAAGGTGGCGCACTGGAGTGCTGCGAACATCCAGCCGGGACTGGAAGTCTTCACCAGGGAGAAGCTGCCCTGGATGGCGGAGGACGGCGTTGGCTTGCGCTATACCGGCCCGCTGCGGCCGGCCTTCGCGGACGAATTGCGCAAGCTCCTGCTGGAAGGGCCACAGAGGTTCCAGCACGTGGTGCTGGAACTGGACAGCGACGGGGGCGAACTCGGATGCGTGAACGAGACCGTGTCGGTGCTGCAGGAGGTCAGGAACCGCATGGAGCTGACCACCCGCGTGATGGAGGGCTCGCTCTGCGCGTCCGGCTGCATTCCCGTGTTCATGCAGGGAGACAAGCGCAAGGCGAGCGGGTCCTCGATCTGGGTGTTCCACGGCGCGAGGAGCGCCTTCACCAACGTGCCGGACCCCATTGCGACGGAGGATTATCTCAACCTGCTCTCCGCCTCCGGCATGAAGCCGGGCTTCCGGGCGATGCTCGAGCAGGAAAACCGCATCTACCGGCCCGGCAGCTTCATCCTGAGCGGCCATGAGATCTTCGTCACGCATGACAGCGGCATCGTGACCGAACTTTTCCCCGCATGGCGGGAGGAGGCGCCGGTGTTCCCATCAGGGCTGGGCCCGCGCTGACGCCCAGGCGCCGGCGCCTTCCTCATGCGGCGCTGGTGTAGGCGATGGTGCCCATCATGCCGGCGTTCATGTGATAGGCGTGGTGGCAGTGGAAGGCCCAGGTGCCGGGATTGTCCGCGTCGAAGGTGACGGTCACCGTCTCCATGGGAGGCACGAGCACGACGTCGCGCAGCGCGCCGTCGATCACGGTGTTGCCGATGGCCGTGACCCTGAAATAATGGCCGTGCAGATGCATCGGGTGCGACATGCCGGTCATGTTGTGCATCATGATCGAGATGCGCTCGCCCTCGCGGACGGAAAAGATCGTGTCATGCATCGAGGCCTTGCCGTTGAGGCCCCAGACATAATCCGGCCCGCCGCCGGTGAGCATGAGCATCTCGGTGCGGCTCACGGGCTCCTCCGGCGGCCGCGCCACCGCGCGATAGAGCAGTTCCTGCGACAGGTCGAGCGCCGGGGCGGGTTCGCTCTCCGGGGCGATCCTGGCGACCGCCGCGCCCGCCGTGGCCAGCACGATGCCCGCCGCCTGGGAAACGCCTTCAGGCCGGAACAGGACGGGGAAGGCGCCGCCGGATTCCGGAATGCGGAGGCGGATGTCGGCGCGCTGGGCGATGGCCAGCGGCACGCGGCGCACGCGCATGGGGTGGATCGCATTGCCGTCCACCGCGATGAGATCGCCCTCGAGAGCGCCCAGATCGACCCACATGTTGCTGGCCGCCGACCCGTTGATGATGCGCAGACGGAGCGAGCTTCCCTTCTGGACGGACACGATCTCCGGATCATCCAGCGTGCGGTCATTGGCGAGATAGGCGTCATAGACGACGTCGTTCAGCATGCCGCCCGTCATCTGGCCCATGCCGCCGCCTGTTCCGTGGCTCATGCCGTGGCCCGCGCCATGCCCCGCGCCGTGGCCCGCGCCATGGTCCATGGCATGGCCCGCATGCGCGCCGCCGCCGCCCTGGAGTTCCGCCAGGATCTCGGCGGGGTCGCGGAAGGTGAAGTCATGCAGCAGCACCACGTGTTCCTGGTCGTCGAAGAGCGGCTGGTCCGTCTCGCGCACGATCAGCGGGGCTGCCAGAAGCAGCTGTTCCTGGAGACCCATGTGGGAATGCATCCAGTGCGTTCCCGAACGGGTGTTGGCGAAATCATAGTCGAAGGACTTGCCCGGCCCGATCGGGTCCTGGCCCAGCATGGGAACGCCGTCCTGGCCATAGGGTGGCGTCAGCCCGTGCCAGTGGAGGATCGTGGCGTCCGGCGTGTCGTTCAGCACGCGCATGGTGAAGCGCTGGCCCAGCGCCATCTCCAGCCCCGGCTTGCCGGTGGGGCCCGTGATGCCATAGACGGTGGCCGCCTTGCCCTTGACCTCCAGCGTGCGCCGCGTGACGGTGATGAGCTGCGGCGCCTGCTGCGCCAGTGAACCCCGGGATAGGAGCGGCAGGGCCGCAGTCGCGCCGAGCCCGGCGAGAATGTCGCGTCGGTTGATCATGTCAATTCCCCTGCTGAAGACCGGCACGAAACGGCCGGTTCCTTGATGCTGCATATCAGCGCCAATTTGCGGCAGGATTTGGAGAGCCCGCCAGAAGGCTCAGAGGCTGCGGCCGATCGACAGGAATTTCTCGCGCCGCTGGGTGCGCAGCACGTCGCCCGAGACGCCCTCATAGGATTTGAGCGCGCGCGCGATGACATCCCCCGTCGCGGCGATCGCTTCCGCCGCTGCGCGGTGGGCGCCGCCCCGGGGCTCCGGCACGATCTCGTCGATGACGCCGAGCCGCTTCAGGTCCTGGGCGGTGATCTTCATGGCGGCGGCGGCATCCTTGGCACGCGCCGCGTCGCGCCACAGGATGGAGGCCGCCCCTTCGGGCGAGATGACGCTGTAGATCGCGTGTTCCAGCATCAGCACGACATTGGCCGTGGCGATCGCGATGGCGCCGCCGGACCCTCCCTCGCCGATCACCACCGCGACGGTGGGAACGCCGAGGCCGAGGCTGCAATCCGTCGACCGGGCGATGGCTTCCGCCTGGCCGCGTTCTTCCGCGTCGATGCCGGGATAGGCGCCCGCCGTGTCCACGAAGGAGATGACGGGAAGGCCGAAGCGGTCCGCCATTTCCATGAGGCGCACGGCCTTGCGGTAGCCCTCGGGCCGCGCCATGCCGAAATTCCGCTTGAGGCGGGAGGTGGTGTCATTGCCCTTTTCCTGGCCGAGCACCATCACCGGCTGGCCCTGGAAGCGGCCGAGGCCGCCGACCACCGCGAAATCCTCCGCGAATTTCCGGTCGCCCGCCATGGGGGTGAATTCGGTGATGAGCTGGCCGATGTAGTCCAGCGCGTGGGGGCGCTCCGGATGGCGGGCCACCTGCGCCTTCTGCCAGGGATCCAGGTTGACGTAGAGGTCAGCCAGAAGCTTCGCCGCCTTCTTCTCCAGGCCCTTCACCTCGTCGGAGATCGACACGGTCTTGTCGCCGGAGGCAAGGTTGCGGAGTTCCGCGATCTTGCCTTCGAGTTCGGCGAGGGGGGCTTCGAAATCGAGATAGGTGGGCATTGGGCCTCGGGGACGGGGTCAGGTTTGGCGCGGAAACTGGCCGTCCGCGCTCCGGAAGTCAACTTTTCTTGGCGAGGGGATGGTGGGTCTCCACCACCTGCTGGAGGCGCTCGGCCTGGACGTGGGTGTAGATCTGGGTCGTCGAAATATCGGCGTGGCCCAGCATCTGCTGCACGGCGCGCAGGTCCGCTCCGCCCTCCAGCAGGTGGCTGGCGAAGCCGTGGCGCAGCACGTGGGGCGACAGGGTGCCGGGATCGAGGCCGGCCTCCGCCGCCAGCGCCTTCAGTTCCAGCGCGAAATGCTGCCGGGTGAGATGGCCCGTGGCGCCAGAGGAGGGAAACAGCCATCTGGAGCCACCCTGCTCCGCCCCGGCGAGCACGGCCAGATACTGCTCCAGCGCCGCGCGGGCGGTGCCGGAGACGGGCACCAGCCTCTCACGCCCGCCCTTGCCCCGGACCAGGATGAAGTCACGCTCCGCCGTGGCCGCCTGGGCCGTCAGCCCCACGAGTTCGGACACGCGAAGGCCCGTGGCATAGAGAAGCTCGATCAGGCAGACCATGCGCCAGGCCTTGAGCAGGCGCTTGCCCTCGGCCTTCTCCAGCCGGGCGCGGGCGGCGGCGGCGAGGCGGTTCACATCCTGCTGCGAGATCATCTTCGGCAGCGGGCGGGCGGCGCGGGGGCTGTCGATGGCGGTGGCCGGATTGTCGCCCGACAGGCCGTCGCCGTGCAGGAAGCGATGGAACTGGCGGATGGCGGAGAGCTTGCGGGCGGCGGAACTGCGCGCCAGGCCCTGGCCCTCCAGCGCGGCCAGATGGGCGCGGATGCCGTCCGGGCCTGCCGTCCTGAGGTCTGCCCCGCGCTCCGCCGCATAGGCCTCGAGGTCGCGGCGGTAGGCGGCGAGCGTGTTGGCAGAGGCGCCGCGCTCCGCCGCCATCATCTCCAGGAAACGCTCTATAAGGCGCTGGTTCAGCACCGCCGTGCCGGGTTCACTTCGCACGCAGCTTCTCGCTCGACAGGGGCTTGACGATCTCCGCCTGCTCCGGCGGGAAATTGGCCAGCGCCCAGACACCGCCATAGACCGCACCGCCGAGGCACAGCAGAACCAGCAGAAACTTGACCGTATCGGGCATATCACTCCAGATCCCAGAGCCTGACTGTAGCGGTTAAGCCCCGCTTCGGAAAGGCTTTGCGGTGGAACATCATGCGCGTTAGAACCGGGCCGGATTGAGGTTGAAGGATGGCACGCCGTTCGATTGCAAGGGAGGCCGAAACGGTCCGCCAGCGCCTGGGGGCACGGCCCATCGTGCTGGTCGGGCTGATGGGCGCTGGCAAGACCAGCGTGGGACGCAGGCTTGCCGAGAAGCTGGGCATTCCCTTCATCGACGCCGACCACGAGATCGAGGCGGCCGCCGGAAAACCGATCAAGGAAATCTTCGCCGACCATGGCGAGGCCTATTTCCGCGAGGGTGAACGCCGCGTCATCCAGCGGCTCATCGGCAATGGCGCGCAGGTGCTGGCCACCGGCGGCGGCGCCTACATGAACGAGGAGACGCGCGAGCGCATCCGGGAGCACGGCATTTCCGTGTGGCTCCGGGCCTCGCTGCCGATCCTGATGAAACGGGTGGCGAAGCGCAGCGACAGGCCGCTGCTGCAGGCGGATGACCCGGAAGCCGTAATGCGCGACCTGATGGAAAAGCGCTACCCCGTCTATGCGCTGGCCGATGTCACGGTGGAAAGCCGCGACGTCCAGCACGGCCAGATGGTGAATGATGTGATCCGTGCCCTGGCGCAATGGGACGGCTGGGACAGGAAAGATGACTGAGACACACACCGCCGGGCGGCGCGAGACCGTGCCGGTCTCGCTGGGCGAGCGCAGCTACGACATCCACATCGGCGAGGGCCTGCTGGCCAAGGCGGGCGACATCGTGGCCCCCTTCCTCAGGCGCCCCCTGACCGCCATCGTGACCGACGAGAACGTGGCGCGGGCCCATCTCGCAACGCTCGAGCGGGCGCTGGCGGCGCGGGGCATCCGCTGCACCGCCATCGTGCTGCCGCCGGGCGAAGGCACCAAGAGCTACAGGCACCTGGCGGAGCTCTGCGACAAGCTGCTCGCCGCCGGGATCGAGCGGCGCGACCCGATCATCGCCTTCGGCGGGGGCGTCATCGGCGATCTCGCAGGCTTCGCGGCGGCGATCCTCAGGCGCGGCGTTGACTTCATCCAGATCCCGACCACGCTGCTCTCCCAGGTTGATTCCTCGGTTGGCGGCAAGACCGGCATCAACTCGCCCCATGGCAAGAACCTGATCGGGGCCTTCCACCAGCCGCTCGCCGTCATCACCGACATCGACCTGCTCGGCACGCTGCCACGGCGGGAGCTGGCGGCGGGCTATGCGGAGGTCGCGAAATACGGGCTCCTCGGCGATCCCGCCTTCTTCGAATGGCTGGAGGAGGCCGCCCCCCTCATCATGCGGGGCGATGCACAGGCGCGCATCCACGCCATCCGCAAGTCCTGCGAGGCGAAGGCTGAGATCGTGGCGGAGGACGAGCACGAGACGGGCGTGCGCGCCCTTCTCAACCTCGGCCATACGTTCGGCCACGCGCTCGAATCCGCCACGGGCTATTCGCAGCGCCTGCTCCACGGCGAGGGCGTCTCGATCGGCATGGTGCAGGCCTTCCGCTTCTCGGAGCGCCTGCGGCTCTGCCTGCCCGGCACGGCGGACCGCGTGGCCAAGCACCTCAAAGGCGTGGGCCTTCCCGTGCATGCCGCGCAGATTCCCGGGGAACTTCCGCCGCCCGCCACCCTGCTCGACATCATGCGGCAGGACAAGAAGGCGCAAGGCGGAAAGCTCACCTTCATCCTGGCGCGGGGCATCGGCCAGGCCTTCATCGCGAAGGATGTGGCGGATCATGACGTGCTCGACTTCCTGACGGAGGACCTGCGCCAGCGATGAGCACCGGCCCCGGACCGATCAGCGCGGCACTCCTCGCCCTGCTCGTTCTTTCCGCCTTCCTGGCCGCGGCCCGCGCCGCGGTCTCGGAGGCCTCGCGCACCCGCCTCGGCGAGATTCAGAAGAAGGGCGACGCGCGGGCCGGAAAGGTTCTGGCGCTGCTCGATGACGAGGAGCGGACATCGGGCGGCCTGATGATCGGCCAGCTGCTCGTGCTGCTTCTGGCCGGGGCGGCGGCCGCACTTCTCCTCCGCGATTATCCGGCCTCGCCCGAAACGCTGGTCGTCGCGGCGGCCTGCCTCATCCTCTTCGCCTTCCTCGGCGTCGTCCTGCCGCGGGCCTTCGCCGTGGCGCGCGCGGAGCGGGTTGCGATTGCGCTGTCGGGCACGGTCCCGGCGCTGGTCGCGGTGTTCGGCGGGCCCGCCCAGGGGCTTGACGCCGCGGCCCGCGCCCTGCTGCGCGCGGCGGGCCTCGGCGGCGGCCAGGAAGCCCACACGGTGCACGAGGAACTGCGCGAGGCGATCGACCTCCATGTGAAGGAGGGCACCGTCGTCAAGAACGACCGCGACATGCTGAGCGGCATCCTGGCGATGCAGGACCTCGAAGTCGCCGACATCATGGTCCACCGCACCAAGATGACGATGATCGACTTCGGCGAAGACCCGAAGGAGATCGTCTCCAAGGTGCTGAAGAGCGGCCACACGCGCATTCCGGTGTGGAGGGACACGCCCGACAACATCATCGGCGTGCTGCATGCCAAGAACCTTTTCGCGGCGCTGCAAAAGCACAATGGCGACGCGGCGAAGGTGAGCATCGAGGACATATTGCTGCCGCCGTGGTTCGTGCCGGACACGCGTGCCATCCCAGACCAGCTCAACGCCTTCCTGAAGCGCAAGAGCCACTTCGCCATCGTGGTGGACGAATATGGCGAAGTGCAGGGCCTGGTGACGCTCGAAGACATCATCGAGGAGATCGTCGGCGACATCAAGGACGAGCACGACGCGGTGGCGAGCGGCGTGAGGCCGAAGCCCGACGGCTCATACCTCGTCGACGGCGCGGTGCCGATCCGCGACCTGAACCGCGCCTTCGACTGGTTGCTTCCCGACGAGGAGGCCAACACCATCGCCGGCCTGGTGATCCACGAGGCGCGCACCATTCCCGACGTCGGCCAGACCTTCCTGTTCCATGGCTTCCGCTTCGAGATCCTGAAGAAGCGGCGGCACCAGATCACCGCGCTCAGGATGGCCCCGGTGAAGCGGGAGGGTGAGACGGAGGCGGCGTGACCATGGCGCGGCCGGCCGGATGAGGGCTCTTCTACGGTGCCGAGGCCTGGATCGCCAGCGCGTGGACGCGCTCCTTCAGTTCCTCCGCCAGCACGGCGTTCACCATGCGGTGCTGCTCGACGCGTGACTTGCCCCTGAAGGCTTCGGCCGTGATGACCACGCGGAAATGGCTTTCCCCGTCAGGCCGCGAACCCGAATGGCCGGCGTGGTGGTGGGATTCGTCGATGACCTCAAGCGCGGCCGGCGCGAAACCCTGCATGAGCTTTGCGGAGATTCTTTGGCCCACGGGCCCCAGTTTCGGATCGGGTGTCATTCTGTCTCTCTCGCACGGCTAAGGCTTGCTTGGACGGGGCTCTATCACCATAATCGGGAGCGATGAAGCTCGATTCAAAATACTTCGACAAGATCCGCGTGAAGCCTTCGACCGAAAAGAAGAAGGCTGCGGACGCCGTTCCCCAATGCGACTGGCCGGACTGCCCGCGCCCGGGCCGGCACAAGGCGCCGATGGGCCGCGGGCATGAGGGCAAGTTCTACAACTACTGCACCGAGCACGTGCAGGAGTACAACAAGTCCTACAACTACTTCTCCGGCATGAAGGACGACGAGATGCAGGAGTTCCAGAAGAACGCCCGCCTCGGCGAGCGTCCGACCTGGAAACTTGGCCAGAACGCCACGCCCAACGCCTCCAGCGTGCGCCGCAGGGGCGCCCAGATGCGCTCCGACCCCTTCGCGCTGAACGGGACGGGGGCCAAGATGCCCGGCCGCCACCCCACGGGCCGCGCGCTGCGCGCGACCGAACTCAAGGCGCTGCAGACGCTGGGGCTGGACGACACCGCCACGGCGGAGCAGGTGAAATCCCAGTACAAGACGCTGGTGAAACGGCTGCACCCCGATGCCAATGGCGGCAGCCGGGTGAACGAGGATACGCTCAAGGCGGTGATCCAGGCTTACGATCACCTGCGTTCAAGTGGGTTCTGTTAGTCCCCGCAAAGCCTTGCCCAGCGGGGCCCGAACGTCTAAAACCCGCCCCGCGCAACCCCGGAACAGAAGAATTCCTGATATGAATGCAAAGGCCACCGCAGAGGCGAACGGCATGCCCGACATCAAGGTGTCGGTGAAGCAGCTCTTCGGCTTCGACTCCAACCTCGAAGTTCCCGCCTATTCCAAGGCCACGGAGCATGTTCCGGACCTCGACCCGGATTACCTCTTCAACCGCGAGACCACGATCGCCATCCTCGCGGGCTTCGCCTTCAACCGCCGCGTGATGGTGACGGGCTACCACGGCACCGGCAAGTCGACCCACATCGAGCAGGTGGCCGCCCGCCTCAACTGGCCATGCATCCGCGTCAACCTCGACAGCCACATCAGCCGCATCGACCTCATCGGCAAGGATGCGATCGTGCTGCAGGAGGGCAAGCAGGTCACGGAATTCCGCGAAGGCATCCTGCCTTGGGCCTACCAGCACAACGTCGCCCTGGTGTTCGACGAATATGACGCGGGCCGCCCGGACGTGATGTTCGTGATCCAGCGCATCCTCGAAAGCTCGGGCAAGCTGACGCTGCTCGACCAGTCCCGCGTGATCCGCCCTCACCCCGCCTTCCGGCTCTTCGCCACGGCCAACACCATCGGGCTGGGCGACACCACGGGCCTCTATCACGGCACGCAGCAGATCAACCAGGCGCAGATGGACCGCTGGTCGATCATCACCGCCTTGAACTACCTGCCGCATGCGCAGGAGGTGGGCATCGTTCTCGCCAAGTCGAAGCACTTCGACAACGAGAAGGGCCGCAAGACCATCTCCAACATGGTGCGCGTGGCGGACCTCACCCGCAACGCCTTCATGCAGGGCGATCTCTCCACCGTCATGTCTCCGCGCACGGTCATCACCTGGGCGCAGAACGCCGAGATCTTCGGCGACGTGGGCTTCGCCTTCCGCGTTACCTTCCTCAACAAGTGCGATGAGCTGGAGCGCAGCGTGGTGGCCGAGTTCTACCAGCGCTGCTTCGGCGAGGAACTGCCCGAATCCTCAGCCCACATCGCCATTGCCTGAGTGACATGCGGTGGTGAAGGAGAAGGAAACACCTTCCAACGAGTTCAAGCGCGTCCTCACCGTCGCGATGAAGACCATTGCCGAAGACCCGGAAATGTCCGTGGCCTTCGGCAACGAAAGCCCCTCGCTTTCCGGCAACCGGGCGAAGCTGCCGCAAGTCGGCAATGAGCTGAAGGCCTCAGACATCGCCATCGTTCGAGGCCTGTCGGACAGCTTCGCGCTCCGCGTCGCCAACCACAACGACAAGGTCCACGCCCGTTACCAGCCGGAGGGCAAGAATGCGCGCGCGGTGTTCGAGGCGGTCGAACAGGCGCGCATCGAGGCGCTGGGCGCCAACGCCATGCCCGGCATGAAGACCAACCTCGCGGCCATGCTGGACGACCGCTACCGCAAGAAGGACGTGGCCCGCTACACCGACCGCAAGGACGCGCCGCTGGATGAGGCCGTGGCGCTGCTCGTGCGCGAGAAGCTGACGGGCGAGGTTCCGCCGGAAGCCGCCCGCACCATGGTCGAGCTGTGGCGGCCGTGGATCGAGGACAAGGCGCATGACCAGCTCACGCACCTGATCGAGAACATCCATGACCAGGCGGCCTTCGCCCGCATGTCGCGCGACATCATCGCGGCCCTGGACATGAGCGACGAGCTGGGCGAGGATCCCGACCAGACCGACGAGAACGACGAGCAGAACGAGCCCGAGGAAGACTCGGGCGAACGCCAGGAGACGCCCGACAGCGAGGAGCAGGAAAGCTCCCAGCAGTCCATGGAGGAGATGCAGGACGCCGAAGGCGAATCCGAAGCCGCCGAAATGGACGCCCAGCAGATGGACGTCGAGGACCAGGCGGAGGACCAGGAGGGCGAGGAAGAGCAGGACGGCGAGGAGCCGTGGAAGCCGCAGCTGCCCTTCTCCTCCCTCTCCAACGAGGACTTCTACAAGGTCTTCACCAACCAGTTCGACGAGGAGATCTCGGCCGAGGAACTCTGCGACGCGGAGGAATTGACGAGGCTCCGCAACTACCTCGACAAGCAGCTCTCGAGCCTCCAGGGCGTGGTGGCGCGCCTCGCCAACCGGCTGCAGCGCCGCCTCATGGCGCAGCAGAACCGTTCCTGGGACTTCGACCTCGAGGAAGGCGTGCTGGACGCCGCGCGCCTCACCCGCGTGGTGATCGACCCCATGCACCCGCTCTCCTTCAAGGTGGAGCAGGACACGGATTTCCGCGACACGGTGGTCACCCTGCTGCTCGACAATTCAGGCTCGATGCGCGGCCGCCCGATCACCGTTGCCGCCACCTGCGCGGACATCCTCGCCCGCACGCTGGAGCGCTGTGGCGTCAAGGCCGAGATCCTCGGCTTCACCACGAGGGCCTGGAAGGGCGGGCAATCGCGCGAGAAGTGGCTCGCGGCGAACAAGCCCTCGAACCCGGGGCGCCTCAACGACCTGCGCCACATCATCTACAAGTCCGCCGACACGCCATGGCGCCGGGCGCGCCGCAACCTCGGCCTCATGATGCGCGAGGGCCTGCTCAAGGAGAACATCGACGGCGAGGCGCTGATCTGGGCGCACAACCGCCTGCTGGCCCGCACCGAGCAACGCCGCATCCTGATGGTGATCTCGGACGGCGCGCCGGTCGACGATTCCACGCTCTCCGTCAACTCCGGCAACTATCTCGAGAAGCACCTGCGCCAGGTGATCAACGACATCGAGCAGCGCTCGCCCGTCGAACTGATCGCCATCGGCATCGGCCATGACGTGACGCGCTACTACAAGCGCGCCGTGACAATCGTGGATGCCGAGGAGCTGGGTGGCGCCATGACAGAGAAGCTGGCGGAACTCTTCTCCGAGAAGCAGGCTCCCAAGGCCGTGGCCCGGCCGGTGACGAAGAAGCGCGCGCGGGCGTGAGACGGCTGATCGCCGGCGCAGGGTTTCTCCTGCTCGCCGCGAGCGCGCAGGGCGAGACGCTCGACGTGACGGCGGAGAAGATCGACTCCTTCCAGCGGCTTTCCTCCTCCGAAGACTTCGCGCCCTTCACGTGGCGGGGCGGGCTCTCGCTCTCTTCCGAGGCCCCCTCCTTCGGCGGGCTCTCAGGCCTGGTGCTGGACGAGGATTGCGAGAGAATGCTGGCGGTGAGCGACGGCGGCAACTGGTTCGAGGCCAGGCTCCGCTACGAGGGCGGACGGCTGGCCGGCATTTCGGACGCATCCACCGCCCCGGTGCGCGACAGCAAGGGCAAGCGCCAGAAGAGCAAGGCCTGGTGGGACGTGGAGGCGCTGACACGCCTGTCCGACGGGAGGCTGCTCGCCGGTTTCGAAAGCCGCGTCCGCTTCGGAAGCTATGACATTGCCGGCAGCGGCCTCGACGCGACATTCCAGGCGCTGCCGCACCCCAGTGACATCGACCAGGGCCCCGAGAACGGTGAGGTCGAAGCAATCGGCCAGTTGCCGGACGGGCGCCTGGTCGCCATTGCCGAGCGCCAGTTCGACGCCGATGGCAACATCCGCGGCTGGGCATGGAAGGGCGGCAAGGCCACCGGCTTCACCCTCGAAAGACATGACGCCTACAAGGTCACCGATCTCGCCGTCGACGGGACGGGCATCCTCACGCTCGAGCGGCGGTTCACGCCGGGCTCGCTCCCGGGCATGGCCGTGCGCCGCTTCGATGCATCGGCGATCGGTGATGCTGGACCGGTGAGGCCGGAGCTTCTGCTGGAGGCGACAGCCCCCCTCTATGTGATCGACAACATGGAGGGGATCGCGCTCTGCACGCGGGACGGCGAGACGCGGGTGACGCTGTTGTCGGACGACAACTTCAACCGCTCCGTCCAGAGCACCATCCTGCTGCAGTTCGCCTACAGGCGCTGAGCGGGCTCGTATTTCGCCAGGAAATCCTCAACGCTCAGGCTGCGCATGTCGTCCACGGCCTGGGCCAGCCGCTCATGCTCCCAGTCCCACCAGGCAAGCCGGATGATCCGTGCACTGATCTCCGGGGGAAAGCGCCATTTGAGGACGCGTGCGGGGACGCCAGCGACGATGGCATGGGGGGCCACATCCTTCGTCACCACCGCGCCCGCCGCCACCACCGCGCCGTGCCCGATCGTGACACCGGGAAGGATGATGGCGCCATGGCCGATCCAGGCGTCATGCCCGATCCGGACCTTGCTGGACATGCGCTCCTCGCGGAACGCCTTGTCGAGCTTGGCGTGCGGGAAATACTCGTTCGGGCGGTAGGTGATCTTGTGCTGGCTGATGCGCTCCACGGGGTGGTTCAGCGCATTGAGGCGGCAACCCGCCGCGATGGCGCAGAAGCGGCCGATTTCCGTGTAGATCGCCTCCGTGTCACGCTCGATGTAGGAGTAGTCGCCAAGAGTGGAGTCGAGGAACTGCACCCGCTCCCGTAGTTCCGTGAAGCGGCCGAGCGTGGCATTGCGCGTCGTGGCCGAGCCGTGGACGCGGGGAGCCCCGTCCCGGGGGCCGCTGCGCTTCTGGTGTTCAGCTTCGCTCATCCGGGCTCCCATAAAGCAAAAGCCGCCCCGGTTGGAGCGGCTTCTGAATTCAGGCCTGACGTGGAGATCAGGCGGCGGCCTTCGAAGGCTCGAGCTTCTTGGCGATCGAGCGCTTGAGGCGCAGGGCCTTCTCCGAGAGCTTTTCGTTGTCGGCCTTCATGAGGAAGGCGTCGAGACCGCCGACGTGCTCCACCGACTTCAGCGCGATTGCCGAAACGCGGAAACGATAGGTAAGGCCCATCGCATCGCTCATCAGGCTCACGTCGCAGAGGTTCGGCATGAAGCGGGTCTTGGTCTTGTTGTTTGCGTGGCTGACCTTGTTGCCAACCAGTGCGTTCTTTCCCGTCAACTCACAACGGCGGGCCATGGGCGAAACTCCACAATATGAATGGGCTCCGGACGGCAGGGTGCCTCCGGTTCGGATGGGCGGTCTATAGTGGCAGAGGCCCCGCCGGTCAAGCCGGTCCATCCGGAAATCAGGCGTCAAGGCCCGGAAATCCGCTGTCTCGTTCCGGGACAGTCCGGTTAACGGCGCAGCCCCGCCTCACCGGAAGCGCGAGCGGGCAACATGAAATACTACGGGGCGGCTTGTGGCGGCACCCCTCACCCGCCACCAGATGTTGTGAGAACAAAACACGAATAGAAGCACTCGAGCGATTCGGCCACGGTCCGTTCCGGAGATGGTCCAGTTCCTTAAGAGGCGGGGCTTTTCCGGCCGGACAGGCGCAAGAATTCATCAACCCTGAGGGGCGGACGTTAACGATTTGTCCCGCCCCGGCGACCGGCGATTGCGCCAAACTTGCCCTCCTGCACGCAAGGGCCCCTCGGGGCGCTTTTCGGGAATGCCGCAAATGCTGGAGAACAAATGCGGAATTCAGCGCGGGAAGCGATTCGGGCCAGCTTCGTTCTGCTTTGAATCCATTTGCTAACGGCGTGGTTCAGAACGGGTCAAATTTCCTTGACCTCCCGGCGCCCGGCCCCCAAGTGTCGGAAAAGCATTATTGAAGCTGCCGTTTGATGCCCTCTCCCAAGAACGTGACCGCCGTGCTGGGGCCCACCAACACCGGCAAGACCCACCTCGCGGTGGAACGCATGCTGGGACATGGGGGCGGCATGATCGGCCTGCCCCTCCGCCTTCTGGCCCGCGAGATCTATGACCGTGTCCGCCTGCGGGCGGGCGATGCCGCCGTGGCCCTCGTGACCGGCGAGGAGAAGATCATCCCCGCCGCCGCCCGCTACTGGATCTGTACGGTCGAGGCGATGCCGTCCGACGTGGACGTGCCCTTCCTCGCCATCGACGAGGTGCAGCTCTGTGCTGATTTCGAGCGCGGCCACATCTTCACCGACCGTGTGCTGCACCGGCGCGGCCGCGACGAGACCATGCTGCTGGGTGCCGGCACCATGCGGCCGATCCTCGAAAAGCTGCTGCCGGGAACGAGCTTCGTCTCCCGCCCGCGCTTCTCGCAGCTGCTCTATGCGGGCCAGAAGAAGATCACCCGCCTGCCCCGCCGCTCGGCCATCGTCGCCTTCTCGGCCGACATGGTCTATGCGACGGCGGAGCTGATCCGCCGCCAGCGGGGCGGCGCTGCCGTGGTGCTGGGGGCACTCTCCCCCCGCACCCGCAATGCGCAGGTGGCCCTCTACCAGTCGGGCGACGTCGACTACATCGTCGCAACCGATGCCGTCGGCATGGGCCTCAACATGGACGTGGACCATGTGGCCTTCGCCTCCACCCGCAAGTTCGACGGGTTCCAGTACCGCCAGCTCAACCCCTCCGAGCTGGGCCAGGTGGCGGGCCGCGCCGGGCGCTACATGAACGACGGCACATTCGGCGTGACGGGCGAGGCGGACCCCTTCGACCAGGAGACGGTCGAGCGCCTCGAATCTCATAATTTCGACGCGGTGCGCATGCTGCAGTGGCGCAACCGCGAGCTCGATTTCGGCTCGCTCGAGCGCCTCAGGAATTCGCTGAACCTGCTCCCCAACACGCAGGGGCTGACGCGCGCCCAGCCCAATGCCGACCTGCAGGCGCTGGAGGCGCTCGCCCGCGACCCCGCCACACGCGACCTCGCGCGCTCGAAAAAGGACGTGGAGCGGCTATGGGAAGTCTGCCAGATTCCCGACTACCGCAACATCTCCAACTCCGAACACGCCTCCATCGTGTCGAAAATCTACCAGTTCCTGCAGACGGGCGACGGCTTCATCGACGAGGAGTGGTTCGTCCGGCAGCTCAAATACTGCGAAAACACGCAGGGCGACCTCGACACGCTGTCCAACCGCATCAGCCACATCCGGACATGGACCTTCGTCGCAAACCGTCCGGACTGGCTCAAAGCGCCTCTCTATTGGCAATCTTATGCGAGAGAGATAGAGGACAGGCTGTCGGATGCCTTGCATGAGCGGCTGACACAGCGTTTTATCGACCGCCGAACCAGCGTGCTCATGAAGCGCCTGGCCCAGAAGGAAGAATTGATGTCGACTGTTGAGGAAGATGGCGCCATCCACGTGGAGGGCGAATATATTGGCCGGATCAAGGGTTTCCTGTTCGTGCCCGATGGCGCCGCCGAAGGGGCGGAGGCCCGGGCGCTGAAGGCCGCCGCCATGTCGGCGGTCGCGGCCGAGATCACGGCGCGCGCCAAGGCGGTGGCCGCATCGCCCGATACCGCGCTCAAGCTGACGCGCGACGGGCAGATCATCTGGAACCACGCCCCCGTCGGCAGGCTGGAGCCCGGCAACGCGCCGCTGAAGCCGCGTGCCGGCGTCATCGCGGGCGACCAGCTCTCGGGCGGGGACCGCGAAGAGGTTCAGCAACGGCTACAGAAATTCATCGACCGGCACATCGCCACGGTTCTCGAACCGCTGATGAAGCTCGAGGAGGGCGAGGGCCTCGAGGGCATCTCGCGCGGCATCGCCTTCCGGCTGGTGGAGACGCTGGGCGTGCTCCCGCGCGACACGGTGGCCGAGGAGGTGAAGTCGCTGAGCCAGGACGACCGCGCCAAGCTGCGCGCGCTCGGCGCACGCTTCGGCGCCTTCAACGTCTATGTGCCGGCCCTGCTCAAGCCCGCCCCCACCGAGCTCCGCCTGCTGCTCTGGGCGCTGGGCCTGCAGAAGGAAGGCAAGCTCGATCCCGCCGCCCTGCCCCAGCCGCCCGGACAGGGACTGACCTCGGCCAATTTCGACCGCTCGACGCCCAAGGGCTTCTACGGCGTCTGCGGCTATCGCATCTGCGGTTCGCGCGTCGTCCGCATCGACATGCTGGAGCGCCTGGCCGACGTGATCCGCGACCGGGTGTTCTGGCGCCCGCGCTTCCCCGAGGAGCCGCGCCCGGCGGGTTCGGTGGAAGGCGGCGGCTTCACCGTGGTGCCGGACATGATGTCCCTCGTGGGCTGCTCCGGCGAGGATTTCCTCGGCATCCTGCGCAGCCTCGACTACCGGATGCAGAAGAAGACGGTGAAGCGGCCCGTGGCACAGGCAGCACCCCAGGCTGCCGCCCCGGGAACGCCCGGCACGCCGCAGGAGCTTCCCGGCAATTCGCCGAGCGAGGTCCCTCCCCCTGCGCCGCCGCAGGAAGCCCCGCAGCCTTCGGAACCCCCGAGCCCGCAGCCGAGCGAACCCCCGGCAGAGCCGGCAACGCCGCAGGAAGCACCCCCGGCTCCTGTGGAAATTCCCTCCAGTCCGGCAACCCCTGCTGCCGAAACTCCCGTGGAAACTACGCTGGAGGCCGCCGCCGAACCCCTCGCCGAAACTCCCGTGGAAGCCACGCTGGAGACCGCCGCCGAACCCACCGCGGAGGCTGCTCCGGCGGCCGAACAGCCCATGGAAGAGGTGGAGATCGAGGTGTGGTGGCCCAAGGACACGGGTCCCTTCCGGCATCGTCCCGAGCGGCAGCGCGACCAGAACCGCCGGCCGCAGCACCGCCGCGAGGCAGGCACGAAGCCCGCCGAGGGCACGGAAAAGCCCGAGGGCGAGCGCCGCGAAGGCGGCCGGCCGCAGCGCCATGGAAAGGGCAAGCACCGCGAGGACCGGCCCGAGGGCCAGGAGCACCGCCCCGAGCGCAAACCCCGCCGCGAAGAGCGAAAGCCCCAGTTCGAGGAGCGGAAGCCAAGGCCCGAGAAGCCCATCGACCCCAATTCGCCCTTTGCCGTTCTGGGGGCGCTGAAGGCGAAACTTGCCGGCAAGTGAAACAGGCGAGGCGCGCCAGCGCCTCGACAAATGGCTGTGGTTCGCCCGCGTCGTGAAGACGCGGGAGGCCGCGACGAGGCTGGTCGAAAAAGGCCATGTGCGCATCAACGGGCAGAAGACGCTCAAGCCGGGTCACACGGTCAAGGCGGGGGACGTTCTCACCATCGTGCTGAACGCCCGGGTGCGGATTCTGCACATCGAGGCGATGGCCGAGAGGCGGGGCCCGGCGGAGGCGGCACGGCTTCTCTACCGGGAGCCAGGCATGTCCGCGCCAGACAGTGAAATGCCGTAAAAACAGGTGCAAGACCCGCCGGAACTTGCTAGACAACCGTTCGGTTTAAAGAACGGTTGATCCTCCATGACCTACATCGTCACCGACAATTGCATCAAGTGCAAGTACATGGATTGCGTGGAAGTCTGCCCCGTGGACTGCTTCTACGAGGGCGAGAACATGCTCGTGATCCATCCGGACGAATGCATCGATTGCGGCGTCTGCGAACCGGAATGCCCGGCCGAAGCCATCAAGCCCGATACCGAGCCGGGCCTCGAGTCCTGGCTGAAGCTCAACACGGAATATGCCAGCCAGTGGCCGAACATCACCACCAAGAAGGAACCCCCGGCTGACGCAAAGGAATTCGACGGCGTCGAGGGCAAGCTGGAGAAGTATTTTTCGCCCAATCCGGGCGAGGGGGACTGAGCCCCGCTCACAGCGGCGCTCCCGAGCCGGCTGCCTCCCATGAGTTTTGCGCAATGCGGGCATGCAGGCAGGCCGGTTTGGTTAACCCTTTTGGACGGATTCGTCCGTGTGCGGCACAAGAATCCGCCGTACACGGACATCCCGGACTTTAAAAATGCTTAAACTTGTGGTATTTAAGCCACGATGAATATGTAAACCGAGTAGGAAAGACAGGATCCGGGCTGCAAAGCTCGGGTTTTTTTCACGCGAACGCTGGCAATCCACAACTTGCGAACGGGGCCTGAGGGCGCTCTTCCTGTGGGTTGGATGCGAACGCCGGATACGGGAACCGGACGAAGAGGCAAGTTGCGCGCCCGCAGCGCGAACCGTTCCCCCGTTTGCCGCAGTCGGTGCGCATATTTCAAGAACTAGATTTGGGCAAAGGGCGAAGGACAGACATGACAAAAGCGAAGACGAAGACCGCAGCCGCGAAGAAGCCCGCGGCCAAGGCCAAGACAAAGTCGGCCCCGAAGAAGACGTCGAAGCCGGTCACCGCCGCCAAGGCCAAGCCCGCCGCGACCGCCAAGCCGGCGGTGAAGACTGCGGCCGCCGCCCCCAAGCCCGCTCCGGAGGCCAAGAAGCCAGCCGCCGCCAAGTCCGCCGCCGCCGCGCCAGCCCCGAAGGCCGCAGCCCAGCCCGCTGCCGCAGCCGCGCCCAAGTCGTCGCCGGCAGCCCCCTCCGCGGGAACGCCGGCACCCAAGAAGCTGGTGTTCAAAGTCAATGAGCTGGTGGTCTATCCCGCCCATGGCGTGGGCAAGATCATCCAGATCGAGGAACAGGAAATCGCCGGAGCCAAGCTCGAACTCTACATCGTGGATTTCGAGAAGGAAAAGCTGCGTCTCAAGGTGCCGACCAGCCGCGCCGAACAGAAGGGCATGCGCCGCCTGTCCGACAAGGGCCAGATCGAATCCGCCCTCAAGATCCTGAAGGGCCGCGCCCGCATCAAGCGCACCATGTGGTCGCGCCGCGCCCAGGAATATGACGCGAAGATCAACTCCGGCGACATCATGGCCGTGGCCGAGGTGGTGCGCGACCTCTACCGCTCCGAGCGTCAGCCCGAGCAGTCCTATTCCGAACGCCAGCTCTTCGAGCAGGCCCTCGACCGCATGGCCCGCGAAATCGCCGCCGTGAAGAAAATCGACGATGATCAGGCCGTGAAGGAACTGGAAGAGTTCCTCTCGAAGAACGCCAAGCGCGCTCCCGCCGGCGACAAGGCGGAAGACGACCTGCCGGCCGAGGAAGCGGCATAAGTCCGAATATTCCCGCGGAAAGGCCCGGCCCGCCAGCCGGGCCTTTTCATTGACGCCAGAGCCTTCCCAAATCGCGGGCGAGCGGCTAAAACCCTCCCCGAGGCGAGGTCCCGTAGCTCAGCTGGATAGAGCATCAGTTTCCTAAACTGAGGGTCACAGGTTCGAATCCTGTCGGGGCCGCCAATAAAATCAAGAATTCAACGATGCACCCCGCCGTAACCGGTGTCGCGTGTTCGGCGCCTGGCAGCCGCTTCGCCCGATCGGAATCGAAAGGCAGGAGCGGTGCTTCTCAGTGGTCCGGGATGCCGCCGGACTGCTCATCCCCGCAGGAACGCCGGTCTCGCAAGCTCTCAGATACTTGGCGAGGGCTCTTATTTGGGGAGACGCGGTTCAATCTTGCCTGTCCGGCCTGCTGACGCCAAATCAGGCGACGACCGCAGGCCCCGGGGATACCCCTCCGGTCAGCCCGGAGCGCGCTGCAAAAAAGGACCGGTCGAACCGGGGGCTTCATTTTGAGGGAACACTTGCCCCGCCCGGTTGCGCGAGAAACATCGCATATAGCCACATATCCCGCTTGAGTGCGGAGCAAGGGTCTGGGACACTCAAACGTCCGCCGGACGTCTCCGCGGCCGCCCCTTGTCGTGCAAGGCAATCACTTGCGAAGCTTGGAAGAGAACACGTTCCTGCTGCTCGTTGTTCTGGCGTCGCTCGCCTTCGGCTGGCTTCTGTGGCCGCTCAGCGGTGCCATTCTGTGGGGCACGGTCCTCGCGATCCTGTTTGCCCCCTTGTACCGGCACCTGTCCGGCCCATCGGGCTCACGTCCTACCCTTGCGGCGCTGCTCACGATGCTGATCATCACGCTCATCGTGATGCTGCCGCTCTTCGCGATTGCCGCGGCACTCCTGCGCGAGGCCGCTGGGCTCTACGACATGCTTCAGGCGGGCCAGCTGGATTTCCGGCTCTATTTCCAGCAGGTCGCCGCAGCCTTGCCGCAGTGGGTACAGGACCTGATGACGCGCTTCGGCGTGGAGAACCTCGCGGGCGCTCAGCAAAAAATCGCCTATGGGCTGCAGCAGGGCAGCCAGTTCCTTGCGACGCAGATTCTCAGCCTCAGCCAATCCACCGTTCAGTTCGTCATCAACCTTGGCGTCATGATGTATCTCCTGTTCTTCCTCCTGCGGGACGGCGACAGGCTGTTTGCACGCATCAAGCACGCCATACCCCTTCCCTCCAGCCAGCAGGACGCGCTGTTCGACAAGTTCGCGGCTGTCGTCCGCGCCACCGTGAAGGGAGACATCCTCGTCGCCATGCTCCAGGGCGCGCTTGGCGGCCTGATCTTCTGGATGCTGGGCATTCATGCGCCCGTCCTGTGGGCAGTGCTCATGGCCTTCCTGTCCCTCTTGCCCGCCGTCGGCGCGGCCCTCGTCTGGCTGCCAGTCGCCGTCTATCTGCTTGCCATCGGCTCGATCTGGCAGGGGCTGATCCTGATCGGCTTCGGCACCTTCGTCATCGGGCTCGTCGACAACGTCGTGCGTCCTTCGCTCGTCGGGAAGGACACGAAAATGCCGGACTATCTTGTCCTGATCTCTACCCTCGGCGGGCTACAATTGTTTGGGTTGAACGGATTTTTGATCGGCCCTGCGATCGCGGCTGTCTTCCTGACGGTCTGGGACATCTTTTCAAACTTGGGACCACCTGCGGCCGGGCACGACGATGCGGATCCAAGATAGGCATCTCAATGCGCGCGAAAAATGCGCCGACGCGCCTTTCACCATAAGAGCCTCGCCAGACGATGGCGGCAACCGCCTCAGCCGCCGCGCCCGCAACCGGACGCCGGCATCGGCCACAACACCGAAAACCAATCAGGTCTTTGACAGACCCCAGATCGCCAAGAATGCGATGACGACCAGAAGCATCAACAAGAAGACCACACGCTTGCCACCCGAGGACCCGACCGACGGACCTGTACTGGAATATCCCCCGCTCGATGCCTCTTTCGACACCGGTTCACCTGATCTGGATCCCTCAAGACCGGGTGAGACCCGCGAGTCGACCCCCGTGCTGATCGTTGCCGGTGGTGGCTGTGTTCTCGCTGTTCCCAACGGGTTCGGCGAAAGACCATGCTTTGGCGAGAAGAGCGATGGATCGATCTCTACGGAAACGCCGGCTTCTTCGAGACGAAGGACAATGGCTGCAATGTCCTCCCCTCCCATGGTGTCAATTGGAAATGCACGACGCAGTTCGTCAGTCGACACGGTTCCACTTTGCTTCGCGGTTTCGATGAACTTTCCAAGTTCGGCTTCGTCTACGGACATATGCACGACTCCATATGGACGTTGGTTTGGCATGCTGCACTGACAAGTGCCTCAGGAATGGCAAACGATGAGCCCGGTGTTCAAGTTGGCGTCACTCTCGACTGCTGGTCGAACGCTCGCGAAAGCATGGGTTCACGAAGCGATCCTCGCTTCCCATCAAACCACCACGCCAAAGATATGCCCGACGCCAGCGGTGATCGCCATCGCCGCCGCGCCCCAGAAGAGAACGCGGAGTGTCGCCCGCAGCTTTGGCGCTGCCCCTGCATAGGCTCCTAGGGCTCCCAGCCCTGCCAGGGCGATCAGCGTGGTGACGACGACGGACAAGATGATCATGTTCGAGGGCACGACAGCCGCAACGATCAGCGGAAGCGCCGCTGCAATGGAGAAGGTCAAGCCCGATGCAAGGGCGGCCTGCAGTGGGTTGGCGGCGTGGACTTCGGACAGTCCCAACTCCTCCCGCACGTGAGTTCCGAGGGCATCCTTTGCGGTGAGTTCTCGTGCCACCAAGGCAGCAGTGGCGGGCGTGAGCCCGCGGGATTCGAAGATCGAGGCAATCTCCCGCTCTTCGGCCTCAGGCGTATCGATGAGCGCCTGCCGTTCCCGCGTGACATCCGCCTGCTCGATGTCGGATTGGGAACTCACAGACACATATTCACCCGCTGCCATGGACATGGCACCAGCCGCCAGGCCCGCCGTTCCTGCGATCAGCACGGCCGTTGAACTGGGATCGGCGGCCGCGACACCCACGATGAGCGATGAGATCGAAACGATGCCATCATTTGCCCCCAGAACGGCGGCACGCAGCCACCCGGAGCGGTTGATGTAGTGCAACTCCTTATGGGCTGACTGATACAGAGGTTGCATGCGAACTCCTTTTTTGGCCGGAGGCGCCTCAAGGCGGCTCCAGCCGGTGTCCGGATGAGCGCTCAGCCGCCGGCGTTGGTCTCCACGCTAGGACTTGCGGACCAGGCTGACCACGAATGCGAGCACCGCGAGAATGATCGCTATCCAGAAGAGGATCCTGGCTCCCTCCATGGCCGTTCCGGCGATGCCGCCGAAACCCAGAACCGCGGCGACGAGTGCCACGACAAGAAAGACAATGGCCCAGTGCAAGAGACTCGAAAAGCTCATGGAGTGTACCTCTGCTTATGAGAGTTGCTTGCTGATCGATGCAATTGCGCCAAGCATGCAGGACGCATGTTTAGTTTGTTAGCAGACTTTGTCCCATGGCACCTTGATGTCGATCAATCCGCTTGTTCAGGTAAGCAGCGCTCATTGTGACACCTATCGGAAGCAGTCGCCGCCGAGGTGCCTGGTGGCTTTGGGACGATATGCTGACATTCATGATGGAATGGCGTGGCCGGGTCCTCTGCCCAGGAGCACCTGATCGCCGACCATCTTTCTTCCGCTTACCACCTTCGAAGTAACCAGCCTGGCAGAATTCCTTTCTCAGGAATTGGACATTGCATTCTGGAGATATTTTCCACTCTCGCGTTGCGGTCCAGTGACTGGCCTTCCCTCTTTGGGGAATGTGCCCGGTCAGGAGAGGGCAGCGCCGCAGGCAGGCATCTTCCACATCGTCTTGGCGCTTTTCCACGATGGCGAGAAGCCATGGAGAGCGCCTCACCCACCGCGAAGAGGGCGACCGCCACCACCAGTGTCGATTCCCCGCAGCATGCCGGGACTCTCGAATGCCAGCCTCGGCCGGCCCGTCAGTATGTCCGTTCCGGCAAGACCGAAGGCCAGCACCATCAACGCCAAGTATTCCGCCGGCCCGCAAATGATGGCCAGTTTCGAAGACGGATGCGAGGACGGTCAGCAGCAGGGTTCACGCCGTGCCCGCGATGAAAGATCCGATGGCGGGCCTTCCTGGGCGTCAGCGACGGGCAGAAGCGCCAGCGCCTGCTGCGGGTCTGGAATGACTCGCTCGGGCTGAGGTGAGCGCAAGGCTCTCGGCCATCGGTTCGGCCTCTGCAGGTCTCCGCTGGTAACCGAAATGGAACAGGGCCCACGAGGGCCCTGTTCAGTCTTCGCGCAAGTCTTGCCACTCAAGCCAGGAGATGCTTCGAGATCGATGCGCCCAGCGTGTATTTCGGGTCCACCATGTTACCCAGCCGCACGCGGCCAGCCTGGGTCAGCAGCATGTAGGCATCGAGTTCGGTGAAGTCATAGTCCTGCGCCATCCAGCGCACGAGCTCGCGGTAGGCGATGCGGGCCGCATCTTCCATCGGACGGCCGGAGCCGATGGTCATGATCACCTTCTCGTTCTCGAGCCGGGCCCATTTGAAGCCCCAGCCCTTGATGAGGTCCACCTGCACCGTGGTCACCGTCGGGTGCTCGATGGCGACGCCGCAGAGCTCGCCGTCACCCTGCGCGGCATGGCAGTCGCCGAGATAGAGAAGAGCGCCCGGCGCATTCACCGGAAGATAGATGACCGCCCCCGGCCCAACATCGGGCAGGTCCATGTTGCCGCCATAGTAATCGGGCTGCAGAGATGTGATGGCCTCGATCTCGGGCGAGGTGCCGATGGTGCCGATGAAGGGCTCGTAGGGCAGCGTGATCTTGTCGTTCCACTTCACGCCCTTCACCTTGTCGATCTCCACCTTCTTCACGCGCTCGGGAAGCGGCGCGTTGAGCATGGCGGTTTCCCCGGTGCCGACAAGGCCGCCGAATTCGGGGATGAGACAGGTGGTGCCGGAAGGCTGTGGCCCGCGCGGCGTGATGTCCTTGATGTAGACGGCAAGGCAATCGCCCTTCTCCGCCCCGTTCACGTAGATCGGGCCATTCTGCGGGTTCAGATAGGGGAAGTTCAGGATCTTGCTCGGAACGTCGGTCTCGCTCTTGATCATGCCCTCGAAGGCGTCATGGGTCTCGACCGAGATTTCAGCACCCGGGTCCACCGTCAGCACGGGCTTCGCATAGGGGCCATAGACATAGTGATACTTGCCCTGATCGGCCTCACTCATGCTGTAGGTCTTGGTGACCTTGCCCTTGGCCACGGCCCTGCGCGCCATGATCGAATTGTCCAGCCAGCCCATTTGTGTCCTCCTCGTCTTCTGTCAAAAAATTTACACGGCGAGATATTTGCGGATCGTAGCACGGTCGTCCAGCTCGTGCGGATCGAGCTCCGCCACGATGCGGCCCTTGTCCATCACGTAGCAGCGCTGCGCGATGGCCCGGATCAGATCGAGGTTCTGCTCGACGAACACGATGGTGATGCCCGTGCGCTTGTTCAGCTCCACGATGATGCGCCCGATCTCCTGGATGATGGAAGGCTGTATTCCTTCCGACGGCTCATCCAAAAGTATCATCTTCGGTCCGCCGATCAACACGCGGCCGATGGCGAGTTGCTGCTGCTGGCCGCCGGACATGGTTCCGGCCCGCTGCTCGGCCCGCTCCTTCAGGATGGGGAAGAGCTGGTAGACGCTCTCATAGGCGGACGCCGGCGCGCGCCCGCACATGGCCTCGCCCACTTGCAGGTTCTCGGTGACACTCATGCGCGGGAACACGTCACGGCCTTGCGGCACATAGCCGATGCCGAGCTTTGCCCGCCGGAAGGATTCGAGTGCGGCGATGTCGCGGCCCGAAAAGCGGATCTCGCCCGACATCGTCCCGATCAGGCCGATCAGCGTCTTCATCAGCGTGGACTTGCCCACGCCGTTTCGGCCGATCACCGCCACGATCTCGCCCTTGCGCACGCTCAGGTTCACGCCCTGCAGCACAGGCTTGCCGCCATAGCCGGCGCGCAGGTCTTTAAGCTCCAGAAGCGTCTCAGCCATGATGTTCACCCAGATAGATGGCCGCGACCCGCTCATCAGCCACGATCTGGTCGATCGTTCCCTCCGCGAAGACGCGCCCGAAATGAAGCACGGTGACGCGCTTGGCCACCTGCCGCACGAAGTTCATGTCATGCTCCACGGCGAGGATGGACATGCCCTCGGCATTGAGCTGCTTCACGATCTCGCCCGTGGCATGGGTCTCCTCCGGAGACATGCCAGCCGTCGGCTCGTCGAGCAGCAGCAGCTTCGGCTTGAGGCTGATCGCCATTCCGATCTCCAGCCACTGCTTGAGGCCGTGGCTCAGGAAGCCCGCCGCCTGGTTTGCCACCGGCTCGAGCTTCAGGAAACTCAGCACCCGGTCCACTTCGCGATCGATGGCGGCAGGCTCCACATGGTGCTGCAGCGCGATCTCAAGATTGTGGCGCACGCTCAGCGCGCTGAAGATGCCGGGCACCTGGAACTTGACGCTCATGCCGCGCCTGATGCGCTCGAAGGGCTTGAGCGCCGTGATGTCCTCGCCGGCGAAGAAGATCTGCCCGTCCGTGGGCCGGTGCTCACCCAGGATCAGGCGGAAGAAGGTGCTCTTGCCGGCGCCGTTCGGTCCGATCAGGCAATGGATTTCGCCTGGCTCGACGGTGAAGTTCACGTCGGCCGTCACGTGCAGGCCGCCGAAGTGCTTGTTCAGGTCTCTGGTTTCGAGAAGCGCCATGACTAGTCAGCCTTCCTCCGGAGGTTGGAGAGCCACGCGCCCAGCGTGCCGATGATGCCGCGTGGCGCCACCAGCACCGTGATCACCAGCAACAGCCCCATCACCACCAGCGCATACTGGCTGCCGTAGATGGTGAGCGCCTGGAACACGGAGAGCACGAGGAGCGTGCCGATGAGCGTGGCGGTGATGTCCGCGCGGCCGCCGACCGCCACCCAGATGATGGGAAGGGCCGCCGCCGTGATGCCCATGGTGGAGGGCGTGATGTACTGCCCCCAGCTCGTATAGAGAACGCCGCTCATGCCGGCGAGCGCCGAACCGATCACGAAACCCGCAAGCTGATACCGCCTGATGTCGTAGCCCAGCATCTCGGCACGCTCCGGGTTCTCGCGGATTGCGACCAGCACGTTGCCGAAGCGCGAGTTCACGAGGATGCGAAGCGCCAGATAGACCAGCACGACGAGGCCCAGCACCACATAATAGAGCGCCACGTCCGGATAGAGCTCGATCGACCCGCCGAACCACGGAATGGTGAGGCCCGGCATGCCGCTCATGCCGTTGAAGCCGTTGAGGCGAGCCGCGCCCACTTTCCACTCAGGGCCAGCCGTTTGCGCCATGAAGCGCTCCAGGGCGAGGGTCACCGACAGCGTCACGATGCCGAGGAACACGCCGCTGATCCGCCCGAAGAACAGGAAGTAGCCGAGAATGGCCGCGAAGAGCGCGGCGATGAGCACGGCGATCACCATCGCGCCGAGGCCGAAGCCATAAGCCGCACCGAAATTGATGGTGAGAATTCCGTAGCTGTAGCCCGCCACGCCGAAGAACGCCGTCTGCCCGAAGGACAGCGACCCGCCGTAGCCCCAGATGAGGCTGAGCCCCAGCGCCATGAAGGTCCAGTTCAGGAAGTAGACACTGTTGCCAACGGTATAGCCGTCGCTGGTCAGCGGATAGATGACGGCGGCAAGCAGAACGGCGGCGAAGCCTGCCCAGAACAGCTTGCCCCGGCCGAGGGTCTGCGGTCCCTCGAGATGCTTGATCATACGCGCGAATGCCATGGCGTTCTCTCAGGTCCGGTCCTTGAGGATGAAACCGGTGACACCTTTCGGCAGCAGCCGGATCACGATGATGACGGCGATCAGAAGACCGATCTGCCCGAAGAGCTGGCCCTGCCAGGAGGTGAGCCCCGCCTTGACGATGGCGAGAATCGCGGCCGCCGGGGCCGTGCCGAGGAACACGTCGGCCCCGCCCACGACAACGGTCACGAAGGCCTCCATGATGAAGGTCGCGCCCATGGTCGGCACCATGGTCATGGTGGGGGCGTAGAGCCCGCCGGTGAGACCGGCGAGCGCGGCACCGATGCCGAAGGTGAGCGCGTAGACGCGCCGCGTGTCGACACCCAGGGCATTCGCCATGTGCGGCACCTGGATCGTGGCGCGGGCCAATATGCCGAACCGCGTCTTGTTGAAGATGATGTAAAGCAGAACCAGCACCAGGATCGCAGCGGCGATCAGCAGCAGCCGGTAATAGGAATAGGAGAGGCCGCTCACGCTGAAGCTGCCGAGAGGGGTTCCCACGCCCTGCATGGTCGGGCCGAAGAAAATGAGCGTGCCCTGTGAGGCGATGAGGCTGACGCCCCATGTGGCGAGGATGGAGTCGAGCGGGCGCGCATAGAGCTTCTGCACCACCAGCCTCTCGATGATCACGCCCACCACGCCGGCGAACAGGCTTCCCGCCAGGATGGCCAGGGGGAGCGGCAGGCCGGCGCGCACCGCGAACACCGTCACATAGGCGCCGCACATGATGAATTCGCCATGGGCGAGGTTGATGACGCCCATCATGCCGAAGATGACGGCCAGCCCGCAGGCGGAAAGCACGAGGAACGCGAAGGCGTCCCCGAACTGGTAGAGCGATGAGAATAAGATGCTGAGTATGTCCATCCGTCCACCCCCACCGGGCGACCAGCCGCCCGGCAAATCTCAGGAAGGCGAGGGAGCGGGCACAACTGCTGCCCGCCCCCCTGCCCGTTCGTCGCCGATCAGGGCTTCGGCGGCGGGTTCGACGGCGTGTACTGCTCGCTCGGGTCGGCCTTCGTCAGGTCGCAGCCCGCTTCGCCCAGCCAATAGGGCTTGATGTCCTCCCACACCTTCGGGAACTCGATCTTGTGATCCTCGGTCACCCGGGCCAGATAGATCGTGTGAGACATGTGCTGGCTCTTCGGATCGAGGCAGACCTTGCCCGAGGGGCCGTCGAAGCACACGTCACCGGCGGCCATCACCTTGCGCAGGTCCTCGCGGTTGGTGGAGCCGTTGGCGCGTTCGACCAGCTGCTTGTAGAGATTCATGGCGATGTAGGAATTTGCGGCCTCCTGGTTCACATATGGCTCGTCGGGGAACTTGGCCTTGAACTTCTCCATGAAGGCCTTGCTCGCCGGCGTATCGACTTCCTCGATGTAGTTGGTGGTCACATACATGTTTGCCAGGCTCGGCGGCGTGAAGCGCTTGTGCTCGTAGCCCTGGCCCACATTGACCGAGGAGGCCATCGGGAGGCCGAGATTGGCGGAAGCCGCCTGCTCGTAATAGGAGGCCTGTGCTGCGCCGACCAGGAGCGTCACCACGAAGTCCGGCTTGGCGTTCTGGATGTTCTGGATGGTCTGCGAGAACTGCGACACGCCGAGCGGGATGAACTCCTCGCCCGCCATCTCGCCACCATTCTCCTTGACGATGTTGCGCACCCATTCGGCCGAGATCTGGCCAAAGTTGTAGTCGGCCGCGATGGTGTAGACCTTCTTGCCGTACTTCTCCATCATCCACGGGATGAGGGTGGAGAACTGCTGTTCCGGCACCGCACCGGTGACGATCATGTTGGCGTCGCACACGCCGCCTTCATACTGGTTGTTGTAGAAGGCGAGGCCGTCAAACTGGTTGACGATCGGCCTGTAGGCCTCGCGCGAGGCGGAGGAGAAGCCTGCGAACACCACGTCCACCTTGTCGCGCTGCAGGACGCGGCGCATGAATTCCTGGTAACGGTTGTTGTCAGACTGGGTATCATAGACGACGAGTTCGATCTGCCGCCCGGCAATGCCGCCGGACTTGTTGATCTCCTCGGCGGCGAGCTCGATGGCGTGCACCTTGCCGATGGTGGCGGCGGCGAAATCGCCCGACTGATCCTCGAGTACGCCGATCTTGATCGGGTCGGCGGCCATCGCGGCCGAGGCGGCGGCGGCCGCGCCGATCAACGTGGCGGCCCTCAGGGCATTCAACAGTGTCCGTGCCATGTGTCACTTTCCTCCTTGTGTGGACTTTTCTGCGCTGGTCGCTCCCTGCAGTCGTATCGTGGGCTCATGGGCGCCAGGGAGTGCGCGCACGAACCGTTCGCAATAATCTTCGATGCTCAGGCGCTGCCGCATGCTCTCGCGGCGCAGCCGGTCATAGGCGGCATCCTCATCGCAACCCGCCGCCTGCATCACATGCAGGATTGCCTTGATCAGAAAACGGCGGCCATGGCGGCGGCGCTCGTGTTCGGCGATCTCGCTGGTGAGCGCCCGGCGCTGGCGAAAGGCGTTGACCCCAACGAACAGCGCCGAATAGACGGAGCCGCCATAGACGGGCTTGCGCAGCGTGGCGGTGGCCCCGAGCCGCATGATGGTCTTGAGGCGGCTGGGCGCTTCGACGCCGATCAGCCCTATCACCGGTAGCAGCGTGAGCAGGTCCTGCGGCTCGAGCGTGAGGTTGAGGTCCGCATCGACGAACAGCACCGCCTGCTCGCCCGCCAGGGCCTCTTCGCTCAACCGCACCAGGCCAGACTCGAAATCGGGGCGGGCGACGGTGAGACCGAGCTTGGTCAGGGTCACCTCGAGCTGCGCCACCGCGGGTCCGGGCTCCGCCGCGATCAGCGCCCGGTAGCCGATGAAATTCTGAATGATGCGCTGTTCTGTCACCGCACCACCTTCAGCTTCGGCCGCTGGCCGGCGGCATAGCGGGGCGTGGTCTGCACCAGATAGGGGTCGGGCTGCACCGGCTGGCGCGCCGCATAGACCACCTCGAAATGGCCAAGAACATTGGACCGGCCGATGCGCGGCGTCAGGAAGGCATGGTTGGTCTGGGGGTCGATCCAGACATCCCCCTGGGGTGCTCCGGCGCGGGCGCCCGCCACGGCGGCGCGCACCCGCTCCACGTCGTCGCTTCCCGCCGCCATGATGGCCTCCGCCAGCAGCTTGACCGCTATGTAGGACGCCTCGGCATCGGCCGAGACATTCGGCCCCTCGGGGAACATCGCTCCATAGGCCTCCACGAAGCGCCGGTTGGTGGCGGTCGCGATGCTGGAGAAATAGACGCTTGAGCTGAGGTGGCCATCCATGGCGGCCGGGCCGATCTCGGCCAGTTCCGGTTCCGAGAGGCTGCAGCTGGCAATCGGGATGTCATGCGCCTGGTCGATGCCGCGCGCCGCACAGGCGGCCCTGAAATCCCGGAAGAACGTATAGGCGCTGGTGCCGATCAGCGTGTTGAACACGAAATCCGGCCTGGTCTCCAGGATGGCCTGGATCACCTTGGAATGATCGGTCTCGCCCACCGCGAGGTAGCGCTCAGCGAGGACGGAGCCCCCGGCCGCCGCCAACCCCTCACGCAGGATGCGGTTGTTCTCCCAGGCCCAGATATAGTTGGACCCCACGCAATAGGCGGTCTTGCCCACATGCGTGAGCAGATAGCGAATGAGCGGAATGATATGGTGGTTGGGGGCCGCACCCGTATAGATCACGTTGGGCGCGCTCTCGAACCCCTCGTAGTGGGAGGGATACCAGAGCAACGCGTCATGCTTCTCGAATTGCGGAATGACGTCCTTGCGGCTGGACGACGTATAGCAGCCCACGACATGGCGGATGCCCTGGCCCAGAAGCTCGGCAGCGAGTTCCGGGTAGCGCCCCGCCGCGCCGGCCGGGTCCGCCACCACGGGCTCAAGCTGGGGGCCGGTCTGCGGCCGCCCTGCGATTTCCGCGAAAGCGAGCAGCGCGCCATTCCGCATGGAGCGGGACACGGTGCCATAAGGCCCGCTGCCCGAAAACATCACCCCAATGCGATACCGCTCCGTCGTCATGCACGCTCCCCAACGTGACGATGCCTTTGCAGGCCTTCGCCGCAGGCACCCTTGCCAACCATTTTATCTGTCAGGAAACACGCGCATATTCAGGCTCATTTGCCTCGCGCCGGAATATAGTTTGCCGAAACCTGCCGCTTGTCAAGCACGCATTGAGCCGGTTGGGTAGACAAGTGCTGGGCAATTGCGTGTGAATCTTTCGGCAACTGCGCGAAAATCCAGCTCGCCCGTCAAGGGCTCGCCGAGCCCGAAGAAAGACTGAAATGCAAACGGCCGCCCGTTGGGGCGGCCGTTTCCGTTCTGCTCAGAGGATTACTTGCTGGCCAGGTAGTCGACCGGAATGGCTTCCGAGATCGTCCACTCGTCCACCACCTGCGGCTTGCCACCCTCGACCGCCGTGATCAGGTAGCGGCCCTTGTTCTGGTGATGGAGTTCGGAGGTGAAGGTGCGCGGGCCGAAGAGCGTCGGCTCGTCCTTCATCTTCTCGAGTTCCGCCACCACAGCCGCCGTCTCCGTCGTTCCGGCGCGCTCGACTGCCTTGGCCCAGACGTCGATCATGACATAGCCGGGATAGACGTACTGGCTCGAGGGATCGCCACCGGTCGCTGCCTTGTACTTGGCGTTGAATTCGTTGACCTTCGGGTTCGGATCGTCACCATGGACCGAGCCCTGGTCCGGCACGAAGAAGTTGGAGAGGTCCGGCGTGGCCGAGAGCCAGTAGCTGCCCGACATGCCGGAGCCGTTGAGGATCATCGACTTGATGCCCGCGGCGCGGAGCTGCTTCACCGCGGAGACGCCGCCCGGCATCATGGTGCAAAGCATGATGGCGTCCGGCTCCTGCGGCAGGCTCTTGATGCGGGTGATCTGGGCCGCGATCGAGGCATCGTCGTTCTTGAACGTGTCCTCGCCCACGAGCTTGGCGTCCGCCAGCTTCGGCAGCATCCAGTCGAAGCCGTCGCAGATGCCCTTGTTGTACTCGGTCCAGGTGTCGAGCAGGCGATAGAAATTGCGCGCGTTCTTCTTGGTGTAGGCCCATTCCGCCATGGTGGCGCCCTGCACGGCCGCGAGAACCGATGCCGAGAAGGAGTTGGGGCCGACGCCCTGGATGCCGGCCTTGATCGATTCGGCACAGAGGAAGAACGAGATCTTGCCCGCCCCTTCAGCAGCCAGCGCCGCGGGCGCGCCGAAGTCATAGTCGCAGGACACCACGACGAGGTCCGCGCCCTTGTCGATCACCTCGAGACCGGCTTTCGCACCTTCTGCGCGGTCGGTCTTTGTGTCGGCGGCGACGAACTCGATCTGCTTGCCGAGCAGACCGCCGGCCTTGTTGATCTCGTCGATGCGGATCTTGGCCGCGTCTTCCGCCGGCTTGTCATAGGCCTGCATGAAGCCCGACTGGGCCGTGGCGAAGCCGACGATGATCTTCTCGTCATCGGCCATGGCCATGGGTGCGGCGAGCATCAGCGCGCCGAGTGCCGCGCCCATTCCTACTTGCAGAAAGTTCTTCATAGACGTCCTCCTTTGAAGTTTATGCCGTTTTCCGATCCGGCGGACCCTTTGCTCCAGTTCCGCCGGAAAGCCTTTTCGAGGGCCAGACGAGTTCCCTGTTCCGGGTAAGACCCGATGGCCGGTACATCAGAATGACGATCATCACCATGCCGATGGCGATTTCCTGAACCCCGAGCGGCAGGGAGAGCGTAGTACCGCCGAGATCGAGGCCCTTCTCCATCCAGCGCAGCAGCTGGATGATGATCGACAGCACCACGACGCCCAGCACCGCCCCCGAGAGGGAGTTCATGCCACCGACCACGAGCATGGACAGGGTGATGAAGGTGAGGCCGAGGTAGAAGGTATCAGGCGTCACCACGCCCACGGAATGGGCGAAGAGTGCCCCGCCAAGCCCCATGATCGCTCCGGAAATGACGAAGGCGATGAGCCGTTCGCGCGAGATGTCCACGCCGGATGCCGCGGCGGCCGTTGCCTCGTCACGCGCCGCGCGCAGCGCGAGCCCCGAGCGCGAGATCGAGTGCGCATAGGCCGCCAGCACCACGATGACGGCGCAGGCGAAATAGGGCCATACGGTGCGGACGATGGGGATGCCGACGACGGAGCTCTGGGCGCCCGTCACGCTGTCCCAGTTGGAATAGACCTGGATGATGACGGCGAGCATGGCGAAGGTGGCGATCGAGGCCGCGATGCCCGAAAGCCGCATCAGAACCTTGCCGAAGACATAGGCGGCGATGGCCGCGAAGACCGTGGCCGCAACCAGCCCCCAGCCATATTGCAGCTTGGCGTTCAGGATGATGTCGGGCAGGCCCTTCAGCTTCGACTTCTTGATGGCGGGCAGCATGGTGAGCCAGGCCGTCATGTAGGCGCCGAGGCAGGTGAAGCCGATGTGGCCGAAGCTGATGACGCCGGAATTCCCGATGAAGACGTAGAGCCCGACCACCAGCACGACGCGGATGAAGATCTCGATGATGGTCTGGTTGAAGGGGCCGGATTTGACGGCCAGTGCGGAGAGCGCCAGCACGGTGAGAATGGCGATCAGGATGACCGGGGTGGACCAGGTGCGCGCCAGGATCGAGGGACGGTCGCTCATGCTCATACCCTCTGCTTCGCGGCCTTGGAGGCGAAAAGGCCGTTCGGCCGCCAGATCAGCATCGCGATGACCGCGCCATAGACGAAGGCATCACGGAAGGGCCGCGCATCCGGCGGCAGAAGCACCTGCATCAGCACCGTCGCCGCGCCGATGAGATAGCCCGCGAGCACGGCGCCAGGCAGGCTGCCCAGCCCGCCGATGACGGTCGCCACGAAGGCGACGAGCATCAGATTGGCGCCCATGTTGATATCCACCGTGCCGGTCTGCGTGACCAGGATGAGGCCGATCGAGGCGGCGAGCATGCCGCTCACCGCGAAGGCCAGCATGATGACCCGGTTGGCGCGCACGCCGAGCATGCGGGCCATGGTGAAGTTCTCCGCCGCCGCCCGCATCTCCAGTCCGAAGCGGGTGCGCTTCAGGAAGAGCGTCAGGGCGATGAGGATGGCGATCGTGACGATGATGGTGATGACCTGGAGCGGCGGAATGCGCGCGCCGAAGATCTCGATCTGCTGGGAGAGATTGGACCAGAGGTCCACGGACTTCGGGCGGCTCGAATAGAGCATCAGCAGGAAATACTTGATGACGAAGCCCAGCGCGAAGGACGCGATCATCATGGTGGCGGGATTGGCGTTGCGGAAACGGCGGAAGACGAGGATTTCAGAGAGCACCGAAAGCCCCGCGCCGATGGCGAGGATCAACGGCACCAGCAGGATCGTCGGCAGCTTGCCGAGGAACACGATCGCTGCCGCGTCGATCGACGGGAGCAGCAAGGCGAAGACGCAGAAGGCGATGTAGTCGCCATGGGCGAAGTTGACCAGCCGCATCACGCCGAAGATCAGGGCGATGCCAAGGGCGCCAAGCGCATAGAGGCTGCCGAGGCTCAGCGCGTCGAAAAGGATCTGGAGGAGAGCTGTCATCTCAATGGTCCCCATATCCGAAATAGGCCTGGCGCAGGGCCTCGCCCTTGACGAGTTCGCGCGCGTCGCCCTCCAGCGCCACCTCCCCCGAACGCATCAGCACCATGCGCCCGCCGGTGAGGCTCGCCCGCGTGGCGCTCTGCTCCACGATGAGGAGGGTGAGGCCACGGCTGTCCCTGAGCTTGATCAGCGTCGCGTAGACGTCGTCGATGACCTTGGGCGCGAGGCCGAGCGAGGGCTCGTCGATGGCGATAAGCTTCGGCCCCGCCATCAGGGCGCGGCCGATCACCAGCATCTGCTGCTGGCCGCCCGAAAGCACGCCGGCCTGCTGGTCCTTCCGGTCCTTCAGGATGGGGAACACGTCGTAGACCTGCTCGAGGTCGCGCGCCACCTGGTCCTTGTCGGCGCGCATGCCCGTGCCGAGGCGGAGGTTCTCCTCGATGGTCAGGCCGCCGAAGACCTCACGGCCCTCGGGCACCATGGAGAAGCCGAGGCGCGCGATGTCTTCAGGCGACCTGCCGGCAATGTGCTGGCCCGCGAACTGGATGAAACCCTCGCGCGGTGTCACCACGCCCGCGATGGCGCGGAGCAATGTCGACTTGCCCGCACCATTGGGGCCCGTGACGAACAGCGTCTCGCCCTCGCTCACCTTGATGCTGGCGCGGCGGAGCGCGGTGAGCTGGCCGTAGCGGACGGAGATGTTCTCGACCGAGAGGAGGCTCACAGCACAGCTCCTTCCGCTTCGGCCTGGGTGCCCATATAGGCATGGCGCACCTTCTCGGACGCCTTGATGGCGGCGGGCGGCCCCTCCTCGATCACTTCGCCCGAATCCAGCACATGGATGTGGTCGCAGATGTTGAGGACGAGGCCGATGTTATGCTCGATCAGCAGCACGCCGCACTTCACTTCCGCGATGATGCGGCGGATGAGCTTCGCCAAGTCGCTTGCCTCCTCGGCCGACATGCCGGCGGCGGGCTCGTCGAGCAGCAGGTATTTCGGTTCCAGCATCAGGGCGCGCCCGATGGCGACGCGCCGCTCGTCCGTATAGGGGAGGCCACCCGCCATGCGCTCGGCGAGGTGGGGGATGCCGATCCAGTCCAGCATCCCGTCCGCCCTCTTGGCCGCCTCACGGCGGGAAAGGCCAAGGCCCACGCCCGTCACCTCGAGATTGTCGAGGACGGACAACTCCGCGAACAGGCGGCCCGACTGGAAGGTGCGGGCGATGCCTTTCTGCCGGATCTTGTGCGGCGGGACCCCGGCCATGCTCTCGCCATCGAGGCTCACCGTTCCGGACGTGGGTTTCTGGAAGCCGGTCAAGACGTTGACGAGCGTCGTCTTGCCCGCGCCGTTCGGGCCGATCAGGCCCGTCACTTTCTCGCGTGGCACGTCGAGCGTCACGTTCGAGAGCGCCTTCAACCCCTCGAAGGAGACGGAGACACCGGCGGCTGAAAGCGACTGGACCATGACCCTCCGTTACTTCTTCTTGCGTGTGATGACGTAGGAACCGCTGGCGTCCAGCTTCGCCGTCCAGCCCGGCTCGATGACGATGGTGGTCGTCACCTCCTCGATGATGGCTGGACCCGCGATGCTTGCGCCGGCGCCCAGCTTAGACCCGTCATAGATCGGAGTCTTGGTGGACTTTCCGGACGCCTCGAAGATGGCCTTGCGGTAGCCCTTCAGCGCCTTGGCGGCCGTGGCCCCCCTGGGGAGTTTCGGAGCCTTCGGCTTGTCGATGCGGCCATAGAGCGTCGATTCGATGTTGACGACTTCCACCGCGTTGTGGCGCTCGGAATAGGTGTAGAGTTCCTCGTGGCGGCGGTGGAATGCGTCCTTCACCTTCTCGATCGTCTTCTCGTTGATCGGGAAGGTGCCGATGTCGACCGTGCATTCATGGACCTGGCCGACATAGCGCATGTCGAGGCTGCGCTTGACGTCGATCTGGCCCGCCTTGAAGCCGTCGGACTTCAAATGGTCGACACCCTGTTTCTCGATCTCCCCGAACAGCGTGTCGATGCGCTTGTAGGCGGCGGCGTTGTCGAGGCGCAGCGGAGCCGTGGCCATGTAGTTGTACTTGACGTCCGAAATGATCTGGCCAAAGGCGCAGAGGCCGGAGGCCAGCTTCGGCAGGATGATGGTGTCGATGCCCATCTCGCGTGCCAGCGCCGTGATGTGGGCCGCGGTCGCGCCGCCAGCCCCCACCAGCACGAAGTCACGCGGGTCATAGCCGCGCTCCACCGAGACGCGGCGGATGCCGTTCACCATGTTGTTGTTGACGATGGTGTACATGCCATAGGCCGCGCGCTCGACCGAGATGCCAAGCTTGTCGGCCACCTTGGTCTTGATCGCCTTCTTCGCCTTCTCCATGTCGAGCGGCAGCTTGCCGCCGAGCAGGCCGTCGGGGTTGAGGTAGCCCAGCACGAGATTGGCGTCAGACGTCGTCGGCTCCGTGCCGCCCTGGCCGTAGCAGGCGGGGCCCGGTTCGGAACCCGCGGACTGCGGGCCCACCTGGATCAGCCCCAGCGAGTCGATCCAGCCGATCGAGCCGCCACCGGCACCCAGCGTTTCCACCTGGATCATCGGCACGCCGATGCGGTAGCGCAGGAAGTCGATGTTCTTGTTGAGGTTCGTCTGCCCGTCCTTGGTGAGCGTGATGTCGAAGGACGTGCCGCCCATGTCGACCGTGATGACGTTCTTCTTCTTGAACGGGGCGCAGACATAGAGGCCGGCCTGCGGCGCGGAGGCAGGGCCGGAGTTGATGGCATAGACCGAACGGTCGGTCATCGCCTGGCCGATGGCGAGGCCGCCATTGGACTGGAAGTAGCGCACCGGCTGCTTCGCGCCGAGTGAGCGGAAATATTCATCCACCGCCTTGACGTAGCGCCGCATGACGGGCGCCAGATAGGCGTTCACCACAGACGTCGAGGTGCGGGTGTATTCGCGTATCTGCGGATAGAGCTCCGAGCCGACCGTGAGGATCGCATCCGGCATCATCTTGCGGACGATCTCGGCGGCGCGCCGCTCATGGGCCGGGTTCAGAACCGACCAGACGAAGGAGATGGCGACGGTCTCCACACCCTCCTTGCGGAAGAGTTCGCAGGCATCGCGGACATCCGACTCCTCGATCGGGGTGCGGATGGAGCCATCGGATATGACGCGCTCGCGCACGCCCTTGCGGAGGTAGCGCGGCACCAGCATGGTGGCGGCGGGATATTCCGGGTCGTAGCGGAAGCCGTCTTCCTTGTGGCCATTGCGGATTTCGATCGAATCCTCGTGGCCGGCGGTGCAGATGAGACCCGTCTTGCCGCCCCGGTGCGTGATGAGCGCGTTGAGGCCGACGGTGGTGCCGTTGATGCAGAGGTCGCAGTTGGAGACGAGGTCCGAAGGGCTGATGCCGAAATCATCGGCGATGAGCTTCAGCCCGTTCTCGATGGCCTTGGTGGGGTCCGAGGGGGTCGAGAGCGCCTTGAAGAGCTTGACCTCGCCCGTGTCGCGGTTGGCGACGACGAAATCCGTGAAGGTGCCGCCCGCGTCTATGCCGAGACGATAAGTGGTGCGCATTGTCCTGTCCTCCCTTTCGCTTATGCCGCCGACCGGAGCTGCTTCGTGGCAGCCATGTCGACTTCGAGGGTTTCGGGATCGGCGATCACCACGCCGTAGTCTTCCTTGGCGCCGCGGATGGAGACGAGGCCGTTCTTCACGTCCCACACCACCTTGTCGACCGGGCGCTCATAGGGATTGCCATAACCGCCGCCGCCGGGGTTCATGTTCGTCACGGTCTCGCCGGGCTTGATCGTCTCCATGATGTTGGTGCGCTTGACCTCCGCCTTGCCGCCGCGCGTCAGCTTCACGCGGCCGACCTTGGAGTCGACGTCCCTGGACTTCGCGCCCGCGGCCCCCATGGCCGGGATGCGGCGGCCTTCGCCGAAGCCGATGCAGAGCATCTCCTTGTCGAGGGGCTCCACCTCCCAGGCCGTGCCGGAGCCGCCGCGGAACTTGCCGGCCCCTCCGCTGTCGGTCATCAGCGAATATTTATGGATGATGATCGGGTAGGAATATTCGAGCAGCTCCACGTCTCCGCTCGTCAGCGCGCCGAAGCAGCATTCGGGACCGACCGCATGCCAGCCGTCCTGCTGGGGCGTGGCGCCGCCGCCGGAAATGATGGTGGCGAGCACCATGGTGACGAATTCTTCGTTGGTGCGCGAATCCCAGCCCGCGATGTTGAGACCGTTGGCGTGACCCCAGCTCGCCGCCACCTTGGACGGCATGGCCTTCTCGAAGGCGAGCCGCACGGCATCGGTGAGCGTTTCCATCGGCGTCGTGGTGCAGTTCATGTGCGGGGCCGGTTCCTGCGCGTTGCAGATCGTGCCCTTCGGACCGAAGTCGACCGAGACGCAGCGGTAGAGGCCTTCATTGTAGGGCGGCGGCAGGGCCGCGAACATCATGAGGCCGAGATAGACGCCCGAATGCGAGTTTCCCTCATAGGAATTGATGAAATAGGGAATCTGCGGCGGCGAGGAGATGGCGATGTGGCAGCCGTCGCCCTTGATCGTCACCTTGGCCTTGATCTCGAAATCGCCGAAGCCGTGGCCGGCATCCTCGAGGATCGCGACACCCTCATAGGTGCCGTCAGGCACCGACTTGATGAGGTTGCGCATGTGGCGGTCGGCCATGTCGAGGAGTTCGTTGATGCAGGAATCCACGGTCTTCTCGCCATATTTGTCGAGCATGGCGATCAGGTTGCGCTCGCCCACCTGGCAGGCGCCGATCAGGGCGTTGAAATCGCCCTCCTGGTCACGCCGCGCCCGCATGTTGGTGAGGATCATGTTGATCACGTCATGGCGCGGCTTGCCCCGGTCCCAGATCTTCACCGGCGGAATGCGCAGGCATTCGGCGTAGATTTCCTTGGCGTTTGGGTTGTACCCGGCCGGCACCGGGCCGCCGATGTCCGTGAGATGGCCCTTGCAGACGGTCCAGTAGACCAGCTTGCCCTTGTAGAAGACCGGCTTGTACATGCAGGTGTCGATGGCATGGCTGCCGCCGAAGGCCGGGTCGTTGTGGAGGATGAGGTCACCGTCATGGATGTCGCCCTCGAAGAATTTGGCAACGGATTTCATGGCAGGAATGAGCGAGCCCAGATGGATCGGAATGTCCTGGCCCTGCAGGATCATCTCCGGCTTCGCGTTGAACAGCGCTGTCGAATAGTCATGCGCGAGGTTGAAGACGGATGAGCGCGCCGTCTTTTCGAGCGACAGCGTCATCTCGCGCTGGGTCGTCTCGAGCACACCGCGAACCACCGAGAGGGTGATCGGGTCGACCTTCGATTTCTGGGCTTTCTTCGCCGGCTTCTTTGCCGGCTGCTTCGCTGCCTTGGTCATCATGTTGTCCTCGCTGTTCCGAGGAGCGCCTGTCCGCGCACATGGAAGACCCGGCCCTGTTCGAGCCTTTTCCTCCCCCATGCGTCGGTGTCTTGCGCACCTTTCCTAGGATTGACATTAAATGAGCCGGGGCGGGCAAGTCTTTGCAGCCTAAGCACGCTCGTTTGACTGGGAGTGCAGGACGGACGGAACCCGTTGCAACCGTGGCGCCGCCCCACTAGGTTTGGAGCACCCGAAGGGAAGCGACCATGAAGACGACGATCACCACGTCCGATACGCCTGCTCATGAGCGCAGCCGCCACTGGCATGACGCGATTGCCACGGCCTATTTCCCGCTCGACCTGCAATTCGGCAATCCCGACCAGTTCGCCGGCGACCTGACGCTGTGGACGCTGGGCGATGTCTCCCTCTCCCGCCTCACCTCGGAAGCCCTGAAGTACCGGCGTCTCTCGCACCATTTCAAGGCGGAGCGGGAGGAGCATTTCCTCGTCACGGTGCCGGCACGTTCCGAAGTGTTCTTTTCGCAATGCGGCAAGGATGTCCGCTGCCACCCCGGCGGCTTCATCCTGGAGCGGAGCCATGAGCCCTATGAATTCAGCCATGCCGAAGCGGCGGACCTCTGGGTGATGAAGGTGGAGGCCAAGGCGCTTGGCGGGCGCATCCGCCAGCCGGACCGCTTCTGCTCCCTGCAGTTCAACGCGGCGGAAGGTGCGGGCGGGCTCTTCACCGACATGCTGCACCTGATCCCCAACCGCTTCGACGCGATGACCGCCGAAACACGCGCCACAGTTGGGCAGCAACTCATCGATCTTCTCGTTCTCGCGCTCAAGTCCGACGAGCGCACCCTCACCACCGGAAATTCGACCGTGCGCGAGGCTCATCTGACGCGCATCGAAGCCTTCGTGCGGCGGAACATGGGCGACCCGGATCTTGCCCCGGAGGCCATCGCGCGCGGCTGCGGCATCTCCACCCGCTATCTGCATGAACTGTTCCGCGACACCAATCAGACACTGGGCAGCTGGATTCGCGACCAGAGGCTTGAAGCCTGCCGCGAGGCATTGCGCGATCCCTCGAACCGCCAGACCGTGGCCGAGATCGCCTATCGCTGGGGTTTCAGCGACCAGGCGCAGTTCTCGCGCGCCTTCAAGGCGCATTTCGGCCTTCCGCCCAAGGAATACCGTGAGCAGGTGAAGCTGAAATCCCCTGCCCACGGCTGATCGCATCAGCGCCTCGCCTGCTTCCAGGCCGCAGCCAGAATGGCCGTGCCGAGCGCGACCTTCAGCAACTCTCCCGGAAGGAAGGGAAGCAGCCCGGCGGCAATCGCCCTTTCCGTGCCCATGAGGGCGGAGAGCCAGCCCGTGCCGAGCCCGAAGATCGCCACTTCACCCATGAGCAGCATGACGGCTGCCGAGGCCAGCGTGCGCCCGTGGCCCCTGTCCCCAAGATGGCCCACGAGCGCCGCTGCGGCAAGGAAGCCCGCCAGATAACCGCCGGTGGGGCCTGCCATATAGGCGAGCCCCGCACCCGTTGCGAAGACCGGGGCGCCCACGGCACCGAGAGCCAGCCAGGCGAACACCGTCGCCCCGGCGAGCCGCATGCCCGCCGTCGCGGCGATCATCAGCACCGCAAGTGTCTGCAACGTCATCGGCACCGGCCAGAAGGGCACCTGGACCTTGGATGCAAGGGTAAGCAGCGCAATGCCGAGGCCCATGACCAGCGCCTTGTGAAGCACCTGCGAGCGGGGCCAGACGGTCGAGAGAAGATTACTGTTCATGCGAAGAACTCCTCAGAGAGATGCCTTGATCTTGTCATAGAGCTTGGCCTGGTCCTTCCGCGCCTTCAGCGCCTGCGCCATCGTCACCTCGACGAAGCGCGCCGGGGTGTGCGGCTGCAATTGGCCGATGAGGTCCATGTCGGCGGAGATCACGGTGCCCACCATGAAGTAGCCGCCACCCGAGACCGCGTCGCGGTGGAGCACGATCGGCTCCGTGCCGCCTGGAACCTGGATGGAGCCATAGGGGTAGCAGGCATCCACGATGTTGGAGGGATCCGAACCCGCACCGAAGGGCTGTTCGCGCGGCACGAAGTCCAGCGGACGTCCGCCACGGAACCGGTAGCCGATGCGGTCCGCCTCCGGCGCCACCTTCCAGGTGTCCTCGAAGAAGTGCTTGCCCGCGGCATCCGTCACCCGGTGCCAATAGAGGCCGGGCAGCATGCGCAGTTCGGCCGGCATTCCGGCTGCGCGGCGCAGCTTCTCCGGAATGGTGCGGCCTTCACGGGCCGCCCTGCCCGCGCCGACGGGAAGCTTGTCCCCCTCCTCCAGCTTGCGGCCCTTGTGGCCGCCCAGCGCGCCGAGCGTATAGGTCGAGCGTGAGCCGAGAACGACCGGCACGTCGAAGCCGCCCGAGATCGCGATGTAGGCGCGCGCACCCTTCTTCAGGAAATCGAAGGACAGCGTCTGGCCCTTCTTCACCTTGAAGGAGGTCCATGTGTCGCGCGGTTCGCCGTTGACGCGGGGCGGGAGCTCGGCACCCGTCACGGCCACCGTCGCATCCTCCGTGAACTGAAGTTCCGGCCCCATGAACACGGCCTCGAGAACGGCGGCCCCCTCCTTGTTGCCCACGAGGAGATTGGCGCATTTCAACGCCAGCCGGTCCATGCCACCCGACAAGGGAATGCCGATATGGTAATAGCCCGGGCGGCCCAGGTCCTGCACCGTCGTCGAAAGGCCGGGCTTGATGACTTTAACGGCCATTGAGCACCCCCATCAGCTTGGCGTTGTAGCCATCCATGTCCTTCTTGAACTGGGCAAGATCGAAGGTGACGTCCTTCATGCGCAGATTGAACTTGCCCTTCTCCACTGCCGCGACGGTCTCGTCATATTCCTCACGGTCGATCGGCTTCCACTTCACGATGTCGCCCGGGCGGAAGAGGCACATGAAGTCCCGCAGATGCTTGATCTTCTGGTTGGGATCATAGATGGGCACGGGGGTGATGCCGAACATCTGGTAGCCGCCCGCACCGCGCACCGAGTAGATGCAGCCGAAGCAGCCGCCATGGCCGACGGTGAGCTTGGGCGTATCGGTGCGGGGCCTCAGGTATTTGGGCGACTGGATCTGCCGCTGCCTGTCCACCATCTGGTACAGGAAGGGAAGCCCGGCCACGAAGCCCACCATGGAAACGAACCACGGGGCGCCGGAATGCGCCTTGATGAAGCCGTCCACGCCGTCGAGATTGTTGATGCGGGCGGTGTACTCGATGTCCGTCGAGCTCGGGTCCTGGTGGCGCTCGCGGAACCGCATCAGCGTCTCATGCGTCCACGGATCGTTGTAGAGCACGGGGATCTCGATGATGCGGGACTTGATGACGGGCTTGGCCTTGGCCGCCGCCTTCTCGATCGCCTTGATCTCCTTCAGCATGTCCGAAGGCTTGATCACGTCGGGATCGAACTTCACCTGCATCGAGGCGTTGGCCGGGCAAATCTCGGTCACGCCCTTGATCTTGGCCTTCTTCACCGCCGTCGCCATGGACAGCGACTTGAAGAAGGCATCGAGAGACATTTCCTCGTCGCATTCGACGAAGATGTGCTCGTCGCCCCCATAGGAATACCGCGTCTTCATTTAAGCGCCATCCTCCCTCAGCTAACCATTTTATGCGCATTGGCCTCGAGCCAGGGCTCGAGCCAGCGCGTGTGGAAGTCCGCTCGCCGCACGCTCGCGTCCTGCGCGAGGAGCTGGTGAAGCGGCTTCGTTGTGGCAAGTCCCTCGACCTCCAGCTCGTCCAGTGCGCGCGCCATGCGGGCGATGGCGCGCTCACGCGTCTCATCCCACACGATCAGCTTGCCCAGAAGCGAGTCATAGAAGGGGGGTACCTGATAGCCCTGGTAGAGCATGGTGTCGAAGCGCGTGCCCGGGCCCCCGGGAATGCGCAAGCCCGAGACCGTGCCCGGCGCGGGCATGAAGTTCTTCGCGGGATCTTCCGCGTTGATGCGCACTTCGATGGCGTGGCCGCTCATCCTCACCTGATCCTGGCGGACCGACAATTCCTCGCCACCCGCGATGCGGATCATCTCGCGCACCAGGTCGATGCCGGTGATCATCTCGGTCACCGGATGCTCCACCTGGATACGGGTGTTCATCTCGATGAAGTAGAAATGTTGCGTCTCGTCGTCGTAGAGATATTCGAGCGTACCGGCCCCGCGGTAGTTCACGGCTTCCGCAAGCGCCACCGCGGACGCGCAAAGCTTCTCGCGCACCGCCTGCGGAAGAACGGCCGACGGCGCCTCCTCCCACACCTTCTGGCGGCGGCGCTGCAGCGAGCACTCCCGCTCGAAGCAGTGTATGGCGCGCTTGCCGTCACCCAGGATCTGCACCTCGATGTGGCGGGCCTTCTCGATCACCTTCTCGATATAAAGGCCGCCGTCGCCGAAGGCCGCCTTGGCCTCTGCGGAGGCCTGCGGCATCAGTGTCTCGAACTCGGCCATGTCATGCGCGATGCGGATCCCGCGGCCCCCGCCGCCCGCCGCCGCCTTGATCATCACGGGAAAGCCGATGGCCAGCGCGATGTTCCGCGCATGCTCCGGATCGTCGACGCGCCCGTCGGAACCGGGAACGACGGGCACACCCGCCGCTTCGGCCGCCACGCGCGCCGCGACCTTGTCGCCCATCACGCGGATGGCATCGCCCTTCGGCCCGACGAAGACAAGCCCCGCAGCCTCGACCGCATCGGCAAAACCGGCATTCTCCGCGAGGAAGCCATAGCCCGGATGCACGGCATCCGCGCCTGTCTCCCGGGCGGCCCTGAGGATGTTCTCGACGTTGAGATAGGACTTCGCGGCATGCGGCGGGCCGATGTTGACGGCCTCGTCCGCCATCTTCACCGCCAGCATCTCCGCATCCGCCGCCGAATGCACCTGCACGGTACGTAGCCCCAGCTCCCGCGCCGCCCGGATGATGCGCACCGCGATCTCGCCGCGGTTGGCGATGAGGAGCTTCCTGATGGCCATCCTCAGCCGATCTCCGCCAGCACCTGGCCGGCCATCACCGGCTCTTCATTTTCCGCCACGAAGGTGATCTTGCCGGCGGCGTCCGCCTTCACCTCGGTGAATGACTTCATCACCTCGATGAGGCCGATCACGTCGCCCTTGGCGACCATGTCGCCGTCATTCTTGTAGGTGGGCTTGTCGGGCGCGGGCCTCCGATAGAAGGTCCCGGGAAGGGGAGAGAGAAGCTGGGGCATGGTCCGTCCTTTTCTTGAGACTGTTCAGCGAGCGTCGAGGTAGGGTTTCACGGCCTCGCGCACGGCCTGCGCGATGGCAACCGCGTTGGGCGTATCGGAATGAACGCAGATCGCGTCTGCCCTCACCGCCACGTCAGCGCCGCCGACGCCCCTGACCTTTCCTTCGCGGATGGCGCGGAGGCACAGGGCCGCGGCATGGGCGGGATCCTTCGCCTCATGCTCGCGGGTGATGATGAGCGAGCCGTCGTCGCGATAGTCGAGGTCAGCGTAGAACTCGGCGATGAACCTGTGGCGGCGTGCCGTATAGACCCTCTCGTGGAAGGTGTTGATCATGCCCATCAACGGCACCTTGAATACGTCGGCCGCATCGGCCACGGCCTGCGCCACCTCCTCCATCCGCGCCGCCATGCCGTAGAGCGAGCCATGCGGCTTGATGTGGTTGAGCGTCATGCCTTCGGCTTCCAGAAAACCCTTCAGGGCGCCGACCTGGTAGATGATGCAATTGGTGAGCTCGTCCCGCCCCATCTTCATCTCGCGGCGGCCGAAGCCCTGCAGATCGGGGAGCGAGGGATGCGCCCCCACCTTCACCCCATGCTTCTTGGCCAATTGCACGGTGCTGCGCATGTGGTTGAAGTCCGAGCCATGGAAGCCGCAGGCCACATTGGCCACGTCGATGAGCGGCATGAGACCCGCGTCGTCGCCCATCTTGTAGAGGCCGAACGCCTCACCCATGTCGCAGTTGATGACCGTCACCGGCAACCTCCCCATCTCGGCGCCAGAGCGCCCTCCTGGAAGGAGCTTGCGGGACATCCAGAATATTGTAAAATCAGAAAAACTGCGTTCCGGTATCTAGAAAAGAGATATGGCTCTTTCCATCAAGCAGGTCCGGTATTTCATTGCCACGGCGGATGCCGGCCAGGTGAGCCAGGCGGCGATCGAGCTCAATGTTTCGCAATCCGCGGTCACGGCCGCCATCAAGCAGCTGGAGGACGACACCGGCGTTGCCCTGTTCAAGCGGCTGCCAAGCGGCGTTTCGCTCACCGCCGAGGGCGCCCGGTTCCTGCAGCACGCCCGCAACATCATGGCGGCGGTGAATGCCGCCCAGCACGCTCCGCTGACGGAGGACACGGCGATCAGCGGCACGGTCCGGATCGGCGTCTCCTACACCGTGGCCGGCTACTTCCTGCCCCGTCACTATACGCGCTTTGCGAGGAGCTATCCCCGAATCCGAGCGGAACTCTACGAACTCCCCCGCAATGCCATCGAGAGCGGCCTCAAGGATGGATCCCTCGATCTTGCCGTCATGCTCGTTTCCAACCTGCAGGACAGGAAGCGGCTCGCCTATGAGACCCTCATCCGGTCCCGGCGCCGGCTATGGCTTCCCGTCGAGCACCGGCTTCTCGCGGCGGAAGCCATCACGCTCGAGGACGTGGCCGCCGAACCCTATGTCATGCTGACGGTGGACGAAGCCAACCAGACGGCCACACGCTACTGGAAGCCGACGGGCCTGCGCCCCAACGTCATATTCACGACGTCTTCGGTCGAGGCCGTGCGCTCGATGGTGGCCGACGGCATGGGCGTCACCATACTTTCCGACATGGTCTACCGGCCATGGTCACTGGAGGGCCAGCGTATCGAACTCCGCGCGATCGTGGCGGAGATCCCGACGATGGATGTCGGCCTGGCGTGGAACCACTCCACAAACCTGAGCCCGGCAGCCCGCACCTTTCATGAATTCATGAGCCTGTCATTCGGCGGCGCGGGGAACTAAGCCGCAGGTCACTTCAGCGGCGGCAATGCCCCACGGAGTGCGTCACTCGAGATCATCATGATTCCGGCAAACGGCTGATCCAGTTCAAGCAAGAGAAACACGGCGCCTGAAGCGGAGAATGCGCAAACGACCAGGAATGCCATGGGCACCGGACTGGGCGGGGCCAGGGCCGAGAAGCCGCTGAACAGGACAATCATCCAGAGCAGCAACACGGCCAGGAACGGAACAGGTATCGCGCTGCCGAAATGCGAGAACAGCATGAGGCGCAACTCCGAAAGATCCCGAACCGCCTGCAGGATGCGGACCCGCAACTCCCGCTGCGCATCATTCGCCGCCTTCAGGCCAGTCACATGCTGCAGGAGCGCCTCTCCTTCCGGCATGGGTCTGAATGGTCCGGACCTGGGCGCCGGCACCTGCCCCTCGAACCAGATGCGGCTGACGAGCAGCGGAACCTCCTCGCGCAGCGCGATTCGCACTGCCTCCGCACCGTCTCCATATTCGGCAAGCAGATGATCGAGAAGGACGACGCCTGCGGTGATCTGGCTGATCTCGCCCCGGCGCATGTCGTAACCACTCTTGGCGCTCGCGACCAGCAGGCTGAGCACGAGCGCGGAAAGGCTCGCGACAAGTCCAATGCTTTGCTTGACGACATCCCTCCCCTGCGGCGTCAGCCCCTCGGGGGGCAAGAGCCGCCGCGAGAGGCTGCCCAGCAAGATGCCGAGCAGGCCACACACAAAGGCAATCATCATGACCCTGAGTGGATCCAACGCACCCGTCATTTTGCCTGCCTTCCATAGAGAGCACGTCCGGCACAGGCACTTTTGCCGGTCATCAGGCGGGCAGCCTCAGTCATGGTGCTGGCGGACAGCGGCAATGGGCATAGTCGTCCCTCTCAGCATGCGCGACGGCGCAGGCATAGGTGTTGAAATCCGCCTCGCTCGAAAGACCGGTCCGCTGCTCGAAGTAGAGTTCACGTGCCGGACCCGCTTCGCCGAGCTCCTTCGGCAGCCGGCTGACGGTCTCCGGCGAATAGCCCTCCCGGGAATAAATCCGGCTGAAGACATACTGCTCCCGCCACTCCCCGGGGACAGAAGGAGAAAGCGCGTCGAGATTGCTCAGATGATAGCTTGTGTAGTCCACGGGCGTGCCACGGGCAGCATCATATGTGAAAAGCAGGAAGGCCGGGTCCTGACCGAAGAGCGGGCTGATGGCCGGCACCATCTTGTCGGCAATCACGGGCTTGCCCGCGTGATCCTGAATGAGCCGGAAATCGTCAAAATGGCTGTGGGCCGAGAAACTCGCGGCGATCATGCCGGCATGCTGGCGGAGGAGCGGGTACAATTCTCTGGAGACGTCGTCCCTCAGAAAGGGAATGACGCCCGAGCTGCACGTCCCGGCCTGAGCGTGAAGCGTCGAATAGGCATCGATACCCCACGGCATGTGATGCACAAGCCACACCACGGAACCGCGCGCCCGGGACGCCGCGAGCCGCGCCTTCAACCATTCCATCTGCTTGCGGGATTCCTCCAGCCCCGTGGCCCCGCAGATGTTGCGGTAATCTATCGACCAGAGCACGTCATTGAGGACGAGGATCCGCGCATTCTGCAACGTCGGGTGCCGTGCCTCGTAGTAACCGCCGGCCAGATAGGTCGTCTCGAAGTCCTGTGTCAGATGGCCAGCGCCAACCGCGGCCCTTACCGTTGCCATGGTGGCAGCCAGGAAATCGCCCCCAGGCGTGATCGCGTAGTCGCCGCAGTCGGAATCATTGTTTCCAAGCGAAACCAGGATCGGCTTGCCGGGCAATGCCTTCGCCAGGGCACCGATGACGAAACCAGCCCAGCCTTGCGCGGCGTCCTGACGAGTGCCCTTTCCCGGGGCGCTCGCATCAGCCTCGCCGCCGAAGCCGTGGCCGAGCAGATCACCGGCAACGATGACGAAGTCGGCAGATGCCATCCGGTCCGCAACCGCGGAGAGCGCAGATGAAAGGAGCACCTCATCGGTATCCCTGCCGCGCCGGGGAGCAGGGTTTTGACGGATCGGCGCAAGCTTGGCGCTCCCGTCAGCGGGTCCGGCCGGCGAGACGCCCGGGAGGGCTCCGGGGTCCGAGGGCTCGAAGTGGATGTCCGCGAGGACGCCGAAGCGTCCCGAAACCTCGGATCCCCAGACTCCGGCGGGCGCCAAAATCAGCGCGAGACTGAACAGCGCACCCCCGAAGACACACCGCATGGATCGGCGCCGGTCCCCGCCAAAAGGCAATCTATTCGCAGCCTTTCTGGCGTTCAGCCTGCACGATGCGAGCGATGTTGACCCGCTCATACTCATTGAGAGGAACGCGCGACGCCTCGGTGACATGGCAGCCTTCATTGGAAAAAATGGCCTTGGCCCGGGCCGATTTGAAACAATAGCCGTTCTCGTCATAGATCGCGTTGCGGACGGTCCAGAGCGCATCACACGACAGCGTATTCAGGACCTTCGGGGGAATGCGGTGGTCATCCGTGCAGCCCACCCCCGATTCGAAACAGGCCGCTTCGGCCGGGGCCGCCATGTGGAAGATCGCAACTGCGGCCAGTGCCGCGGCGATCCAGGATGCGGAATGCAGTGCCGGTCCTGACATCATGTCCTCCTCTTGCTGGTTCTTCACCCTTCGCACTCACCGCGCCGGCACGCAACGCTGGCCCGTCGCATCCGGGGTCATGCCCCTGGGACAGATGAGCGGGGCCGGCACATGCAGTTTCGGCGTCGAGAAGTCCTTCGGCACAATTCGGATGCAGCGCTTGCCGAGCGGCCCCGGCATCCAGCCGGGAGGGCATGACAGGGTTTCGGGCGCAGGCTTCAGCTTCGGCGGAGATACAGGGGCGAGATCCGAGGGCGTGGCCTCGGACGGCTTCGGGCGGGTCCTGGCCTTCGGCGTCTCGCCGCGCTTCTCGCACACACCCTTGTCATTCCGGATTTCGCCTGCCGGGCATTTCGCGGAGGGAACGACCCGCTTGGCCGCGGGCACGCATTTTCCGCCCTCGAGGGTGGCGCCGCCCGTACAGACGCACGTCCTGTCAGCGCCCGTGGAAGAGCTGAACTTGGCTCCGGGCGGGCACATACAGGCCCCCTTCTTGGCGTTGAACTGCGAACCTTCGGGGCAGCCACAGGCGAACAGTGCATTTCCGGCCTGCGGAATATCGACCTTGAAGGCGCCATCGGCGCACATGCACTTGCCGCCCTTCAACACCTGGTTCTCACCGCAGCCGCAATGGCCGGGCGTGAACACGGCCTTCGATTCGCCCCCTGCGCCTTTCACGATCTTCTTCTGTGCGGGAATATAGATCTGGGTGGGCGGGCAGCTCTTGCAGGCATGGGCATCATCGGGGTCCTGGAAGGCTCCGGGACCGCAGTTCAGGGGAAGGCAACTGGTGGCACCGGCGTTGGAGAAGGTGCCGTCCGGGCACAGCAGGCAAGTTCCCTTGCTGCTGGTCTCGTCTTCATATGCGGCATAGCTATTGGCAGGGCATGTCTGGCACACGGCGGCATTCGGGTCAGCCGCCTGATCCTTGCCGAACAGCAGACCGCCCAGAACCTGGCCGGGGTCGCACCCCGGCACGCAAGACGTGCGGTCGGCCGAAGGCTTCGTATTTGCGGGACAATCCTCGCAATAGGCACCATAAACGGGGACGCCCGTGGCGACGCGCTGCTTCGGCTTGCACGTCATGCAGGTACGGCCGAACGTATCCGGATTGCGGACCTCGCCCTTGGCCGTTTCGCACATCGCCATGTTGGTGACGCACACGGTCGGATCGCTCTTGGACTGCGACCAGCCGAGTGGGCACTGTTGAGCGCAATTCGGAAGGTACTCATTGCCCTTCTCGTCCACGCGATAGGGAACATACTTCCTGTCTGGCGGACAGGCCGTGCATTGACCGTCCGAAAACACCTTGCCGAACGCACACAGGCAGCGGCCGCCCGCATCCTGCACGAGCGGCGCCTTGCAAGTGCAACTCTCCAGAATGGAGAAGGTGGTCGTGTACTGGCCGATGAAGATCGAGAGCGAGTTGGCCGTATAGAGGGAGTTACAGCCGCATTCGCCATTGGGAAGCGTCTTGGCGTGAGCGATGCTTTCACACGGGATGCAGCTGCCATATCCGTCGGACTGCAGCCCCTTGTCGCAGATCTCGTAATCGCGTTCCGGAACATGCTCGCCGCAGCTCCAGATTTCGAGTGTGCATCCCAGGCCCACGAGTTCGTTCAGCGCATCGTTGACCAGGCCTCCCACGAAGCCCCCGACCGGATCGCAGTCTCCGAAGGTGGCCGTGGCAAAATCGATCTTGCCGCAACCCACTTCCTGGAGCACGTCGTTGATGCAGGCACCGAAACTGTATTCGTTCTTCAACTGGAGCTGCTCGGTCTTGCAGGCGCATTTCACGATGTCGATGGCCTCGCCGACCGCCGCCAGGGCGGATGAAGCCGTATTCGACTGGGCAGACGTGAGCCCCAGTTGCTGCAGCAGATCCATGATGTCCTTCACGACCTGCACATCGTCCTTGGCGCCGACGAGCATGGATTCCACGGACGAGCAAAAGGAGTCCACCCTCGCCTGGCCCTGCCCGTCTCTTCGGCTGATTTCGGTCAGGACGATCGCCAATCCCGCCGCGCCATAGCAATTGTATTTGCTCTTGGCACATACGGGCTGACAGACGAAGGTCGTCTCGACGGCCTGGGTGACAGCCGCGAAAGCGTCCTCCACATCGCATTCTGCCCGCGCGGTCGACACTGGCTGCAACAGCAGGATGGCAAGGACCGCCACGAGGCCGCAGAGACGTCCGGACCGCAGGGAAAGAACGCTCCTGGCAAATCGCATCACGCTCAACATCCCGTGATGAGGCCGCATCATTTGGGGCACTCGCCCTTGTAGCGTCCTTCTGTTCTCAAACTGGAGCTCAGCCACTTCTCGCCCGTGGTCATGCGCGTCGTGACGTCCATCGTGAACCGCTCCGCACCTTGCGCGCGGATGCTGCCCCGCTGCTCTATGATGGCGTCGCCCTTGCATATGAAACGCCAGTCGAGACGCATCGGGCTGTTCCCGGACTCGACGAGTCTGCAGGCGTCTTCACCGAAGCGCGCCTTCAACTTGGAAAAGCCGGCGAGATCCAGGATGAAACTGACGTCGTCCCGGGATGCCCTGACAGCCCGGACGGAGATGCAACGGGATTGCGCCGGCCTTTGCGCAGTCCGGCCATCGCGCTCGACGGAGCCGGTGATCTCCCACATGCCTGGTTTGAGATCGACGGCCCGAACAGGCGCAGCGAGACACAGCGCCGCCGCCAGAAGAACCCCACCGTGCGCCCAAGCCTTGCCGAGCATTAGCTTACACCCAAGTTGCGAAAACCGCCGGAACGGCTCCGTGCAAAGACATCAAGGGCGGATGAGAATGCAGGCAAACACCGCCCCCGCTGGAGGAAGACGAAAGCATCAAAGCACTACCGCGGGCAAAATAGCGTTTCGCCTGTCCGGTGCTTTGATCGAGGTCAAGCGGACTGCCCGCTCAGGGCCTTGTCCGCCCTCTCTTCCTGGCCATCGGGAGCGGCGGATCATTCAACTTCGTTGCGGTCACTCACATCCGCGAGGGTGACGCTTGCAGAACGTCTAGACCGGCTGCCCGGGGCCTTGGTCCAGCGGCCGCGGCCGGGTCTGTGAAACGATCCTAGGCGACACGTTCTTGATGACCTTGTCCGCGAGTTCCGAGTTGGTGACGCTGATCAATCCGCCGTCAGGGGTGCGAATGCGGGTGGATCTCATGCCGATGTCTTCGATGACGCCCGTCAATGTGCCCGATTCAATCGAGTCACCCACCTTGATCGAGCCGTCCAGGAACAGGATCACCCCGGCCAGGATGTTTTCGAGTGTCGGCTTGGCGGCGAGCGCCACGGCAAGGCCGCCCACGCCGAAGCCCGCAATGATGCCATAGACCGGCACACCGGCAGAGCTGATGCCATAGATCACGATCGCGAGCGTTGACATTGCGGACGCGATACGCGTGGCCAGCCGGATGATGCTGGTGTCGAAGGTCTTGTCCTTGGCCTGCTGGATGGCGGAAAGCCAGGTTCCGGCCCACTCCCCGGCGATGAGCACGCAGATCACCGCGGCGCCATAGGCCAGGGCGAGCAACAGCAGCGTCATGACGGTGGCGCCCATGCCCGAAAGCCCGGCTTCGCCGATGAGGAGGCCCGTGGCGTAACTGGACAGCAGCCCCGTCGCCGCCGCCCGGCAGAACCAGCGCAGGCTCCGCGAGCCGATGAGACGCGCCAGCAGCGCCGGAATCAGCAGCACGGCGGCCATGATGAGGGCCGTGATCAGCCATTGGAAGACAGTGTTGGAGCCCATTTCCCAGCGCAGGACATCCGGAAGCTTGCGCGCGATGCCTCCCCAGCGCGGCGGCTCGAGGCCACCTGGCGTCTCCGTGAAATACCGGTAGGGATTGAAACCGGCGTTCTCGCGGCTTGCCGGGAGAAGCTGGTAGAAGGCCGGAACATTGGCCACCGTTTCGGCGGTGAACACCACATCTCCCATGCGCATGCCGGAGGTGATCGTCCCCACCTGTATGTAGGTGCCGGGGATCACCCAGAGCCCGTCGCGAAGCTGGCGGAACCGGGTCGACTTCGTCACCTGTTCCGCCTTGAGGATCTCGCCGAGCATCAGCGCCGTCTCGATCCCGGCGGATTCGCGGCGCCAATCCGGGAAGCCGGACAGGTCCATCGAGTCCAGCAGATAGTTCTTCAGGAGGTTGATCTCGGCCGACTGCTCTTCCGAGATCGCCGGATAGAACCACGCGTCATAATAATTCCGCGCCCATTCCCGCGCCTCGAGGCGCAAGACGGTGCGGTCCAGCGCCGTGATGAAGGTCCTCAGGTGCTGTTCGGGCGTCGAGCGATCGACGGAAACATCGGCATAGGAGCCAGCCGCTGCAGAGCCTGCGGCCGTCCCTGCCTTGGACAGCACCAGCATTGCCAGGGCCACGGCCGCGAGCACGCGGGACACGGCCACGAAAACCCTGGCGGCAGCTGTCATTCTTCTGCAAGCCCCTTGTTCAGCGCCTCGATGAGCCCCGCCCTCCGCAGGATGACGATACGCCGGTACTCCAGCTTGAGCACCCCGGTTTTTTCCAGCTTGCCGAGAAACTGGTTTATCAGGGGCCGCGACACGCAGCAGATGGTGGCCAGCTCCGCCTGGGATATGGACACGGCCTGCACTTCGCCGGAGTCCTCGGAACCGGTCGCCGACAGCGTGAGGAGTTTCGAGATCACGCGCTTGCCGGGATCGAGCCCCGCCATGTCTCCCACCATTTCCATGAGGTCGCGGATCGTGAAGGAGAGCAGCTCCATCAGCGACTGGCGGAACTCGCCGCTCTCCGTCTGCAGGCGCTGGATGGCCGCGCGCGGTATGTAAAGCGCAGCACTCGCCATGCGCGCCCGGTACTCGGCAAAACTGCCGATCCCCGTCAGGGCAGCGTGCTCGCCGAACCAGCGGTTGGGAGTCAGGAAATGCACGGGGTACAATTCGCTCGTCATCCGCGGCCGCGATACATCCACCGTGCCGTGCAATAAGAAGTAAAGGCCCGAAACCGTTTCGTTGAGCTCGACGATGACCTCGCCCCTGCGGAACTGCCGGAAGCTTGCTTGCGCCAGCAACGCTTCCACGAAGGCCGCGGGCTGACTGGCGAGCCAGACGGAACGCCGCGCCAGCTCGATCCCGTCCTCCAGCTTTTGTGAAAGCGGCAAGACCGCTGGCGTCTTTCGCTCCTGGGCGTGCTCTTTCCTCAGCCACAGCATGGGAGCCGCGGAAAACGGACCGATTGCGCGCGGGACGGCGCCACCGATCCGTCCACGTGCCGAACCGTCTTCCTGCGCCGGGCGATGTCCCTTGCGGCGAAGAATTGCCACTTCGATTGGTTCCAACTCAAGTCTCCCAGGTACCAAGCGGCAAGAACCGCGAATCTGTGCCCGCGCACTTTGAGGATGCGCACCATGCTCAGCAATACTAGTATGGCGCAGAGTTTCACCGATTGGTAGACGATGTCAGGCCGGGGGAGAATTGACACCTTGCTTGATACCATAAAGCTTTCCACCATTCGGGAAAGTTACCCCAGACTTGAGAGCCGCACGTTGAATTGGTTATTGATCAAGGAAAGCTTATTCGGGAGAGCCATGAGGGCTGTCCTTGATTCGATGCTGCTGATCGCTGCGGCGGCAGGCATGGCCGGCTTCGCCCAGGCGGATGCGCGCAAGCCCCTCTGCGCCGGAACCATCGACTTCGGCAACATCTCGGATGGACTTGGCAGCGTGAACCGGAACATCAACTCCGATCTCGTCGCGCTCCTGGCGGAACGCAGCGGATGCGCGTTCCGGGTGCTGTTCATGCCGGTCAAGCGTGTCACGCTGGAACTGGCGAATGGCACGCTGCACATGAGCGGCCGCTTCTTCCAGACGAAGGAACGTGAGGAGTACCTCTGGTTCGCGCATGTGCAGCGGACGAAGGTTCTCGGCTGGTACAGGCCGGACCGTATTCCCGCCGCGCGGGCGCTTTCATTCGGCCTGTCGCCGGACACAGTGCTGGGCGTGACGGCGGGCTTCACGCATTCAGCGGCGATCGACGCCCTCGTCGCGGAGCGGCGGCGCCAGAACCCTGGCAATGTGGTGGAGTTTCCCGACCGGAGAGCGTTGTACCTCGGCCTTCTTGCAGGGCGGGTGGACATGATGTTCATGCCGTCCTCCGTGGTCGAGGAGTTGAACGCCGCCGAGGCGGCGTCGGCCCGTTCGATCGCACACGTCGACTTCGCGCCGGACGAGCTGGGCGCGAAAGGCGGAATCGTGCTCTCGAAGAAACTGTTCGACGCGGAGGCCGCAGCAAGGTGGCAGGAGCTGATCGGCGAGCTCTGCGAGGACGGCTCCATCCTGCGGGTGTTTCAGAAATATTTCAAAGCCACCGAGAAGGACCTGGCGTGCAGCCTGCGGACGAACTGACCCCTGGCCGCGGCGGAGGAGACCGCAAGACATGGCGTGGGGTGCTGTCGCAATCCTGGACCAGCACCAATCTCGTCTATGTCATCTTCCGCAAGGTGCTCCTCGCCTATGCGGTCCTAGTGGCCCTCGGTGCTGCGCTGTTCCTGGCCTGGGAGAACGGCCAGGCGCGCACCGTCATCGCCTCGCGCCATGCGGAACTGCACCGCTCCTTCGAGAACGTGATCTCCGAAGCGTTGTGGACCTTCAGCGAAACGGTGCTCCGCTCGGCCGTTCTGGGTCTCACGCAGGACGGCACCGTCACGGGTGCACGGATCGGATTTGCGGAGACGGGCGCCACGTTCACCTCGGGCGTGATTTCGGGTTCGGAGCCGGGATGGGCCGGTTCCCTGAATGGCCAGTATGTGAGCCGGTGGCCGCTCAGCTGGACGGGCCCGCGGGGGCCCGAGGTGGTGGGCTTTCTCGAGCTTGAAACCTCCGAGCAGGTGATCAGGAACCGCCTGCTGGAGCCGATGCTGATGATCCTGCTGTTTTCCTTGCTGGCGCTTTTCAGCCTGTTCATCGTCTTCATCCTGGCGATCCGCGCGGATGTGCTCAGCCCGATTTCCACGCTGAGCCAGATGATGCACGACTTTCGGCCCGGAGACCGGGACGCGGCGGCAGACGCTCCCCGACGGCCCACGGGTGAGATCGGCAAGCTTTACGACTCCTTCCGCGACCTCGAGGACAGGCTGCAATCGGCGCATGGGCGGCTCACGGCGTCGGCCGAGGAGATGGCGCGCCAACTCGCGAAGCAGGCGGAGGAGCTCTCGCGCGCCCATGCGCTCAACATGAGCCTCGAGGTGCACCGGGCGCAGGAGGCGGAGCGCAGCCGCCTGATGCGGGAGATACATGACGGCTTCGGCTCCGAGCTCGTGAGCGCCCGGATCGCGGCGGAGCGTGGCAATCTGGACGCCGCGGAACTCGCCTTGTTCCTCTCGAAATGCATGGCTGACCTCCACCTCGTCATCAATGTCACGGGCACCACGGCCGGGAACCTCGCGGAGGCCCTTGCCGACTGGCGCTACCGGGTAAGCCGGCAACTCGGGGCGGAACCGTTCAAGCTGGTCTGGGACGTCAATCTGGGAGATGCGCCGGTACTCCTGCAGCGGGCAGTGCTCCAGATACTCCGCATCGCGCAGGAGGCCCTGTCGAATGCCGCACGCCACAGCCGGGCGAGCCGGATCCAGGTCAGCGCCCAGCACGCCGCCGGCGTGATCACATTGCGGGTTGCCGACAACGGGCGAGGCTTCTGCCCCGCGTCCATCGCCGCGGAGGGCAACCGGGGGAAGGGGCTGGCCAGCATGCGGGCGCGTGCGCGCGAAATCGGCGCCGTCCTTGATGTTTCCGCGGATTCATTCGGATGCAGGGTGACGCTGGTCTACCAGCCGGATGCGGCAGAGGGAGCCGTGGAGGACGCGAAACTCGCCCTGGCCTGAGCGGCCGGCACCCGTCAGATCAGCCGGTTCGTCTTTGCGACGGCAACCGCCTCGGAACCCGTCTTGGCGTTGAGCTTCCGATAGATCTTCTGGATATGCGTGCGCACGGTCGAAATACTGAGGTCGAGCGCTTCGGCGATCTCCGGATAGGTCATCCCCTCGGACAGCTTGGTCAGGACATCCAGCTCTCTCGTGGTGAGCGCGGGCCCGTTCCCCGCCTCGTGGCCGGACTTCGCCAGCCGGAAGAGGCAGCGGGCCAGCGCGGGACTGATGGGATACTGATCGTTCATCACCTGATCGATGGCGTCGCGGATGATGGACGCGCTGTCATCCTTGAGCAGATAGCCACGCGCGCCGGCGCGGATCGCGGCGAGCACCGTTTCCTCCGTCGACAGGATCGAGACCACCAGCACCGGCAAGTCCGGATCCCGGGCCGCGATGGCCCGCACCACCTCGATCCCCGAGCGGTCCGGCAAGCCGATGTCGACCAGTGCCAGGCGGAAGCTTTTCGTCCTGTCGGCAATCAGCGAGATGGCATCGTTTGCAGTCCGGGCGGCCTCCACGATCCAGTTGCCCTCCAGCTGGCTGATGGCCTGCGAGAGGTGAAACAGGAACTCCGGATTGTCCTCGACGATCAGAACGCGGGCCTCACCGGATGTATGGGCCGGACCGGAAATCGATTGTTGCATGGTGAGGGCCTTTCCGTTTGCCGCGCCCCAGGACAAAGGCTGCTGCATCTGAAGCGATAACCATATCGGGAGCCAACCGCAAATCGGATGATCATCCGATGCGTTGGCGGGACGCTGGCCATCAGGTTTCAGCCGAGTGCCACGGCCTTCAGGTGATGGGCGAAGCCGGGCGAGGCCATCAGCGCCCGGCAGCGGGCAAAACGGTTGTCGGCATAGGCCCGGAAATCATCGGCCGGGTTGCCATTGGCAAGCTGGATGAGGCCCCACAGCGTCCAGAGCAGGTCGCACATGGCCTTGTAGATCACCATGCGGCCATGGTCGAAGGGACGGGGCTCGCCACCGAAATAGGCTACGAGCATCGCCTTGTCCTGACGCTCGTCGAAGTGGCCCTCGACAGAGAGGTCGCCCAAGTCCCACATCGGGTCGTTCATGCCGGAATATTCCCAGTCGACGATCCACATGCGCTCGCCCGTGTCCAGGAAGTTCTCGCACAGCGGGTCGCAGTGGCAGGGCGCCAGCGGGACGGAATGTTTCGCCAGCGCTTCCCGGACCACCTGCGCCTCGGCGACGACGTCGTGATAGCCTTCCGGAAGGGCGACGTCCTTCGTTGCGAGAACCTTGAGGTAATCATCGATCATGGCGAAGAGTTCGAAGCGGAACGGGAAGACCGCGCCCGAACGGTGGAGTTGCGCCAGGACGCGGCCCGCCCTTTCGGGCGCGCCCGGCCGGGTGCGGAAAGCCTCGGGCGACATGGTGACGGTCCCATCGATGAAGCGGCTCACCAGCACGCCCGTCCGCCCGTCGGCATGCAGCACCTCGGGACTCACACCGGCGCGCGCGGCCTCGCGCGCGGCGACCGCTTCGTTCGCCCGGTCGATGTATTCCTCCGTGCCGGCGCCCGGAAGCCTGAGGCAAAGATCACCGATGCGGTAGACGCGGTTGGTGAGGCCGCCAAGGCGTTGGGCCTCTCCCCCGGCCTCCAGCCCCGGAATTGCAGCAAGCGCCGCGCGGGCGGCGTCCAGTTCGTTACTCATGACCGGAGTCTCTCCATCTTGGCGTCATACAGGCAGCGTGGGCCCCGCACGGCGGCGTGTCCGGTGCCGAAGGCCTCGACCACGAAGTCGCGCTCCTCGGCGATCTCCGCCGGGAGATAGGCGAAGCCGATCGAGCGGCCGAGGTGGTGGCCGTAGCCCGCACTGGTGAGCGAGGCGACGGGCCGCCCCTGATGCAGGACGGTCTCACCGCCGAGGAACGGCGCGAACCCCGCAACCGACAGCGTTACCAGCTTCCGGGCCGCGCCTGACTGGCGCTGCCGCAACAGGGCATCGCGCCCGGTGAAGTTTTCCTTGTCCCAGCCCACCGCGAAGCCGAGCCCGGCCTCGATGGGCGTGGTGTCCGGAGAAATGTCGGACGACCAGTAGAGATAGCCCTTCTCCAGCCGGCAGCTCTCGATGGCGCGGTAGCCCGCATGGCGGATGCCAGACGCTTCACCGGCGGCGACGAGACGTTCGAAGACGTAAGCGGCATAATCGGCGGGGATATAGAGTTCCCAGCCGAGTTCACCCACATAGCCGACGCGCGCCGCCAGCACCGGCGCCGCACCGATTTCGATCTCGCGCAGGGCAAGGAAAGGGAATGCGCCATTGGACAGATCGGCCCCGGTGACGCGGGCCAGCACCTCCCGCGCGCGGGGGCCGCAGAGATTGAGCGTCGCCCAGGCGTTGCTGACATCGCGCAGGGAGACGCCTTTCGGCAACTGCCGCGCCAGCCAGTTCCCGTCGCGGATGCCGAAGCCCGAGCCGGTGACCATCAGGTAACGTCCCGGCGCCACGTGAAGGAACGTCACGTCCGCCTCGATGCCCCCCTTGTCGTTCAGCATCTGGGTATAGATCACGCGGCCCGGCTCACCGCCGACCCGGCCCGCGGCGATGGTATCGATCGCGGCCTCCGCACCCTCGCCCGTGATCTCGAATTTGGAGAAGGAGCTCTGGTCGATGAGCGCCACACCCTCGCGGATGGCGCGGACCTCCGCCGCGACCGCCCCGAACCACCCCGGGCGGCCTTCGAAGCTCGGCGTTTCCGTGGACTGCGGATCGGATGTCTTGAACCAGTGGGGCCGCTCCCAGCCGAAGCGCGATCCGAAGACCGCGCCGCTACCCGCGAGTGATGCGTGGAAGGGCGACCGGCGCAGGCCGCGCGCCGCCTCGCTCTCCTCGCCCGGCCAATGGATCTTGTAATAGGCCCCATAGGCTTCCGAGGCCCGCTCCTCCAGATAGGCGGCACGCGCCTGGGGCGGGCCGAAGCGGCGCACGTCGAAGGGCCAGAGGTCGAGCCCGGGGTCGCCGTGGAGGATCCAGTTCGCCATCGCCTCGCCCGCACCCCCTGAGGCGGCGATGCCAGCCGTGAAGCCGCAGGCCACGTAGAAATTGTCGAGTTCCGGCGCCAGTCCCATGACCGGCTCGCCATCGGCCGAAACGGGGATGGGGCCATTGATGATGGTACGGATGCCGATGTCGTTGAGGATGGGAAGCCGCTCCGCCGCAGGCAGCGCGAAGAGGGAAAGGCGGTCCATGTTGGCGGGGAACAGCTCGCGCGCGAAGTCGAAGGGCGGCCACTGGTTCCAGCGGCCGGGGGCGCCGTCCTCCCAGCCGCCGATGGCGAAGGCGCCGCCCACGTCGGGCTTGAGGTAGAAGTTCTTGTCCGGGTCGCGCAGCGTGGTGAGGTTGGCGGGAACATCCAGCCCCTTCTCGGTCACGAAATACTGGTGCTCGATCACGCCGGCGGCGAGCGCCACATCCGCCATGGCGCCGACGCGCCGCGCCCAGTAGCCCGCGCAGTTCACCACGATGTCGGCGGAGATGGTGCCATGGTCCGTCACCACGCCCAGCGCCCGGCGCCCCTCGACCGGAATGTCCGTGACGCAGACGCCCTCCTCGATCCTGATGCCGCTGCGCCGCGCCGCCGCGGCATAGGCCATGGTGAGCGCGTAAGGGTCGATATATCCGTCGCTCGGGATATAGGCGGCCCCCACCACGCCCTGCGCGTCGATGAAGGGGAAAAGCTTTTTCGCCTCGCTGGCCGAGACCTGGTGCGCCTCGAAGCCGAAGGACTTGGCGAGCTGCATGGAGCGGCGGATCTCGCTCCAGCGTGCCTCGCTGGCGGCGAGCCTCAGGCTGCCCACCTTCTTCCAGTCCACCGCCATGCCGGTCTCTTCCGCAAGGCGGTCGAACACCGCGACCGAATTCTGCATGAGGCGGGTCAAGGCGCGCTTGCCGCGCAATTGCCCGACGAGGCCCGCCGCATGCCAGGTGGAGCCATGGGTGATCTGCGCCTTCTCCAGCACCAGCACATCCGTTTCCCCGGCGCGCGCCAAGGAATAGGCCAGGGCGCAGCCGATGGCGCCGGCGCCGATGATGACGATCTTCTTGTGACGGTCGGCGATCATGCCTTCACCCTTGCGTTGGTGGGATCGTAGAACGGCGCGAGCCCGATCTCCGCCGGGAAGGCCTCGCTCGCGACCACGATCTCGTAGCGGCCGGAGAGAAGGAAATCGTCGCTGACGCCTTGCGGGTTGCGCACATAGCCATAGCCGATGCTGCGACCGAGCGTGTAGCCATAGCCGCCCGAGGTGAGATAGCCGACGGGCACGCCGTCGCGCAGGATGGTCTCCCGGCCGACCAGCACGGCCCGGGGATCGGCGATGGTGAAGCCCGCGAGGCGCTTGTTGAGCGGCTTGGCCGCCACGCCCTCGAGCGCCGCGCGGCCGATGAAGGGGGTGTTGGCCCGCATCTTCACCGCCCAGCCTAGCCCCGCCTCGACGGGCGTGTCATTCGGCGTGATGTCGGAGGACCAGGCGCGGTAGCCCTTTTCGAGGCGGAGCGATTCGAGCGCGCGATAGCCCACGGGGCGGATGACCTCTGGCCCGCCCGCCGCCATCAGCGCGTCATAGACCTTGCCCGTCTGGTCAAGCGGCACATGCAGCTCCCAGCCGAGTTCGCCCACATAGGTGATGCGGAGCGCCCGCACCCGCACCCCGGCGATGGCGATCTCCCGGACATGGCCGAAGGGGAAGGCGGCGTTCGACACGTCATCCGCCGTCACCGCCTGCAGGATGTCGCGCGCCATCGGCCCCATGAGGGAGAGCGTGCCCCACTGCTCCGTCACGTCCGAGAGCTTGACCGCGCCGGGGTCAGGCAGGTGGTCGCGGATCCACGCCAGGTCATGGGTGCGGAAGCCGGTGCCGGTGACGATGTAGAAATGGTCCTCCGCCAGCCGCGCGACCGTGAGGTCCGCCTCGATGCCGCCACGGCTGTTCAGGAGCTGGGTGTAGGTGATGCGGCCCGGCGGCTTCGCGATGCTGCCTGCGCAGATCCACTCCAGCGCATCGCACGCGCCGGGGCCGGAGAGCTCATACTTGGCGAAGCTCGACTGGTCGAAGACCCCCGCCTTCTCGCGCACATGGGCATGCTCGGCTCCCACATGGGGGAACCAGTTCTGCCGCCCCATGGCATAGACGTCGCGGGGTGCCACACCTTCGGGCGCGAACCAGTTCGGGCGCTCCCAGCCGAGCTTGGAGCCGAACACCGCGCCCTGCGCCTTGAGCCGGTCATAGAGCGGCGAAATGATGCGCGGCCGCCCGCTTTCATATTCCTCATGCGGAAAGCCGATGGTGTAATGCTTACCATAGGCCTCGCAGGTGCGAGCCAAGACCCAGTCGCGGTCCTTGTGCAGGTCCGAGAAGCGGCGGATGTCGACGACCCACAGGTCGAGCGGCGCCTCCCCCGACATGACCCACTCGGCAAGCACCCAGCCAGCCCCGCCGCCTGACGCGATGCCGAAGGCGTTGAAGCCCGCCCCCACATACATGTTGGCGCATTCGGGCGCGGGCCCCAGGATGAAGTTGCCGTCCGGCGTGAAGCTTTCCGGCCCATTGATCATGCGCTTGACGCCCGCATGGGCGAGAGCCGGCACGCGGGCGATGGCCTGCTCCATGTGCTGCTCGAAATGGTCGTAATCATCGTCGAACAGGCGGAACTGCCAGTCGCCCGGAACGTCGCCCGTGGTCCAGGGCTGCGGATTGGGCTCATAGCCGCCCATGACGAGGCCGCCCACCTCCTCCTTGAAATAGGTCCGCCGGTCCGGGTCGCGGATCGTGGCGGCATCCGGCGAAAGGCCCTCGATGCGCTCGGTGATGATGTATTGGTGCTTCACCGGCTGAAGCGGCACGGTGATGCCGGCGAGCGCCCCCACCTGGCGGGCCCACTGGCCCGCGCAGTTCACCACCTTGTCGCATGCGACGGCGCCCTGGTCCGTCTCCACATGGGTGATGCGGTCGCCCGCCATGCGAAAGCCTGTGACGCGGACATTCTCGACCAGCCGCGCCCCGTGCATGCGGGCACCCTTGGCCAGGGATTGCGTGATGTCGGACGGGCTCGCCTGCCCATCCGTCGGCAGCCAGCTCGCTCCGACGAGGTCCGACACGTCCATGAGCGGCCACATGCGCTTCACCTCGTCCGGCGAGACGAGGTGCATCTCCATGCCGAAGCTCTTCGCCGTGGTGGCGAGGCGGCGGTACTCGGTCCACCGGTCCGGGTTGGTGGCAAGCCTCAGGCAGCCGGTCATCTTCCAGCCGGTTTCGAGGCCCGTCTCCGCCGCCAACCCCTTGTAGAGTTCGACGGAATATTTGAGCACGCGGGTGATCGAGGCGGAGGCGCGCAGCTGCCCCACCAGCCCCGCCGCATGCCAGGTGGAGCCGGAGGTGAGCTGCCCCTGTTCCAGCAGCAGCACATCCGCCTTGTGATCCCTTGCGAGGTGATAGGCCGTCGAGCATCCGATGATGCCGCCGCCGATGACAATGACCTGGGCGTGGGTTGGCAGCGTCATGTTCTGATAGTCCCGTGTTTGACCTGATAGCGGTGAAGGAAGGTGTCGAGCTTCGCCATGTTCTCGCGCGTGTAGGCCTTGTAGTCGGCCCCCGGCGCGGCGAGGTGGATGTCGGAGACCATGGCCCACATCGTCTCGCGCACCAGCGCGGCCCCCTGCATGGCGTCGAAGGCGTGCCAGAGGGCTTGACCGGGCTCGCGGCCGAAATAGGCGGACAGCAGAACGGCTGCGTCCTCGTCCTGCATTTCGGCGTTGGCGGCGGCACCCGCCAGGTCGAACATGGCGGTGCCGAAGCCCGCATATTCGAAATCGATCAGCCATAGCCTTTCGCCGTCGTCGAGAAAGTTCCCCGGCAGCAGGTCATGATGGCCGAACACGATGGGGAGCGGCAGTTGCGCGGCCTCGAAGGCCTCCGACATGGCCAGCAGCCTGCCGGTCTCGGGCAGGAAGGGGCTGTCCCCCGTCTTCAGCGTGCGGGCATAGTCCCGGATGACGTGGAAAGGCCAGAAGATGACGGGCGTTCCCTCGACATGGGGGGCAAGGTCGCGGTGGAAGCGCCGGAGCAGTTCGCCCACCCGCGCCGGGTTGGCGCGCACGTCGGCCGCCTGCCAGGTGCGCGCCTCCACGAAGGCCGAGACCATGACGCCGGGCGCGCTGTATTCGACGGCGGGCGCGAAGCCGGCCGCATGGGCGGCCCTGGCACTCATCGCCTCCCTCGCCCGCTCCACATGGTGCAGCGGGAAATCGCGTCCGAAACGCGCCACATGCGCGCCTGCGGCATCCACCACCTTCCAGCTCTCGTTGGACAATCCGCCCTTGAGCGGCGCGGCCGTGACCGGGCCGGACCAGCACGGCAGGGAGAGCAGGTGGTGCGGCAGGGACTGCGCCATGGTCAGACCTCCTGAAGCCCGAGCCGCGCGCGCTGCTTCTGCGCCGCGGCGTGGATGAGACGGTCGGCGATGATGGCGATGAAGGCCACCGCGAGGCCGGCGACGAGGCCGCGCCCCGGGTCCGCCTTGGTGAGGGCGATATAGACCTCCTGGCCCAGGTCGCGGGTGCCCACCAGCGCCGTGATCACCAGCATCGACAGCGCGAACATGATCGTCTGGTTGAGGCCGAGCAGGATCTCGGGCAGCGCCAGCCTCAGCCGGATGCGGGTCAGGATCTGCAGGCGGGAACAGCCCATGGCCCGGCCCGCCTCGATGAGGCGCGGGTCGACGCCCTGCAGCCCCAGCACCGTGTAGCGGATGGCGGGCACGATGGCATAGGCGACGACGGCCAGCATGGCGGTGAAATCCCCCACCCGGAACAGCATCACGGCGGGCATGAGATAGACGAAGGAGGGCAGCGTCTGCAGCGTGTCGATCACCGCCTGGGCGCCACGCCACAGCAACTGCCGCTCCGCCACGGCGATGCCGACGGGAATGCCGATGCCCATGGCGATCAGGGTGGAGATGCCGCAGAGATAGACGGTGATCATCGCCTTCTCCCACTGCCCCGTGACGGCGATGAGCAGCGCCAGCGCCGCGACCAGCGCCGCAAGCCTCGGGCCTCCCAGACGGTAGCCGAGGGCGGCGAGGAACAGCACCACCCCCAGCCACGGAAGGGCGAGCAGGAAACGCTTCACCGGCAGCAGCAGGCCGGTGAGCACCGCATTCTTGAAGCCTTCGAGCGTGTCGAAGTAGTTGACGTTGATCCACTCCATGAGGCTGGACCAGAAGGGGCCGGTCGAGAGCTTCGCCCATTCGGGATAGGTCTGGAGTGCCGGCAGCAGCAGGCTGGCGATGCTGCCGGCGAGGAGGAGCGCCAGCGAGGCGAAAAGATAGGGATGCCGCGTGACGATGTTGCCCTTGGGCAGCGCCGCCGCGCCATTCCGGCGCGCGAAGGCCTGGCTCAGCCGGTCCAGCGCGATGGCCAGCGCGACGATGGCGAAGCCCGCCTCCAGCCCCGCGCCGAAGTCGAGCCGGCGCAGGGCGGCCAGCACGTCGAAGCCCAGGCCCCCCGCCCCGATCATGGAGGCGATGATCACCATGTTGAGCGACAGCATGATCACCTGGTTCAGCCCCACCATCAGCGCGTCCTGGGCGGAGGGCACCAGCACGCGCCAGGTCATCTGCCGCCGGGTGCAGCCCACCATGCGCCCGAGGTCATGGATTTCGGGCGCGACGCGGCGCAGCGCCAGCGTGGTGAGGCGCGTCATCGGCGGCATGGCATAGATGAGCGTCGCCACCACCGCCGCCGTGGGGCCGAAGCCGAACAGGATGAGGATGGGCACCAGATAGGCGAAGACCGGCATGGTCTGCATCAGGTCGAGGACGGGCTTCAGCGCCCGGTCCGCGAGCGGCGAGCGATAGGCCAGTATGCCCAGCAGAAGCCCCCCGGCGACCCCGAGCGGCACCGCGACGAGGATCGACGCGAGGGTGACCATGGCGCTCGTCCACTGCCCGAACACCGCCACGAAGCCGAGGCACAGCACCTGCAGCAGCGCGAGGCGGGCACCGCCCGCGTAATGGCCGAGCACGGCGAAGACGGCGATCACCGCCAGCCAGGAGACCTGCGGCATGAGCACCACGGCACTGCTCCCCTCGCCCGACAGGAAGCCGGTGGAGAGCAGGGACAGCACGAACCGGTAGGGAATGTCCACGATGGCGGCTGCGAGACGCGTGACGTCGGAGAAGCCGACGGGCCCGATGGCCGCTTCATTGGTGAGCCACTTGACGGCGGCGCCGATCCAGCGCGCGGCGGGCAGCGTCCAGGCCTTGGGCCAGTCGAAGGCCCATTTCGCGGCCCCCTGCCCGAGCGCCATGAGCAGGACGATGACCAGCACCGCGCCGAGCGGCAGCAGCCAGGCAGCATGGTTCCGGGCGGCTCCCTGCATGCCGTCAGCCTCCCAGCATCAGCCGCACGACGTCGTCGCGCTGCAACACGCCGATGGTGGCACCCGATGCATCCGTCACGCGCAGCATGGGCGTTCCGTCGAGGAAGCGGGGGGCGACGTCGGCGACGGCGGCGGTTGCGGCAATGGCGGGAAGACCGGCGGGCGCGGCCCCCGGCTGCATGATGGAGCGAACGCGCACCGCCTTGGCCTTCGGCACCGCCCCGGTGAAGGCGCGCACATAGGCGGTTGCCGGCGCCAGCACGATTTCTTCCGGCGTTCCCACCTGCTCCACCGCGCCATCCTTCATGATGGCGATGCGGTCGGCGAGCCTGATCGCCTCGTCGAAGTCATGCGTGATGAAGACGATGCTCTTCTTCAGCACCGACTGGAGCCGCATGAACTCCTCCTGCAATTCGCGGCGGATCAGCGGGTCGAGGGCCGAGAAGGGCTCGTCCAGGAACCACAGCTCCGGCTCGACCGCGAGCGAGCGGGCGATGCCGACGCGCTGTTGCTGCCCGCCCGAAAGCTGGCGCGGAAAGGAGGCTTCGCGGCCGGCCAGCCCCACGAGCTGGATCATGTCCCTCGCGCGGGCCTCGCGCTTCGCGCGCTCGACGCCCTGCACCGCGAGGGGAAAGGCCACATTGTCCAGCACGCTCAGATGCGGCAGCAGGGCGAAGTGCTGGAACACCATGCCCATCTTGTGGCGGCGGATCTCGATCATCTCCGTCTCGGAGGCCGAGAGGAGGTCGCGCCCATCGAACAGGACTTCGCCCGCCGTGGGCTCGATCAGGCGCGACATGCAGCGCACCAGCGTGGACTTGCCCGAGCCCGAAAGCCCCATGATGACGAAGATCTCGCCTTCGCGCACCTCGAGGCTCACGGCCTTCACCGCGGGCACGAGGCCCGCGGCCTGGAGCTGCTCCGGCGTGGGACGATCACCCAGCGCGGCGAGTGCTGATGATGAGCCCGCGCCAAACAGCTTCCAGACATTGCGGCAGACGAGCTTGGCGCGGGGCATGGCGTTCACGGGCTGGGCGAGGATGCGATGAGCGAGGCCCCGGCCCGGCGCACAGGGCGGGGATGGCGGGGCTGAGGCCTCATGAGGCGCGTCAGTTCTTGATCCAGGCGCTCCAGCGCGGCTCGTTGGCGGCCATCCAGGCCGCGACCACCTCCTCGACCTTCTTGCCGTTCAGGTCGACCTCGGTGATCATCTTGCCCATCTCGTCATTGTCGATGGTGAAGGCCTGGATCGCCTTGTAGGCGGCGGGCCACTTGTCCTTCACGCCGGCCCAGCCGACCTTCCAGATCTCGCCGAAGGGCTTGCCGCAGTCATGCGTGGCGTCGGGATTGCTGCCCCATGCGGCATCGGTGTAGCACTCCTTTGTGTATTCGGGGAACGCCACCCATTCGCCCTCATACTTGGCCGGCGCCCAGTGCGGCGCATAGATCCAGAGCATGATCGGGGCCTTGCGCTGGTAGGCGCTCTCGAGTTCGGCGAACAGCGCCGCGTCGGTGCCGGCGTGGATCACCTCGAAGGGCAGGTCCAGCGCCGCGATGCGCTCCTCATCGAAGCCGCCCCAGGTGACGGGACCGCCGAGATAGCGGCCCTTGGGGTCCGTCTCCGCCGTGGCGAAGGCCTTGGCGCAGGCCTCATCCTTCAGGGCTTCCCAGTTGGGCAGGCCCGGGCAGACCTCCTTCATGTAGGCGGGATACCACCATTCCTCCTTGGCCTTCATGCCGGTGGGGCCGAAGACCTCGACCTTGCCGGTCGCGGTCGCGGCATCCATCGCCTCGCGGCCCGTCGTCTCCCACATTTCCATGGCGACATGCAGATCGCCCGTCTCGAGCCCGGCGAACTGGGCGAGATAGTCGGCCTGGACATATTCGACGTTGGCGCCGGCCTTCTTCAGCACCTCTCCCATGAGCTGGGTGGTGATGAGCTGGCCCGTCCAGTCATGCAGCGTCAGCTTGATCGGATCGGTCGAGTCGGCGGCCAGAACCGGCGCCGCCGATGCCGTTGCCAGAAGCGCGGCAAACCCCAAACTGACGATATTGCGGAGGCACATCCTGTTGGTCATCGTCTTCTCCCTGGATCTTCACGCGGGTCTGCTGCCCGTTGGGCTTATGCCCGTCACGATAATGGCCCGCCGGTGACGCCTGTCAATGAGGTTTTGTGGGATTTTGCGGTGATGTTGCCCGATGTTGTGGCAATTGGCGGATCGGTCTATGAAAAACCATGCTGTCCAAGCGCCATAGCGACATTCTGAAACTGCTCGAACTCCAGGGCAGCGCCTCGATCGCGGCGATGGCCCGGGACCTGGGCGTCTCCATGGAGACCATACGGCGCGACATCCGCCCGCTGGTGGAATCCGGCAAGGTGCTGCGCATTCACGGTGCCGTCGGCCTTGCGGGCCAGATGGGGGAAGCCCCATTCGAGCGGCGCATGCGCGAGAACGCCGCCGCCAAGAAGGCGATCGCCCGGCACGTCGCCTCGACGATCCGCGACGGCGAATCCCTGATGCTCGACACCGGCACGACGACGAGCTTCGTGGCCCGCGCCCTCATCGGGCACCGGCGGCTGACGGTTGTGACCAATTCATCCGACATCGCGCGAACGCTCGCCACGGTGAACGGCAACCGCGTCTACATGGCGGGCGGGGAACTTCGCAGCGATTCAGGCGCGGCCTTCGGCAATTCGGCCGTCGAATTCGCGGGCCGCTTCTTCGTGCAGCACGCCATCATCTCGGCGGGCGCGATCGACGGCTCCGGCATCATGGACTTCGACCTCCACGAAGCCGAATTCGCCCGCACGGTACTGAGCCGCGGGGAGCGCCGCGTGGTGGTGAGCGATTTCTCCAAATTCGGCACGAAAGGCTTCGTCAAGGTCTGCAGCTTCGAGGTGGTGAATGAACTCATCACCGACGTCGCGCCCCAGGGAAGCCTCGCCAAGGCTCTCGAGGGGGCGAATGTGAAGGTCCATCTCGCACCGCCATGACACCGGCCTCGCGCCGCGAAGCCTATGCGTCCCGTGAAGCAGGGCGGGTCTTCGGACGCAGGAACAGCGGCGCATAGACGATCACGAAAAGCACGAAGGCAATGATCCAGCCTGCGGCCGCAAGGTCCAGCAGCCAGCCGGATGCGGGAAGGAAGCCCGCCCCGATGCGGCTCAGCGACGCCACCGCCGCGGCAACATAGATGGCGCTGATGCCCCGGCTCGCGGTGAGCGGCATGCCGCTGTGGCCGAGGCTGGCGCGCGTCATGACCGCGAGGGTCATGAGAAGGATTGCGCCCGCCGTCCAGCTGTGAAGGGCGGCGGAACGGGTGACCGCCTCTGGCCACATGACGGACGCGCCGAGCAGCAGGAAGCCCAGGGGCACGAAGAGATAGGCGCCATGCAGGATGCTGACCAGGGGTTCCGGCAGGCTCCGCCAGCCCGTCCATCTGGCAAGCCGGACGAGGTTGACGCCACCCGCGGCCGCCAGCAGGGCCCCTGTTCCCACCCACAGCGGGGCGACGACCCACGACAGGAGTGACAAGCCCGACAGGGCGATGCTCACCTTGTCCGGCATGCCGAAGGGCTGCGGCGGCCTGCCGGGTGCGGACCGGGCAAGCCAGTTGCGGGTGAAGCTGGGGATGATCCGGCCGCCTACCAGCACGATGAGGAGGATGGCGCTGCCGATGCCCAGCCGCAGGCCGAAGCCTTCGAGCGGCGGCTGGCCCAGCATGTTCTCGGCGTGGAACACGGCATTGCCGGCAAAGAGCAGCGCCACGATCGCCAGGACCTTGAGGTTGCGCCAGTTGCGGCCCGCCAGGATCTCCCGCCCCATGACGATGATCAGCACCATGAGAAACAGCAGGTCCGCCGCCGCAACCGCCAGCGGCGGAAGCCCTGACGAGAGAAAGACGGCGATCCGGCCCACCAGCCAGCAGGCCCACAGCAGCGCCAGCGGATAGCCCACGATGGGCAGGCGCCCCGTCCAGTTCGGAACCGCCGTCAGCATGAAGCCCGCGACCACCGCCGGGAGGTAGCCCCAGAGGAATTCATGCACATGCCATTCCACCGGCCCGAAGGCGGACGGAACGTCCCAGAGGCCGCTCAGCGCACCGATCCAGACGGCCATGGCAAGCGCCGCGAAGACGGCGGCGGAGAGGAAGAAGGGGCGGAAGCCATAGCCCAGAATGGCGGGCCCGTTCCAACTGCGGATCTGCTCGGCGGAGCTTGCCATGTCAGCTACTCACATTGACGGTTGAGGTTGTGGCGGCGGTGAGGGACCCGAACCTGCGGGCCTTCCTTCCAAGGCGTTCATGCGGGCTCAAGCGAGTGTCTCCCGGCAGGCTGGCACTTGCCGCCCCGCAGGTCGTGGATGTTGTCCGCCACCATGGCCCAGGCTTCGCGGTGGGAGATGGTGAAGACGGTGAAACGGCCCTTGAGGGCGATGATGTTGGCAAGGACCTGCGCCTCCGTCACCGGGTCGAGCGCGCTGGTGACCTCGTCCAGGATCAGGATGGCGGGTTGTGAAACCAGCGCGCGCGCCAGCGAGATGCGCTGGCGCTCGCCGCCGGAGAGCTTGGCCCCCATCTCGCCCACGTCGGTGTCGAGGCCCGCGGGCAACTGGCGCACGAAGCGGGCCGCGCCCGCAAGCTCCAGCGCGTCCCAGACATCGGCATCGCCGATCGTCTGGTCGAGCAGCGTGATGTTGTCGCGCACGCTGGCGTGGAACAGGTTGAGCTCCTGCGGCACATAGCCGATCTTCCGCCGCCAGGCCCAGACATCCACCTCGGCCAGGGGAACGCCGCCCAGCAGGATCCGTCCGCCAGAGGGCGGGATGAGGCCCAGCAGAAGATCGACGATGGTGGTCTTTCCGGAGCCGGAATGGCCCTGCAGCACGGTGATCTCGCCTTGCGGGATCGTCAGGTCCACGCCGTCCAGAACCCGGGTCTGGCCGCGCCGGAAGCTCACGTTCTCGAAGCGGATGTCACAGGGCACGGGCGGGCTCAGGTGCCCGACGTTGATCTCGCGGCTGGCCTCCGCGTGCTCGATCAGCGCCGTGGTGCGGAGGAAGGCGCTTTCGAGCTGAACGGCTTGTTGCAGGAAACGCTGCAGCCGCGAGGTGACGGAGAGGATCTGGAAGAAGCCGATGCCGCTGATGATGAGTTCCGGCAGGGGAAGCCCCGCCACCGCGTGCCCGAGGTAGAGCCCGCTGCCGACGAGCACCGCCACCAGAAGATCGCTGCCCTGGTTGAGCCCGGACTTCGACACTTCGCGCGCCACGAGGGAGCGGTAGACGCCGTTCATCGCCCGCGCGATGCGGGTCTGAATGGCGTGGTGCCGCCACATGGACTTGATGGGCTTCAAGCCCGCCATGGCATCCGCCGTCAGCGTGGCGAGGCGGGCCGTGCCGTCGGTCTGTCGGTATCCGGCGCGGCGGCCGATCTCCACCAAGCGCCCGAGCAACAGGATGACCAGCACGCCCCCGCTCAACCCGAACAGCGCCACGCGCCAGTTGATGAGGAGGTTGAGGCAAAGATAGGCCGCCGCCTGCACCGCATAGGCCGCCACCTGGGCGGAGACGAGATAGGCGTCCCCCGCGCGCGCCGCGTCGTTGCCGAGCGCATTGGCGAGGTGGCCCGACTTCTGCTCCGCGAGGAAGGGCCATTTCGCATCGAAGAAGGCGGCGATCAGCCTTCGGCGGAGCGAGACGGACACCCGGGCGGCCAGCACGCCCGCATAGGACAGCGCCGCGAAGGCGAGGACCGACTTCAGCGCCATGAAGCCCACAGCCAGCAGGATGATGTTGCCGAGGCTGGGCGCGGCGCCGAAGGAGCCGAGCAGCGCATGGACGTAGCGGCTGAGCGCCGAGCCCCCCTGCTCACCCCCGCTTGTGATGGCGGAGAGCGCGGGAAGGAGGGACCCGAGGCTCGCCGCCTCGGCGATGCCTGCCAGTAGCAGGCTCGCCAGCACGATGCCCGAGGCCGCCTCACGGTGGGTGAGGAAGATGCGCGGCAGGTTCAGCGCCATTGTGCGGCCTCCCCGGTTGCAGGCGCGGCCCCCATGAGCCGGATGCGGCGGTCTGTTCCGAGCAGGCCCATCACGAACGCCTGCTCGCGCGCGAAATCATGCGGCGGCGGTGCTGCGAGTCCGCGCGTGCTGAGCGAGCCGGACTGGAAGAAATCGAAACCGAAGAGGCGGAGTTCCGCATAGCCGCCGATGCGGTGGATCAGGTCGATGGTCATCATGCCGGTGCTCGGGCGGGCGCCGCCGAGTGCCGCGGACAAGTCCCGCCACCAGACCGCCGGATAATAGGTCATGGGAAGCCGCCATCCGAATACCGCGGCTGCAAGAATCCGGCGCTTGGGCGACATCCACAACAGGCGCTGCGGCTGGAGCGCCTTGAGGCGCGCGACCGGCAGCATGAGGCTACTGGCGAGCCAGCTCGTCCGCACCCCATGGCTGATGGCGGCGGAATGCGGCGCCGCATTGAGCCGCACCACGAGGTCGCAAGCGTCTATTGCCTGGCCACAGGCGCTGTCACCAAGGCTGCGCGCATTGCCGACCAGCGCCACCGTCCTTCCGGCAAGCCCGGGGCCGAGTGCTTCGACGATCGCCGTCATGACTGCCCCGCTGCGCGCAGGGCCGCGGCCTGGGCGATGTGGTCGAACATGGCCTGGGTGCGGAGGATGGCGGAGGCGCGATAGGCCCTAATCCTGGCCTGCTCCTCCGCCGTGAAGTCCGGCACCTCGAGGCCCGGCCTGCCCAGACGGTCCAGCCCGATCACCCGCTCCTGCGCGCCGAAGACATCATCCAGAAGAGACTGGATCTTGGAGGTGTTGGAGCCGAGCGCCAGGAAGGGTGTTTCTCCCAGCAGGGCGAAGACCGCCGCATGAAAGCGCCCGGTGACGACCGACGCCGCGGAGGACATGGCGGCGAAATAGCGTTCGGCCGCCTTCTCATGAAGACGAGGCGACACGGCCCAGTGCAACATCGATTTCAAACGCGACAGCTGCATGGGCAGGAAGCGCGCATCGGCCGCCCCCGACCAGCGCCGGAGCTGCAGGGTGACATCCGGCAGCGTGCTGTCGGTCACCAGGCGCTCCTCGCCGCGCGGCTGCGGCCTGTAGGCGGCGCTGAAACAGAGATCCGGGGTCATCTGGGCCTGGAGCCCGTTCTCCGCGGCATAGCGGCAGGACGGGCTGTCACGCAGGAAAATGCGCTCGCAAAGATTGAGGACCGGGAAATCACGCGGCCTGAGGTTCTCGATCGTCGCGTTGATGAGGAAGACGGGCGCGGAGGTCGCCGCCCTGATGCGCTTGATGGACTGCAGGAGACGCCGCGCGCCCGGGCGCGAGGCAGTGTTGTGGATCGTGCCCTCGCCATTGACGACCACCGCCGCGGCTTGGCGAAGCGCCGGCGAGGCGGTGAGGCCGAGATGCGGCTCGGCCCCCATGGGCCAGCGCCCCGCGATGGAAAGTCCGCGCATTTCGAGATTGTCCCGGATGACGGCCATCACGGTCACGCAACCGGGATGGCCGGACACGCTGGTATCGTTGACGAGGAAGACACTGCGGGGGTTCACGATCGGCTATCCATCCCATTCACTCACTGGCGGCCGGGATAGGCGAGCCGCAGCCCTCGCTCCTTGAGATGGCGCAAATCTCAAGGTGCATGCCCCAGCGTCAGCCTCGGCGCAGCAGGCTGCGATAGATTGCCGGGAGGGCCTGCGGCAGCTGCGCGATCCTGCCGACGATGGAATAGCCCCCGGTGCCGAAAATCGCCGGGAAGTAGGATTGCGCCTCGCGGTCGACGGTGACGCCGAAGACCGTCAGCCCGCTGCGGCGCGCCTCCATCACGGCGCGGCGCGTGTCCTCGATGCCGAAACGGCCTTCGTAATGGTCCACGTCGTTCGGCTTGCCATCCGTCAGTACCAGCAGCAGCTTCTGGCGGTTGGGCCGTTCGGCGAGACTTGCCGCCGCATGCCGGACCGCGGCCCCGATGCGGGTGTAATAGCCGGGCTTCAGCGCGCCGATGCGGCAGATCACCTTTTCGCCAAGGGATTCCTCGAAATGCTTCACGGTCTCAACCCGCACCCAGTCACGCCGCCGGGAGGTGAATGTCAGTATGGCATGATCGTCGCCGCAGGCCGCGATGCCATGGGCCAGTACCATGAGCGCCTCCTTCTCGATGTCGAGCACGCGGCGGTCATCCATCCAGGCATCGGTCGAGAGCGAGACGTCGACGAGCGTCGTCACGGCAAGGTCGCGCGCCTGCTTGCGGCTGGCGAGATGAACCCGCTCGGACGGGGTGACTCCGGCGGAGTAATCGCTGCGCGCCCCGCCGAAGGCTGGCAGTCATTCATCCCTGCCTCTCAAGGCCCCAACGGACGCGAAGACAGCTGGGGCATCTACCAGCTCCTCAAGTCCCACAATGGCAAGCCCATGGGCGTCGGCCACAACATGCTCAAGGAGACCGGGCTCGACCCCGCCGACCCCTCCAACTGGCAGCCCTCGATCGACTACGCCGCCAAGAACGGATGGTCTGCATGGTACGGCGCCAAGGCCAAGGGCGTCGGCCCGTGGGACGGCATCAAGGGCGCCAACGCGGTCGGCCCCCAGGCCGCTGGCGTCCGCCCCAACCCTGGCGGCGTACCCTCCGGCATGCGCGGCCTCCCGCAGGGGATCACCCCCGAAATGCTCCAGAACCCGCAGTTCCTTCAGCTCCTCCAGCAGCTGCTTCAGCAGCAGAACGCTGGCATGGGGGGCGGCTTCTCTCGCTCGATCCTCGGGCGCTGACGGTTTTTCCAATCTGCTCTTGGGGCGCTCGCCCCCAGACACCCCAGACCAACCAAGTGTATGTTCTGTCCACTTGACGATAAAATCTACGCCGGGGCATGCTCGTCCTTCAACTTAAGGAGGAAATATGAACATCTGGCCCGCTATCTGCCTTTCCGTGGCCCTCGCCTGTGTCCCGGCCAGCGCTTCCGATTTCAGTCCAACCTTCAAGCGCAGCACAGACAGGGCTCTCGAAGAGTTTTTCGCGTCAAGTGAGAAGGCTCAACTCACCGCAAAGCTCACCAGCCTACGCGACCATGGCGGCCTCACCCAGCACCCCTCTGTGGCCTGCGTCACCACAGAGAAATACGACCAGTACCTTCGTGCCCAATGGGGCCAAGCCCACTTCTACCCCACCAACTCCGAATGCTGGCAGACCGACTACAACGAACCCGTCCGCGCGACTGGAGCCTGTGTCCACGTTGGCTCCAGCTTCGCCATCTCCGAGAGCACCCTCTCCGTTCTCGTCTGCGAGTTCACCACCACCAGCTGGTTCGGCTCTCCCTTCTGGATCAAGGCTGACGACGTCTCAACGTCATCCGATCCCCCGCTAAAATAAAAAAGGGGGCAGCCTCTCAGCTACCCCTCGTTGCCCCAATTACCCTTCCCTACTGAACCGTCTCCTCTTCGCTCTCCACATTCTCAGCCATACGGTGGACCTGCCGAACCACCCAGGTGGCATCATTGCCAGCAACCTTCAGTATGTTGAGTACGGCGCAGCCATCTGCTGCCCGTTTCACACCCTTTGCCCCAAACCACCTCAATTCCGACTGGTGTGTTGTCTTTGAGCAGCAATATCAGCTGGCCAACCGGCATCACCTTTACGCCGTTATCCATCACCTATTCTTCCTTCTCGTCCAGCACGTTCGTTGTCACAAAATAAATCAAATCTTTCATAGTTTCCTTACCATCCTGCGTGCGCGCACCCTCTTCCAAGGCTCGCATGTACCCGATCAACATTCTCGCCATACGTGCAATGTCCTCCTTACTTTCTGCCGCCTGCATCATCCGATCCCGCAATGCAAAAGAGTCCACCTATGAACACAGCGTTCCTGCGCACTGTGCAAGCTCTGTGCACGCACAGTCTCTTCAGACTATGTGCGCTGCTCCCAAAGTTGCCGGGTAAACTGGCACCTCTTAACCCGAAGACATCGCACTCGACACCTAAAGGCCCATTCAGAAGCATTGAATTTGCGTTTATGACGGTCTCTTTCATTTGGGTGGCGTGGGCGGGCAGCCGCCGCGCGAGGCCGCCCGCGTGATGTCATTCGGTGGCGGCGAAGCTAGCGGATCGGACCGCCGGCTAATTGCGCTGCCACAATCTCTCCGCTGATCGGAAACCTCAGGGCGCTTGCGCTTGCGCAAGTCCGGCAGGGCGAAGGGGTGCTAGGAAGGAAATCCAGGACAGGAGATCTCGTCTTGAGCGATGCACAGATGGGGTTGCTGATGGCCGCCCCCCTCATCATCATCTTCGCGCTCGGGCTCTACCGCATGCGCGCGCTGGGGCTCACGGGAACGGTGGCGGCTGTCGCTGCATCAATTATAATCGCGGCCGCGATGTTCGTCACGCAGTGAGACCTCGAGGGGCGCCACCATGAACATCGAACGCATAACACTGGTGGACGACATCATGCGGCAATGGCCAGCCACCATCCGGGCCTTTCTCGGCCACCGCATGAACTGCCTGGGCTGCCCCATCGCATGTTTTCATACGGTCGAGGATGCATGCCGCGAGCACGGGGCCGAGATCGAGAGTTTCCTCGGAGACCTGCGCGCTTTCGCTCCCCCTCCGCGCGGCGGGGGAGCGGCAGGCTGATTCAGTCCCCCTGCCCCTCCGCGAGCATGAAGATGCGATGAGGATCGCGCAGGATGATCTTCTGCCGACCGCTTTCGACCAGGCCCTTGTCCTCCCACGCGCTCAGGACGCGGCTGACGGTGTGAAGCGTCGCCCCGGTCATTTCCGCCACGTCCTGGCGCGAAATGGGAAAATCGATCTGGACACCATTCTCGACCTTGCGGCCTGACTGCTGGGCCAGGCGCAGCAGGGCGTGCGCGATCCGGCGCTCCACCTGCTCGGTGGACATCTCGACCACCCGGGTCTGGGCATCCTGCAGCCTGCTCCCGATGGTGCGCAGGGTGTTGGCCATGAGAACGGGATGGCTTTCCTGCAGCCGCGTCCAGGCAGCACTCGGCCACACCAGCGCCAGACTGTCCACCACGGCCGTCGCGGTGGCGGGATAGGTGGTGCGGCCAAGCGCCATCGCCACCCCGAAGACCTCGCCGGCCGAAATGTACCGGACCACGACCTGCTGGCCATCGGGCGTCAACCGGTAGACACGGAGATGGCCGTTCAGGAGAAAGAAGGAGGAGGTGGCTTCCTGGTCCTGCTGGAAAACATCCGTTCCCTTGGGAAAGCGCACCGAATGCGCCTGCTCCAGGACGTCGTCCTGCTGCGCGGGCGAGAGACCCTGGAACAGCGGCATGCCAGCAATGAGCGCCCTATCGAGACCCGGCATCGCCGCCTCCGCCCTTTCTCAATCCCAATCCCGGCATTTTGGGAATCCTCTCCAATCGCATCGCGGACCTTGCGATGATTGAACTCGGCCGACCCGGGCGCAGTGCATAGGCCATGGCAGGTGGATTGTAACCCGCATTCTTCGCTGCAGTGTTCCTTGCAGCAGGAGGAACCGCATCCCGGCGGTTCGCGCAACTTTGCCGCACATGTTTCACCGTTGCTGGCCACAAAGTGATTCTGCGGCCGCAGCCGTTCTCATGCGGCCCTCCCCGCAATTTAAAGTGATCCATTGAGAGACGAAGGCCGGAGGACTTCAGCCGGGATGGAGCCGATATGCGCTTGCAGTGCCCCAGCTGCATGAAAATTATGCATTTGCCGGTCCTCGCAAGCCATTTCGGCCAAAAGCCGCGTCCGCCGGATGTAAATTGACCCCATCCAGGAGTTTTATTCAGCCTCCCATTGTGACCAATTTCAATTTCGTTTTTCTTTACGATTGGCTACAATCGTTTGTAAATGCTGCGCCCTAGCTGCGCGCCGGGGGGGAAATAAGAATGAAGATGCCTGCCTTCAGGAAAATGAACAGCGAAAGTGATGCTGACGATAATTTGGCCTCGGAAACGCACATGCTGAGGTCTCAGCGCTGGTCAGAGAGAATGGCAAGCTACGGGCCGCTCGCGACGCGCCGCAACATCGATGATCTCAACTCGGTCAGCAAGCGCCCGGCAAACGACGACAACCTGCGTGCGAACAGCAAGAACCGCCTGTCGCCGCACTTCCTCGGATCGCGTTATTTCTGGGCGGCAGCCGGCGGCACCCTGGTGTTCTGCCTGGTCTTCGCCGTGATGATGGGCTTCAGCACCAGCGCGGCCATCCTGTCGCTGTTCCACAACCCCGTTCAGTACTCTCCTTTCCTTCTGTCGACGCTGGTCATCGCCGCGATCCAGTGGCTCCTCGCCATGTCGGCACACCGTCAGGCCGTGAATCACGAAATGTGGCGGCGCATGATGTCCGTCACGCAGAAGCTCAACGATCCCGGCCCGATCCTCGATGAGGCCAATCGCACGCTCACCGCCACCTTCGACCGCCTCGCCTCCGATCTCGATGCCCGCATGACGGGACTGGACGAACGGACCGCGGAGATGTCCCTCAAGATCGGCGAGATCATGCAGCGGGCGGAAACATCGGCGGAGATCAACATCTCCCAGATGAAGAGCATCGCCGAAACCGCCGATTCGCAGAGGGAGTCACTGCAGCGGATCAGCGCGACGATCTCGACGGAAGTGCTCCCGATCATCAACAAGCTCGAAGGCACGGTGATCAGTCTCGAGGCAACGTCACAAGGCGCCAGCGGCGTCCTCGGCGCGCTCGGCGCGCAGTTGCAGCAGAGCACACGGGATCTGCAGGCGTGCCTCGATGAGTTCAATCGGGCCAATCATACCGTGGCCCCCGAGATCGAGAAGCGCGTCGCGCGCTTCGAAGCCACCATCAATCGCCTTCCCGACCAGATCGAGGCGGCCCTCACCCGCCTCGGCCCGATGTCAGATACGATTGCCGACGCCGCGATGCTCTCCACCGCCAATGTGGATGTCATGGAGCAGATTGCAAAGCAGATCACCGGCATCCTGCAGAACAACCGGAGGCTCTTCAGCGAGTTCTCGGACACGAACACGGAACTGTTCCGCCAGACCATCGACACCCACGTCGAACGCTTCCGCGAGCTGCTGACCAACGTCATCGCCCAGGAGAGCACCCGCGTTTCCATCCTGGCACGCGAGTTGAGCACCGTGGCAGACACGGCGACAGTGCTGGTGAACAGGCTTCAGCAGCCGGTCACCCAGGTTTCCGGCGCGGCGGACAAGGCGCTGGCCGAAATGAATGCCGTATTGTCCAGCATGGACCACAAGATACAGGCCAGCATCGCGGCGCGCATCACCGAGTTGAACCAGTCCGCATCGCAGGCCGTCAATATCGTCGGCGAGGAAATCGAGGCCGCGGCGAGTGCTCTCCAGACCTTGCTGGAAACAGGCTCCAGCGACCTCCTGCAGCGCGTCGGCGCGGACGTATGCCGCTTCGAAGACCTGATCGGCGAAGCGGCCAAGCAGACCTCCGAGCGCGTCGCTGCGGTGATCCGCGAGCTTCCCTCGGAGATCTCCCGCCGCATGGATACGGAGATCGCCCGGGTGGAGGGATCGCTCAAGGGAACGGTCAGCGACCTGTCGGATCAGATGCAGGGCATGGTGGACGCCATTCCCAACAGGCTGGCCACAATGACGCGAGAGACCGTACAGTCGCTCGAGACCGACATGGAACGCACCTTCGATGTCGTGGCCCAGCGTTCGGAAACGCTCAACCAGCAGTTCCGCAAGAGCGCCACGGAAACGAGCGAATCGGTTCTCGGAAACTACGTGGACTTCATCTTCCTCGCCCTGGAGCGCTTCCGTTCGGAGATGGAAGGTCTCGACAGCACTTCGCGGAACGGCCGTGAGGCGGGTGCTGACCCGGCCACGGAAGCGCGTGCGCCCGAGACGTCCGGCAATGCGAACCAGCCGGGGATGAGCGGCGTGCAGGGCGCGGCCGCCCCGCGAATCGAACGCCGTACGTCAACCAGCGCCGCCGTTCCCGCATGATGTCCGGATGAGCGCGTGCTGAGCTGGCTGCGAACCCGGAAACAGGTGGATGACGTTCACCGGATCGCGGTGCGTCCCGTTGCATTGCTGCAGTCACGCCGGCCGGAACTGTTCCCGGCCCTTTGGCGGTCGCCATACTGCTGCACGATCACCTATTTCTGGACGGCCGTGATCGCAGAATACACCTGCGGCATCAGCGTGGACCCCAACGCCAAGCTCCGCACCCTCCGGGAGGCCTTCACCCGACTCGTGGAAGACACCGGCGGCACGTCGCACGAGGCGATGAAGCGCGTGATGCCGGAAGGGCACGCGGTGCGGCGCCGCACCCTCAGTGACCTCAAACGGGTGGTCGATCTCTACAACGGCGAGACCCACGATCAGCACATGATCTATCCGGAGTATCGCGAGGCGGTCTTCGAGGACGGGCGCCCTGCGAAGCCAGGCAACAGCCTGGGGGCGGAAAAGGAATTCGCCTATGAGATTCTCCTGTCGGGCTACCTCGCGGCAAACAGTTCCGAAACGGCGTCACAAAAGGTGGCGTCGTGAAGGTTCTCGCGGGGTTCCGCACCGGCCGGAGGCAAAACCGGCTGCTACGGCCTTTCGGCGCGGAGTGACGCGCGATGCCGGGGAAGGAATTCGAGATTGCCCGGAAGCTGATGCAGGAACGCTGGGCCGATGCGGCCCCGGAGGACGACAGCCACAAGGCACCGGGCCCCGCCGTTTTCCGGGAGATCGACGGGCGCGAACTCGCACGGCAATATGTGGCCCACCGCAAGCTGATCGAGGCGGAGTCTCTCGCCCGCCAGCCGGCCAAGACTCAGGCCAAGGCCCATGAAGATCCCGTAAGCGGCGAGACGAAAACGAAGGAAGATCAAGCCCCAGCCCCTGCCGCCCCGGCCACGTTTCACCGGCGCGTCCTGGGCTGGCTCCTCGGCTTGTGGCGGACTTGACGGCCTTGCCCGGGCCGTCACCCCTCACTGCACCAGCGGGAAAGCCGCGAACAGCGCAAAATAGAGGGCAATCGCCCATATGCAGAGGGTCGTGAAGGACCGCAACACGGTCGCTGGCTGAGGCCGTTTCGGCGGTTTTACGGCCCCCGGTGCAGCGGCACCTTCCTGCGGGCGCACGCGCCGGGGCACGGCTTTCGGCTGCTCGGGCGGGGTCAGCTGGACAATCCCGAACTTCACCTTCAGCCACTCGGCAAACAAGGCGTCCCTGCTGAAATGCTGTTCGAGGATCTGCCGGAGGATGCCGCGAATGTCGTCGGAATGGGAAGAAACCCCGCCCGCGACAAGCTGGTTCAGGGTGAGGGCCGCTCCGCTGCGGGATCGAAGCAGCAGCAGCCGCGCCAGCGCCTGGATATCGTTGTCTTCTCCGAAGAACTGCCGGAAGAATTCCTTCTCCAGCCGGTCAGCGTGGCGGGCCGGATCCTCGCCGCATTCCCCCCGCTGGAAGGCTTCGTGAAAGGACTGCGCAAGGGCCTCGGAATAAAGGCAAAGCCGTGCATAGAGCCGCTCGACCTCGACAGCGCCCGCCGGCACATGCGGCCACGGCGACACGCCGGCCTCACCCCCGAAGACGTTTTCACCCTGGCCGAAATGATACGGGAACAGCGACGTCTCACGCAGGCGCGCGTCATACTCGCTGCGGCTTTCCGGGTTGGAAAGCACGGCATAGGCATTCTGGATTTCGATGAACTTTTCCGGGTCCATCGCCTGCCCGCCCGCGCGGTCGGGATGGTACTCCTTTGCGAGTGCCCGGAATGCTGCCTTGATGACGATGTCGGGCGCATCGGCAGCAACCCCGAGAACATCATAATACGTCCGTTCTGTCATATTCCCGGCCAGACGACATCCACAAAAGAGAATCCCCAAGGGAAGTTAACACGTCAAAGAACAACGGCAACAAGCCCTTTGCAACCTCGACTGGCCTAGCCCAGTTCAGGGTAAAAAAACGACACGCGCACAACCTTTTGTTGCTGAACTGCCCGGTGCTGTCGGCGCCCGCTACCTGGGCCACCCGCGCTCGGTATCCGCAGGCCGCGAGCGCACAGGCAAATAGGCCGACGGCATGTGCCTCGACCTTCTCTGAAGATCCATGATCGCCGCATCCACGTCATCCGCCCAGGCATCCATATGCCCGATGCTTTCAGAATGCTTCTCGAGACGCCGCAGCAGCGCGCGCTGCCGGAAGAAAGTCGCCACGAGGCCGACGAGCAGGCATGCGGAGAACCACAGCGGCGTTGGGGACGTCAGCGACAGGAAGAGGGAGGTGAGTTGCTCAACCATCTGATTGCCTGCTCCGGACATCCCGCTGATGTGGCTGCTGCGACATGACATGACAATCACACCGCAAGAGCCGCCGCTTCATGACACCCATTCGCGCCCGAAGCGACCGATTTGTCAACAGCATGGAGATTGCCCGCCTTGCCGCGGACTGCCACCGTACGGATATTCCAATGCCGGGTGATGTTTTGCAGCCCGCCCGCGGAGGCGCCGCCCGGCAATTCCATATCCCTCGGTTGAGCATTGAGAGGAAAACAGCATGTGAACCCTCCATTCACAGGAAATGCGTGCGCAACCCGGCGGAAGCATTTGACTCTGCTCCGAAGTGATGCGGATAATTAACCCGTCATCAATGGATAAGTTGAAATCCAGCGGTACGGGGAGCGTGTTGCGTGAGTAGTCAGCGTTACTGGGGTTTGTTCGGAATAGCTCTCGGCATGGCCGCGCATTCCTTCGTGATCGGCAGACTGCTTGGCAGCAGTTTTTTCATGCTCCTGTTCTTCTGGGGCTGGGTTGCCGTCGCCGCCTACCAGGGACGCCTCGACTCCGCCCGCTCAATGGCCATCACCATGATGGTCATCCTTGCCGCGGCAACCGCGGGTTTCCTTTTGATGCCAAACGATTTCCACAACAGCCTGGCCTATTATACCATCGCGCTCTACCCGGCGCTCGTCAGCTGGGTTTGCGTGTTCTTCTACATCCGCTACCTGCAGCAGCGGGAGGAGGCAGGCTTTGTCCAGCCGCCGCGGAGCACCCCGCAGCGGCGGCCGGTTTGAAGCGCCGGGGAGGCGGCGCTCTCCCTCACTTGACGGGATCGACGTCCTTGGCGCCCTCCGCCCCCATGAAGACGGCCAGGATGCGCACAGGCACGGTGCCGAGATTCATGCCGGCATGTGCCGTCTCCATGGCCTCGAGGAAGGACTCGCCCTGCTTGAAGGCCTTCCGTCCATGTTCGCCATAATCGACCGTCACTTCGCCGTCGAGAATATGGATGAAGACCGGCACGCCATGCCGGTGAAGCACGGTCTTCTCGCCCGGCGCCAGGGTCACGATCATGGCCGTGACATTGGCCTTTCCGGCCGTCGGATAGGCAATCTCCTCACCCACCACCGTCTGGTTGCCGGAATAGAGCTTGACGGCCGGATAGCCATCGGCGAGCGCCGGCGAAAGCGCGGCGGCAAGGCACAAGAGCCCGAGACTGGAAAGGGCACGCATCATCAGCGGTTCTCCGTTATCTGAGATTCGCTGCACTAGACATGACCGGGCAATGCCATGCAAGCCCGGCCCCGCATCAACCCGCGCCGCGCGCCTCGGCTTTCGGCGTCTCCTGCTGGCCGCGCCAGGCAGAGAACAGGTCATGGGCGACGGCGAGAAGCGTCGGCCCGATGAACAGTCCCAGGAATCCGAAGGAAATGAAGCCGCCGAAGACGCCGAGGATGACCAGCATGATCGGAAGCTTCATGCTCGAACCGATCAGCCAGGGCTTCAGCAGATTGTCGATGAAGGTGACGAAGATCCCCCACACGACGACGAACCAGAACATCGCCCCCGTTCCCGAGGTGGAATAGATCCACCAGGCCGCACCACCCCAGACGAGGTTGATGAGCACGCTGCCGAACTGGCTGATGGCGAGAATGAGCGTCACGAAGCCCAGCGGCGCGGCTCCCGGCACGCCTGCGATCAGCAGGCCGATGGTCATCAGGGCGCCCTGGATCGCCGCCGTTCCGACGATGCCGTAGAACACGCCGCGCACCGCCCCTCCGGCAACGTCGGTCATGGCGGCCAGCTTGCCGCCGCCCAGGCGTTCGAGACTGTCCCGCAGAACATCGACGACACCTGCCCCGCCCGCCCAGAAGCTGGTGGCCACCACGAGGGCGACCGCGATCTGCACCACGCTGCCCGCAAGGCCCATGGCGGCGTCGGTCACGAACTGCCGGACGGGCTGCGCGTAGGAGGCCATCATCGCCTTGGCCGCCGGCGTCTGGTGAATGATGGCGTCCCATTGCGCGGCGATCCCGTCGCCCACCAGGGGCAGGCCGGAAATCCATTCCGGAAGGGCTGGTGACGAGGCGATCCAGATGCTGCCACGCTCGGCGAGGGTCTTCACCTCGACCGCCAGGCCCGGTGCTGCAATCACCACCGGCACCAGCACGAAGAGCAGCAGCGCCAGCAGCATGATGAGCGCCGCCCCCGTGCCGCCGGTCCGGGCGCGCAGCAGCCAGGCCCTCACCGGCCAGGCGGCAATGGCGAGGATGCAGCCGAACACCAGACCCACGCCGAAGGGCCTGAGCACCAGATAGACACCCGCGAGCAGCAGGCTGAACAGCAGCAGGACCGCGAATTTCTCCGTCAGGGACGCGTTGCCCGAGATCGCCTGTTTCTCGCGTTGCGGTGCCGTCCGTGTCATGTCCCGTTCCCCTGCCATCCGAATTCCGGGAGGTTAGAGCATCGGGCCAACAAGGGGAAACACGCGCGACGTGGAAGATTCGCCAGATTCAACAGCTTGTGCAGCATTTCGGCATCCACGGCCCTGCACTCCGGCCCAGGCGGTCAGCGCCGCGGCCGGGCCGCAGCCGGACACTTTCCCCTTCAGCCACTGAAAACAAAAGACGGGGCTTTCGCCCCGCCTTCCGTCGCTTCGTCCGCTTGCGCGTACGAGTAATTACTTCGCGATGCAGGTGTCGGCCGTTTCGGGCGTGCAGACGTCGAGGCCGGTGTAGGTCGGGTCGGCCGGCGGGGCCTTGCCGTCCTTCATGTCACGCAGCGCCATCATGGTCTTGAAGCCCATCTCGAAGGGACGCTGGCCGACCTGGCCGAGGGACAGGCCTTCCTTCATCTGGTCGATCTGCACGGGAAGCGTATCGGCCACCACGAGGGCGAGCGACTTGGACGCGATCTTGTCCTTGTACTTGCCCACCGCGGCGCGGTTCGCATCGGGAATAAACTGCGGGAAGCCGCCCGTCGGCACGAAGGCGTCGACGTCCGGGTTCTTCGCCATGAAGTCCTCGAACTGCTGCACCGCCTTGGGGAAGTCGTCGTCGGTATAGAGCGGGCAGCCCTCGGCCTCGGTCCAGCCGCCCTGGCCCGTCAGGCGGTCGCCGGGGGAAGCGGCGGACTTGGCGCCCGACAGCTCGTCACGGATGCCCTGCATGCGCTCATTGTGGTTCGCGGCGGCCGCGCCGCCCGACTGGATGCAGACCGTGCCGCCATTCGGCTTGATGGCCTTGATCAGCTTGGCGAGGTTGGTGCCGATCTCATAGTTGTGGGTGCCGATATAGGCGACGCGCAGATCCTTGTTCTCGGGCAGCAGGTCAGAGTCCCAGGTCAGCACGGGAATGCCGGCTTCCTTGGCGGCCTGCAGCGCCACCGCCATGGCTGCGGCGTTGGAGGGCGAAACGGCGATGCCGTCGACCTTCTTGGCGACGAGGTCCTGGACGATGGCAACCTGCTCGTCGCCGCCGCCATGCTCGCCGGGGCCGATGTACATGCACTCGAAGGCGCCGTTCGATTCCGCTTCCGCCTTCTTGCAGCCGTCACGCGCCTGGTCGAAGAAGGGGTTGTTCATGTTCTTCGGAACGAGGGCGAAGGTGTATTTGGCCTGGGCGGCGGACACCGCCATGGTCATCGCGCCGAGCGCCACGGCGGCGGTCATCAGGAACTTCTTCATTGGTGTTCTCCTCCACATTTTATTCTTCACTTTGTTCTTCACTGTTTTCTGTCCCGCAGTGAAACCGGGGTCCTAACGGTGCTTTCCGGGGAGGACCCTTTCCAGCGTCGCGGCAATCAGGGATTTGCCGCCGCTCTGGAGACCCAGAAGAACCGCAAGAATGATGAAGGCGCCGACGAATGCGCCCTGCCAGTTGGAATCGATGCCCGCCATCAGCAGCGCGTTGCGGATCACCTCCAGGAAGGCCGAGCCGATGACGGCGCCGAAGGCCGTGCCGGCACCGCCCATCAGGTTCGCGCCGCCGATCACGGTGGCCGCGATCACGCGCAGCTCATAGCCCTGCCCCATCGCGTTGATGGCGGAGCCGTTGTAGCCAAGCAGCAGGAGAGAGGCGATTGCCGCGGTGACGGCCGAGAACACATAGGCCTGGAACTTGATCCAGTCGACCGGCACGCCGGTGAGGCGAGCCGCATTCTCATTGCCGCCGATGGCCAGGAGGTGCCGCCCCCAGGCCTTGAAGTTGAACAGGTAGCCCACCCACAGCGCCAGCACGACCATCACCCAGAAATGCGAGGAGAGCTGAGGGATCCAGTCGGGGATCCAGTCGCCCTCGGTCTGCACCGGCCACTTCGCCTGGCCGATCGCCTTCACGATCGGCGCATCGGGGCCGAACTTGTAGAGCATCTGGTTGCCGGAAATGACGACCGCGAGCGAGCGCGCGATGGACAGCATGCCGAGCGTCACCACGAAGGACGGCATGTTGACATAGGCCACGAAGAAACCGTTGACCGCCCCGCAGGCGACGCCCGTCGCCAGTCCCGCCGCGAAGGCCACGTACCAGGGATACTCCCAGGTGAGGAAGACGCCCGCCACGATGGCGACGAGGCCCATGATCGAGCCGACGGAAAGGTCGATGCCGCCGGTGATGATGACCACCGTCATGCCCAGCGCCATGATGCCGAAGGGCGCGAAGTTGCGGGTGATGTTGGCGGCGTTGTCGACGGTTCCGAAGCTCGGCTCCATCCACGACATCAGCGCCACCAGCAGCAGGAGCGCCACCGTCACCCAGAAGGCCTGGCTCGCGAAGACGCGCTGCAGGACCGTCTGCTCCTTGATCTTCGCCACGTCCGAGATCACGGCGTGGCCGCCGGGGGAGGATGCTGTCTCAGGCTGCACGGATCGCTCCCGTAATGAGGCCGGTGATTTCCTCCGGAGAGGTCGTGCTGGTGTGCTTGTCGGCCACCTTGGTGCCGCGGCGCAGCACCACGATCCGGTCGCACACCGCGAAGACGTCGGGCATGCGGTGGCTGATCAGGATGACGGCGACACCTTGCGCCTTCATGCGGCGGATGAGTTCCAGGACCTCCGCCACCTGGCGCACCGAGATGGCGGCGGTCGGCTCGTCCATCAGCACGAGCTGGGCCTTCGACAGGCGGGTGCGGGCGATGGCCACCGCCTGGCGCTGGCCGCCGGACATCTTTCGCACCAGGTCGCGCGGGCGGGTTTCGGATTTCAGTTCGGCGAAGAGCTCGGCCGACTTGTCGATCATCGCCTGCTTGTCGAGCACCTTGAAGGGCCAGATGCCCCTGGTGATCTCGCGGCCGAGGAAGACGTTCTGCGCCGCCGTGAGATTGTCGGCGATCGCCAGGTCCTGGTAGACGACCTCGATGCCCTTGCCGCGCGCCTCGATGGGCTTGTGGAAGTGGCACACCTCGCCATTGACGGCGACCTCGCCTTCCGTCGGCGGAAAATTGCCGGCGATCAGCTTCACCATGGTCGATTTGCCGGCGCCGTTGTCGCCCATGAGCCCGACCACCTCGCCGGGTTCGATCGCAAAGCTCACGTCACTCAGCGCCCGGATGGCGCCGAAGTTTTTTGAGACGTTGCGCACTTCCAATAGTGGCACAGCCAGAACCTCCCGCTCGAAAGCCGGGCTCTTCTGGCCCGTTGACCGGAAAGGTTACGCAACTCCCATGGAATTGCAATTATGATTTCACGCCCGCGAATCAATGCACTGTTTGTTGCGTTTACAGGAGTGCCGATGCAGCCGGCGGGCCTCCGCAAAAACAGTCCCCCCGGCAAGGCCGAGGGGGAGGGATCACGTCGTGATTACTGCGCGACGAGGCTATTTCGTGGAGGTATCGGTGCGGCCCGCGAGGGCGCTCTCGACGGCGCGCAACCGGGTGCTGACGTCGTCCCAGCCGCGATTCTGCGCCTCTTCCGTCAGAAAGCCCACGAGGCTCTTGAACAGAGCGATCATCGAGGCATCGGGTACCGTTTCGAGGGCATCCTTGTCAGTCATGTCAGTCTTCCTGCGCCGCTTTGCTTGGGAGCCGGACAGCTTTCCCGAGGGAGCCTCTCGTAGAGACTGTGAAAGCGGCGCAACAAGAGTAGAAACACGTAAAATGCGTGAATTCGGGCAATTATCATTGGCGGGAACCCCCGCGAAACGAGTCGATAACTCCTGCAGGTAGAATCTTCCCCTGCCAAGATCTTCCCTCACGCTGGCCATATGATGTGCTCCCCTCCGGATTGGCAACTTTCGTCGCCTGAAAGTTGCCCTAACGGCGCTGACATCTGGCTGATAAAGCAGTCTTTGGTTGCCAATTATGTGAAATTTTGAACTGAATGGGCCGAAATGGAAGACGGCCCCCTGTCGGGAGCCGTCCAATTCCTCCGTCCTGCGGCGCGCGGGATGCCTAGCGGTCGGTGCGCGCCAGTTCCACGCGGCGGTTGAGGGCGCGGCCCTGCAGCGTCTTGTTGGAGCCCACCGGGTTGGAGGCCCCCGCGCCCACGGCCTCGAGGCGCGCCGGATCGATGCCGCGCTTCACCAAGGCCTTCTTGAGCGATTCCGCCCGTGCCCGGGAAAGCTTCTGGTTATAGGCGGGATCGCCGATCGCGTCGGTATAGCCGGTGATGCGGAGCGTCCAGAGCGGGTTGTTCTTGAGCGTCAACGCCATGTCCGCGATGAGCCGGTCCGATTCGCCGCGGATCGTCGCCTTGTCGAAGTCGAAGTGGATGCCATAGGTGCGGAACATGCCGATGGTGGCGAGCGCCTGTTCCATCTCGCCGCGGAGCGAAGCGCCCGGCACCGCACGCACCACGCGCTCGGTGCGCGGCGTCTTCTCGCCGCTGAAGCTGACGCTGTATTCGAGCAGCACCGGATTGTTCTTGTTGTTGAGGAAGGTGAATGTGCCCTTCGCGGTCTTCGACTTGCCCTCGAAGCGGCCCGTGGCGACGATCGCGGGAACCTCCGTCATCTCGTTGCCAACCTGGATCGGAAACTTCGCATTGGCGTCGACCAGCGTGAATTCGCCGTCCACGCTGTTCAGCGCGGCATCATAGATGATCGATGCGCGGGCGCGCCCCGCCGTGCGCAGCTCCTCGAGAACCGCGGCCGAGGTGCCGAGCGTGGTGGTGCGCTCCATCACCAGCGGCATCTTGGCGTTATAGCCCAGCACCATCACGCGCGCGTCGGCGCGGTCCTGCACCAGGATGCGGCGCACCGCGCGCATGCCGCGCGAACTCGAGTAGTTGATGTCGAAGGTCTGCGGCCCGACCTTGCCGAAGATCATCCAGGATTCGGCATCCGGCCCATAGGCGTTGGTCCAGGCGGTAGTGATGGTGCCGCCCTCGTTGGGCATGAAGGGGCCAAGGCCCTGCTGCGCCTGTGCGGCACCCGCCGCCGGCAAGGCGAGAAGAACTGCCGCAAGGGCGGCCTTGATGAAGTTGCGCATGCGTGTGCGTTTCCCTGTCTTACTGTTTGTGATGCATGTGGTGTGGGGGTCGGGGCCTGGAGAAGGTATCAGGGGCGGGGGCCGCCCCTCACGGCGGCTGCTCGGCCCATTGCACGCCGCCCCGCCCCATCTCGTAGCCGAGGTCGAACAGCGCCTTCATGTAGGCGGGATCGAAGGGCTTCGGCTCCTTCATGGTGAAGCTTTCCGGAATCCACACGGCGCGGAAGCCGATGCCGTCGCGCTGGGCATTGGCATACATGCGGTACAGGTCGCCAACACCCTGCGTCTTGATCAGTGTGCTGATCGACTTTCCCACGATGGAGGCCAGCCTCGGCTTCACCTTGCTGTATTCGGGCGTGATCTTGCCGTTCCGCAGCACATAGAGCGTGCGGGTGTAGCCGCCCAGCTTCAGAGCCTTCTCGCTCTGCTTGAGGGAGAAGTTCGACGGGAACATGAAGGCCTGGTTGCTGGTGCCGCCGTCGACATGCATCTCGTCATAGGACTTTCCGTCCGCCACCACCTTGATGTTGACCGGCGGGAACACGCCGGGGATCGAGGCCGAGGCGACGAGGATGTCCTGGACCAGCTGCCTGCGCCCGGGCTGGCCGCTGGAGGCGATGGCGCCGATGTCCCACACCACCGGCCGCTCGGCATCGAGATTGGTGGTGCCCACCAGCAGCCGCCGGCCGCGATTGTGCTCGCGCATGATGTCGGTCAGCATCTGGTCGGTCACGTAGCGGGACACCAGCTGGCGGAGCGGCGTGTTGTCGGCCACCGACTGCGATCCGATGATGCCGAAGATGCCTTTCTTCGCGTAGATGTCCTCGCCCGAGACCTCGGTGTAGGCCTCCTTCAGATATGCGTCATAGGGGGGCCCGAGGAAGGCGAAGGGCGCGATGAGCGAGCCCGTGCTGATGCCGGTCACGACGGTGAACTCGGGCCGGGTGCCGGACGCCGTCCATCCGAAGAGCAGGCCCGCGCCGAAGGCCCCGTTGCTGCCCCCGCCCGAGACGGCGAGGAAGTCGCGCTGCTTCGAGGTGTTGCCGGCGGCCCTCTGCTGCGCCACCACCTCGGCGACGATCGAGGGCGAGAGCCCGTCGCCATTGTCGCCCCAGTAGCGGATGCGGCTGTAGCCCGGCACCGCCGACCGCGTGACCAGGGTTTCCGGCACGGGGTCGCGCAGCGAATCGACGGTCGGCCCGGCGCAGGCGGAGAGCGTCCATGCCGCGAGGATGAGAAGAAGAAGTCTGATCGGGTTCACGCGCCGTGCCGTCCTGTCGGAAGTTCCTTATTAGGCACAAACGGTCACTTTGGAAACAGGAAGGTGAAGCCGAAGCGCGCGCCCCAGCCCTCTGGCCCCACGTCCTCCGGTGACACGGCCCAGTAGCGGAGACCGCCGAAAATGCTCACCGGCTGCGCGCCGACCGACACGAGCTTCGAGACGGTTCCGTTGAGCGGCACGGACCATTCCTCCGCCTCCCAGTCGTAACTCGACTCGGTATTGAGGGTGAAGGTCCAGGCGTCCGTCGTGGTGTAGGAGAGGAAGGGCTGGAGAAAGGTCGCGTTGATGTCCGGATCATCTTCCGCCCCCGCGAAGGTCCAGACATGGTTGAACAGCATGCCGGCCGTAAAGCCGCCGCCCTGCCACAGGCCCACCGCCGTGGGGCCCGCGCCCCACCGGTCAGGGCCGAGCAGGTCATCCGTGTTGGTCGGCAGGTAGAACACGGGGCCGGCGCCCCAGATGAAGCCGTTCACCGGCAGGCTCGGCGACAGGAACAGGCTCTGCAGCGTATTCCCGATGCCGAACTGCTCACCCGCTCCCGGAAAGATCTCCTGCTGGCTGATCACCGGCACGATGGTGCGGGAGATCAGGTTCCAGTCCTCGTTGAGGGTGATGGGGACGACGGGCTGGACGTTGAACAGCACCTGCTCGCCGTCGCCTGCGGGCCCGATGCCCTGATTGTAGTTGCCCTGGAAAGGCACGCTGATGAGGTTGGCAACCGGATTGACCAGCTGCATCGCGAGATCCTCGTCGTCCGCCAGGGCGGCCGGCACCGCGAGCCAGCCCGCGGCCGCACAGGCGACGGTGAACCGCCGGAAAGCTGCGCGCCCCATCCCACCGCCCTCAGAAGCGGAAGACGCCGGCGATCACGGGGCCCTGCTGCACCACGTCATAGACGAAGCCGTCGTTGCTGTAGTCGACGCTCACGGCGCGGTAGCCGCCGAACACCGAGAAGCTCTCGGTGAACTCGTAACCCGCGCCCGCCATGAGGTCCCACATCATGTCGGAGCCGACGCCGAAGCCGCCGACCATGCCCCAGGCCGTGACATAGACGTCCGGCGCCACGTCGAGCCGCATCTTGGCGCCGATCAGCGGATCGACCCATGTCTGGCCATCATCCAGGGACTGGTCATCAGACGGATTGACCGCGTCGATGTCGAATTCGTTGCTGACCGACCACAGACGCCCACCCGCGATCGCATCGAGCCGCACGGCATCATTGTCGAACACGGTGTAGCCGCCAAAGCCGGTCACCATCCAGGCCGTGGCGGTCACGTCGATGCTGCTGACGCCCGTTGCCGGGTCCGTGTCGACGGTGGTCCCGAGCCGCGAATAGGTGAGGTCCATGCCGAGCACGAAGGGACCGTTGCGCGCCTCGCCAAGTCCCATCACCGCGAATTCCAGCTTCTCGAAAACGTCGCTGAAACTGAGGTCGATGTCGACCGGCGGTTGACCGAGGAGGCCTGCCTCCCCCTCGATCCCCGCGCCCCACCCGTAAAGCGCACCCGTGACTGTCCAGCCATCCGCCGGCTCCGGCGCTGCGACATCCGCGGCCCGGCTGCTTTGGGGAAGCGCCACCAGGCCGAGGCCGAACAGGCCGAAACCAACAAATCTCACAACTGCTGCCAACATTGCGCGTACCCCCCAAAATCACTTCGACAGGCTATACACTGTGATGACAAATGGAAATGTCCGGGGTGCTACAATCAGAGGCTTTTCGCGCCAGTGCCGCCTTCCTGCAACACTGGCACGAGACCGCAAAAAATGCCCGTTGCGTCACATTCGCCGCTTCTGCCTGCCCGCCTTTGCTCTATGCTCTGCGCTGTTAGTTAGACAGGAGTCATCGCGATGATGAAACGAACGGCAATCCTGGCAGTGGCGCTCGCCGCCTGCCTCTCCGTGTCCGGAGCAGATGCCAAGCAGAGGTCCGCCAAGGATCAGGCGCTCTACGAAAAGGCCCGGAAGGAGTGCAGCGGTCCTCACTACCCGAGCGGTGCGAGGCCCTACATCAACTACGCGGGCGGCTGGTTCCGCTGCGTGGAGTCGGGCAACAACCGATAAGCAACCTGCCCCCTGCACGGTCCTGCGGCAGGCGGATCCGCAGGCCATGCAGGCACGCGCTACGATGAGGCGGTTTCCTCATCGTCCCGGCCGGTGCCGGCCGCCGCCATCTCTTCACCGGCCCGGGCTTCGCCGTTCTCGCCAGACTTGCGCCGCGAGCGGCTCTGGCCCCGCGCGGCGCCCTTGGCGGAGGCCTTCTTCGCGCCGGGCTTCCTGGCTGTCTGGTTCGCCTGCTCGGCAATCATGTTCAGCTGTTCGTCGGTCTGGGATTCTTCCTTGAGCGAACGGTCCAGCAGGGACGCCGCGTTGCGCTTGCCCAGCATTTCCGCCCAGCGCCTCAGCGTGCCGTAACGCGTGATCTCGTAGTGCTCCACCGCCTGGGCGGAGGAGATGAGGCCCGCATCCAGCGCCGCCGTGCCCTTGAACTCCTTCATGATCGTATCGCCTTCGGCGATGATGCCTTCGATCGCGTCGCACTTCTTGCCGCGCGCGGGCTGGCCGAAGATCTCGAACACCTGCTCCAGGCGCTCGATCTGGCCTTCGGTCTGTATGAGATGCTTCTCGAAACCCTTCTTCAGCTTCGGGCTCTCCGCACCCTTCGCCATCTTGGGCAGGGTCTTCAGGATGCGCTTTTCGGCGTAGTAGATGTCTTTCAGCGTATCGACGAAGAGATCTTCGAGTGTCTTTTCTCTTGGCATTGCAAACGTCCTCCGGGCGACGGCGCGTCAGCGCGCGCGTCCTGCCGCAACGGGAATCCTGCGGGCGAGTTCCCACACGCCCCGGGCCGAAGACGAGATGACATGGCGGGAAAAGAAGCAGGCCCATACCGTCTGAGGCGTGAAACCATGGGGCCGGGCGCTGCGTTGCGTCCGCGGGGCGGGCAAGCGGCAGGAGGACTGCACAATCGCCAATTTCATGTTCTGCACCGGCATCGAGAACTCGAACCCGACGATCGATCACGGCCGCACCCGCATTGATGAAATGGAGAGCTGCCACTTCTACAAGCGCTGGCGGGAGGATTTCGCGCTGGTGAAGGACATGGGGCTCTCCTTCCTCCGCTACGGCCCCCCGATCCACCACACCTTTCTCGGTCCCGGCAAATATGACTGGAGCTTCGCGGACCAGACCTTCTCGGAACTGCGGCGCCTCAGGATCGTGCCCATCGTCGATCTCTGCCATTTCGGCCTGCCGGACTGGCTGGGGAATTTCCAGAACCCTGATTTCCCCGGGCAGTTCGAAGCCTATTCGCAGGATTTCGCGCGGCGCTATCCCTGGGTGCAACTCTACACGCCGGTCAACGAGATGTTCATCTGCGCCACCTTCTCCGCCAAATACGGCTGGTGGAACGAGCAGGAGACGACGGACCGCTGCTACATCACGGCCATCAAGCACATCGTGCGGGCCAATGTGCTGGCCATGCAGGCGATCCTCAAGGTGCGGCCCGACGCGATCTTCATCCAGTCGGAGAGCTCTGAATATTTCCACGCCGAGAACCCGGCCGCGATCGGCCCCGCGGAACACCTGAACGCGCTGCGCTTCCTGCCGCTCGACCTCAACTACGGCAGGCGGGTGGACAGCGAAGTCTACGACTACCTCCTCGACAATGGCATGACGCGCGAGGAATACAGGTTCTTCCTGGTGCACCGGCTGAAGCAGCACTGCATCATGGGCAACGATTACTACGTGACCAACGAGCACCGCGTCTGCGCGGACGGGCATATCCGGCCCGCCGGCGAGGTCTTCGGCTATGACGAGATCACGCGCCAGTATTTCGAGCGCTACCGCCTGCCGGTGATGCACACGGAGACCAACCACATGGAAGGCCCCACCGGGCAGGAGGCGGTGAACTGGCTGTGGAAGGAATGGGCCAATGTGCTCCGTGTCCGGAACAGCGGCGTGCCGATCGTCGGCTTCACCTGGTACAGCCTCACCGACCAGGTCGACTGGGACACGGCGCTCCGCCACCGCAACAACCGTGTGAACCCGCTGGGCCTCTATGACCTCGACCGCAACATCCGCAACGTGGGCCGGGCCTACCGCCAGCTGATTTCCGACTGGCGCAACGTGCTGCCCACGCAGAGCCTGTGCCTCACCGTGCCGGTCGTCATGCCCGGCGAAGGCGGCGACGTCCACGCCGAGGTGCACCGCGACCGCGCGCGTGAAATGGCGGCGAGCGAAACCCCGCAGTCCCCGACGCAGGCCAGCTGAGCCCTCGCGCCTCTTGCCAGCCTGCGGCCAGTCTCCTAACAACACCCGCTTCACAGACTGGGAGGGTTTCAATGGCTAAGCGCATCGTGTTCACGGGTGGTTCAGGCAAAGCAGGCAAGCACGTGGTGCCTTGGCTCAAGGCCAAGGGCTACGACATCCTCAACCTCGACCTGAAGCCGCTGGACTGTCCGGGCGTCAACACGCTCATCACGGACGTGACCGACTCAGGCCAGGTGTTCAACGCGCTCACCACGCATTACGGCTTCGAGGGCTTCGAGCAGGGCAAGGTGCCGGGCGTGCCGGATGCCGTCGTCCATTTCGCCGCCGTGCCGCGCGTGCTGATCAATCCGGACAACACCACCTTCGCCGTCAACACGGTCTCGACCTACAACATCATCGAAGCCGCCATGAAGCTCGGCATCCGCAAGGTCATCATCGCGTCGAGCGAGACGACCTATGGCGTGTGCTTCGCGGAAGGCGACAAGGACTACCACCACTTCCCCCTGGAAGAGGACTATGACATCGATCCGATGGACTCCTACGGCCTCTCCAAGCTCGTGAACGAGAAGACGGCCAAGGCCTTCGCCATGCGCTATGGCGCCGACATCTACGCGCTGCGCATCGGCAACGTCATCGAGCCGCATGAATACCCGATGTTCAGGGGCTTCCTCGAGAAGCCGATGACCCGCAAGCGCAACGCCTGGAGCTACATCGACGCGCGCGACTTAGGCCAGATCGTCCATCTCTGCATCGAGAAGGACGGGCTCGGTTTCCAGGTCTTCAACGCGGTGAACGACACCATCACCACCAAGGAGCCGACCGCCGAGTTTCTGAAGAAGAACTGCCCGCAGATTCCGCTGAAGCGCGAGATGGTGGGCAACGAGGCCCCGCTCTCGAACAGGAAGATCCGCGAAGTCCTGGGCTTCCGGGAGGAGCACGACTGGCGGAAATACGTCTGATGCGCCTGCCCTTCACGCCCCTCGTCGAAACGCTCCCGTCCTCCGTGCCCTTCGTGGGCCCGGAGGCGCTGGAGCGCCGCACCGGCACGCGCTTCCGCGCGCGCATCGGCGCGAATGAGAGCGTGTTCGGCCCTTCGCCGAAGGTGATCGCCGCCATGCAGGCGGCGGCACCCGAGGTGTGGCAGTATTGCGATCCCGAAAACCATGAGATCAGGGCGGCGCTTGCAACGCACCTCGGCGTCGCGCCCGAGAACGTGATGGTGGGAGAAGGCATTGACGGGCTCTTCGGCCTGGCCGTCCGTCTCTTCGTCGAGCCGGGCGTCACGGTAGCCACCTCGCTCGGCGCCTATCCCACCTTCAATTTCCATGTGAACGGCTTCGGCGGCCGCCTCGTCACCACGCCATACGTGAATGACCGGGAGGACCCCGCCTCGCTGCTGGAACTGGCGCTGAAGGAAAAGGCGCGCCTCATCTATTTCGCCAACCCGGACAACCCGATGGGCGGCTGGTGGGAGGCGGGCGCCGTCCAGGACTTCATCGGCGGGCTTCCCGAGGCTACGCTGCTCATGCTGGACGAAGCCTATGGCGAGTTCGCGCCCGAAGGCACCCTGCCGCCGCTTGACGTCACGAACCCGAATGTCCTTCGCTTCCGCACCTTCTCCAAGGCCTATGGCATGGCGGGCATGCGGCTGGGCTATTGCGTGGGCCACGCGGACGTGATCCGCGCCTTTGACAAGATCCGCAATCACTTCGGCATCACCCGCATGGGGCAGGCCGCCGGTGTCGCGGCACTGGCCGACCAGGATCACCTGAGAGGCGTCGTCGCACAGGTGAAAGCGGCGCGCGAACAGATCGCGGCCATCGCCCGCGCCAACGGCCTCACGCCCCTTCCCTCCGCCACCAATTTCGTGGCGGTGGACTGCGGGCGCGACGGTGATTACGCGAAGCGCGTGCTCGATGCGCTGGTGGCCGCCGGCGTCTTCGTGCGCATGCCGGGTGTCGCCCCCCTCAACCGCTGCATCCGCATCACGGCAGGCACGGAAGACGACCTGCGCATCCTCGCCGAGGAACTGCCGAGGGCGCTGAAGGCGGCGGGATAACGCCGCCTTCAAGGAGTTCATCATCGCCGGGCCTGACCCGGCGATCGCCACAGGCACCGCCCTCGTGAAGATGCCCGGGTCGGGCCCGGGCATGATGAACGTGAGAGATACTTACGTCTTCGCCAGCTTGGCGGCGATCTCGGCCACGTGCTTGCCCTGGAAGCGGGCGCCGTCCAGTTCGTGGCTTGCCGGCTGGCGGCTGCCGTCCGAATTGGTGATGGTGGTGGCGCCATAGGGCGAACCGCCGCGGATCTCGTCGACGCCCGACTGGCCCGCGTAAGTATAAGGCAGGCCGACGACGACCATGCCATGGTGAAGCATGGTGGGGATGAAGCCGAGGAGCGTGGATTCCTGGCCGCCGTGCTGGGTGGCCGAGGAGGTCATCGCGGAGCCCACCTTGCCGAGCAGCGCCTGCCGGGCCCAGAGCGGTCCCGTCTGGTCGATGAAATTGCGCATCTGGGAAGCCATGGTGCCATAGCGCGTGCCGCAGCCGAAGATGATGGCGTCATAGTTCTCGAGCTCTTCGACCGTGGCGACCGGCGCCTTCTGGTCCAGCTTGTACCAGGCGGCCTTGGCCACGTCTTCCGGCACCAGTTCGGGAACGCGCTTCACATCCACCTCGGCGCCCGCTTGCCTGGCACCCTCGGCGGCGGCATAGGCCATCTGCTCCATGTGGCCCCAGGCCGAGTAGTAAAGCACGAGAACTTTCGTCATCTTGGTCTTTTCCTTCAGTGTTGCGTGTTGATGAGATCGTGGAGATCGAGGCGTTCGGTCACCATCTCCAGCTTTCCGTCCTTGTTACGGGGCCACTGGGCTTCCGGTTTGTCCCAGTAGAGCTCGATGCCGTTGAAATCCGGGTCATGCAGGTAGAGCGCTTCCGACACGCCATGGTCCGCCGCCCCGTCGAGCAGCACCTTGTGGGCGATGAGCCGCCTCAGCGCGTCCGCGAGGTCGGCGCGGGACGGATAGAGGATCGCCACGTGGAACAGCCCCGTGGTGCCGGGCGGCGGCGGGGAGCCGCCCTCGCTTTCCCAGGTATTGAGGCCGATGTGGTGGTGATAGCCCCCGGCGGAGACGAAGGCCGCCTGGCGGCCATACATCTGCTGCAGTTCGAAGCCCAGGACACCGCAGTAGAAGTCCAGCGCGCGCTGGAGGTCGGACACCTTGAGGTGTACATGGCCGATGCGCGTGCCGGCCGGGATGGGCGCATTCGCTGACATGGCATTCCCCTTTCTGTAACGACGCTTGTTACGGATATAGGCAACCCCGGGTGCCCTTGCAAGCCCTGTCCTGGACGGAACGCGCAAATCGGTGGATGAGTGCCGCCCGCGCTTGAATTCGAGATTGGCTTTCCGCAAAACGAAATGGGCATTGCAGAGGAGACACGCCATGGCCGAGACAGCGCTTCCCAAATCACTCGTCGTGGTCGATCACCCGCTGGTGCTGCACAAGCTCAGCCTGATGCGGGACAAGGGAACGCCCTCCGCCGTCTTCCGCCAGCTCCTGCGCGAGATCAGCCTGCTGCTGGCCTATGAGGTGACGCGCGACCTGCCCATGACCACGCAGACCATCGAAACGCCGCTGGCCGAGATGGAGGCCCCCATCCTCAAGGGCAAGAAGCTGGTGATCGTGTCGATCCTGCGTGCCGGCAACGGCCTTCTCGAAGGCATGCTCGACCTTCTGCCCTCCGCCCGCATCGGCCACATCGGCCTCTACCGCGACCCCGTCACGCTGCAGCCGGTGGAATATTACTTCAAGGTCCCGACCGACATCGACGAGCGCCCGGTGATCGTGGTGGACCCGATGCTCGCCACCGGCAACTCGATCGCCTATGCCATCTCGAAGCTGAAGGAGCGCGGCGCGAAGGACGTGCGCCTGGTGTGCCTCCTGGCAGCCCCCGAGGGCGTGCGCCGCGTGGCCGAGCAGCACCCGGACGTGCCGATCTACACCGCCGCCGTCGACAGCCACCTCAATGACCACGGCTATATCGTGCCGGGCCTGGGCGACGCGGGCGACCGCATGTTCGGCACAAAATAGGCGGAATCCATCAAAGGTTAACCATAGGCTGTTTCACGCCCGCCAGATCACCAATTGAAAACCATTGGCCGCTACCGTCCTGGCCTCGAGGGAACAGGTCACGGTGGATGATGGCAGAGGCTGCAGTGGTGAGCGCGGGCGTCGAACGCAAGTCTCTGAAGCTCAGCGCGCCGGACGGCAGCCGCCCCCGCCTGCTCCTGGCGGAGGACTGCGACCCGGTGCGCATCGTCACCGCCGCCATGCTGAAGGGCATGGGCTGCGAGGTCGAGGCGGTGGTGCATGGCGAGCAGGCGGTGAAGAGCGCCGCCGAGAACAGCTTCGACGTGATCGTGCTCGACATCGAGATGCCCATCATGGACGGCATCACGGCGGCCCGCTCCATCCGCAGCATGGGCGGACCCGCTGCGGCCACGCCGCTCATGGCGCTCTCCGCCTTCCTGGCCGATTCGGTCAGGACGGGCGACTGGCTCGACACCTTCGACATCGCCCTGCCCAAGCCCGCCAACCGCAACGAGCTTCATGAGGCGGTGAAGGCCGCGCTGAACCGCCAGCCGGCCGACCCCGGCCAGCCCCGGGACGTCCTTCCACCGGTCGTCGACGAGCTGCGCCTGCACGAGCTTCGCCGCAGCGTGGCGCATGCCGACTGGCTGCGGCTTTCGGACGGCGCCTGCCGTGACATCGAAAGCTGCATCGGGCAGCTCGAGCATGAACGCACGGGCCCGAAGGACGGCGCCATGCTGGTGCATGTGTCGAGGCTCGGCACGCTGGGCCGCAGCTTCGCGGCGCGGCGGCTGGACTGGGCGGCGCAGAAGTTCCAGCTCGCCTGTTCCGAGGCGGCCCGCCATGAGGCGCTGGGCATGCTGCTGTCCTCGGCGCGGGACACGGTCGTCGTCCTGCGCGGATAGGACGGCGGGCACGAAAAAGGGCGGGAAAACCCCGCCCTTCATGCCCCAGGACATTGACCAGTGTCAGCGGGCCGGCGGCTGCTTCACCGCCAGTTCGGCCTCCAGCGATTTCAGCATGTGCAGGACCTCGCGCAGTTCCGGGCTGATCGCCGGCTTGCGCTTGCCAGGCTTGCTTTGCTGGCCCCCCTCTAACGGCATGGTGCTTACCCTTTCGACGTTCAAACTTCACTCTGGGCTTGCAAACTTAAGGACAGGCTAAAAATACCGGCCTTGTTCTCATCACCCTGCCCCGTTCTCTTGGATCCGTCATGCGGCGGCGGCGAGGCCTGAGATTGGCGGTTTTGGGGCAGTATGAACGGAAAGTTACGCGTTACTTTGCGGAGACACCGAATTGTGATGGAATTGGTTTCATTTCAGGAGCTAGGATGAAGGCGAAGCAACAGCGTTGTCTCACAACACGGAGGAAAGCATGATTCTGAAGAGCGTTCTGGGGCTCATCCCGGCAGCCGCACTCACCCTGGGCCTGGCATCCGCGGCCATGGCCGAGACCGGCCCCATTGAAGCGCGCCAGGCCTGCATGAAGGCCAATGGCAAGATGATGAAGGTGATGGTCCCCGTCATCAAGGGCGAGAAGCCCTATGACAAGGCCGCCTTCGACGCCGCCATCGCCGCGAGCGAGGCGGCATGCGCCGGCTGGGCCGACTGGTGGGGCGACGACACGAAGCCCGGCGGCGCGGTGAAGACCGAAGCCAAGCTGGAAATCTGGACCGACAAGGCCGGCTTCGAAGCGGCCGGCGGGCAATATGTCAAGGCCATGACCGCGGTGAAGGCCGCCGCCGACGAAGCCGCCTTCAAGGCCGCCTTCCCGGACCTCGGCAAGAGCTGCCAGAGCTGCCACGAAAAGTACCGCCAGGCTGACGACTGAGGGCAAGCCCCTGCGGACCCCCGCGACACGCACGCTCCTTGCCCTGGCGCTCCTCGCGGCGCTGGGGCTGGGGGCCCTTTGGCTTCTGAGCGCGCCCGAGCCGCTCGAGGCCGCCGCGCTGCCGCAGCACGAGCCGAACGTGGCCAACGGCCAGTTGCTCTACAACGCGGCGGGTTGCCGTTCCTGCCACCTGCCCTCGCCCGACCTGAAGGACGTGGACCCAGCACTGCCCGCGGGCGGCGCGCCCCTCAAGACGCCGGTCGGCACCTTCTACCCGGCGAACCTGACCCCCGATCCCGAAACCGGCATCGGCCGCTGGACCGACATCCAGTTCGTCAACGCGGTGCAACGCGGCATCTCGCCGGAAGGGGAACATCTCGTCCCCGCCCTGCCCTACACCTCCTACGCCCGCATGAAGGTCGAGGACGTGCTCGACATCAGGGCCTATCTCGCAACGCTTCCCCCCGTGACATCGCCGGAGCGCGCGGCGGAGATTCCCATGGCCCCCCTGCTGCGCCGGGGCATCGGCCTGTGGAAGCGGATCGGGCTGGACACCACGCCCTGGGCTCCCGAGCCTGCGCAATCCGCAAGCTGGAACCGCGGCGCCTATCTGGTGAACGGCCCCGGCCACTGCGCCGAGTGCCACACGCCGCGCAACACGTTCATGGCGCTCGACACCGCAAGCGCCTTCGCCGGCGGCCCCCACCCCGAGGGGACGGGCCGCGTGCCGAGCCTGCGCGGCCTGATCGAGCGCGGCCGCTACGAGGACGCGAAGGACATCGCCTCCGCCCTGCAATTCGGCGAGATGCTGGGCTACGACAAGATCTCGTCAGGCGGCATGGGCCAGGTCCAGCGCAACATCTCGCAATTGCCGGAAGCCGACATCCTCGCCATCGGCGAATATCTCGCCAGCCTCAAACAGTAGGGGCGAGCCGCGCGTCCTCCATCCAGTGGTCGATGGCGGCCGCCGTCTCCTCCGGATATTCGAGGCTCGGGAAATGGCCGCAGCGGGCGATTTCCACGAAGCGGCCGTCGGGGATGGCCGCCGCCATCGCCAGCCCGTCACCGGCGGGCGAGAACCTGTCATTGACGCCCCACAGCATCAGCGCGGGGCAGGCGATCTCTGCGAGGCGCGGCCGCAGGTCTTGCCGTTTGGCCAGCGCATCGGACTGGCGCGTCATCACGTCGGGGCCTAGCGTGGCGCACATCTCGATAAAGGCCTCGCGCGTGGCGGGGCCGTTGGGGCCTTCCATGTCCGCGATCATGTCGCCCATCTCGGCCGCCACCGCCGCGTATTCGCCTGCCCTCAGCCGCTCGGAGCGGCGAAGCCCCGCGCGCGGGTCCGCCACGGGGCCGGGGCCTGAGCCGATCACGACAAGGCCGCGCACGCGGCCCGGCGCGGCAAGCGCGGTCTCCAGCGCCACGCGGCCGCCGAAGGAGGTTCCCAGGATCACGAACTGCTCAGGTGCCCGGGCCAGCACCTGCTCCACGCAGGCAGCGAAAGTGTCGCCGTCGCAGATAAGGGTGGAGGTCAGCACATTGGCGGGCAGCAGCGGCGCGATCGCGGCATAGAGCCTCTCGTCGCAGCCGAACGCGGGGATCATCACGAGATTTGTCATGACCGCCATCCTGCAACGGCATCGGCCAAAGGAAAAGCCCAACAATGGCGTTGTCCGCCCCACGCCTGCTGGTACAAGAAACGGCATCAGAACAACTTTCAGGACAGATGCCCCGTGAAATCGCTCGACGCCAAGCTCCAGACCATCGCCGCCGGCAACTACAAGCCGCGGGATTTCATCCTCGCCGATGCCAAGGACCCGGACTATGCCTTCGGCGTGAAGGGCACGGGCGCCCTCGACTATCTGGACCAGTCCGGCCCGCACCGCTCCATCCCGCAGTTCCGCCAGTCGATCCGCGACATCGTCAGCCAGGGCGAGATGGACGTGATGCTGGGGGCCGTCGCCAACATCGAGCCGCTCGCCGCCGAGGGCCTGTTCGCCGCCTCGGCCGTGACACCCGCCATCCGCGCCAATGACACGACGGACATCTGGCTGCCGCGTGGTGCCGGCTATGCGAAGGAGCCGTCCCGCCCCTGGCGCACGGCGAACCTCGCCCATGTGCGGGACTTCTGCGACCTCGGCCTCTATTCGGTGACCTTCAACAACATCCTCGAGCGGGACTATGCGACGGTCGAGGCCTACCGCGCCTTCCGCGAGGATGCGGTGCGCCACACGTTCCGCCACTTCCTCGAGATCTTCAATCCCAACGCGCCGCAGAACCTGAGCGCGGAGGAGATGCCCTTCTACGTCAACGACATGATCATGCGCGTGCTGGCCGGCATGGCCAGGGTGGAGCGCCCGCTCTTCCTCAAGATGCCCTTCAACGGCCGCAGGGCGATGGAGGAACTGGCGAGCCATGACCCCGGCCTCGTCATCGGCATCCTCGGCGGTTCCGCCGGCACCACGCGCGACTGCTTCGAGCTTCTGGCACAGGGCGAGAAATCCGGCGCGAGGGTCGCGCTCTTCGGCCGCAAGATCAACCTCGCGGAAAGCCCGCTGGACCTCGTGGCGCATTTCCGCCCCGTCATCGAACGCCAGGTGACGGCGGAGGAGGCGGTGCGGAGCTACCATGCGAAGCTCGCCGCCAAGGGCCTGGCGCCCAAGCGCGCGCTGGAGGACGATCTCCGCATCACCGAGCCCACGCTCGAGGGCTACGGGAAATGAGCAGGCAGGGCATCGTCCTCGCCGGCATCGTGGTCCTCGACGTCATCCACATCATCGACCATTGGCCGGCGGAGGAGACCCTCGCCTTCATCGACCGGACGGAGTTCGCGGCCGGCGGCCCGCCGCACAATGCGGGCGCCGGGCTCCTGAAGCTCGGCGCCAACTTCCCGGTGACGCTGCTCGCCACCGCGGGCGACGACGCCTATGGCGAGACGATGCTGGCCAGCGCGCGGGGCTATGGCCTCGACACCTCGCATGTGAGCGTGATCCCCGGCACGGTGACGAGCCACACCCACGTCATGTCCTGCCAGGACACGGGACGGCGCACCTTCTTCGCGCAGATGGGCTGCAACAACGTGATGACGGCGCGGCACCTGATGCCGCCCGAGGGCAGCAACGCCAAGCTCTACTATCTCGGAAGCCCCGGCCTCGCCCGCGCCATGGACGAGAGCGACGGCTGGCGGACGCTTCTCTCCGCCGCCCGCGCCCGCGGCATGAAGACCTGCCTCGAACTCTGCCCCGCGCCCGCCGACGCACTGCGCAAGCATGTGACGCCCTGCCTGCCGCTGTGCGACATCTTCGTGGTGAACGACTACGAGGCGGGAAGCCTCACCGGCATCGACGTGGCCCCGGGCGGAAGCCTGTCCTGGACGGCGGCGGAGGCCGCCTGCCGCAAGCTGCTCGACATGGGCGTCACGGAGCTCGCCGGCGTGCACCACCCGGATGGCGCGGTGGCCCTGCGCCGCGACGGCAGCGTCGCGAAGCGACCCTCCGTCAAGGTCGGGCAGTCGGAGATCGCAGGCTCCACCGGGGCGGGCGATGCCTTCTACGCGGGCGTGCTCTTCGGCCTCCACGAGGACTGGCCGCTCGACCGCTGCCTCGACCTCGGCAATGCCGCTGCGGCCACCTCGCTCCACTCGCCCACGACCAGCGCCAGCATCCGCTCCTGGAAGGAGTGCCTCGCCTATGCCGAAGCCCGGGGCCTGCGCGCCGGGCCCTGACCCCTCACGAAGTCGTGAGGGATCCGCGGCAATCCGCAGCGGTGCGGCATCCGTTATCCCGGTTGCGGACGGCAATGATGCTCCGCACGACTTTCACCTGTCCATCCGGAGCCACCATGCACAAGACCATTCTTGCGGCAGCAGCCGCATTTTGCCTCGGCGCTGCCTCTGCCTCCGCCGCCAATGTCGTGGAGACGGCCAAGTCCGCCGGCAGCTTCAACACGCTCCTCGCCGCCGCGCAGGCCGCGGGCCTTGCGGATGCGCTGGCCACCACGCAGAACATCACCGTCTTCGCGCCCACCGACGAGGCCTTCGCCAAGCTCCCGGCCGGAACGGTGGAGAACCTGCTGAAGCCCGAGAACAAGGACCAGCTCGTCGCAATCCTCACCTATCACGTGGTGCCCCGCAAGCTCGCCTCCAACCAGATGCTGGCCGGCCCCTTCCATGTCCGCACGCTGAAGGCCAAGCCGGACCGCACGCTCGCCATCACCAAGGGCGCTGACGGCGTGACCGTCGACAATGCCAAGGTGGTGAAGGCGGACATCATGACCGACAACGGCATCATCCACGTGATCGACACGGTGATGCTGCCGAGCAAGTAAGTAAGTCACTGCCCATTCTCATCACACGCGGGCCTGACCCCGCGTGTGCTTTTCGGGCGGTGGCCAAGGAATGCGCCGGTCAAGCCAGCCGGCGCATCGGTGACGTTATAGCACTCACCCCTTCGGCATGATGGGCGGCGCGATCACGATGTAGGGCGTCTTGGGCTCCTGGCCGGGAGGAAGATAATCCGGGACGTCGTCCCCGGGCTCGCCCAGCGAGACGATGTATTGGTAGAGGGACCGCATGTCGCTCTCATCCATCGCATGGACATTGAAATAGGGCATGGGCGGGCGGGCCTCGAAGGTCTTGAGATAGTTCACGAAGCCGTCCTCGCTGCCCTTCTCCCTGGCGGTGATGCGGAGATTGGCCGGATAGGTGGTGCCCCACGGGCCTTGCCAGCCCAGCCCCGTGCCCTTGAGCGCGGCGGCTGGGTCGAACTTTCCACCCGATTCGAGATATCCGCCCGTATGGCAGTCATGGCAGCCGTTGGTGACAGCCACCTGTGCGCCGCGCTTCGCCGAAACCTCCGCCGCCCCGGCCGGAACCAGCAGCGCAACGCTGAAAGCGAGAGCGAGCGCTCCCTGACGCAAAGTCCTCATGTCGTTCTCCCTATGATGTGGAACAGCATCTCTGCCTCGTGCCGTCACCGCCGCCTGTGACGGGCACCACAGCTTGACATGATTTGCGCGCTTCGCCGCGCATCATTGTGGGCGGAACCTGCAACCCCAACGAAAAAGGCGCGGGCGTTGCCGCCCGCGCCTCAACCTTTCGTCCGTATCCGGACGATCATTCGCCCTTCGGTGCAGCCTCGCCGGAGGCCTCTTCCGCGGCCTGCTTCTTGGAGATGTCCTCGCCCGTCACCTGGTCGACCTGCTTCATCGACAGGCGCACCTTGCCGCGGTTGTCGAAGCCCAGGAGCTTCACCTTCACGGTGTCACCCTCGTTGACGACGTCCGAGACCTTGTTGACGCGCTTCGAAGCCAGTTCGGACACATGCACCAGGCCGTCGCGCGAACCGAAGAAGTTCACGAAGGCGCCGAAGTCGACGACCTTGACGACCTTGCCGTCATAGATCTCGCCCACTTCCGGCTCCATGACGATGGACTTGATCCACTTCACGGCGGCGTCGATCGAGGCGCCGGACGAAGAGGCGACCTTCACGGTGCCGTCGTCCTGGATGTCGATCTTGGCGCCGGTCTTCTCCACGATCTCGCGGATGACCTTGCCGCCGGTGCCGATCACTTCGCGGATCTTGTCGGTCGGGATCTTCATCGTCTCGATGCGCGGCGCATGCTCGCCCAGCGAGGCGCGCGCACCCGTGAGGGCTTCCGACATCTTGTCGAGGATGTGCAGCCGGCCGTCCTTGGCCTGCCACAGCGCCGTCTTCATGATGTCTTCGGTGATGCCGGTGATCTTGATGTCCATCTGCAGCGAGGTGATGCCTTCGCTGGTCCCGGCCACCTTGAAGTCCATGTCGCCGAGGTGGTCCTCGTCGCCCAGGATGTCGGAGAGCACCGCGAAGCGCTCACCTTCCTTGATGAGGCCCATGGCGATGCCGGCGCAGGGCGCCTTCAGCGGCACGCCGGCGTCCATGAGGGACAGCGAAGCGCCGCAGACCGAGGCCATGGAGGACGAGCCGTTCGACTCGGTGATCTCCGAGACGACGCGGATCGTGTAGGGGAACTGGTCCTGCGGGGGCAGCAGCGGGTGGATGGCGCGCCAGGCGAGCTTGCCGTGGCCGATCTCGCGGCGGCCCGTGGCGCCCATGCGGCCCGTTTCACCGACCGAGAAGGGCGGGAAATTGTAGTGCAGCATGAAGGTGCCCTTGGTCGTGCCGTCGAGCGAGTCGATGTACTGCTCGTCTTCGCCGGTGCCGAGCGTCGTGACCACCAGGGCCTGCGTCTCGCCGCGGGTGAACAGGGCCGAACCGTGGGTGCGCGGCAGAACGCTCGCTTCCGCGATGATCTGGCGGACCGTCTTGGTGTCGCGGCCGTCGATGCGGTGGCCGGTATCGAGGATGGCGTTGCGGACGACATCCTTCTCGAGGTGCTTGAAGGCCTCGCCGATCTTGTTGGCGGGCGGTGCGTCGGGCTTGTCGTCACCCGTCAGCGCCGCCATGACCTTGTCCTTCGCCTTGGCGACGGCCTCATGACGGGCTTCCTTCGCGGGGATCGCATAGGCGGCGCGAACATCGGCCTCGGCAATCGCCTTGACCTGGTTGTACAGCGCGTCCACGTCCGGCGGGGTGAAGTCACGCGGCTCGCGCGAGGACCGCTCGGCGAGGCGGATGATCGCCTCGATGACCGGCTGGAAGCCGCGATGGCCGAACATGACGGCGCCCAGCATGATCTCTTCGGAGAGTTCCTTGGCTTCCGACTCGACCATCAGAACCGCGTCCTGCGTGCCGGCGACGACGAGGTCGAGGCTCGACAGCTTCTGCTGCTCGATGGTCGGGTTCAGCACGTACTCGCCGTTGATGTAGCCGACGCGCGCCGCACCGACCGGACCCATGAAGGGAATGCCCGAGAGGGTGAGTGCCGCCGAGGACGCGACGAGGGCGAGGATGTCGGTGTCGTTCTCGAGGTCGTAGGAGAGAACGGTGGCGATCACCTGCGTCTCGTTGCGGAAGCCCTCGACGAAGAGCGGGCGGATCGGGCGGTCGATCAGGCGCGAGATCAGCGTCTCGCGCTCGGTCGGGCGGCCTTCGCGCTTGAAGTAACCACCGGGGATCTTGCCGGCGGCATAGGTCTTTTCCTGGTAGTTGACGGTGAGGGGGAAGAAGTCGATCCCCGGCTTCGCCGAACGTTCGGCAACGGCGGTTGCGAGGACGGTGGTCTCACCGAGTGAGGCGAGCACCGCGCCATCGGCCTGGCGGGCCATGCGGCCGGTTTCGAGGCGCAGCGTCTGTCCGCCCCATTGAATTTCTTCGACGTCGATCTTGAACATATGGATCTTCCTTTGTGCCCTTCGCCGCCGCTTGAAAAACGTGCACCACCACTGTGGACGGCATCCCCTTTGGGCCTGTGGGAGACCGGCCCTATTGCCGGACTCTTGGAGAGGGGACGCGGGCGGCTACTCGGTGATCCGCCCGCTCGTACTTGTTCTCGGGAACCGCTGTCTAGCGGCGGATCTCGAGGCGCTTGATGAGCGTCTGGTAACGCTGATCGTCGATACGCTTCAGGTAGTCGAGAAGCGAACGGCGCTTGCTGACCATCGTCAGGAGCCCACGGCGGGAATGATTGTCCTTCTTGTGGGTCTTGAAATGGTCGGTGAGGTAGTTGATGCGTTCCGTCAGGATCGCAACCTGGACTTCGGGCGAACCGGTGTCACCCGGCTTCGTGGCGAATTCCTTCACGAGAGCGACCTTGCGCTCGGCAGTCATGGTCATTCGGTCATCTCCAATAAGTGGTTAGAGGTTGAACAAACGCTTCGGCTTGAGCATTCCCTCGCTGATCTGGCCGATGCCGAGCGGCTTGCCGCCACTCATCACCAGGACCGCGTCACACACGATGGGAGCATTCGCGCCTCTGAGCAGGACATTCTGTCCGAGCCTCAGGCGTCGGGCCTTCTCTTCATCGACGGCCAGTGCCGGGATGCCGTCCAGCACGGTCTCAAGGGCAAGAAGAACCCCATTCATGGCGTTTCCGCCGGGGGCGTTATGGCTGACTTCCGTCAGGTTTTCCAGCGAAATCATATGGGCTTCGGTGAACGGCCCGACCGCGACCCGCCGGAGCATGGAGACATGCGCGGCGGTTCCCAGCGCCCGGGCCATGTCGCGCGCCAGGGAGCGGATGTAGGTTCCCTTCCCGCAGGTCACCTCGAAGGTGGCGTGGTCCGGGTCCGGCATGTCGACCATGCGCAGCGCCTCGATCAGGACCGGGCGTTCGGCCAGTTCCACCGCCTCGCCGGCGCGAGCGAGGTCATAGGCCCGCTCGCCATCCACCTTGATGGCTGAATAAGCCGGCGGGGCCTGCATGATCTCGCCCGTGAAGCGCGGAAGTATCGACTCGATTTCTTCCTTCGTGGGGCGGCGAGCCGATGTGACGGTCACCTCGCCTTCGAGATCGTCCGTCGTCCGTTCCTCGCCGAAGGCGGCGGTGAAGCGGTACACTTTCCGCCCGTCCATCGCGTAGGAGACGGTCTTGGTCGCCTCCCCCAGGGCAATGGGCAGGAGGCCGGAGGCCAGCGGGTCCAGCGTGCCGCCATGGCCCGCCTTCTCGGCATTGAACAGCCAGCGCACCTTGCCCACGGCCTGCGTGGACGTCATGCCATGGGGCTTGTCGAGGATGACCCAGCCATGGACGGGATTTTTCTGTCGCTTCATTCTAATCTTCCGTCACCCCGGCGAAGGCCGGGGTCCAGCTTTGGGCGGAAAGGAGGTGGGGAGAAAGCGGGATCCCGGCCTTCGCCGGGATGACGGCTTCAGTGGTTCACTTCTTCTCGAGATCCCGCGCCACTTCCGGGCTGCGGAGGATCTCGTCGATGTGGCTGGCATAGTCCAGCGCGGTATCGACCCGATAGCGGATCTCCGGCGTGAACTTCATCTCCAGCTTCGGGGCCACCAGGCCGCGAATGTAGCGCCGGTTGCGGTTCAGCGCCTCCAGCAGGGGCTTTTCCTTGCCCTGCTGAAGCGTGCGCACGAAGGCCGTGGCGATCTTGAGGTCGGGCGACATCTGCACCTCGACGACGGTGGGGTTCAGCCGCTCGAGATCGGGGTCACCCGATTCGCCGCGCAGGAAGATGTCCGCCAGCGCGTGGCGGATCAGCTCGCCTGCGCGGAGCTGGCGTTGGGACGGGGCGCTGCCCTTGCTCATCTCTTGACCTCAGTCCAGCGTGCGCTGGACCTTCTCCACGCGGAAGCACTCGATGATGTCGCCCGCGCGGATGTCCTGGTAGTTCTCGAAGGCCATGCCGCATTCCTGGCCCACCGGCACTTCCTTGACCTCGTCCTTGAAGCGCTTGAGGGTCGAGAGCGTGCCTTCGTGGATGACCACGTTGTCGCGGATGAGGCGCACCTTGGCGCCGCGCTGCACGGTGCCTTCGGTGACCTGGCAGCCCGCAACCTTGCCGACCTTGGTGATGTTGAAGACCTCGAGGATCCGCGCATTGCCGAGGAAGGTTTCGCGCAGTTCCGGCGCCAGCTTGCCCGCCATGGCCTGCTTGATGTCGTCAACCAGGTCATAGATGATGTTGTAGTAGCGGATCTCGATGCCGGCCCGTTCCGCCGCATCGCGCGCCTGGGCGCTCGCACGGACGTTGAAGCCCAGCACCACCGCCTTGGAGGCTTCCGCAAGCCCGATGTCGGACTCGTTGATGCCGCCCACCGCATAGTGGATGACGCGCGCCTTGATCTCGG
>VFQT010000131.1_pt1 | contig 116957 bp, 116 predicted proteins | sample 3512381 | NCBI WGS metagenome assembly VFQT01 (sample SAMN10412376, study PRJNA504923) | tailings metagenome | isolation source: Relicate 2 Philex TSF3 active mining site | place: Philippines: Tuba, Benguet | collected 2017-08-29
CCATGGCGCGGTCCAGCATGCGCTTCGGCTTGAAGATGCCGGGCGTGTCCACCAGAACGATCTGGGCGTTGTCCTGAATGGCGATGGCGCGGATACGGGCCCTGGTGGTCTGCACCTTGTGGCTGACGATCGACACTTTCGAGCCGGTGAGCTGGTTCACCAGCGTGGATTTTCCAGCGTTCGGCGCGCCGATGATGGCGCAGAAGCCGCACCTCGTCGGGCCGGCCGGAGCCTTGTTGTCTTCCGTCATGGCCTGATCCCTTCACGTTTCAAAAACTGTTCGGCGGCGTCCATCTCGGCCCCGCGCTTGCTCTTGGCGGTGCCCTCGGCAGGCGCCTTGCCCTTCACTTCAACCGCGACGACGAAGACCGGTTCATGTTCCGGCCCTTCACGACTGACGATCCTGTAGGCGGGAATGGGCAGCGCCCGGCCCAGCGCCCATTCCTGCAGGAAGGTCTTGGGGTCCTTCACCGCCATGGACGGATGTTTCAGCAGCCTGTCCCAGGCCTTGAGCACGAAACCGCGGGCTTCCTCCAGTCCGCCGTCGAGGTAGATGGCGGCAACGAGGGCCTCCATGACGTCACCCAGAACGGTGCGGTTCAGGTTCATGCCCTTGGCACGCTCGCCCGTGCCGATGATGACGAGGTCCGAAAGGCCGATCGTGTCACCCGCCGCGGCACAGGATTCGCCCCGCACGAGGCCAGAATGCATGGCGGTGAGTTCACCTTCGCCGTGGCCGGGATAGGTCTTGAACAGGTGCTCCGCGATGACGAGGCCAAGCACGCGGTCTCCCAGGAATTCCAGGCGCTGGTAGTCGCCCTTGTGCTTCTGGGTGGAGCCGTGGGTGAGCGCCTGCACGAGCAGCGCATCATCCCTGAAGCGATAGCCGATCTGCTCCGAAATCTCGTCGAGCCGCGCCGGAGAAAAACGGGACAAGGTCAGATCAGGTCGAAGAAGCGGCTCCAGCGGATCGCGAAGGGCCACCGCCACACTTCAAAGAGGCTGGCATCCGGCGACACCGAGAAGAAGATGATGTCTGCCCGGCCAACGAAATTCTCGACGGGCACGTAACCCACCCGGGGATAGCGCGAGTCCTGCGAGTTGTCGCGGTTATCGCCCATCATGAAATAGTGCCCTTCCGGCACGACGTATTCTTCCGTGTTGTCGGCCTCGCCGAGGCGCTCCGTGTCGAGCACCTGATAGCTCACGCCATTTGGCAACGTTTCCACATATTGCGGGACCGGAGTCTGCAGGCCGGGTTCGGACGTATCGACATAGTCCTCGATGCGCTCCTTCTTCACCGGCTGGCCGTTGATGAAGAGCACACCGTCGCGCATCTGGATCCGGTCGCCCGGAAGGCCGATCACGCGCTTGATGTAGTCGATCTCCGTATCGCTGGGCAGCTTGAACACGGCGACGTCGCCACGCTCCGGGTTCTCCGCCAGCACCACGCGACCGGGGAAATCGATGGGGCAGCAGTCGACGATCTCCTTGCCGAACATGCCCAGCGAGAAGTTGAAGGAGTACTTGCCATAGCCGTAGGAAAGCTTGGAGACGAAGAGATAGTCGCCCACCTTCAGCGTCGGATACATCGAGGCCGAGGGGATGTTGAAGGGCTGGTAAAAGAAGGTCCTGACCACAAAGGCGATCAGCAGCGCCTGTATGATGACTTTGACGGTTTCCCACAAACCGTCATCAGACTTGCGCCGCGTGTCCTGTGCCGCCGCCATCGTATGGTCTTTCTTATGCATTTTCCGCCAAGCCAGCCTTCACTTGGTCCTCAGGCTCCGGCGTATAGACCCTGCCTGCCCATGATGCAACGCAAGCACGGTCAAGCCGGTTCACTGTTGCCTTTTGGGCACACATCGGGCGGCGGTTATCCCTCCCCGCCGCCTTGCGGCGGCGGCGAGTGATATTTTCATGCTACTCCAGGGAGGCCTGAACCGCCTCGTTGCGGATCAGGCGCGCATCGCCGTAGCCCGCCGTCTGGGCATCGATCAGCGCGGTCTGGGCGTCATCCCCATGGGAAATGGGGCCAAGCCTGACGCGGTAGACCGGGCCGGACGCGCCCGAGAGTTCGATGAACTGCACCGGCCATACGGAGGCGAAACGGTCACGCGCGCGGGCGGCGTTCTCCCCGTCGGAGAACGAACCCAGCTGAATGTAGTAGGACACTTCCGCCGTGGCCGGGGCGGGTGCGGACACCTCGGGCGCGGGCGCATAGGCGGCGGCATCAAAGGCGGGCTCCGGCGGAGCGGCTATTCTCTTCTTCTTCGGCTTCACCTCCGCCACCATCACATCCGCGGGAGGAGCCTTGCCCTTGCGGCGGTCGGCGCGCGCGATCATCTTGCGCAATGGGGTGCCGCGGTCGAGTTCCTTGTTCATGGCGACGAGGTGGGAGCCGTTGTCGTTCAGCGGCGCCGGGCCGATGTACTGCACCCTGACCGGCGCCTTGCCCTTGTGCTTGAACTCCAGCACCTCCGCCGTGCGCTTCGAGAGATCGATCATGCGGGTGCCGACGAACGGGCCGCGGTCGTTGACGCGCACCACGACCTCGCGTCCGTTCTCGAGATTGGTGACCTTCACATAGCTCGGCAGCGGCAGCGTCGGATGGGCGGCCGTCAGCCGCGTCATGTCAAACCATTCCCCGTTCGACGTCTTGCGGCGGTTGAAGGCCTCGCCATACCAGGAGGCGGTTCCCTTCTTGTCGTAGTTCGGCTGTTCCTTCGGCTCAAACCAGCGGCCCGCGACCTGGTAGGGCTTGCCGACATGGTAGCGCCCCCCGCCCCACGGCACCGGCCCCTTGCCGGGATAGACCGGCGACCCGACGCCCGCGAAGGGGTCCTGCTTCGCCGGCTTGTTCGAGGACGAGCACCCGGCGAGCGCCAGCCCGACGGCAACGAGAACCAGAGCGTTCCTGACGAACCTAAACATACTTCCCACTCCGCCTGCCGGGGTCATGCCGGGTCATGCGTGTCCGCAAGGCCTCAAATGCCTAAATTGCAGGTGGGAGCGTAAACAGGGCGTTGGGAAGTATGGTTAACGAAACCTAATTCGTGGCAGAGCCGGTCTTGGGCGCGAGCCGGTCGATGTTCTGTTGCGCCTTCTCATTGCCCGCGGCCAGCGCCTGGCGGTAGAGCGCGAGGGCCCGCGCCTTGTCCGCCGTGGTGCCCCAGCCCATTTCATACATGCCACCAAGGTTGTTGAGGCCCCAGGGGTCGTTCTGGGCCGCGGCACTCTGGAACAGCTGGAAGGCCCTCACGAGATCTCGCGTGACGCCCTTACCTTCCAGGTAAAGCATGCCGAGGTTGTTCTGTGCGTCGGCCAGCTTCAATTCGGCCGCCTTGGAATACCATTCGGCGGCCTTCGCGAGATCCGCCTCCGTGCCCTTGCCCTGCTGGTAGGCCTGTCCCAGCGCATTCATCGCCTGCGGATGACCCTTGGCGGCGGCGTCCTGGTAGAGCTTCACCGCCGTCGGCAGATCCTGCTTCAGCCCCTTCGCGCCGCGCGAGACGAGTTGCGCCAGATGGTACTGTGCCTCGACATTGCCCTGCAGCGCCGCCTGGCGGAACCAGCGGGCGGCTTCCGCCTCGTCCAGCGTCACGCCCCTGCCCGTCTCGTAGGCGAGGCCCACCTCGAACTGTGCATCGACGTCGCCGACCTTGGCGAGCGTCAACTGCTTGTCGAAGGGAAGCTCCTTCAGCGTCTGCGCAGTGGCGGGGGTGACGAGGGCCAATCCGAGGATCAGGGCGAGAGCCGGGGGAAGACGCATGGGAAAAGCCTAATCGACACGGATGAACTTCATCGACTTGCAGAAGATCGCGACGCAGCCATCCACCCTCATGGTGTTGGCGTTCTGCAACTTCATTTCGGAGCGGTAGGTGTTGCCGTCATCCGGATTGTAGATGGTGCCCGTCCAATAGCCATCACCCCCCTGCCTCATGTTGCTCAGGATGGTCAGGCCGATGACCGGCCGCCGCCGCAGCGCGGGGTTCGGGTTCTCCTTGTCCAGCCGGGGCCGGCCCTTGTCGTCACGCGGCTTCTTCAGCCCGACGACCGTGCCGCAGAGGTGGGAGCCGCAGGGCGCCACCCTCACCGTGACCTTGCCGTTGGCCATCCGCCACACGCCGGCCGCCTCCGACGCAACCGCGCCGCCCGCCAGGGTACACAGGCCCCCGAGGGCCGCAACCATGAAAATCATCTTCCGCATCGCCCGCTCACCTCCGCACTCCGCGCATGCGCGACCTGCCCTTCCCGCGTGATTGCCGGGCCGCCGCGCTCGCGCTATCGTCACCCACAAATAATTCTAGGGAGATTATGATGGGTAACCTCGCAACGCTCAAGACGGCCCGAACACTTGAAACCGATGAATGGCAATTGCGTGTCGACCTTGCGGCGGCATTCAGGCTCGCCGCCATGTATGACTGGCACGAGGCGGTGGCCAACCACCTGAGCCTCGCCGTCTCGGCCGACGGCAAGAAATTCCTCATGAACCCGCGCTGGAAGCACTTCTCGCGCATCAAGGCCTCGGAACTCATCCTGCTCGACTCGAACGACAAGAGCACGATGGACCGCCCCGACGCGCCCGACCTGACTGCATGGTCGATTCATGGCCGGATGCACGCCAACGTGCCCCAGGCCCGCTGCATCATCCATCTCCACCCGCCCTATGCGACCGCCCTGGCCTCACTGGCCAATCCTGAGATCCTGCCCATCGACCAGAACACGGCCCGCTTCTACAACCGCATCGCCCTGGACATGGAATATGGCGGCATGGCCAACACCGACGCAGAGGGCGACAGGCTGGGAAGCCTGCTGGGCAACAAGCAGATCATGATGATGGGCAACCACGGCGTGCTGGTCTGCGCGTCGACCGTGGCGGAGGCCTTCGACCTCACCTATTACCTCGAGCGCGCCTGCCGGAACCTGATCCTCGCCTATTCCACCGGCCAGAAGCTTCATGTGATGAGCCCGGCCGTAGCCGAAAAGACCGCCCAGGAATGGGAGTCCGACCGCGACCAGTTCCACTCCCACTTCGCCGAGATGAAGGCCATCCTCGACGAGAAAGACCCCTCCTACGCGGAGTGAGCGGAGACCATTGAGTGCCCCGGCGAAGGCTGCTAGAGCGGTGCTTCGCCGGCACCTGGAGGGGTGGCAGAGCGGTCGATTGCGGCGGTCTTGAAAACCGTTGAGGGTTCACGCCCTCCGGGGGTTCGAATCCCTCCCCCTCCGCCATTCTTCCTTCCCTACGCTTCGAAATCCGATCTTTCTCGCCGGGACAACCTCACGACCATCAGGGGATTGAGACGCGGCGACATCATCTGCAACGATCCGCGATCGCGCCTCTAGTCAGCGAGTAGCTGGACCTTGTCGACCAGAGCGCGGGCCGCGACGTCGAATGCTGAGAACTGGGTCTTCATGGCCAGTGCCACATCAGGCATCTTGCGGCGGCGGTCCGCCCACATCTCAGATGAGAAATGCCAGGTGTTGCCCCCGGCATTCACCTCAAGCACATACAGCCTCGAGGATCTCTCATCTCTTACGATGTCGATTCCGAGGAGCGGGGCGTCCTCGAACGCGACCGCGACTTTCCTGGCGAGCGCCAAGATCTCCTCGTCATTCACGAACGTCACGGAAAAATTGCCCTTGTGGGTAAACTTCCCGGCATCAAGCACATGGTCAGGCGCGGAGAGGTCCGGCGAGGGACTGTCCGCCTCAAACCTTGCGGCAAACAAGATGGCCCCGAGAAAAGTCGTGACGCGATAGGTGGTTGCAAACTTGCCCGTATAGACGAATTTCTGAATGACGAATTGCTCACCGTTTCGAATGGGGTGGTCTTCCGAGAAGGCGGCCGGGGCTATGCTTTCTGCTCTTCCCCTGCGCATCACGTGAATACCGTGGCCGTGAGACGTAAGCTTGAGGTTGAGTGGCTTTAGAAGGACGAAGTCCCCAAAGACGATCGGATCCAGCTTCGTCCCAAATCGAAAGATTGCCGAGGGCGGCGTGGATATCCCATTCTCACGAAAAACCGCCTGCTGAGTGGGCTTTTGAATGGCTGCGCAACGGAGGACCTTCCCTCGCCGGATCGGAAGCCTGAAATCGGAAACGAGCGCCACGGTGAGCGTTGGATACTGCCAGTCACCCACGCGCAGTTCCGCCTTCAGGCCGGCAGAGAGATGGTAGATGGTGATAGACGGATCCAGTGCATTCACCGCGGCGGCGATTTCATCGAAGTCCCGCTCATATTCGGGGCCGCGATGAATGATGATGAGATTTCGTCTGGTCACGGCCTGCAGGTTTCACTTCGAAAGTCGAACTGTCATACGTGTAAGTTGCAACCGGTTCAACCCACTGTAAAAGAAGAGAGAGTTTCTCAACCGCCCGGCGCTTGAGATCCAGGGAAGCGATCCTTAGCTTAGTTCTGAACCGGCCCCGCAACTTTGCTGACGTTGGCCTCTGAGCGAAGTGCGGGCCTGCTGGAACAACCGGCGTTGCTGACCGTGGTAAGGCTTCCGTCAGGACTTGACCAAGGACAGGGCTTATATTCGACCGGAAGGCGAATTGGGGGCGAGGCTATCCGTGCAGTGGGACGATGACGATTTCCGGCGACGCTTGCAGGTTGCGCGGGACAAGTCGATTCTGTCTCCGCCGGCGTGGACGCAGATGGCGCAGTCCGGCGGGCTCGCGACCAAGGCGATGCCCCCCATGGTCGAGGCCCTTGCGGCGGCGCGGCAGTCCTCCTGGTTGGCCGCTCAGCCTGCAGGCTTCGGCGACGCGCTTCTGAAACACGCGAGCCTTCGCCGCTTCGACAAGAACCAGATCATCAGCGGGATCGAGGATGAGGGATCGAGCCTCTATTTCCTTTTGCAGGGCGCCGTCGAGATGCTGGTTCCGAGGTCGGGCGTGGACATCCATCCGGTCCACATCGTCTCCCGCCTCGAATGGTTCGGGGAATATGGCGCGATCACCGGCAGGTCCAATTTCGCCGAGTACCGCGCGCGCACTGCGGGTTCGGCGCTGGCGATTTCGCATGCCTCCCTCCTCGTGCTGAAAGCGAATGAACCGGGCTTCCACGACGCGATCATCGCGCTCCTCTCGACGGTGATCCGGACCCATCTTGAACGGGCGGCGGCGCTCGCCGGAAATGACGCCGGCAACCGCATCAGGGGCAGGCTTTTCCACATGGCTGGCGCGGCGAAGCAGATGGCCGGGCAGGAGGGCATCGTCGTGCCGCTCTCGCAGGAGGAGATTGCAATCGTCACTGCCGTGTCCAGGGCGACGGTTTCCAAGGTCCTGAAGCAGTTGGAGGACGAAGGCATCATTCGGCTGGGCTACCGGAAGATCACGGTTCTGAAGAGGGAAGAACTGATCGCCGACAACTCCGGCGGGGATTGACCCGGGAGCGGCAGGCGATGCTCAGACGGCCAGGCCCGCAATCCGCGGGTCACGCCGGTAGACGTGACGGTAAAGGCAGCCCTCCGCATCCGCCTCCTTCAGCACATCGGCGGCGCGCTGCTCATCACCCAGGGCAAGGAAGACCGGCGAGAGCGTGGAGGCAGCCGCAGGCACGGTGGCTTCACTCATGATCCTTTCGAAGGTCTCGGCGGCCTCTTCCGTAAGGCCCGCCCGGGCAAGGGCGTTGATGAGCGGCAGCGCCATGGTCGGGGATCCATCGAGCGTCTCGGCGGCGCGCCGGCCGGCGGCGATGGCCTCCTCATGCAGGTTCAGCCAGCTTGCGACGATCGCATATGTTGCCTGGGTGGAGGCGGATGATCGGGCCGTGTCCCACGTACTCCTCAGCAATTCGAGGGCCTGCTGCGGCTCACCCGCGATGAACAGGACATAGGCATAGGGACCGATGATCCCCGCCGAGTCGGCGTTCAGCTTCGAGGCTTCCTCGAGATCAGCCAGCGCGGGCGCGAACATCCCTTTTCCGGCAAGTGCCCAGCCACGATACAGCCGGGCATACCAGTTGCGTGGATTGACGAAGACGGCGCGATCCAGGTCCTCGAACCCCTCCTCCTCACCGTCAACCACGGCCTTGACGAAGCCACGAACGGCGAGCGCATCCGCATTGGCCGCATCGCGGGCCATTGCCCTGTCCGCCATCGTCAGGCATGCGCGTGCGGCCTCGCGGGGGTGCCTCATGCGGTGCCACGCCTGCGCCAGGGAGAGATGCTTCAGGGTCGAATGTGCCGGTGTGAAGTCCGGGTCCACATCCAGGGCCTGTTCCAGCCGCCGGATGGCCAGTTCGAGACCAGCCATCGTCCGGGGGGTGGCCAGCTGGATCGCCTGGCCGAACAGTTCGGCCGCGCAGTCAGCATCATTTTCCGGGGGCCCTGCCCCCTCCTGCAGCACGGTAATGTTGAGGCTGTATCCGACGCGGTGATGGGTAACCAGGCCAGCTCCGGGATGATGACGGGACAGCTTGCCCCGCAGCGTGGAAACGCAGCGGTGAAGACTCTCGGGACCGACGGCCTTCAGACCCCACACGCGCTCGATCAGTTCTCCGTTGGCGACCGGCCGGCCCCGCGCCTGCAAAAGCGTCATGAACACGGCATGTTCCTTTGGAGTGAGATTGATGAGCTGCTCTCCATAGAACAGGTGTTCACCTGCGATCCTGAACGCCTGCGATCCTCTCACGTCCGGAGTGTTGTTGGCGTGATCTCTGCGCTTCACTGCAACCCAGCCTTCATGCCGATGAGCCTTCCCCAACAAAGCAAAACGACATTGGGGTAAGTTTCATAGCCCTCCTCTACTTAGCACGCCTGCGCTATTCGGGAAGATGGCCTTTGCAATTTCGGGAGGACTTGGCCAACGGCCAGCTGTGGCGGCGATGAGAAGCCAGACAGCCGAAAAGCAACAGCCCCGCAGTGGGGTGCGGGGCTGCCAAACTCATATCGACGGGCCGGGAGATGAGCGGATGTGCCGCCTTCCGCGTCAGAGGGGTATGAGCTGCATCGATCCGGCGGTGAAGCGCGTTCCGTCCGAGGTGATCTTGCTGCAGGTCGAGGGCGTGCCCTTGGGCAGGAAGTTCGTCGGGTTGCGGGCCTCGCACAGCTTGCCGTCTGCCGCCTGCCAGACACCGGTTCCCGTGCCCTTGCCAGCCTCTTCATATTCGAACGTGCCGTCCCTGTAATAGGTCACGGTGCCCTTCCGGCCGGCGCTGGCGAAGGTGAACTTGCGTTCGGCGAGTGCACGGGTGATGTCGCCGGCCGTCATCGGCCCGGTGGGCAGCGGGGCGACCGGCTGCTGGGTGATGGCGGGCTCGACCGGGATCAGCTCCGGCGTGGACTTGCCGGCGGACGAGCAGGCCGACAGCGCGAGGCCAACTGCCGCGAGCGAGACGAAGGAGAAAGACCTGATGCGGCGCACCATGGCTCAGACCCCTTCCGCCAGCACGACCACGCGGGAGCCAATGGGCACGCGCCGGTACAGTTCGACCACGTCCTGGTTCACCATGCGGATGCAGCCTGAGGAGGCGTTCTTGCCGATCGACATCGGGTCGGTCGTGCCATGGATGCGGTACAGCGTGTCATTGCCGTTCTGGAACAGGTAGAGGGCGCGGGCGCCGAGCGGGTTTTCCGGACCGCCGGGCATGCCGTTGGCCCATTTCGCCTTCTCGGGGCTCCGCGCGATCATTTCCTTGGGCGGCGTCCATTTCGGCCACATCACCTTGCGGCCCACGTCAGCGAGGCCGGCCCAGCGGAAACCATCCTTGCCGACGGCGCAGCCCCAGCGGATCGCCTGTCCGCCCTGCAGCACCAGATAGAGCTGGCGGGCCGGCGTATCGACGATGATGGTGCCGGGAAGCTGGCGGCCCTTGTAGGCGACGACGGTCGGGCGGAACGGTTCCGGCAGCTTGCTGTAATCGAATTTCGGGAGCGGGAACGGATCGTCATCCGCCGACTGCGCGAGGGCAGCACGCGAGAGCGGGACTGAAAGCAGACCTGCCGCGGCGCCGGTTATGACTGATCTGCGAGAAAGCATTAGGGTATCCTCTTGTCGCTGTCGTCACAAGTGTACGTACCAAATTGGAGCGCAAACTCTAAGCACTTAATTGACGGTATCCAGCTGGCTGCAGGCAATTGTGCAAGGCCGGACAATTTAAGGGAAAAATTCTCCTGCCACGGGGAATTGCACTGCCGGGACCGGACCGAACCCGAGCGGGCGGCGGTGACGCGCATCAGCCATGACGGGTCGGCCCGGCCCTTGTTTGCCGATTGCAACTGCGCCTATCTTCGCCGCCCATAGCTGGGAGGATACACATGAACATTCTGGTCATCGGCGGCGGCGGCATGGTTGGCGTCAAGCTGATCAACCGCCTCGCGGCGGAGGGCCGCCTCGGCGCCGCCGCAGTCTCCAAGATCATCCGGCACGACGTAGTGCTGTCGCCCCCTCCTCCGGCCTCGGACTTCCCCATCGAGACGCTGATCGGCGACCTTTCCACCCCGGGCGAGGCGGAGAAGCTCGTGGCGCTGCGGCCCGACGTGATCTTCCACCTCGCGGCCATCGTCTCGGGCGAGGCGGAGGCTGACTTCGAGAAGGGCTATCGAATCAACCTCGACGGGACGCGTTACCTGTTCGAGGCGATCCGCCGGGCCGGGGGCGGCTACAAGCCCAAGGTGATCTTCACCTCCTCCATCGCCGTCTTCGGCGCGCCCTACCCCGAGGCGATCCCGGACGATTATTTCACCACGCCGCTGACCAGCTACGGCACGCAGAAGGCGATCTGCGAGCTGCTGCTGTCAGACTATTCTCGGCGTGGTTTCTTTGACGGTGTGGGCCTGCGCTTCCCCACGATCTGCGTGCGCCCGGGCAAGCCCAACCTGGCGGCCTCCGGCTTCTTCTCCAACATCATCCGCGAGCCGCTTGCGGGGCAGGACGCCGTGCTGCCGGTTTCCGAGGACGTGCGCCACTGGCATGCAAGCCCCCGGGCCGCCATCGGCTTCCTCATCCATGCGGCGACGATGGATACCACCGCCCTCGGCAACCGCCGGAACGTGACGCTTCCCGGCGTGTCCTGCACGGTGGGCGAACAGATCGAGGCGCTGCGCAAGGTGGCGGGCGAAAACGTAGTGGCGCGCATCCGCCGTGAGCCCAACGAGACGATCATGAAGATCGTGGCGGGTTGGCCGCGGAACTTCGAGGCGAAGCGCGGCCGCGAACTGGGCTTCGAGGCGGAGAGCAGCTTCGAGGAAATCATTCGCGTCCACATCGCGGACGAGCTCGGCGGCAAGATCGCCTGATGGCCAGCACGGCTTCCGTGGAGGCGCTTGCCTCCTTCTCCCATGCCGTGCTGGGCGCGGCAGGCGCCGACACGCCGTCCGCAGAGGCGGCGACATGGGCCATGCTGCACGCCTCCCTCCACGGGGTGGACAGCCACGGCATCCGGCTTCTGCCCTGGTATGCCGACTGCCTGCGGAACCGCATTGCCAAGGGCAGCCCGAACGTCACGGTGGAATACCGCCGCCGCGCCGCGGCCCTGGTCAATGCCGATGACGGGCTCGGCCACTTCGCCATGTACCGGGCCATGGACGAGGCCTGCGCGCTGGCGCGGGACTGCGGCATCGGCATGGCGAGCGTCATCAACTCCACCCATTTCGGGGCGGCGGGGGCCTACACGCTGGCGGCGGCCGATGCGGGCTTCATCGGCATGGTGGCGTCCAACTCCGGCGCCTTCGTCGTCCCGCATGGGGGAGACAGGCCGATCCATGGCACGAACCCGCTTTCACTTGCGGCGCCCAACCCAGGCGGCGAGCCCTTCCTGCTCGACATGGCGACGAGCGCCATTCCGTGGAACAAGGTGCTGCGCTACCGCACCGAGGGGCTGGAGTTGCCCGGGGGCGTGGCGGTGGACGCCACCGGCGCCTTCGTGACCGACCCGAACGAGGCCGTGGCACTTGCCCCGGTGGGCGGGCCTGACTTCGGTTACAAGGGCGCGGGGCTTGCCGGCGTGGCGGAGGTCCTGGGCGGCATGCTGTGCGGCATGCGGCTTTCCGCCGACCAGGACGGGCTGGCGCTGGGCGATACCAAGGTGGGCCATTTCGTGATGGCGATCGACCCCACACTGTTCATGAGCCTCGAGGCTTTCGGCGCGAAGGTCCAGGCCTATCTCGACACCTTCAAGGCCCAGCCCGGCACCTATGCAGCGGGCGGGCCGGAATGGGAACGCCGCCGCATCCGCGAGGCCGAGGGTATTCCGCTTCCCCCTGGGCTTTACGCCGAACTCAGCCAGGCGGGCCAGAAGGCGGGCGTGGACCTGGATTTCTGATGCCGCAGGACAGCAGGGAGAACCGCGCGCGCGGCATCCTGTGGATGCTCGCCACCATGTTCTGCTTCATCTCGCTGGACGCGCTGATGAAGCACCTGATGGAGAGCTATTCGCTGGTCCAGGTGACGTGGGCCCGCTTCTTCTTCGCCACCATCGTGGCCGCCATAGCCTGCGGGCCGAGACTTGCGGCGCTGGCAGTGAGCCGCCACCCGAAGCAGCAACTGCTGCGCTCCGTCTTCCTGATGTCGACGACGGGCATGTTCAACGCCGGTATCCGCTCGACGCCGCTGGCAACGGCAACCACCATCATGTTCCTGACCCCCATACTGGTGACGGTGATGGCCATTCCGCTGCTGGGCGAGAAGGTGGGCTTGCGCCGCTGGATGGGCGTGGCCTGCGGGTTCATCGGCGCGCTCATCGTGGTGCGGCCTTGGCAGGAGGGGCTGGGCGGCATCGGTGCCGGCGTCCTGTTCCTGCTGGTGGCGGCCGTTCTCAACGCCAATTACCAGATCCTGACGCGCCGCGTGCGGGGTGACGATCCGCTGACTTCCCTCCTCTACACCGCCGTCGCCGGCGCCGTGGTGACGAGCCTCATCGTGCCGTGGTTCTGGAGCTGGCCGACCGCAACCGACTGGCTGCTGCTGATGGGCACAGGCGTCGCCGGCGGCCTCGGCCACCTGTTCCTGATCCGCGCCTTCCGGGCCGCGCCCGCGTCCGTGGTGGCGCCCTTCTCCTATTCGTCCCTGGTGTGGGCGGCGTTGTTCGGCTTCATCATTTGGGGCGACTGGCCCGATCTGTGGACGTGGGCGGGTGCAGCCCTTATCATCGGCTCGGGACTGTATATCTTCCAACGGGAGCGACTGGCACATGAAGACCGTTGATTTCACGGCAATGAAGGACGGCACGCGCGAGGAATACCTGTTCCTCAAGCCGCTCGAGGACGAGCACATCAAGGGCACGGCCGAGCGCGTCATCCGCGAACTGCGCCTGCAGGAGGAGGAGACGCTGCCCGGCTACAAGATCAGCCGCCTCGAGCACGGCCTTCAGGCCGCCACGCGCGCCCACCGGGAAGGCGCCGACATCGACTGGGTGGTGGGCGCCCTCCTCCACGACATCGGCGACGGCCTGGCCCCGCAGAACCATGACCGTTTCGCCGCGGAGATCCTCCGCCCCTACATGCGCGAGGAGGTGGTCTGGACGGTGGAGCACCATGCCTCCTTTCAGATGTACTACTACGCCCACCATTATGGCTGGAACCAGCACGAGCGGGAGAAGTACCGCGACTCGGCCTATTTCCAGTCCTGCGTCGATTTCTGCGAACGCTGGGACCAGTCCTCCTTTGACCCGGCCTATCCCACGGAGAAGCTCGATTTCTTCGTGCCCATGGTAAGGGAGGTCTTCTCGCGCAGGGCGCATGACCCCGCCGTGCAGCAGAAGGGTTTGGTGAAGGGCCTGCCGCCGCTGAACCTCGCCGCCGAATAGGCAGGGAACGCCGCAAGCGGACCAGACATGCCGCAGCGCGAGTGGCGGAAGCAGGGTGCTTCCGCCATGTTGCGCTCGTGAGTACAGCCCGCAACCATAGCCTGATCGGCATCCTCTCGCTCTGCGGGGGCGTCTTCATCTTCTCCATTCAGGACGCCATCCTGAAGGGCATGAGCGGCGACCATGCCGTCACCCTTGCCATCGTCCTGCGCTCGATCGTGGGGTTGCCCATCCTGCTGGCGATGGTGGCCTATACCAACGGGCTTTCCGCGCTGCGGACCAAGCGCTGGAAACTGCTGATCGCCCGCGGGCTGATCCTGCTCACCTCCTACACCAGCTATTACATGGCGTTTCCCGCCCTGCCCCTGGCGGAGGCGGTGGCGCTGTTCTTCACCTCGCCCATCTTCGTCACACTGCTCGCCAGCGTCTTCCTGCGGGAGAGGGTGACGCCCCAGGCCTGGGGCGCCGTCATCGCGGGCTTCGCCGGCGTGCTCATCATCCTGAGGCCCGGCTCAGGGCTGTTCGAGCCGGCCGCCCTCCTCAGCCTGTTCAGCGCGGCGAGCTATGCCTTCTCGATGGTGCTGGCGCGGAAACATGGCGCTGACGAGCCGACCACCGTCATGGCCTTCTACGTGAACGCCGTCTATCTCGTCGCGGCGGCGCTGATCGCGGCCATGTTCGGGGGGCTGGGCATCACGGAATTCGGCCATCCGAGCCTCGACTTCCTGGTCAGGCCATGGGCCATGCCGGACACGACCGACCTGCTGCTGATGGGACTTTGCGGCGTCATCGCGGCAGTTGGAATGTCGCTCCTGACCCACGCCTACAGGATGGCGAACGCCAACCTCGTGACGGTGTTCGAATACAGCGGAATGCTATGGGTGCCGCTCTGGGGCTTCCTGCTCTTCGCGGAGGTGCCGAAGATGACCACCGTGACCGGCACGCTGATCATCATCGGGGCGGGAATTTTCGCCGTGAAGAGTGCGCGCGGAAACTAGAGCATAATCCGCAAAAGTGGAAACCACTTTTGCGACAAGATCATGCTCAAGCTTTTGATCTGGCGCGAGTTCTTTTCGACCAGGCGATTCCGCCTGGTCGGAACGCGCGCTAGGGGGCCACCCGCTCGCTCAGCACCCTGAAGTCGCCGACATAGCTCTTGTCCTTGCCGGGTGCCGCGACGACGCGGAGCCACAGTCCCTTGCCCTCCGCCCGCCCCGGTATGGCGAAGGTGCGCGTCTCGGTCGACTGCGGCAGGCTGAAGCTGATCACCGGACGGCCCGACGCCTCCAGCTGCCCCTCCGGCAGCACCATCACATCCACCGAGGGCGCCATGTTCTGCGGATCGACCCCCTCAGGCGGGATGTATTCGAGCGCCGTCACATTGCGCGAGAGATTGTCGCGGAAGATGAGCAGGATGTTCAGTTCCTCATCCGGCGGGGTGATGGCGAGGAAGGTGTCGCTGCTGCCGTCGAAGAGGTTGCCGAAGCTGTAGCGGGTCTCGCTGCCGTCCTTGAGCGCGGCACTGAAGCTGGCGCCTTCGACGAGGTTGACCGTCTCGGTCATGAGGGCGGGCGCATCGGTCTTTGCGGGGGTCATGGCCACGGTCTCGTCCGCGGCATCGGCGTCCTGCTTCTGCCCGTCGAGCGCCACGACGACGTTCAGCGGCTGCTGCGCCGCGGGCTGTGGCGCGAAGGCCTGATAGGCTGCGATGGCGACACCCGCGACCGCAGCCAGGCTCGAGATAACGATATGGAAGTTGGTGAGTTTCACCGAACTAGGCTTTGAGGATCGACCGTCCCGCATATGCCGCCTGCGACCCCAGTTCCTCTTCGATGCGAAGAAGCTGATTGTACTTGGCAAGCCGGTCAGAGCGGGCCAGCGAGCCCGTCTTGATCTGACCGCAGTTTGTGGCAACAGCAAGGTCCGCGATGGTGGAGTCCTCGGTCTCGCCCGAGCGGTGGGACATGACGGCGGAATAGCCCGCCTTGTGCGCCATTTCCACGGCTTCCAGCGTCTCCGTGAGCGAGCCGATCTGGTTGACCTTGACGAGGATCGAATTGGCGATGCCCTGCGAGATGCCCTGCTTCAGGCGCTTCGTGTTGGTGACGAACAGGTCGTCGCCCACCAGCTGGTGCGTCTTGCCGATGAGGTCCGTCACCTGCTTCCAGCCGTCCCAGTCGTCCTCCGACATGCCGTCCTCGATCGAGAAGATCGGATAGGCGCGAGCCAGCTTGGCGAGATATTCCGCCTGCTCCGTGATCGAGCGCTTCTTGCCTTCGCCTTCGTAGTCATAGGCGCCGTTCTTGAAGAACTCGGTGGCCGCGCAGTCGAGCGCCAGGTAGACGTCCTGACCCGGCTTGTAGCCAGCCTGCTCCACCGCCTTCATCACGAAGTCCAAGGCGGCTTCGGCGGAAGGAAGGTTCGGCGCGAAGCCGCCTTCATCGCCGACATTGGTGTTGTGGCCGGCCTTCTTGAGCGCGCCCTTGAGGGTGTGGAAGATCTCCGCACCCATGCGCAGGCCTTCGCGGAAGCTCGTGGCCCCCACCGGCATGATCATGAATTCCTGGAAGTCGATGGGGTTGTCTGCATGGGCGCCGCCATTGATGATGTTCATCATCGGGACCGGCAGCGTGCGCGCGGCGGCACCACCCACATAGCGGTAGAGCGGCAGGCCGGAGGCGTCCGCCGCGGCCTTGGCGGTGGCGAGCGACACGCCGAGAATGGCATTGGCGCCGAGGCGCGCCTTGTTCGGCGTGCCGTCCAGCTCGATCATGGCGCGGTCGATGGCGATCTGGTCTTCGGCTTCCATGCCGGCGAGCGCGTCGAAAATGTCGCCGTTCACGGCGGCCGCCGCCTTGGTGACGCCCTTGCCGAGGTAGCGCGCCTTGTCGCCGTCGCGGAGTTCGACCGCCTCATGCGCGCCCGTGGAGGCACCCGAGGGAACGGCGGCGCGGCCCATGGACCCGTCTTCAAGCACCACATCCACCTCCACCGTCGGGTTACCGCGGCTGTCGAGGATCTCGCGGGCGGTGATGTCGATGATGGTGGTCATTTCGGGATCCCCTGATGTGCGCAAATCAGGCACGGGTTATGGCTTTACCTCGTGTCGTTTGCAAGACGGATGCGGCGGGCCTCCGCCCTCACGCCGCTTTTGCCACCTTGTCGAGCGCCATGAGCGTCACCAGCAGCTTTTCGAGCTGGTCCAGCGGCACCATGTTGGGGCCGTCGGAGGGGGCATTGTCCGGGTCCTGGTGGGTTTCGATAAAGACGCCGGCAACGCCCACCGCCACGGCGGCCCGCGCCAGCACCGGCACCATGCGGCGGTCGCCGCCGGAAGAGGCACCCTGCCCGCCCGGCTGCTGCACGGAATGGGTGGCATCGAAGATCACCGGCGCGCCGGTTTCCGCCATGATGGGAAGTGCCCGCATGTCGGACACCAGCGTGTTGTAGCCGAAGGATGCGCCGCGCTCGGTGAGCATCACGTTGGGGTTGCCACTGTCCACGACCTTGGCCAGCACGTTCTTCATGTCCCAGGGTGCGAGGAACTGGCCCTTCTTGACGTTCACCACGCGGCCGGTCTTGGCCGCCGCGATGAGAAGATCGGTCTGACGGCAGAGGAAGGCGGGAATCTGCAGGATGTCGATGACGCTCGCCACCTCGGCGCACTGGCCGTTCTCATGCACGTCGGTGAGCACGGGAAGGCCGAGTTCCTTCTTGATGTCGGCGAAGACGGCGAGCGATTTCTCCAGCCCGAGGCCGCGCTTGCCGCCCAGGCTGGTGCGGTTGGCCTTGTCGAAGCTGGACTTGTAGACCAGGCCGATGCCGAGGCGGCCGCAGATCTCCTTGAGCTTGCCTGCCATCATGAAGGCATGCTCCCGGCTCTCCATCTGGCAGGGACCGGCGATCAGGCTGATCGGCAATTCATTGCCGAAGGCGACGGAGCCGAGGGACACGACGGAATTTGCGATCATGAAGGATACACCAGGAATGTGCCCGAGCCGTGGGCATAGAGTTTGCCTTTTTCGTCGACGACCCTGGCCTCGGCCGTGAACATGGTGCGTCCGGCGTGGATCACCGTTCCGGTGCAGATGAGCCGCCCCACCTCCGCATCGATCTTGCGGACGTAATTGACCTTGAGTTCGATGGTGCCATAGCCGACGCCGGCGGGAAGCCGGGTCTGCACCGCACAGCCGAGCGCCGAATCGATGAGGGTCGCGGCATAGCCGCCGTGCAGCCGCATCTGCGGATTGTAGTATCGGGGAGACGGAATGCCCTCGAAAGTGGCCGAACCGTCGCCCACCGCAATCAGCCGCATGCTCATCGTCTCGGCCATGGCGGAGCCATGCCAGTCATTGATGCGGCTCTTGAGATAGTCGAGGCCGCTCTGCGGGGCGGCCGTTTTCGGATCTGCGTCCATGCCTGTCCTATGCCTTCGGCGCCTGCAATAGCGCAACGGGCTGTGCGATCATAATGCCTTTTTCGCGGAACAGCTCCAGCACGCGGAAGCGGATTTCGCTGGCGATGCCGGCGGCCTCGAAGATGTCCGCCACGAAGGCGCGGAGCTCGAAATCAAGGCCGTTGGGACCGAAGCGCGCGAGGAGCACGGCGGGTTCCGGATGGGTCAGCACCTTCGGATGGGCGCGCGCCGCGCTTGCCAGGAGCTTGCGCACGTTCTCCGCATCGCTGCCGTAATCGACCGTGACGGCCACCAGGAAGCGGCCCATATTGTCATTGTGCGTCCAGTTGCGCACGGGCTCCGTCACCAGCGCGGAATTGGGCAGGATGATCGAGCAGGAATCGAATGTCTCGATCTCGGTGGAGCGCACGTTGATGCGGCGGACCACCCCCTCGCCCGTCGGCAGGGACACCCAGTCGCCCACCCGGATCGGCCGTTCCGCAAGGATGATGAGGCCGGAAACGAAATTGTTGACGATCGACTGCAGGCCGAGGCCGATACCGAGGCCCAGTGCACCGGCGATCAGCGCGAGATTCGAGAAGTCGAGCCCCGCCGCCGTGAGCGCCACGCCTACGGCAATGATGTAACCAGCGTAGGTGGAGCCCTTCAGGATCGAATCCTGAACGCCGCGGTTGATGCGCGTGTCGCTGAGGATGCGCCGGTCGAGCCAGCGGTTGAACAGCTTGGTGACGAGGACGCCGCCCACGAGAATGGCGAGCACCATCAGCAGCAGGCCGGGCGACAGCGTGATGTCACCGATCCGGACGCCGATGGCGAGCGTGTTGAAGAGGCCGCCGAAATCGACCCAGGTGATGGTCCACAACAGTACCAGCGCCGGAATGCCGGCGAGAATGAGCACGAGGTCCACGGTGGTGCGGACGACGAGGCCGAGACGCTCGATCGCGCGCTCGCCCAGCCCGGTGATGCGGCGCAGGAAGATGCCGAAGCCGCTCTGCGGGTCGAAGCTCGCGGTGATGGTTGCGTCGAACAGGTGATAGAGAACGAACAGGACGCCCACCACCATCGACGTTCTGACCATCTGGTGCGCGACGTAGTTGGCGAGCGCCAGGTAGCCCGCGAACAGCGCGGCGAAGCCGATGACGATGAGCAGCCAGATGAAGGGCGTGAGGCTTGCCGCCCACCGGAAATAGATCCTCCGCCCCGCGGGGTTCGACAGCCCGCCCTGGTTCCGGACCGTGTAGAGGATCAGGCTCATGAGCGTGAGCAGCGCAAGTGCTGCGAGCGCGGACTGGCCGACTGTGTAGTTCAGCGGCAGGAACAGCCCCTCGGCAAGGCGGCCGAGCTGCGTGTTGAACGTCGCCACGAAGGCGGTAAGCCCCACGAGAAGGGCGAAGCGCGAGGCGGACCCGTCATCGAGATCGACGACGCGCCATTCGGGTTCGGTGGGTGCTGCCACGCGCCGGGCCAGCACGTAGTAGAAAATGATGGTGACGGTCGGATAGACCACCGCCTGCCACACCATGAACAGGCGCGGGGTGAGATAGCCGCTGGCATCGAGCGACAGGCGGATGGGCAGGAAGAGGATTGCCAGCGCCGCGGCCGTGGTGATGAGCGCGCGCACAATTCGCCACAGCCGCCCCATGTTGTCGATCGAGCGCGTCCGGTTGGCATAGCGCTGCGTGAAGCGCCCGAGCCAGCGCCTGATGAGAATGTATCCGCTGGTGAAGAGGACGACGAAGAGGGGCACAAGAAGCAGGCCGAGGGGATCGCCCGTGGCGCTGACTTCGGCCCACCAGTTCCTGAAGAGACGCCCCAGCCCCGCCGAGAGCACGCCAAACCCGACGCCCGTGTCGTACCAGAGCGAGGGGTTCAGGATCGACCGGTTACGGTCGAAGATGCGCTCGAAGAATTGCTCGCGCTGCAGGACGGAGACGCGGCCCGCATTCTGCTCCGCCTCGACGGCAACAACGTCGAACTGTGACTTGAGGCTCTGCAGCTTGTCGCGAGAGGCCGTGAGGCCGGCCCGTTGGGTGGCGACTGCCGCCTCCTCCGCCGCGCCCTCGGGGGGTGCCGCACCGAGAGAGGAGAGCTGCTGGTTCACCTCGGCGAGAGGTGCCGTCAGCTTCATCGAGCGTTCGGTGGCGGAGGCGCGGAGCTTCTCGAGCGCGGCGCGCGCGTCCACGAGTTCCTTTTCCGTCAGCGCCGGCCGGCGGATCTGATCGGCGAGGCGGGTCAGCTCGGCGCGGAAATCCTGGATGGCGCGCTCGCTCTGCCCGAGGATCGCCTGGTCGACGGCAAAGGCCGCGGAAAATGAAAGTACGAGGGCGCAGAGGGCCGCGAGCGCGATCCTCCAGATGCCCATCGATTACACCAGCCGGCTCTGCTCGATCGCCGCCGCAATGAAGGACTTGAACAGCGGATGCGGGTCGAAGGGCTTCGACTTGAGCTCGGGGTGATACTGCACGCCGATGAACCAGGGGTGGTCCGGATATTCCACCGTCTCCGGCAGCAGACCATCGGGCGACATGCCGGAGAAGCTGAGGCCAGCCTTTTCCAGCGCCTCGCGGTAGCGCGTGTTCACCTCGTAGCGGTGGCGGTGGCGCTCGGAAATATGCGTCGTGCCATAGATCTTCGCGATCTTGCTGCCGGGCTTGAGCTCGGAATCATAGGCGCCGAGGCGCATGGTGCCGCCGAGATCACCGCCCGACTTGCGGATTTCGAGCTCATTGCCTTTCATCCACTCGGTCATGGTGCCGACGACAGGCTCCGTCGTCTCGCCGAACTCGGTCGAACTCGCCTTCTGGATGCCGCAGAGGGAGCGTGCCGCCTCGATGCAGGCCATCTGCATGCCGAAGCAGATGCCGAAATATGGCACCTTGCGGGTGCGGGCGAAGGTCGCCGCCTTGATCTTGCCCTCGGACCCGCGCTCGCCGAAGCCGCCGGGAACAAGAATGCCATGCACACCCTCGAGATAGGGTGCGGGGTCTTCCTTCTCGAAGATCTCGGATTCGATCCAGTCCAGCTTGACCTTCACCTTGTTGGCGATGCCGCCGTGGACGAGCGCCTCCTGCAGGGACTTGTAGGCGTCGAGAAGCCCCGTGTACTTGCCGACGACCGCGATGTTCACCTCACCCTCCGGGTGGGTGATGCGGTTCATGATCTCGGTCCAGCGCGACAGGTCCGGGTCGCGCACGTCCTTGAAGCCGAAGATCTCCAGGACTTCCTTGTCCAGCCCTTCGTTGTGGTAGGCGCGAGGCACGTCGTAGATCGACTTCACGTCCAGCGCCTGGATCACGGCCGAGGGGCGCACGTTGCAGAACAGCGCGATCTTGCGGCGCTCGTTCAAGGGGATTTCGCGGTCGGCACGGCACAGCAGGATGTCCGGCTGGATGCCGATGGAACGCAATTCCTTGACCGAGTGCTGGGTGGGCTTGGTCTTGAGTTCGCCCGCTGTGGGGATGTAGGGCAGAAGCGTCAGATGTATATACAGGCAGTCGCCGCGCGGCTGCTCCTGGCCGAACTGGCGGATCGCCTCGAAGAACGGCAGGCCTTCGATGTCGCCCACCGTGCCGCCGATCTCGACGAGCACGAAGTCATAGCCCTCGTTGCCGCTGCGAATGAAATCCTTGATGGCGTCGGTGACGTGCGGGATGACCTGCACCGTGCCGCCGAGGAAATCGCCGCGCCGCTCCTTGGCGATGATCTCCTGGTAGATGCGGCCGGTGGTGATGTTGTCCTGCTTGTTGGCGTGGCGGCCCGTGAAACGCTCATAGTGCCCGAGGTCGAGGTCTGTCTCGGCCCCGTCGTCGGTTACGAACACCTCGCCATGCTGGTAGGGGCTCATGGTGCCCGGGTCGACGTTCAGGTAGGGGTCGAGCTTGCGCAGCCGGACGGAGAAGCCGCGGGCCTGCAGCAGCGCACCGAGTGCCGCGGAGGCCAGACCCTTGCCAAGAGAGGAGACCACGCCGCCGGTGATGAAAATATATCGCGCCATGGAATTTCACCCTAATCGGTTCAAAACATGATTTGAAGCCCGGAAACGATGTTTCCGGGCTTTGTGGATAAGTGCGCTGGGAGCCTTTTAGGGGGCGACCGGAACCTGCGGCTGCGCAGGCTTTGCCGGGGCCAGGTTCGGCAGGACGGTGCCGCCCGTGCCGGAGCCCTGGGCGGGCGCCTGCTGCTCACCACCCATGGCCGCGGGCGGGGCGACGCCGTCGATCACCGAATTGCCGCCCCGCTGGGTGGCCAGCACGGTCAGCGCGATCGAAGTGCAGAAGAAGGCCACCGCGAGCCAGGCCGTGGTACGGGTGAGCGCATTGCCCACGCCGCGCGCGGTGAACAGGCTGCCCGATCCGCCACCGCCGCCGCCGCCGATGCCCAGCGCCCCACCCTCGGAACGCTGCAGCAGAACGACCCCGATGAGGCCCAGGGCGATGAGAAGATGAACGACGAGAAGAACGGTTTCCATGGATTTTCCGGGCTGTCCGAGCGAATTGCAGGTGGCTTTAGCGGGTTGATATGGGGAAAGCAACCGGCTGGGGCAAGGCCGGGCGATGCCGTGCCCTCAATCCCCCGGCAAAACCAGCAGCTTCGGCTTGTCCGGCAGGCCGGCAGCGGTGAAGATGCGCTCCGGGCTGGCCGCGATTTCGAGTTCGAACTCCCGGCTCACCGTGGTGATGAAGCGCCCGAGCGTGGCCGGACCGAAATAATGCATGGGAATCACCACACGCGCCTTGATGGTGCGGAGTACCTCCAGCATCTCGTCCTGGCCCATGGTGTAGCCGCCGTCCACGGGAACCATCACGATGTCGAGGCGCCCGATCATCCCGATGTGCTCTGCCCCAAGCAGATGGTGCAGGTGGCCAAGGTGGCCGATGCAGAGGCCCGCCACCTCGAAGATGAAGATGGAGTTGCCGTCCTTCATCCGCCCCGCCATGCCGCTCCGGATATCGGTGGTGACATTCCTGACCCGGATGTCCCCGATCTCGACATCGTGAAAGGCAGGGCCGCCCCCTTCCGGGTTCCAGCCGCGCAGGACATGCCTGATCGCCGGGTCGGGGAAGTCCGTGTAGTGGGTGGAGTGCGCCCGGTTCATTGTCACGGCGTCCGGCACGATTCCAGCGGAATAGCCCGAATAGTCGGTGACGATGCGGGTACCGCCGGGGCTTTCGATGATGAAGCTCGAATGGCCGATGAAGGTGAGCTTCACCTGGTCTGCCTCGAGCGCGGCCTCCGTGTAGGCGGCAGGCACCACCTTCGCATCCCTGCCCGCCATGGCGAGGCAATCGCTCTGCAGCGCCGCCGCCGGGACGGCGCCCCAGATCAGGGCCAGGGCAGACAGGATGAACTTCCGCATGTCGCTCTCCCTCGGTTACCGGCAGGCTTGAGGGGGAGCGTGGCAAAACTAAGGAGTTCCGCTCCCCTTGTAGCTGTAGCGGAAGGTGCAGCAGGCAGCCCCTTCCATGATGGTCTGCTTACGCTCCAGCGTAATGTTCGGGTCATAGCCCTGGCAGAATGTGCCGTCACGGTTGCAGGACAGGAGATGGCCGATCCTGCCGAGACCCATGTCCTTGTAGGTCTCGGCATAGCGGCAGCGGGTGACGTCGAAGTCGAAGGTGTGGTCATCCGCCTTCAGAACCTTGATCTCCAGGGCGCCGTCAGCCGTCCAAAGCTCATAGAGCTTGATGAAATCGGCCATCGAGGTGTTTCCGCCGGCACGCTCTGCGAAATGCTTGCCCTCGGCGATGGCGGCCTTCCGGATGGCAGCATCGAGGATGGCGGCGGCCTTCTCCTCGCCGATCTGCGCCACCATCTCCGCATAGATCGGGCCGACGACCTGGGCCTGCAACTTGCGCTTGGCGAGGGTCGGAATTTCGCTCATCAGGCGTAGACCTTGATGATGCCCAGGAAGTCGGCCGCCTTGAGGCTGGCGCCGCCCACCAGTGCGCCGTTGACGTTCGGCTGGCCCATGAGTTCTGCCGCATTCGACGGCTTGACCGACCCGCCGTAGAGGATGCGCACGCCGGCCCCCTCCCCGCCCATCAGCCCGCCCAGCTCCTTGCGGATCAGCGAATGGACCTCCGCGACCTCCGGCGTCGTCGGGGTGAGGCCGGTTCCGATGGCCCAGACCGGCTCATAGGCGATCACCGTGTTGGCGGCGGTCGCGCCTTCCGGCAGCGAGCCCTTCAGCTGGCGCGTGACCACCTCCAGCGTCCGGCCGGCTTTCCGCTCCTCCAGCGTCTCGCCGATGCAGATGATGGCGGCAAGGCCGGCGCGCTGCGCGGCCTTGGCCTTGCGGTTCACCACCTCGTCGGTTTCGCCGTGGTTGGTGCGGCGCTCCGAATGGCCGACGATCACGGCGGAGCAGCCCGCCTCCTTCAGCATTTCGGCCGAAACGTCGCCGGTGTGGGCGCCGGAGGGGTTCCAGTGGCAGTCCTGGCCGCCCACCTTGATCCGGGTGCCCTTCACCACCGACTTCACGCGCCTGAGGATGAGGGCCGGGGGGCAGACCATGACGTCGGCCTTCAGCTTCACGTCCTTCAGCATGGCGGCCAGAAGGCGCGGCTCCTTCAGCATCGCCAGGCTGCCGTTCATCTTCCAGTTTCCGGCGACCAGCGGCCGCGGCCCTTCGCTTGCCATGATTTCTTGCTCCCAAAGTCCTTGAAACCGGCCTCTTAGCAGACGCATACCGCACTTGCGAGGGGGTGAACGCCTACCTATAGTGCGCCCCGCCCCCGCGGGCCTCAATTCGAAAGGGACGACCCTACATGATGGAATCCATGCGCAATGCCGCCAAGGGCTGGGTGGCGAAGCTGCTCATCGGCCTTCTCGCCGTGAGCTTCGGCGTGTGGGGCATCGCTGACGTCTTCCGCGGCAGCAGCACGGGCGCACTCGCCACGGTGGGCGAGCAGGAAATCTCCACCGAGCAGTTCAACCAGGCCTTCCAGGAATATCTTCAGAACTTCTCGCGCCAGACCGGCCGGGGAATCACCCCGGAGGAGGCGCGCGGCCTCGGCATCGACCGGGCGATCCTGGGCAACCTGCTGCAATCGGCTGCGCTGGACCATGAATCGGGCAAGCTCAAGCTCGGCGTCTCGGACACGTTCCTGGCCCAGAAGGTCATGGCCGACCCGACCTTTCAGGATGCGGCGGGCAAGTTCGATGCGAACCGCTTCCGCGACCTCCTGGCCCAGAACGGCCTCAGCGAACCCGCCTTCTTCGCGGGAGAACGCCAGCGTCTGCTGCGCGAGGCGCTGACCGCCACGGCCAGCAGCGACGTGCCGCTGAACAACGGCCTGCTCGAAGCGCAGTACCGCTATGACAATGAACAGCGCGATGCGCGCTATTTCGTCGTCACGACGCAGGACAGCGAAGTGCCGGCGCCGACCGACGACGAGATCAAGAAGGAATACGACGCCAATCCCGCCGCCTACACCGCGCCGGAATATCGCGTCGTGGGCGTCATGAAGGTGGAGCCTGCCGACATCGCGGCCAGGGTGACGCTCACCGACCAGGACATCGCGGAGGGCTACGAAAAGTACAAGGGCGAGTATTTCACGCCCGAGAAGCGCACCATCCTGCAGATCACTTTCCCGACGCTGGAAGAGGCCCAGGCGGCGAAGCAGAAGCTCGCCGCGGGCACCGACTTCATGGCGCTGGCCACGGAGCGCGGCTTCGCCGAGCAGGACGTGACCTTCGCCGACAAGACGAAGGCCGATTTCTTCGACCCGGCGATCGCGGATGCCGCGTTCTCGCTGGCCGAGGGTGCCGTGAGCGAGCCGGTGAAGGGTTCGCTGTCGACCGCCCTCCTCAAGGCCGTCAAGATCGCGCCCGAGCACCAGGCAACGCTTGACGAGGTGCGCCCGCAGATCGAGGAGCGGCTGAAGCTCGAGCGCGCCGGCGAGGAAATCCAGGCGATCTATGACGCGGTCGAGGATGCGCGCGCCGCCCAGACGAGCTTCGAGGACATTGCCGCCAAGGCGGGAATCCCCTTCCAGCTGGTTCCTGCGATGGACGCGCAAGGCCAGGATAAGGACGGCAAAGCCGTGCCGATGCCGCATGCAGCGGAACTGATCCAGGCCGCCTTCTCGAGCGACGTTGGCGTGGAGAACGACGCCATTTCGCTGGACAACGGCTATGTCTGGTATGAGGTGCGCGAGGTCATCCCCTCCGCCCTGAAACCGCTGGACCAGGTGAAGGACCAGGCCCGCGCCGCGGTGATTGCCGCCAAGGTCCGCGCAGCCTCCGAAGACAAGGCCAAGAAGCTCGTGGAGCGCGCCCGCAGCGGCGTAAAGCTCGAAGAGCTTGCAACGGAGGCCGCCGTCCAGATCCAGTCGGCACAGGGACTGCGCCGCAAGGAGAGCGATGACAGCTTCGGCCCGGCCGCCGTGGCCGCCCTCTTCGCGGTGCCGGAGAACGGCTTTGCCTATGCGCTGGAGCCCGATGGCCGCGGCGCGAGGGTCATGCAGTCACAGCCGGTCCTGCTCCCCACATTCGATGCCACATCGCCCGAGGCCAAGGCCATCGCCGAGCGCCTCAAGGCACAGGTGGCGGACAACATGCTCACCGCCTATCTCGGCGCGCTCGAGAAGGAAGCGGGCACCACCGTCAACGATACGCTCTGGCGAAACATCTCGGGACAACAGACGAACTGACCTTATCGCCCCGTGACGCCTTCGCCGGAACAGACAGATGATCATCACCCCCGACTACGACAGCTTCGCCCGCGCCTATGAGCGGGGCGAACCGCAGATCGTATCGACCAGGCTCGTCGCCGACCTTGAGACCCCCGTCTCGGCCAAGCTGAAGCTGGCCCGCAACGCCCGCTATTCCTTCCTGCTGGAATCGGTGGAGGGCGGCGCGGTGCGCGGCCGATACTCCATCATCGGCCTCAATCCGGACCTGATCTGGAAGGTCGAGGGCGGCAAGGCCCTGATCAACCGCAAGGCGGGCCTCGACCCCAAGGGACCGTATGAAGACACGGGCCTCGCCCCCCTTCAGTCGCTGCGCGCCCTGCTGGCCGAAAGCCGCATCAAGCTCCCCGAGGATGCGCCGCCCATGGCGGCAGGCGTCTTCGGCTACATGGGCTATGACATGGTGCGCCTGATGGAGGACCTGCCGGAGCCCAACCCGGACACGCTGGGCCTGCCGGACGCCGTGCTGATCCGCCCCACCATCATGGCGATCTTCGACAGCGTGCGCGACGAGGTGACCGTCACCTCCCCCATCTATGCCGATCCGAACATCACCGCGCGGGCCGCCTATGTGCGCGCGCAGGAACGCATCAGCGAGATCGTCGATGCGCTGGACCGGCCGCTGGACATGGCGCTGAAGGAGGCAACCCACTCGCCCATCGGCACGCCCCGCTCCAACACCTCACCGGACGAATATAAGTCGATGGTGCTGAAGGCCAAGGAGTACATCGCGGCGGGCGACATCTTCCAGGTGGTTCTCTCCCAGCGCTTCGAGACGGAATTCACGCTTCCGCCCTTCGCGCTCTACCGCTCGCTCCGGCGCGTCAACCCCTCGCCCTTCCTCTATTACCTCGACTTCGACAGCTTCTCGGTCATCGGGTCGAGCCCAGAGATCCTGGTGCGCGTGCGGGACGGCAAGGTGTCGATCCGCCCCATCGCCGGAACCCGCCGCCGCGGCGCGACGCCGGCGGAGGACCGCGCGCTGGCCGCCGAGCTGCTGGCGGACCCCAAGGAGCGCGCCGAGCACCTGATGCTGCTGGACCTCGGCCGCAACGACGTGGGCCGTGTCGCCGACATCGGCACCATCAAGGTGACGGACCAGTTCATCCTGGAATACTACAGCCAGGTGATGCACATCGTGTCGAACGTCGAGGGCCGCCTCTCGAACAAGTACGATACCATCGATGCGCTCGTGGCGGGCTTCCCGGCGGGCACTGTGTCCGGCGCGCCGAAGGTGCGCGCCATGCAGATCATCGACGAACTGGAGAAGAACAAGCGTGGCGTCTACGCGGGCTGCGTGGGCTATTTCTCCGCCGACGGCGAGATGGACACCTGCATCGTGCTGCGCACCGCGATCGTCAAGGACGGCAAGATGTATGTGCAGGCGGGAGCCGGCGTGGTGGCGGACAGCGTGCCGGAGTCCGAGCACCAGGAGTGCGTGAACAAGGCCAAGGCGCTGTTCCGCGCGGCGGAAGAGGCCGTGCGCTTCGCCGGGCGCGCCGGGAGGGCGCAATGATCATCCTCATCGATAACTATGACAGCTTCACCTACAACCTTTACCACTTCCTCGGCGACATCGGTGCCGAGACGGTGGTGCACCGGAACGACAAGATCAGCGTCGGGCAGGTGATCTCCGCCAAGCCCGAAGCCATCGTCATCTCGCCCGGCCCCGCGACGCCGAACGAGGCGGGGATCTGCCTCGAACTGATCGAGAAGGCCTCGCCGTCGATCCCGATCTTCGGCGTGTGCCTCGGCCTCCAGTCCATGGGCCAGTGTTTTGGCGGCAAGGTGGTCCGCGCGCCTGCCCAGATGCATGGCAAGACCAGCCAGATCCACCACACCGGCCAAGGCGTGTTCAAGGGCCTGCCGCAGGACTTCACGGCGACGCGCTATCACTCGCTGATCGTCGAGCGCGAGACCCTGCCCGACTGCTTCGAGGTCACCGCCGAGGCGGACGGCCTGATCATGGGCCTGCAGCACAAGACGCGGAACGTGCATGGCGTGCAGTTCCACCCCGAAAGCATCGCCTCCGAGCACGGGCACATGATCCTGAAGAACTTCCTCGACCTGGCGAGGGCCGGCTGATGGCGGACCTCAAACCACTCATCGGCAAGGTCGCCGCCGGAACCCCGCTGTCGCGCGCGGAAGCGCGCGAGGCCTTCAACGTGATGATGTCCGGCGATGCGACGCCCTCGCAGATCGGCGGCTTCCTGATGGCGCTGCGCGTCCGCGGCGAAACGGTGGACGAGATCACCGGCGCCGTCGAGATCATGCGCGAGAAGATGCTGCGCGTCGACGCGCCTTCCGATGCCATCGACATCGTCGGCACGGGTGGCGATGCCTCGGGCTCCTACAACATCTCCACCTGCGCGGCTTTCGTGGCGGCGGGTGCTGGACTGAAAGTGGCCAAGCACGGCAACCGCGCGCTCTCCTCGCGCTCAGGGGCTGCCGACGTCCTGATGGCGCTGGGCGTCAAGATCGACGTGGGGCCGGAAAAGATTTCGGAATGCATCTCGGAGGCGAGCGTGGGCTTCATGTTCGCGCCGTCGCACCATGTTTCGATGAAGCATGTGGGCCCTTCGCGCGTCGAACTCGGCACGCGGACCATCTTCAATCTTCTGGGCCCCCTCTCCAACCCCGCCGGCGCGAAGCGCCAGGTGACGGGCGTGTTCTCGAAGCAGTGGGTCGAGCCCCTCGCCCATGTGCTGAAGAACCTCGGGTCCGAGGCCTGCTGGATCTGCCATGGCGAAGGCGGCATGGACGAGATCGTGCCGACGGGCACCACGTGGATCTCCGAACTGAAAGACGGCCACGTCACGAGCTTCGAAATCACGCCGGAAGCCGTTGGGCTGAAGCGCTCCTCCTTCGAAGACCTCAAGGGCGGTGATGCCGCCCACAATGCCGATGCGCTGCGCCACGTGCTGGCGGGCAAGCCCTCCGCCTTCCGCGATGCGGCGGTGATGACGGCGGCCGCGGCACTGGTGGTTGCCGGACGGGCGGATGGCCTCAAGCAGGGTATCGCCACCGCGCAGCAGGCCATTGATTCAGGCGCCGCTGAAAAGGCTCTTGCAACCCTCGTGAAGGTTTCGAATTCCTGATGGCCACCATTCTCGACAAGATCGCCGCCTACAAGCGCGAGGAAGTGGCGAAGGCGAAGACCCTCACCTCGCTTTCGGACCTCGAAGCGCGCGCCCGGTCGGCACCCCCGGTGCGCGGCTTCGCCAAGGCGCTCGACACCAAGGCGGCCGATGGCAAGTGGGGGCTGATCGCCGAGATCAAGAAGGCGAGCCCCTCCAAGGGCCTGATTCGCGCCGATTTCGACCCGCCATCGCTCGCGAAGGCCTACGAGGCGGGCGGGGCGGCCTGCCTCTCCGTCCTCACCGACACGCCCTCCTTCCAGGGGGCGCCGGACTTTCTCACCGCCGCCCGGGCGGCCTGCTCTCTCCCTGCGCTGCGCAAGGATTTCATGCTCGACACCTGGCAGGTGGCGGAAGCCCGCGCCTGGGGCGGCGACTGCATCCTGCTCATCATGGCGATGATCGATGACGCTCTGGCCGCCGAACTCGAATCCGCCGCGGAGCACTGGGGCCTCGACGTGCTGATCGAGGTTCACGACGAGGAAGAACTCGAGCGCGCGCTGAAGCTGCGTTCGCGGATGATCGGCATCAACAACCGCGACCTCCACACCTTCAACACGACCCTCGAAACCACGGAGCGGCTCGCGCCCATGATCCCGAAGGAGCGGATGGTGGTGGGCGAGAGCGGCCTCTTCACCCCCGCCGACCTGGCACGCCTGGCCCGGGCCGGGGTCAACGCCTTCCTGATCGGCGAAAGCCTGATGCGGCAGGACGACGTGACGCTTGCAACCCGTGCCATTCTGGAAAAGCCATGAGCCGCCTCACCCATCTCGACGCCGAAGGCAACGCCCACATGGTGGACGTTTCCGAGAAGCACGTCACCAGCCGCACCGCCACGGCGAAGGCCACCGTCGAAATGCTGCCCGATACGCTGCGCCTGATCCTCGAGGGCAAGGCCAAGAAGGGCGACGTGATCGCCACCGCCCGCATCGCCGGCATCATGGCCGCGAAGCGCACGCATGAGTTGATCCCGCTCTGCCACCCGCTGATGATCTCCAAGGTCACGGTTGATTTCGCGCCGGACGAGGCGCGCTCCCTGATCGAAGTGTCGGCGACCGTAAAGGTGGAGGGCAAGACGGGTGTGGAAATGGAAGCGCTGACCGCATGCTCCGTCGCCTGCCTTACGCTCTATGACATGTGCAAGGCCGTGGACCGCGCCATGAAGATCACCAATATGCGGCTCGTCGAGAAGTCGGGCGGAAAATCCGGCCACTTCACAGCGGAGTAGCTCCATGGCGCTGATGCCGGTCGAGGAAGCCCGCGCACGCATCCTGAAAGGGGTGAAGCCGCTTCCGGCCGAGAATGTCCCCCTTCACGCCTGTCTCGGGCGCGTGCTCGCCAGGCCGCTGAAGGCGTCGCGACACCAGCCGCCTTTCGATGGCTCCGCCATGGACGGCTATGCCGTGATCGCGGCGGATGTGGCGGAAACACCGGCAACGCTGAAGATGATCGGCACTTCCGCCGCAGGCCACGGCTTCGCGGGCAGGCTCAAACCCGGCCAATGCGTGCGGATCTTCACTGGCGCGCCCATGCCGAAGGGTGCCGATGCCGTCGTGATCCAGGAGAACGTCGAGGCGGGGGAGAAGAACCTCGTCCGCGTGCTCCAGCCGGTGAGGCCGCAGCAGAACGTGCGCGCGGCGGGCCTCGACTTCCGGCGCGGCGACGTGCTGCTCCCCGCCCCTCTCCGCCTCAACGCCCGCGACATCGGGCTTGCCGCCGCCGCCAACGCCCCGGAACTCTCCGTGCGGCGCCGCCCCGTGGTGGCGCTGATCTCCACCGGCGACGAGCTGGTTCTGCCCGGCGGAAAGCCGGGGCCGGACCAGATCGTCTCCTCCAACAGCCATGCGCTGGCCGCCATGGCTGAACAGCTGGGCGCGAGGGTGATCAACTTCGGCATCGTTCCGGACAATCTGAAGGCCACGGAGCGGGCCATCGGCCGGGCGGCGAAGGCGGACATCCTCGTGACCACCGGCGGCGCTTCGGTGGGCGATCATGACCATGTGCAGGAAGCCTTGAAGAATTCAGGCGTCCGGATCGACTTCTGGAAGATCGCCATGCGGCCCGGCAAGCCCTTCATGTATGGCCGCCGGAAGGGCCAGCATGTGCTCGGGCTTCCCGGCAATCCGGTTTCCGCGCTCGTCTGCGCCCGGCTGTTCCTGAAGCCATTGCTCGACGCGCTGCTGGGCCTGCCCGCCTCGGATGACCTGGTGGAGGCCCGCCTCGGCGCACCCATGAAGGAGAACGACACCCGGCAGGACTATGTCCGCGCCACCGTCACGGAGGCCCCGGACGGCTGCCGGGTCGCCCGGCCCTTCGCAAGGCAGGATTCCTCCATGCAGCGCACTTTCCGAGAGGCGCAGGCGCTGATCGTCCGCCCGCCACATGCTCCCGCGGCAAGCGAAGGTGACGTCGTGAATATCTTACGTTTGGACTTTTGACCGCTTACGGAAAGTAAACAGTTGCAGAACTAAAAGGGTACGGATATCTTTGTTTTGTATTTGTTCCGATTCCGGACAACGAACATCGAGAGAACCGGCCCATGTTGACGCGGAAGCAACTCGAACTCCTCCTGTTCATCAATGAGCGGCTCAAGGAGGAAGGCGTGCCGCCCTCCTTCGAGGAAATGAAGGAAGCGCTCAATCTCCAGTCGAAGTCGGGTGTGCACCGGCTCATCGTGGCGCTTGAGGAGCGGGGCTTCCTCCGCCGCATGCCCAACCGCGCGCGCGCCCTGGAGGTCGTCAAGCTGCCGGACAGCCATTCCCCCAGCCTCGCTTCAAAGAAGCAGGGCGGCTTCACCCCGAACGTCATCCAGGGCAATTTGGGCCGCGTGAAACCCGTCGCCTCCGCACAGGATGGGGCGCCGAAGTCCGCCGTCATTCCCATGATGGGCCGCATCGCTGCGGGCGTGCCGATCTCCGCCATCCAGGACCATACGGCCAACATCACCGTTCCGCCGGAAATGCTGGGCGGGGGCGAGCATTTCGCCCTCGAGGTCAAGGGCGACTCGATGATCGATGCCGGCATCTTCGACGGTGATACGGTGATCATCCGCAAGGGTGAAACGGCCCACAACGGCGACATCGTGGTGGCGCTGGTGGATGACGAGGAAGCAACGCTGAAGCGGCTGCGCCGCAAGGGCGATTCGGTGGCCCTCGAAGCCGCCAACACGGCCTATGAGACGCGCATCTTCGGGCCGGACCGGGTGCGTGTGCAGGGCCGCCTGGTGGGGCTTCTCCGCAAGTATTGAGAGCGTGTGCGACATGGCCTAACCTCAGGCTTGGAAGATAACGAGCCTGAGGAGTGCTGCGCCCATGAAAATCTACGGCGACCTGATTTCGCCCTTCGTCCGCATGACCGTGGTCACCGCCCATGAGGTTGGCCTTGGCGCGCGCGTGCAGCATGTCGTGGAGAACACCAACCCTGCGCAGGTGAACCCGCGCCTCGCCCGGCTGTCTCCCATCGGCAAGATCCCCATACTGGAGACGGACCACGGCCACGGGCTCTATGATTCCCGCGTCATCATCGAATATCTCTGCCATGTGGCCGGCAACTCCTCGCTGATCCCGGATGACGGCGTGAAGCGTTTCCGCGTGCTGACGCTGCAGGCGCTGGGCCAGGGCATGGCGGACGCCGCCGTTGCCTACCGCTATGAGGTCGCGGCGCGCCCCAAGGGCCTGCAGTGGGAGGACTGGATGGCCCGGACGGTGACCCGCATCAACGCGGGCCTGGACGACCTTGAAGCCAACTGGATGGACAGCCTGGCGGAGGTGAACGCCGGGGCCGTCGCGGTGGCGGTGACGCTCGCCTACATCGATTTCCGCATGCCAGATTTCGGCTGGCGGAACGGCCGCCCGAAGCTCACCGCGTGGCATGATGCCTTCGCCCGGCGTGGCAGCATGGTGAAAACGGCGCTCACGCCGAAGTGACTGCGGCCAAGAGCGTCCTTGAAAGCAGGATGCGCGGGGCCCATTGAGTGAACCCATGAGCGACTTCGATGTGATCGTGGCGGGTGCGGGGCCCGCGGGCCTCGCCGCAGCATGCCTTCTGGCGCTGGACGGGCGGCGCGTGGCCCTTGTGGCTAAGGAACAGGGTGATGCGAGCGACCCCCGCACGGTCGCCCTGATGCAGCCCTCGATCCGGCTCTTGATGCATCTGGGCATCTGGCCCGGACGGCTGAAGGAGGCGACCCAGCCCCTCCGCAAGCTGCGGCTCGTGGATGATACGGGATCCCTGTTCAAGGCGCCGGCCATCACCTTCGATCCGGCGGAACTGGGCGAAGAGGCCTTCGGCTGGAACTTCCCGCTCGGCCTCCTGATCCCTGCCCTCTTGTCGCGGGCCCGCGAGCTGGGTGTTGAATTCACCGGCGCGGATGCCGCCGCGATCCAGATCTATTCCGATGGCGTCAGCGTCATCACGGCGTCGGGCGACCGCCTTGGCGGACGCGTGGCAATCGCGGCTGACGGCAAGAATTCCGTTCTGCGCGAGGCGGCGGGTATACGCACCAACCGCTGGGCCTATGACCAGACGGCGATCGCCACCAGCTTCGGCCACAGCGGCCCGCATGACGGCATTTCGACCGAGTATCACAAGGGTGCGGGTCCCTTCACGACCGTGCCGATGCCGGGCAACCGTTCCGCGCTGGTGTGGATGGAGCGCCCGGCGCGCGCCGCCGAACTGATGGCCCTGCCCGATGCGGAGTTTGCTGCCGAAGTCCAGATCGGCACCCATGGCGAACTGGGCCGCGTTTCCGACATCGGTCCCCGCCGCCTGTTTCCCATGCAAGGGTTGGTGGCGCGGGATTTCGCGAAGAACCGCGTCATCCTGATCGGCGAGGCGGCCCATGTGGTGCCGCCCATCGGCGCGCAGGGCCTGAACATGTCGCTGCGCGACGCCGCACAGGCGGCAGACCTCATGGAAGGCGAGGAAGACCCCGGAAATGCTGCCCTGCTGTCCGCCTATGACGCGCTGCGCCGGCGCGACGTGCAGCCGCGCCAGCAGGTGATCGACCTGATGAACCGATCCCTGCTCTCCGGCTTCATGGCCATGGAAACCGGCCGCGCCGCGGGCCTGATGCTGCTGTCGCAATTCGGACCGCTGCGCCGGGCTGTCATGAAATATGGCCTCGCACCCTCCGCTGGCCTGCCGCGCACCATGCGCCCGCCTCAGGGCAGCGCACCGGCCTTGATCGCGTAGACGATCGCCGGAATGGTGAGGGCGGAGAGCACGGTGGTCACGATCACCGCCGTCGAGGCGCCTTCGACATAGGACTTGTACTGGCTCGCCAGGATGAAGGCATTGGACGCCGTAGGGAGTGCGGCCATCATCACCGCCACATGAAGCCACATGGGCGGCGTGCCTGGAACGAGGCCGACCACCAGAAAGGCCAGCACAGGCTGGATCAGCACCTTCATGCCGGCGACCAGCAGCAGTTCCGGCCCCACGCCCGCGAAGCGCCGCATGCCGACCGTGACGCCCAGCGCGAAGAGCGCCGTGGGCCCCGCCGCATTCATCAGCATGGTGAGGATGGTGCCGAGCGCGCCCGGTGCCTTGAACTGAAGCGCCGAACCGATGACGCCCACCACGGTGGCCACGATGAAGGGATGCGTCGCCACCTGTTTCGCGATCCGGAGGCCCACGTCGCGCCAGTGCGCCTCCTCCTCCCGCTCATGGGCGAGGGTGGCAAGAAAGGCGGTCATCACGAACTGGATGGCGCAGTCGAAGCAGAAGACGAGCGCGGCGGGCACCGCGGCCTCCGGCCCGAAGAAGGCGACCGCCAGCGGCAGCCCCATGTAGCCCACATTGCCATAGCTGCCGGATGTGCCCTGGAGCGCCGCCGTCTTCAGCGCCGTGCCGAACAGCAGGCGTGACAGCGACACGATCACGATGAAGGCGAAGACGGTGACGGAACTCGTGGCCGTCACGAAGGGCCAGTTCACCAGTTGCTCGAAGGGGGCGGCCGAAACCACGACGAAGATCAGCGCCGGAAGGGCGAAATAGACCAGGAAGATGTTGAGCCAGGCCAGCCCCTGCTCGCCCACGTGCCAGCGCCGGGAGGCCACCACACCCAGCAGGATGAGCGCGAAGAACGGCAGTGCGAGGTTTATGATTTCGGACATTTGGAAGCAGAAGTCCCGGCAGGTTCCCTCGGCTCTTGCCTTCGGCGCCAAGCCTTGGCAATCAATAGTTATGCGTAGCTCATCGACCGCGAAGTTCGGTATTGGTCAGGTTGTACGCCACCGGCTCTTCTCCTTCCGTGGCGTGATCTTCGACGTTGACCCCGTGTTCAACAACACGGAGGAATGGTGGAATTCGATCCCCGAGGAAATCCGCCCCCGGAAGGACCAGCCTTTTTACCATCTGCTCGCCGAGAACGAGGAGACGGAATACGTCGCCTATGTGTCGGAGCAGAACCTGCTCGTGGATGATTCGGGCGAGCCCGTCCGCCACCCGCAGGTGAGGGAATATTTCGAAGGCTTCGATACCCGCCGCAAGACCTACCGCCCGCGGGACCTTCGCCACCACTGAGGGGGCGAAGGGCTCAGCGCTCCATCGCGTCGATGCAGACCTCCGCGGTTCCGCCCATCGTCGGCACCGAACGGTAGACCATTTCGATCCGGTCGATGCCGCGGTTGTTGCCCGGCAGGTCGATGGGCCGAGAGCCGCCGCCCGGCGCAATGAACTCACGCACCGGCACATCCAGGCGGGAGCCGTTGCCGAAGGTGATGCGGAGACTGAACATCTCCACCGGCGTCCTCCGCACCTTGACGCGGAGCGCCGAGAAGCGCCCCTCCTCACGGCCAACCTTCAGCGTGTCACGGTCTATGAGGAACTTCACGTCCTTGCAGCCGAGCCGCACCCAATCGCCGCCCACCGTACCGCCACCGCCACCGCCGCCGGGTCCGTCGATGCCGAAGAACAGGATGCGCGCCGGGCCTTTCGGCAGGTAGTTGATGACGATCTGCCGCAGCGCCCGGCGCGGGCTTCCGAGTTCGATGACGCGGGAGGAACTGCCGGCACGGAACACCTGCCTGATGCGCACATCCTCCGTCTGGCCGTTGCCATAGACGATGCGGAGGTCGAGCACCTCCACGTCGCTCTGGCGCACCTCGAAGCGAAAGGCGCGGAATTCGCCCTCCCGCCCGCCGACATTGATGACCTCGCGCTCGGGCCGTGCCTCGAAGGTGATGCTGCCGATGGGAACTTCGCGGGCTTCTGCCGCGGAGCCGAACAGGGCTGCCACGCCAAGAACGATTGCCACTACAACCGAGTAACGTATGGACTTCATCGTTCACCCTCCCCGTGCAGGCGTTATGGTTAGCGCGGCTTCTCCTGCAGCGTCAACTGCGGGATTACTGTTCCAGAACGGCCCTCACGGCATCCATGGCTTCGAGCTGCGTCAGGTTCATGTGCAGCGGGGTCACGGAGATGCGGCGATTGAACACGGCCCAGAGATCGGTGCCAACCGGCGGATTGCCCCGCTCGCGCTTGAAGCCGAGCCAGTAGTAGTTGTTACCGCGCATGTCGGTGCGCTCGTCCACATGCAGCAGGTTCACGTCGCGCTTGCCCTGGCGGGTGACTTCCACGCCCTGCACTTCATCAGGGCGGCAGTCGGGGAAATTGACGTTCATCAGCATGCCGGGGCCGAAGCTGAGCTTCAGGAGCTTGGCCACGATCTCAGGTCCATGCCTTTCCGCCACCTCGTAGGAGAAGCCGTTGCCGTGGATGCCCGTGACCTGGCTGAGGGCAATCGACTTGAAACCGAGCTGCGTTCCTTCCATCGCCGCGGCGATGGTGCCGGAATAGGTCACGTCATCCGCGATGTTCTGGCCGCGGTTGACGCCTGAGAGAACGAGATCCGGATCGCCCGGCAGGATCTTGCGCGCCGCCATCACCACGCAGTCGGTGGGCGTTCCCGCCACCTCGAAGCGCTTGGCCCCGAGCTTGCGGAAGCGGATCGGATCGGCCAGCGACAGGGAGTGCCCCGCCCCGGAATTCTCCTCGGCGGGGGCCACGACCCACACGTCTTCCGACAGGGTGCGGGCGATGCGCTCGAGCGTCTCGAGGCCCGGCGCATGGATGCCGTCGTCATTGGTAACCAGGATTCGCATCGTCTCAGCCCCTTGTGATCTTTTCGGCGCCGCCCATGTAGGGGCGCAGCACCTCGGGGATCGTCACCGACCCGTCGGCGTTCTGATAGTTTTCGAGAATGGCCACCATGGTGCGGCCGACCGCAAGGCCGGAACCGTTCAGCGTGTGCACATAACGCGTGCCCTTGCCATCCGCCGGCTTGAACCGCGCATCCATGCGGCGGGCCTGGAAATCGCCGCACACCGAGCAGGAGGAAATTTCGCGGAAGGCGTTCTGCCCGGGCAGCCAAACTTCGAGGTCATAGGTCATGCGGCTGCCGAAGCCCATGTCGCCCGTGCACAGGCGCATGACGCGGTAATGCAGGTTCAGCTTCTGCAGCACGCTTTCGGCGCAGGCCGTCATCCGCTCCAGTTCCTCGCGCGATTGTTCAGGCGCCGTGATGGAGACGAGCTCCACCTTGGAGAACTGGTGCTGGCGGATCATGCCGCGCGTGTCACGGCCCGCCGCACCCGCTTCTGCACGGAAGCACGGTGTGTAGGCGGTGAGGCGAAGGGGAAGGTCCTTCTCCTCAAGGATCTTCTCGCGCACCAGATTGGTGAGGGAGACTTCGGCCGTGGGGATCAGCCAGCGGCCGTCGGTGGTCCTGAACAGGTCCTCGGCGAATTTCGGGAGTTGGCCTGTGCCGTACATCGCATTGTCGCTCACCATGAATGGCACGTAGTGCTCGGTATAGCCGTTGGTGCCGGTCTGGTGGTCGAGCATGAATTGCGCCACGGCCCGTTCAAGCCGTGCGAGTTGGCCCTTCATCACCACGAAGCGGGCGCCGGAGATTTTCGCCGCCGCCTCGAAATCCATCAGGCCCAGCCATTCACCGATGTCGAAATGCTGGCGGACCTCGTAGTTGAAGCTGGGGGGCGTCCCCCAGCGGCGCACTTCCTGGTTCCCGGTCTCGTCCTTGCCGTCCGGCACGTCATCGAGCGGGATGTTGGGGATGACCGCGAGCGCCGCGTTGAGGCGCTGGTCGATCTCGCGCTCCACCGCCTCACCCGAGGCGATGAAATCCTTGATCGACCCCATCTCGGCCTTGAGGGCATCGGCGCGGGCCTTGTCGCCCGCCTTCATGGCCTCGCCGATTTCCTTGGAGGCGGCATTGCGGCGTGCCTGCGCGTCCTGCAGCTTCTGAACATGGTCGCGCCGCTCCGCGTCGACCTTGAGGAGGTCCGCCGCCATGGGCGGAAGACCGCGCCGCGCCAGCCCCTGGTCGAAGCCTGCCGGATTGTCGCGAATGGCCTTGATGTCGTGCATGTCCTGAATCCCTTTTCGCGCTCTCCTATAGGACGCGAAAAGGGCTACGGGAAGATCAGACCGCGTCTTCGGCCGCCTGCTTCTTCTTCCGCCGGGATTCGAGGAAGCGGACCGTCTGTACGGACACCTCGTAGAGGCCCATCAGCGGCACGGCCATGGCGATCTGCGAGATCGGGTCCGGCGGGGTGAGCACGGCGGCCACGACGAACACGCCGACGATGGCGAATTTCCGCCCGCTCTTCAGCTGATCGTAGGAAACGACACCGATCTGGCCGAGCAGCGTCAGGATCACGGGAAGCTGGAAGCACAGGCCGAAGGCGAGGATCAGCATCATCACGAAATCGAGATAGGCCTCGATGTCGGGCATGAGTTCGATGCCGCCCTGCCCGTCCGTTCCGGTTCCGGCCGCAAGCGCATAGAAGAAGTGGATGGCGACGGGCAGCAGGAAGAAATAGACCAGCGCCGCGCCGAGCAGGAAGAACACCGGCGTGGCCAGGAGATAGGGCAGAAAGGCCTGCTTCTCATGCGAATACAGCCCAGGCGCCACGAAACGGTAGATCTGGGTGGCGATCAGCGGGAATCCGATGAAAAGCCCGCCGAAGAAGGCGATCTTGAGCTTCACCAGGAACACGCCGAGCAGCTTGATGGAGATCAGCGCCACATCCTCTCCCGTGCCCCATTTGAAGGGCAGGATCAGGTAGTGGAGAATGTCCGTGGAGAAGACGAAGCTGAAGATGAAGGCGCCGATGAAGCCCAGAACGCAATAGATGAGCCGGGTGCGCAGCTCGATCAGGTGCTCGATCAGCGGGGCTTCGGAAGCGTCGATGTCCTGCTGGCTCATGACGCCGCCGCCGTGGGGGTCGTGGTGTTCGTAGCGGTAGCGGGTGCCGCCTGTGCCGGCGTCGCGGCGGCGGCGGGCTTCGGTGCATCGGCCGCCGGCACTTCACCGAACAGTTTCTTGAAGTCGTCTTCCTGCTTCTTCGTCTCGTCGGCAACGGTCTTCTTCACCGGCTCGATGACGTTGGCGGAATTCTTGAGGTTGTCGAACTCCTTCTTGACCTCGTCGATGCCAGCTTCCTTCATCGCGCTGTCGAGATGGCCCTGGAACTCGCGGGCCATGCCACGCATTTTCGCCACGGTCTTGCCGAGCGCCCGAAGCACGCGCGGCAGGTCCTTCGGCCCGATGACGATGATCGCCACCACGGCAATGACGAACATTTCGGTATAGCCGAATCCGAAGTCAAACATGTGCTTATCCGGCGCGCGAAGGCCGGTGTGCCTTTAGCTCTTCGCCTTCTCGGCTTCGGTCGTGACGGCAGTCTGCTGCTCGATCGGCTTCGGATCCGCGGTGGCGGTCGCCGGCTCGTCGTCAGCCATGCCCTTCTTGAAGCTCTTGATACCCTTGGCCACGTCGCCCATCAGGTCGGAAATCTTGCCGCGCCCGAACAGCAGCACCACAACCAGAATGACCAGCGCCCAGTGCCAGAAAGACATCGCACCCATAACTAACTCCTGTTTCCGGAGAGTGGCTCAACTCTCCTCAATGTTTCGCGGCACTAAAGCAGAAAGCCCAGCGCGCCGCAACCTAAGCCGAACGTCTCAGGAGATAGGTTTGGATGTGGCCGATTCAAAGACGAAAACATGTTCCGGATCGATCCGGAACCATGCCGTTTCGCCCCGCGCGGGCGCGGAGCGGGAACTGATCAGGGCCGTCATCGGCTCCTCGATTCCGTTGAAGAGAACCGTGCACTTGACGTCATCCCCCTGGAAGCGCGCCTCGGTCACCAGCCCTTCCGTGCCGGCCGCCGCCTCGGCGCGCTTGATGCCCTGCGGGCGGATCAGCACGAGCGCCTGCGGGCCCTTGACCTGCCTTGGCGCCGGGAAGACGCCGAGCGGGGTTTCGACGGCGGCACCCTTGACCTTCCCCGTCAGCTCATTCGTGTCAGAGAAGAAGCGGGCCGCGGCGGCGTCAACCGGCTGGCGGTAAAGCTGTTCCGGCGTGCCGGACTGGATGAGGTTTCCCTGCCGCATCAGGAAGATGCGGTCGGCAAGGCCCATCGCCTCGACGGGATCATGTGTGACGAGCAGGCACGAGGCCCGGGTCTCCCGAAGCAGCGTCAGCGTCTCGGCCCGGACCGATTCGCGCAGGCGCTGGTCCAGCCCGGAAAAGGGCTCGTCCATCAGCATCACCTGCGGCCTCGGCACCAGGGCGCGGGCCAGTGCCACCCGCTGCTGTTCCCCGCCCGAAAGATGGTGGGGATAGTTCGCCGCGTAATGGGCAAGCCCCACCCGCTCCAGCGCATGGCCGGCGATGGTGCGCGCCTCGGCGGGTGGAAGGTTCTTGAGGCCGAACGCCACGTTTTCGAGGATGGAGAGGTGCGGGAACAGGGCGAAGTCCTGGAACATCAGGCCGATGTTGCGCTTTTCCGGCGGCACGAAGCGGGTCGGCCCCGCCATTTCCTGCCCGTCGAACAGGAGACGGCCGGAGTCCGGCTTCTCGATTCCCGCGGCGATGCGCAGCAGGGTGGTCTTGCCGCAGCCGGAAGGCCCGAGCAGGCAGGCGATCTCGCCCGGCTTCAGGCTGAGCGTCACATCCGCCACCGCCGCCGTCCGGCCGAAGCGCTTGGAAACGCGGTCGAACTGGAGGAGGCCCGCAAAGGTTGCTCCTGCCGTGCCCCTCGTTCCCCAGGGGCGGCTTTCGCTGTCTTGGCTTTTCGCAGGTTCCACGACGTTCATCGTGCCCCGGGGTCTACAACAGTTCCCGCGGGAAGCAAATGCCGCGCCACCTCATGCGGCGGAGAGGCTCACGCGGTTGCGGCCCTCGCGCTTGGCGCGGTAGAGCGCCTGGTCGGCCCGCTTGAGAAGCTCCTCCACCGTGTCATTGACCGGCAGGAGGCTCGAGACGCCGAGCGAGGCGGTGATGGTGAGGTGAAAGCCGGGCCCGGCCATGAACGGCTTGGCGGCCACCATCTTGCGCACCCGCTCGCCCACGCGCTCCGCCGTCTGGAGGTCGGCGCCGGCCAGCACCACGACGAATTCCTCTCCGCCGGTCCGGCAGGCGAGGTCGGTCGAGCGGATCGAGGAGCGAAGCCGCCCTGCGATTTCCTGCAGCACCCTGTCGCCCGCGGCATGGCCGTGGGTGTCGTTCACCGACTTGAAGAAATCGACATCCAGCGTCAGCACGGACAGGAGCTTGCCGCGGTTCACCGCATCTTCGATGAGCTGGGCGAGATGGGTTTCGAGATAGCGCCGGTTATAGAGCCCGGTCAGCGCATCCGTGACCGCCATCTCCATCGAGGCGCGCACGCTGGTGCGCAGCTGCTCGGTGTAGCGGTAGCGGCGGATCTGGGTCGAGACGCGGGCCAGAAGTTCCTGCCGGTCGACGGGCCGCATGAGATAGTCGTTGACGCCCAGGTCCAGCGCGCGCAGCAGCCTCTGATGGTCGTCGGGGTCGACGATGATCAGGATCGGCGTCTGCCGGGTGTTCTCCATGGATTTCAGCTGCGAACACACACGCAGCGCGTCAACCCCTTCCATGTCGAGATTGACGATGGCGAGCTCGATCGCCCCCTCCCCGTCCCCGAAGGCCTCCAGCGCCTCCTGCGGGCCCGCCGCCAGCCGCACCTCGTGCCGTCCCGCCAGCGCCGCCCGGATGCGTTCGGCCATGATCGGGCGGTTGTCGACCACGAGGACCTGGCCGGGCTTCGCGTCCACCACGTCAAGGACCGAACCGGCGAGGCCCAGCGGTTCGCCGCCGGTCCTCTGCCGCAACTCGTCCGTCAGCATCTTGAGGCGCACCAGGCTCTTGACGCGGCAGAACAGCGCAACGTCGTTCACGGGCTTGGTCAGGAAATCATCAGCGCCGGCCTCGAGGCCCCGCACCCGGTCCTCCGGCTGGTCGAGCGCCGTCACCATGATCACGGGAATGTGCTGTGTGGCCGGAGAGGCCTTGATGCGCCGGCACACCTCGATGCCGTCGAGGCCGGGCATCATCACGTCGAGCAGCACGATGTCGGGCTTGGTCCGCTCCACCGCCTCGAGCGCGTCGACGCCATTCATGGCGGTCACGACGTCGAAATACTCGGCCGCCAGCTTCGCCTCCAGCAGGCGGACATTGGCCAATATGTCGTCGACGACGAGGACGCGTGCCGTCATGCGGATTTCTTGAGATAGCCGTCGATCGTCTGGAGGAAACTCAGGACGGAGATGGGTTTGGAGATATAGGCCTCGCAACCGCCCTCGCGAATCTTCTGCTCGTCGCCCTTCATGGCGAAGGCGGTGACGGCGATGACGGGGATGGAACGCAGCTCATCGTCCTCCTTCAGCCATTTCGTCACCTCGATGCCGGAGACTTCGGGAAGCTGGATGTCCATCAGGATCAGATCGGGCTTGTGCTTGCGCGCAAGGTCGAGGGCCGAGAGCCCGTCCCGCGTCTGGATCACCTGATAGCCATTGGCCTCGAGCAAATCGTTGAACAGCTTCATGTTCAACTCATTGTCCTCGACGACCAGAACACGTTTCGGCATTGCCGGCACCACATCTGGCGTTCGCATCGGTTCAGCCGATACTGACACATTCATACTCATTTTGCTCTGGTCTCTGTTGGTCTTCCGGATGTGCCCGGCCGAGACCGCGTTCCCTCACGATGGCAACATTGTGGCCTCAGCGGGGTAACCAACAGCTTAACCAAACCATGGTCCTGTTCAATGAAGTTCAAGGGTGGTTAACTGGCATGCATGATGCGCCCGAAAAACAACGATTCCTCCGAGGAAGCCGAGGTGACAGCCCTCAAGGCGCTGGGCTTCCTGGCGGCGGACCCCGAACGGCTCTCCCGCTTCATGGAGCTCTCCGGCCTTGACCTGGCAACGATTCGCTCCTCCGCGGCGCAGCCCGCCTTCCTCGGCGGCCTGCTCGACCACCTGCTGGCGGATGATTCCCTGCTCTTGATCTTTGCCGAGGAACATGGCCTGAAGCCCGAGCGTATTGCCCAACTCAGACGCAAACTTCCCGGAGCCCCACTTGATCTCTGAAGCAACCCTCGGCCAGCTCGAAACCCTCTCCTTCACGGGGAGGCCCCTCGTCATCTGCGACGTCGACGAGGTGATCGTCCATTTCACCCGCGACTTCGAGAATTACATCGGCCTCGAAGAGCTTTGGCTCGATACGTCCAGCTTCGCGCTCAACGGCAACATCAAGTGCCGGAAGACGGGCCAGCCCGCGGAGGACGCCCGCGTGGCGGACCTCATCTCCCGCTTCTTCGATGAGCGCACCCGCCACATGGAACCGATCGACGGCGCCATCGACTCCCTGCTGCACATCGGCGAGACGGCGGATGTGGTGCTGCTCACCAACCTGCCGCACACGTCGGGCGATCACCGGCGGCAGAACCTCGCGGGGCATGGCCTGCCCTTTCCCGTCGTCACCAATTCGGGGCCGAAGGGCCCGGCGATCCGCGATCTTCTCCGCCGCGCCCGGCAGGAGGGCGCCGTCTTCATCGACGACAGCCCCTCCTACCTCGCATCGGCCTATGAGCATGCTCCCGAGGTGCATCTCATCCACTTCCTCCATGACGACCGCTTCGCCAGGCACATCGAGCCGCTCGACTACGTGTCGCTGCGGACGGACAGCTGGACCGAGGCAAAGCCGCACATACTGGAGCTGATCCGCGCGCCCTGAAGCGCCCTCAGTGGAAAGTTTACCCCGTGTAGCCGCCCAGCTTCATCACACCGTGGGATTCGAGCACCGCCTTGAGCTTGGGCCGCGCCCGGACCGCGGTGGCAAGCTTGGCGATGCCCGGAAACCGGGCGTGCAGCGCCTCCTCACTGGGCCTTCCCCAGAGGGAGAGCATGAAGGCATAGAGGTCGAGTGCTGAAAAGTCGCGCCCCATCAGCCACGGACCCGATGCGGCGAGGCGCGTTTCCAGAAACTGCCAGTAGCCGTCCGCCCGATCCCGGGCACGCGCCTTGATGAACGCCTCCTGGGCCTCGTCCGACGCGTAACCGCTGCCGCCCAGGGCGATGTTGGTGGTGGGATAGAGTTCCGTGCTCATGAAGTGCAGAATGCTCATGAACTCGCCATGGGCCGGGCTTCCGGGCACGGGTGACAGGTGCTTCTCGGGATGCGCCGCGATGAGGAAGGAAACGATCGCCGCCGATTCGAAGAGCGTGTGTCCATCCGCGAGGCCCAGCGCCGGGATCGTGCCGAGCGGGCTCAGCGCGCGGAACTCGGGCGCTCGAACCTGTTCCGGGGTCATCCAGATGTTGGTGTAGGGCACCTCCATCTCCTCGAGGAGACAATGGATCGACACCGACCCCCATGCCTTCACGTTGTAGAGCTTGTACATCCACGTCTCCCGCTGCCACTCCGGGGCTGAGTGTTCCCCAATTCGCCGTGGCGCGCTAGTATCGACAACATGCATAACGAAGCTGTGACGGCGGGGTTCTGCCGAGACTGCTTTTTGGCCGTCGCGGCCGAGGAGCGGCGTTGCCGCAGCTGCGGCAGCCCGCGCCTGATCCGTCACGCCGAACTGCACCAGCTCTCGATTGCCCACATCGACTGTGACGCCTTCTACGCGGCGGTGGAAAAGCGTGACCGCCCGGAACTGGCCGACAAGCCGGTGATCGTCGGCGGCGGTACGCGCGGCGTGGTCGCGACCGCCTGCTACATCGCCCGCATCCATGGCGTGAAATCAGCGATGCCCATGTTCAAGGCGCTGAAGCTCTGCCCCGAGGCGGTGGTCATCAAGCCCGACATGGCGAAATACTCCGCCGCCGGAAAAATCGTGCGTGAACTCATGCTGGAGGTAACGCCCCTCGTCGAGCCCCTCTCCATCGACGAGGCCTTCCTGGACCTCACCGGCACGTCGCGCCTGCATGGGATGAGCCCGGCGATGACGCTCGCCCGTCTCCTCGCCCGCATCACGGAGAAGGTGGGCATCACGGCGTCCGTCGGCCTCTCGCACAACAAGTTCCTGGCCAAGCTCGCCTCGGACCTCGAGAAGCCGCGCGGATTTTCCGTGCTGGGCCGGGCGGAGACGCTGTCCTTCCTCGCCTCGAAGCCCGTCGGCTTCATCTGGGGCGTGGGCAAGGCGATGCAGGAAGAGCTCGCCAAAGGCGGCATCACCATGATCGCCCAGCTGCAGCAATTGGAGAAGAACGATCTCATGCGCCGCTTCGGCAGCATGGGGGCGAGGCTCTATCATCTGTCGCGCGGGGAGGATCACCGCATCGTCTCGACCGACGATCACTCGAAGTCGATCAGCGCCGAGACCACCTTCGACACGGACATCAGCGCCCGCGCCGACCTCGAACGCATCCTCTGGCCGCTCGCCGAAAAGGTCTCTCGCCGCGCCAAGGCGGAAGGCGTGGCTGGCCACACCGTGGTGCTGAAACTCAAGACCGCGGATTTCAGGATCAGGACGCGCAACGTCTCCCTCTCGGACCCGACGCTGCTTGCCTCGCGCATCTATGACGCGGCCCTGCCCCTGCTCCAGCGTGAGGCGACTGGCAGCGCCTTCCGCCTCATCGGCGTCGGGATTTCAGGTCTCGTCGAGGCCCGGCCCGAGCAGGAGACGGAAACGCTGGACGTGACGACCGCCGCCCGCGCCAAGGCCGAACTCGCCGTCGACAAGATCCGGGACAAGTTCGGCCGCGCCGCGGTAGGCCGCGGCATCGGCTTCGGCGAAGACGACTGAAGCCTACTCCACCGACATCGACATCAGCGCCGCATTGCCGCCCGACGCTGTGGTGTCGGTCGAGACCACGCGTTCGGTGGCGAAGCGATGGAGGTAGTGCGGGCCGCCGGCCTTGGGGCCGGTTCCGGAAAGCCCCTCGCCGCCGAAGGGCTGGGCGCCCACCACCGCGCCGATCTGGTTGCGGTTGACATAGAGGTTGCCCACCCGCACCCGGCGGCGCACGTCCGCAGCCGTCGATTCGATGCGCGTGTGCAGGCCCAGCGTGAGGCCGTATCCGGTGTTGTTGAGCGCGGCGCAGACATCCGCCAGCCGGTCGCCCGCATAGCGCACCACATGCAGCACGGGCCCGAACACCTCCCGCTTCAGCATCCCGACGGAGGCGATCTCATAGGCCGCGGGCGACACGAAGGTTCCGTTGGCGCATGCGGCGGGAATCGGCATGTCGAGGATGGTCTTCGCCTCCGCCTTCATGCGCGCCTTGTGGGCGTCGAGAAGCTGGCGCGCATCCTCGTCGATCACAGGGCCGATGTCGGTGGCGAAATCCATCGGGTCGCCCAGCTTCAGCTCCGCCATGGCACCCTTCAGCATGGTGATGACGCGGTTCGCCACGTCCTCCTGCACGAAGAGCAGCCGCGCGGCGGAGCAGCGCTGCCCGGCGCTGTCGAAGGCGGAGGCCAGCACATCGCGCACTGCCTGCTCGGGCAGCGCCGATGAATCGACGATCATCGCATTCATGCCGCCCGTCTCGGCGATGAGCGTGGGGATCGCGCCGTCCCGCGCGGCAAGCGCGCGGTTGATGATGGCCGCCGTCTCGTTCGAACCGGTGAAGGCAACCCCCGTGAGCGCCGGGTGCGCCAGCAGCACCTTGCCGATGCGCGCGCCGTCACCGGGCAGGAACTGCAGCACGGCGCGCGGAATGCCCGCCTCGTGCAGCAGTTTCACCGCCTCGAAAGCGACCAGCGGCGTCTGCTCCGCCGGCTTGGCGACCACGCTGTTGCCCGCCGCCAGTGCCGCCGCCACCTGCCCCGTGAAGATCGCGAGCGGGAAGTTCCACGGGCTGATGCAGGCGAAGACGCCACGGCCGTGGAGCGACATTTCGTTCCGCTCTCCCGTGGGGCCCGGCAGCACCACAGGGCTTTCGAACTCGGCGCGGGCCTGCTGGGCATAGTAGCGCAGGAAATCGACGGCCTCGCGGATGTCGGCGATGGCGTTCTCCATGGTCTTGCCGGCCTCGCGCACCAGGAAGGCGGCAAGTCGGGCCGTGTTCGCCTCGTAAAGGTCCGCTGCCTTCTCCAGCATGGCCGCACGGGCCGCGCCGCGTGTGAGTTCCCAGTCGGCTTGCGCGGCGGCGGCGACGTCCATGGCGCGGGTGACGGCGGCCTCGTCCGCCTCCCACACGCTGCCGAGGTGGATGCCGCGGTCGGACGGCGAGGTGATGCGGCGGATGGGCCCGCTCTTCACTGCACTGCCATCGACCAGCGCATGCGCCTCGGCAGGCTGCGCGAGGGCCGCGGACATGCCGGAGACGAGACGTTCGCGTGTGCCGTCATCCCACAGCGCCATGCCCATGGAGTTGGGGCGGCCGGGGAAGATGTTGCGCGGCAGCGGAATCCGCGGGTGCGGAATCTCGCTGAGCTTGCCGGCCTCGACCACCGGATCAGCGATGATTTCCGCGATCGGCGCCTCGTCGTCCGCGAGGCGGTTGACGAAGGAGGTATTGGCGCCATTCTCCAGCAGTCGGCGCACGAGGTAGGCGAGCAGGTCTTCGTGGCTGCCCACCGGCGCATAGATGCGGCAGGGCTGGTTCATCTTCGACTTGCCGACCACCTGCTCATAGAGCGCCTGCCCCATGCCGTGGAGCCGCTGGAACTCGAAGCGGCGGTCGTTGCCCGCCATGACGGAGATCGCTGCCAGGGAGTGCGCATTGTGGGTGGCGAATTGCGGATAGAAAACATCCCGCCGCGCCAGCATGAATTTGGCGCAGGCCATGTAGCTCACGTCGGTCGAAACCTTGCGGGTGAACAGCGGATAGCCGTCGAAACCCTGCTCCTGCGAGCGCTTGACCTCCGTGTCCCAATAGGCGCCCTTGACGAGGCGCACGGGCAGCACGCGGCCTGTTTCCTCCGCAAGCTTCGCCAGCCATTCGAGCACCGGCTTCGCGCGCTTGGAATAGGCCTGCACGGCAAGGCCAAGCCCGTTCCAGCCCTTCAGCCGCTCGTCACGGGCGAGCCTGCCGAAGAGTTCGAGCGACAGGTCGAGGCGGTTCACCTCTTCCGCGTCGATCGTCAGCCCGACGTTCAGCGCCTTGGCCTCGGCCGCGAGGTCCGCCACGCGCGGCAGGAGTTCCGCCATCACGCGGGCTTCCTGCTTCTCCTCGTAGCGAGGGTGAAGGGCCGAGAGCTTTACGGAGATCGAGGCGCGGTCGAAGATGTCCGCGCCCTTCGTCTTTGCGCCGAGCGTCCGCAGCGCGTTGCGGTAGGAGGCGAAATAGCGGTCCGCGTCCTCCATGGTGAAGGCGGCCTCGCCCAGCATGTCATAGGAGAAGCGGTAGCCTTCCTTCTCCAGTGGCGCTGCGATGGAGAGCGCCTCGTCGATGGTGCGGCCCAGCACGAACTGCTTTCCCATGATGCGCATGGCCTGCTTCATGGCGTTGCGGATGATGGGCTCACCCGAGCGCGTGACGAGCTTCTTGACGTAGCTGCCGACGTCGCTCCGCGCCAGCTTGCCGAGATCGACGAAGCGGCCCGTCAGCATCAGCCCCCAGGCGGAGGCATTGACGAAGAGCGATTCGGACTGGCCGAGATGGCTCTCCCAGTCCTTGCCGCCGACCTTGTCGGCGATCAGCTTGTCGGCCGTGTCCGCGTCCGGGATGCGCAGGAGCGCTTCCGCGAGGCACATCAGCACCACGCCTTCCTCGGAGGAGAGCGAATATTCCTGCATGAAGGCGTCGATGCCGCCCTGCTGCCGGCGCCCGGCCCGCACCGCGGCGACGAGCTGCCGGGCGAGTTCCGCCACGCGCTTCTGGTCATCGCCAGACAACGCCGCCTCGGCGGCAAGCGCCCTTACCGTGGCGGTTTCATCAGCGAAGAGCTTGGCGGCAATGGCGGAGCGGCTGGGCAGTGCGGTCATGGGCGGTCCTCCTGGGAATGGCGCTTCTTCTGCCACAAAGCGCACGGTGCTTCTCGCCAAATTGGAACTGTGATATAGATGTTTCGGACATAATTTCTCGACCAATAGGGATTTCTGGATGCCTACAAGCATTTCCGCAGTGAATCTCGATTCAACGGATCTGGCGATCCTGGCGGCGCTGCAGGAGAATGCGCGCATGCCCGTGGTCGAGCTTGCGAAGCGGGTGAACCTCTCGGCGACGCCCTGCACGCTGCGCATCCGGCGCATGGAGCAGGAGGGAATCATCACGGGCTATCATGCCCGGCTCAGCCCCGGGGCGCTGGGCCATGGATTGATGGTGTTCGTGACGGTGAGCCTCAAGTCCACCGACGAGAAGACGCTGCGCGCCTTCAACGCCGCGGTAAAGCCGGTGAAGCAGATCCTCGAATGCCACATGGTGGGCGGCGGCTTCGACTATCTCCTGAAGATCCGCGTGCGGGACATGGGCGAGTATCGCGAAATCCTTGGTGGCATGCTGGGCGCGCTGCCCATGGTTGAAAGCACCCATTCATATTTCGTCATGGAGGAAGTAAAGGAATCGCCGTTCCTTGACGTCAGCCGCCGTAAAGATTCGCGTTCATGAAGCCGAAAGTCGTCCGCACCGTCTCTGCCCTCCGGCGGGAAACCGCGTCCTGGCGCAAGGAGGGCCTGCGTTATGCCGTGGTGCCGACGATGGGCGCCATCCACTCCGGCCACACGGAGCTCGTGGCGGAAGGCCTAAAGCGGGCCGACCGGGTGATCACCACGATCTTCGTGAACCCGAAGCAGTTCGCCGCGAACGAGGACCTCGACAAATATCCGCGCGACGAGGAAGGCGACGTGAGGAAGCTCGGCAAGGCCGGCACGCACATGATCTTCCTGCCGAACCCGGGGGAGATGTATGCCCCGGGCTTCGCCACCACCGTGTCGCTCTCAGGACCCGCCAAGGCAGGCCTCGAGGACAAGTTCCGCCCGCAATTCTTCGACGGCGTGGCCACCGTCGTCGCCAAGCTCTTCATCCAGACGGGGGCTGACTATGCCATGTTCGGCGAGAAGGATTATCAGCAGCTGAAAGTGGTCACGCGCATGGCGCGGGACCTCGACATCCCCATCGACGTGATCGGCGTGCCTACCGTGCGCGAGGAGGATGGCCTCGCCAAGTCATCGCGCAATGTCTACCTCTCCAGGACGGAGCGCCAGCAGGCGCTGGCGATCTACCGCAATCTGACGAACGCCGCAGAGCGCATCAAGGCCGGCGTCACCCCGCAGGCGGCCGCGCACTCCGCCGGCCGCACGTTGATGGCGCTGGGATTCAAGGTCGACTACGTCTCGGCGCGCAACGCGGAGAGCCTCGCCATTCCGCAGCACCGCGACGAGCCGCTGCGCCTCATCGCCGCCGCCTGGCTCGGCAAGACGCGACTCATCGACAACATTCCGGTCTGAGGAAACTTACAGCTTCTTCATTTGAAAGCCGTGCAACCCGTCACCAACTCTCGCGGCAGGGAGGACGCCCCCTCCCCCAACCGAAGGAGACCTGACATGAGCACATCGACTCTCGGCTCGTCGAAGAGCCTCAACGGAAAGACCATCGGCATCGCGGCAGCAGCCGGTGTTCTGGTCCTCGCTATCCTCGGCTGGGCCGCCGGATGGTATGGCGGTTCCGAAACGGCACCCGCCCCGGCACCCGCCGCCACGACCGAGCAGCCCGCCGCCTCCGGCCAGGGCACGGCACCTGCCGCGCCTGCGGCCGGCCAGCAGCAGGGCACGTCAACCACGCCCTGAGCGAACTCATTGAGCCTTGCCTCAACGACTGATACCGCTGCCCCGGCTTTGCCGGGGCAGCCCGTCAGAGCAGGCCCAGTTCCGCGAGTTCACGCCGCATTTTTTCCGGCATGCCTTCGACATTGGCGGACTTCGGCAGGTCGGGCGGCGAGTCGGCCTCCTCGAGATAGCGCCAGCCCTGGAAGGCGCGCTTCGGCACGGGGCGCACGGGAATGATCTGCGGTTTGAAGGCGATGCGGCAGCGCGTGATGCCGTCCGCCCCCGTCACTTCCTCCAGGGCCGCGATCGGCTGGCGGCAGAGGATCATGCCGCGGATGACCCAGTAGAGCGATCCGCCCGGGAGGATCTCCTCCTTCCGCTTCGGGAACATGCGGGTGACGTGGTCAAGCGTGTCACGCCCGGCGCGCGCGTCCTTCACCCAGGATTCGAGTTCCTCGATTTCGGTGACGCCGACGCAGAGCTTGACGAGATTGAGGGGCATGGGCCTGACGCAGTAAACGGTTTCTGGCCTGCATCATAGGTCAGCCGCGGCGGCGGCAAAAGCCCGGCGCCCGGTTTTCCCCAATTGGCCGAGCCTAGAGCCTCAGGCAATCGAATGGGCTCGATGAGCATTTCCAGCATTTGAAGCCATCATCCCGGCGCAGGCCGGGATCCAGCTGTGTTTCCGCGCATGCTGATGCATGGAGTTGGACCCCGGGCTTCGCCGGGGTGACGCCCAGAAGGAGAGACGGAGAGCAGGCGGTTTCGTTTGCGCACCCAGTGGGCCGTGGCGCAACATACCGCGCCGCTGGCGGGTCCATTGCTCTCTACCGTGACGCCCTTGCCTCGGGCGCGGTGAAATAACTGTCGTCCAGCGCCTTCAGCACGATGCATTGCTGAACCTCGACGCCGATGTTGTAACGCACCATCAGTTCGGCGAGGCGGCGGCCGTCGATCAGCACCACGCGGCGGCTGAGGCGCGCGCAGAATTCGGCGGCACCGGGGGAGAAATGCGTGGTCGTCACGAAGACGCCCTTCGCGGCGTGGTGCGATTCGAGGCTGCCCGCGAAATCGCGGATCGCTGAAATGGGCACGGCAACGCCGGGCTTGAGCCGCTTCGCCTGGATGTAGATGAGGTCGAAGCCGAGTTCGTCGAGGCAGATGACACCGTCAATTCCGCCGTCGCCCGTGCGCCCAAGCCGCTGCGCGGTGGGCGAGCGCTCGGTTCCGTATCCGAGGGACAGAAGCACGTCGATCACGAGACGCTCGAAGAACTCGGGCGGCTGCACGTGAATGCGCGCGATCAGCTGGCTCATCAGCGCCTTGTGGGTGGCCTCGATGAGATCCTGCAAGGCCTTCCCGCTGCCGCTGGGCAGCGCCGGAGACGTGAGCCGCTGAGGGTCGATTGGGCCGGCACCCGTGGCCTCGTCATCGTTGGAGGGCTGCATCAGCTGCTGGAAGTCGACGATCATGGACATGACGCTAGGTAAGCTGTCAATCTTTAACAGGCTGTTAGCGGCGCGCAGAGACAGCAAAGCCGCGGCACTGCCGCGGCTTCGCTTCTCGGAGATGGTCAGCCGGTCAGGACTCGGCCTTGCTGATGTAGCACTTCACGCCGCGCTTCTTGAGCTTCGCGCATTCGCCGCTGGCTTCCGACTGCGTGTCGAAGCCGACGAGGCGCAAGCGGTAGAACACGCCCTTGGACCCGAGGTCGGCGCGCACCACCACCGGCTCCTTGGAGGCCAGGGCCTTGTTGCGGGCCTTCATCTTCTTCCAGGTGGCCCAGGCGGCATCCTCGGTCGACGCGGAGGCGAGCTGCACCGACCAGCCGGTGATCTTCGGCTGATCGTTCTGAGGCTCCGCCTGCGCCTCGGTTTCCGGCGGGGCGGCGGTGGGTTCGACCGTCTCCGCCCGTTCGGCCGCGGGTGCCTCCTCGACCGGCACCTCCTCGACGGCGAGAATCTTTTCTTCCGGCGGAACGACTGCGGCGACCTTCGTGGCCTGCGGCACGCGGTCGGTGAACTGCTTCACGGACTTCGGCGGCGTGCCGGCGTCGGCGGCCTGGGCCTCGCTGCCGATGAGGCCCGGCGAAGGTGCTGTTGCCTCCGGGAGCGCCGCACCGGCCTGGCTGAGCGTTGCCGTCTGCATGGTGTCGGCCTCCGCCGCCACAACCGCCTCCGGTTCACCTTCCAGCACGGCAAGGCGCTTCCGGGCGGGCTCATAACGCGGATTGGCCTCGAGCGCCTTCTTCAGCGACTCGCGGGCATCCGCTAAGCGGTTGAGCTTCTCGAAGGTGGCGGACTGCGCGACATAGACGCGGGCCGGATCGGGATATTCGAAACGCAGCGCCTTGTCGAAATCAGCGAGCGCGAAAAGATACTGGCCCCCGTCACGCAGCAGCGTGCCGCGGCTGAAATAGGCGTGGCTGAACTGGCCGTCCAGGAACAGGGCGGAGGTGAAGTCCTCCATGGCGAGCGAGTCCCGGTTCAGCCGCTGGTAGGAGAGGCCGCGATTGTAGAGCGCCAGCGCCCGCAGCTTGCCCGACATGGCGTCGATCCGAAGCGCGGCGGTATAGTCGTCGATCGCGAAATCGTGCTCGTTGAGCCGCTGATAGGCGAGCCCGCGGTTCAGCAGCGCGTTGGCCAGCACCTCCGCCTCGAGGGCGCGGGATTCGATGGCCTTGCTGTATGCCCTGACGGCGGTTTCGGCGTCACCGGACTGCAGCGCCTGATAGGCCTGCGAGACCAGCGCGTTTTCGGAGGTGGCCGCCGCCGCCCCGGAGTGGGCCGCACTTGCAGCCAGAAACGCGGAACAGACAGAGGCAAGGATCACGGTGCGGAATTTCATGACCCTGATAATGGTTGCTCAGGGTTAAGAACGTCTTTCCCGGACACCGGGACTTCGTCAACAAGTGGTAAATCGGGCTTCGGGGCCTGTGTCGTTTTTGGACTCCAGGACGGCTCAGCCGAGTTGACGAACGCCGCCCATGCTGCCACAACAATGTCGTGTGGTGCCCGCAAGCCAGACGGACTGCGGGCCTAACAGGGAACACGGTGAGGATGACCCAATCGGGGCCTAATCCGTGACTGCCCCCGCAACTGTGAGCGGAGAGGGCTTCGGCAATCATGGCCACTGGGCAACCGGGAAGGCCGCCGCAGTTCAGTGACCCGCAAGTCAGGAGACCTGCCACGCAACGCCATCGGGCCGCTTCGCGGTTCCGGATTCAACTGGTCACCACGGAGGGTGTTCATGACCGCTCGCACTGTTTCTTCCCTGTCCTCGCTGTCCGTTTCCAAGCGCCTCGCCGCGGGCTTCGCGCTGCTGTTCATCGGCGCCACGCTGACCTTCGCCGTGGGCCTGTCGAACATGGCGGTGGCGCACAACACCGCGCACGACACGCGCCACGCCATCGGCTTCCCCTGCCACTGAGCAGGCGATCCCCCACATGATAGGGCGAGTCGTGCTCGCCGCGCTCCTTGCAGGGATCGCGGCGGGCTTCATCATGGGCGCCATCCAGCATCTGCGGCTGACGCCCCTCATCCTCGAAGCCGAAGCCTATGAACGGGCGGGAGACGCACACAGCCATGCGCCCGCACCCGCGGCCGGAGAGGCCTCGGGCGAGGCCACCCAGGCACACGGCCACAGCCATGACCATGGCGAAGGCTGGGCCCCCGCGGACGGCTGGCAGCGCACACTGTCCACCACGGTTTCAGCCGTCATGGCGGGAGCCGCCTTTGCGGCGATCCTCGCCGGCATCTCGCTGGTCTCGGGCGTTCCCATCACCCGTGCCAATGGCCTGATCTGGGGCCTGAGCGGCTTCCTGGCGGCTTCGCTTGCACCCGCCATGGGCCTTCCGCCGGGTCTTCCGGGCATGCCCGCCGCCGAACTGCTGCCCCGCCAGGTCTGGTGGGTGGGAACCATTGCCGCGACGGGTGCGGGCATCTACCTCCTCGCCGCCCGGCGGGAGGCCTGGGCCATTGCCCTGGCGGTGGCGCTCCTCGCGCTGCCACACCTGATCGGCGCGCCGGTCGCGGCGCATGGAGAGAGCACCATTCCGCCCGGTATCGTGGCCGCCTTCGTCGCCAATTCGCTTGCCGCAAACGCCATCTTCTGGTCCCTCATCGGCCTGTTCCTGGGCCTTGTTCTGGACCGCACCGCAAAGGACGTCTACGCCACATGAGCACCGAAAAGATTCCCGCCACCGTCATCACAGGCTTCCTGGGCGCGGGCAAGACGACGCTGATCCGCAACATGCTGGAGAATGCCACGGACCGCCGCATCGCCCTCGTCATCAACGAGTTCGGCGACGTCGGCGTCGACGGCGAGATCCTGAAGGGCTGCGGGGTCGAGTCCTGCCGTGAGGAGGACGTAATCGAACTCGCCAACGGCTGCATCTGCTGCACGGTGGCGGATGACTTCGTGCCCACCATGAAGAAGCTGCTGGACCGCGCCGACCCGCCCCAGCACATCGTGATTGAAACGTCGGGCCTCGCCCTTCCGCAGCCGCTGGTCCGCGCCTTCAACTGGCCGGAGATCAAGTCTCGCGTCACGGTGGATGGCGTCATCACGGTGGTGGATGCCAAGGCCCTGTCCGAAGGCCGCTTCGCCGACGACGAGGAGGCCGTTCAGGCCCAGCGCGAGGCCGACCCCAACCTCGACCACGAAAACCCCATCGAGGAACTCTTCGAGGACCAGCTCAACTGCGCCGACATGGTGATCGTCAACAAGACCGACCTGCTCGAGGGTGACGAGCACGCCGCGGTGACCGCGGACCTGAAGGCCAAGGTCCGCGCCGGAACGCGCCTCGTCCCGACACGCCACGGCCAGATCGACGTGGCCGCCCTTCTCGGCGTGGGCGCATCCGCCGAAGACGACATGCACAACCGCCTTTCACACCACGAGATGGAGGGCGAGGAACAGCATGACCATGACGATTTCGTCACGTTCATCGTGCCGCTCGGCGAGGTTCCGGACAAGGCCGCATTGCTGAAGCGGATCGAGGAGACGATCGCGGCGCACGACATCCTGCGCCTGAAGGGGTTCGCGGATGTGAAGGGTTCCGCCGCGCGCCTGCTGGTGCAGGCGGTGGGCCCGCGCCTCAACAGCTATTTCGACCGCCCCTGGAAGGTGGGCGAGGCTCGCGGAACGCAGCTCGTGGTCATCGGTGAAAAGCACATGGACCGCGAGGCGATCGCCGCCATGCTGCGGGGATAGAGCGCGCGTGAACCCGCCAGATTTTCCTTCAAAGGCGTCACCCCGGCGAAGGCCGGGGTCCCGCTTCGGGCCAGGGCGCACAGTGCAAAAGCTGGATCCCGGCCTTCGCCAGGATGACGGCCCCGGGGCGAAACGCGTGCGATACTGATGCATCTCCTCGCCACGACATCGGGGGTGATCGACGGCGCAGCCGAAGCGATCGATCTCGCACAGTCTCCGGCCGACATCGTCGTGCTCTCCGCGGCCGACAGCGAACTCGCGAGCCTGGCGCGCGCGCATGACGCGGCGCCCTGCCCGCTGCGCCTTGCCAATCTGCTGCAGCTTCAGCACCCTCTTTCGGTCGATCTCTACGTCGAGAAGACACTGAGCCACGCGAAGCTCATCGTGCTGCGCATCCTGGGTGGCGCGTCCTACTGGGCTTACGGCCTCGACCAGGTGGAGGCGATGGCGCGCGAGCGGGGTATCCTGCTCTGCGTGCTGCCCGGCGATGCGCAGCCCGACCCGGAACTGACCCGCCGCTCGACGCTGGAGCTTCAGCACTGCGAGCGCCTGCGCCAGTACCTGGTGACGGGCGGAGCCGCGAACGCCTCGGCCTTCCTGGCCTATTGCCGGCACCTGACGGAGGGCATCGACGCGCCTCCGCCCGCGCGTGAGCTTCCCAAGGCTGGCCTGTACCGGGATGCCTCCGCCGCAGGGCAACCTCTCGCCGCCATCGTCTTTTACCGCTCCGTCCTCGAAGGCGCGCAGACGGCCCCCATCGACGCGCTCATCGGCGCGTTGCAGCGGCAGGGCATCGGCGCCCGGGCCTTCTACGTCGCAAGCCTCAAGGACCGCGCGTCGGTCGACGTGCTGCAGCAGGGTATGGGAGCACCCGACGTGATCCTGAACGCCACCAGCTTCGCCGTCGCCTCGGGCGGCGGACGTGACCCGCTGGCGGCCCATGACTGCCCGGTACTGCAGGTGGTCCTCTCCGGCTCCTCGGAAGAAGGCTGGCGGGAGAGCGCGCAGGGCCTCAACGCCCGAGACCTCGCCATGAACGTCGTGCTGCCGGAACTCGACGGCCGCATCATGTCACGCGCCATCTCCTTCAAGGCGGACAGCCTGTGGCACGAGGGAACCGAGTGCCGGATCGTCACCTACCGCGAAGTGCCGGACCGCGTTGAATTCGTCGCCGCCCTCGCCGCCAACTGGGCAAGGCTGCGGCGCAAGCCCGCGGCGGAGCGCAAGGTGGCGATCGTGCTGGCCAACTACCCGAACAAGGACGGCCGCATCGCCAATGGCGTCGGCTATGACACGCCGGCCAGCACGGTGGCGATCCTCAATGCGATGAAGGCTGAGGGATATGCGGTCGCCGGTTATCCGGCGACGGGGAACGGCATCGTGGAAGACCTGCAAAGCGGACCGACGAATGCGCCGGTGAAAAAGGCCGCCCCGGGCTCGACCGGGGCAGACGTCTCGATTGCCGATTACCTCGCATGCTTCGCATCCCTGCCCGCACCTCTCCGTACACGGATCACCGAACGCTGGGGCGACCCCATGCGCGATCCCTTCTTCAGCGGCGGCGCATTCCGCCTGCCCGTCCGCCTCTATGGCAGTGCGGCGGTCGCGATCCAGCCGGCGCGTGGCTACAACATCGACCCGAAATCGACCTATCACGATCCGGCGCTGCTGCCGCCGCATGGCTATCTCGCCTTCTATTTCTGGCTCAGGCACCAGTTCAAAGCCGATGCCGTGATCCACAATGGCAAGCATGGCAATCTCGAATGGCTGCCGGGCAAGGCCAACGCGCTCTCATCCGAATGCCTGCCGGAAGTGGCCTTGGGCCCAATGCCGCAGCTCTACCCCTTCATCGTCAACGACCCAGGCGAAGGCACGCAGGCCAAGCGCCGAACGGGCGCCGTGATCATCGATCACCTCACCCCGCCGCTCACGCGTGCCGAAACCTACGGGCCGCTGAAGGACCTCGAAGCGCTTGTTGATGAGTATTACCTCGCCTCCGGCCTCGACCGCCGTCGGCGGGACTCGCTCCGGCGGGACATCCTCGACCTCACGAAGTCATCCCGGCTGGACGTCGACGCGGGCTTCACCGGTGAGGAGGACGCGGACCTGCAGCGCCTCGACGCCTTCCTCTGCGACCTGAAGGAGGCGCAGATCAGGGACGGCCTGCACATCCTCGGCGCATCGCCGGAGGGCCGCCTCGAAACCGACCTGCTGGTGGCGCTCACCCGCGTGCCGCGTGGCCTGGGCGACGGCGGGGACCAATCCCTGATCCGCGCCCTGGCGCGGGACTTCGGCTTCACCGATTTCGATCCCCTCACCTGCGGCATGGCGGACCCATGGGCGGGGCCACGGCCAGAACTGCTCGCGTCCGTCTCTCCCGAGCCGTGGCGCACGAATGGCGACGCGGTGGAGCGCCTCGAACTCTTCGCAGCCGCCCTCCTCGCGGGCACGCGCCTTCCGGAGGGTTTCAGTGCCACCACGGCTGTGCTGGACTGCGTCGAGACGCACATCCGCCCCGCGCTTCGCGCCTGCGGGCCGAATGAGATCGCCTCGCTTCTGAAGGGGCTTTCCGGCCGCTTCGTCTCTCCCGGCTCATCAGGGGCGCCCACGCGCGGCCGGCTGGACGTGCTGCCGACAGGCCGGAACTTCTACTCGCTCGACAACCGCACGGTGCCCACGCCCACCGCTTGGAACCTCGGCCAGACATCGGCGGAAGACCTGCTGCTCCGTCACTTCCAGGACTTTGGCGCCTATCCGAAGGCGCTCGGCCTCTCCGCATGGGGCACGTCGAACATGCGCACCGGCGGTGACGACATCGCGCAGGCGCTGGCGCTGATCGGCGCGCGGCCGGTGTGGGAACCGTCGAGCTGGCGCGTCACCGGGTTTGAGATCATCCCGCTTGCAAAACTCGGCCGCCCGCGTGTCGACGTGACGCTCCGCATCTCCGGCTTCTTCCGCGACGCCTTCCCCGCGCAGATCGAACTTCTCGACAAGGCGATCCGCGCCGTCGGCGCCTTGCAGGAAGATGCGGAAGACAACCCCATCGCCGCCCGCATGCAGGCCGAGGCTGGGGCGCTGGCGGAGAGCGGAATCGCGCCGGAAGATGCGCGGCTGATGGCCGGTCACCGCATCTTCGGCTCCAAGCCGGGGGCTTATGGCGCCGGCCTGCAGGCCCTCATCGACGAAAGGATCTGGACGGAGCGCGCCGACCTCGCCGCCGCCTATGTGACATGGGGCGCCTATGCCTATGGCGCGGCGGCGCAGGGCATCGGCGATGAAACATCCTTCACCGAACGGCTGAAGCGCATCGAGGCCGTCGTCCACAACCAGGACAACCGCGAGCACGACCTGCTCGACTCGGATGATTACTATCAGTTCGAAGGCGGCATGACGGCCGCGGTCGAGCAGGCCTCGGGCAAGCGGCCGCGCGTTTACCACAACGACCATTCACGGCCTGAACGCCCAGTGATCCGCACGCTCGAGGAGGAGGTGGGACGCGTCATGCGCTCGCGCGTGGTGAACCCCAAGTGGATCCGCGGCGTGAAGCGCCACGGCTACAAGGGCGCCTTCGAGATCGCCGCCACCGTCGACTACATGTTCGCCTTCGCCGCGACCACGGGGGCGGTGCGCACGCACCACTTCGACCTCGCCTTCGACGCCTTTCTCGGCGACGAGGAGACACAGTCCTTCATCCGCGACAACAATCCCGCCGCGCTGAGGGAAATCGCCGAGCGCTTCCGCGAGGCGGCCCAGAGGGGCCTCTGGACGCCGCGCCTCAACTCTGCCCATGATCTGCTCGAGGAGCTTACCCGATGACCGACGAGACACCCGACCACGACAACGCCCGCCACCATGAGAAGATGGCCAAGAAGAAGGCCGCCCGCGACAAGATCATGGCCGGAAAGACGATCGAGAAGGGCCTGCTCATCGTCCACACCGGCAAGGGCAAGGGCAAGTCCACGGCGGCCTTCGGCATGGTGTTCCGCTGCGTGGGCCATGGCATGAAGTCGGGCGTCATCCAGTTCGTGAAGGGCGCCTGGTCCACCGGCGAGCGCATGGTGCTGGAGAAGTTCCCCGACCTCGTCACCATCAAGGCCATGGGCGAAGGCTTCACCTGGGAGACGCAGGACCGCGAGCGCGACATCGCCCATTCCCGCGCCGCCTGGGAAGAAGCCAAGAAGATGATCGCCGACCCTGAGTACAAGATGGTGCTGCTGGACGAACTGAACATCGTGCTGCGCTACGACTACCTGCCGCTGGAAGAAGTGCTCGAGGTGCTGAAGAACAAGCCGGCCGACAAGCACGTGATCGTGACGGGCCGCAATGCCAAGGAAGAACTGATCGAGATCGCCGACCTCGTGACCGAGATGGAACAGGTGAAGCACCCCTTCCGCTCCGGCGTGAAGGCACAGGCCGGGATCGAGTTCTAGGACGCCGCAAACGAGCTTGTGACGGGCCTCTCCCGGGGCTAGAAGGCCACTTTACAGCGTCCCCAGAGACGGGACTGAAAGCAAATTCCGGTGCGGCCGACCCAGTTGCGGGGCCAATGCCGGGGCTGTCTTCCGGACCGGGCCTCGCCCGGGGGCGCTCATCAAGCTGGAAGGCAGGACCAATGGCGGAAAAACTGGGTGTGATGCTGTGCGGCCACGGCAGCCGCGACAAGGGCGCGGTGAAGGAGTTCGCCGTACTGGCAGAGCACCTCAAGAAGCGCCTGCCGCAGTATCCCGTCGAATACGGCTACCTCGAATTCGCCACGCCCATCATCCGCACCGGCCTCGACAGCCTGAAGGACCAGGGCGTCACCCGGGTGCTGGCCGTGCCGGGCATGCTGTTCGCGGCCGGCCATGCGAAGAACGACATTCCCTCCGTTCTCAACACCTACGCCGCCTCCAATGGCCTGAAGATCGACTACGGCAAGGAACTCGGCATCGATCCCAAGATGATGCGCGCCGCGGGCGACCGCGTGCAGGAGGCGCTGGACAAGGCGGGACCGGGTGTGCCGAAGCACGAGACGCTTCTGGTGGTCGTCGGCCGCGGGGCCTCTGACCCGGATGCCAACTCCAACGTCTCCAAGGTCACGCGCCTGCTCTGGGAAGGCTTCGGCTTCGGCTGGGCCGAGACGGCTTATTCCGGCGTCACATTCCCGCTGATGGAACCGGCCCTCGAACATGCCGCGCGCCTCGGCTACCGCCGCATCGTCGTGTTCCCCTACTTCCTCTTCACCGGAATCCTCGTGGACCGGATCTATGCCGCGACAGATGCCGTTGCCGCGAAGTACCCGGAGATCGAGTTCGTCAAGGCCCCCTACCTCAATGATCATCCGCAGGTGGTCGCCACCTTCGAGGAACGGATCGAGCAGATCCTGACCGGCGACATCGCCATGAACTGCCAGATGTGCAAGTACCGCACCCAGGTGCTGGGCTTCGAGGCGGAAGTGGGCGCGGTGCAGGAAAGCCACCACCACCACGTGGAGGGGATCGGCACCTCGGAAGACTGCGAATATTGCGACGGCGTCTGCAACCAGCTGTGCAAGACCATGCCGAGGAAAAAGAAGGAGGCGGTGCTTGCCGTGGATGCGGCCAAGATCCTCTCCGGCCCGGTGCCCCATCATCATCACGGCGATCATGGCCACGACCATCACGACCATGATCACGAGCACCACCATGAGCACGGGCACGGCCATGACCATGACCACGGCCATACGCACGCGCCCTACCCGCACGCGGACCATCCGCTGGGCCCCCGGAGCATGCTGAAGAAGTGATCGACTACCTCCGCGATCCCGCAGCCATCTATCGGCGCTCTTTCGAGATCATCCGCGCGGAGGCGGATTTCTCAGGGCTGCCGCCGGATGCGGAAGAGGTCGCCACGCGCATCATCCACGCCTGCGGCATGCCCGAGATCGCGGCGGATCTGCGCATATCAGCCGGGTTCGTGGAGGCCGCGAAGGCCGCCCTTGCCGCAGGGAAGCCCGTGCTCGTCGATGCCGAAATGGTCCGCCATGGCATCATCGACAAGCATCTGCATGTCATCTGCACACTGAATGATCCGAGGGCGCGCGAGCTGGGGCTGGCGACGGGCAACACCCGGTCCGCCGCCGCCGTGGACCTCTGGCGCGAGCATCTGGACGGCGCGGTCGCCGTCATCGGGAATGCGCCGACCGCCCTCTTCGCGCTGCTCGGAATGATCGACGCGGGCGCGCCGAAGCCCGCCGCCATCATCGGCTTTCCCGTGGGCTTCGTGGGAGCGGCCGAGTCGAAGGATGAGTTGGACGCCAATCCGCGCGGCATTCCCCATGCCACGCTGCTGGGCCGCCGCGGCGGCTCCGCCATGGCGGCCTCCGTCGTCAACGCCCTGATGCGGGGTGCGCGATGAGCAAGTGGCTCACCATCATCGGCATGGGAGAGGACGGCTGGGACGGCCTTTCGGCCAAGGCCCGCCACGCCGTCGAAACGGCTGAGGCGATCGTCGGCTCGTCGCGCCTGCTGGCTTTCCTGCCCCGGAGTGCAGCCGAACTCCATGAATGGCCGCAGCCCTTCTCGGCCGTCGTCGACCGCATCCGCCCGCTCAACGGGCGCAGGACGGTCGTGCTCGCCACGGGCGATCCGCTGAACTATGGCGTTGCCCGCAAGCTCATGGAGTTCATCCCCTTCGCGGAGATGGAGATCATCCCGCATCTCTCCGCCTTCTCGCTTGCCGCGTCCCGCGTCGGCTGGTCGCTGCCCGATTGCGATACGCTGACGCTCCATGGGCGTGAGGCCGCGCATATCGAGCCTTTCATCCAGCCCGATGTTCGCCTGCTGGTGCTGACGGCGGATGCGGGCACCATTGCGGAGGTGGCCCGCCGTCTTGTTGCGCGCGGCTTTGGCGGAAGCGAGATCACGGTGCTGGAGAACATGGGGGGCACGCGCGAGCGCCAGTCCACCTTCATCGCCGATGCCATGCCCGGTGCGGCATTCTCCGACCTCAACACGCTGGCCATCCGCTGCGTGGCTTCACCAGGCGCGAAGCTCTTCTCCCGCGTCGCGGGGCTTCCGGATGAGGCGTTCGTGCATGACGGGCAACTCACCAAGCGCGAGGTGCGCGCGGCGACGCTCGCGGCACTCGCGCCCTCGCCCGAGAAGCTGCTGTGGGACGTGGGCGCGGGCTGCGGCTCTGTCTCCGTCGAATGGATGCGCGCCGCGCGCGCCACGCAGGCCATCGCCTTCGAGAGCAATCCGGATCGGCTGGCGATGATTGCGGCCAATGCGGATGCCCTGGGCGTTCCGCGCCTGAAGACGGTGGCAGGGGCGGCACCAGACACCTATCAGGGACAGCCGGCGCCTGACGCGGTCTTCATCGGCGGCGGCATCTGGGTTCCCGGGGTGTTCGAGAATGCCTGGGCGGCCTTGAAGCCCGGCGGAACGATGGTGGCGAATGTCGTCACCATCGAGGGTGAGTTGCACCTCTACGATCTGCACGAAAAACACGGTGGCGACATCGTGCGCATGGAGATTTCGCATTTGACCCATGTCGGGCGGTTGCGCGCCCTCAAGCCGCGCATGGCCGTCACCCAATGGCGGGCGCAGAAGCCATGGTGAGCCCGGGCACCCTTTACGGCGTCGGAGTCGGCCCCGGTGACCCGGAACTCATGACGGTGAAGGCGTGGAAGCTCATCTCCGCCGCCTCCGTCATCGCCTATCTCGCGGCCAACGGGAAGGACTCGACCGCGCGCGACATCGCCCGGCCCTGCATCCCCGCGACGGCCGAGCATCTCGTCATCGACATGCCGATGCGGGTGGAGCGCGAACCGGGCGAGCGGGCCTATGACGCCGGAGCCGCCGCCATTGCCGCCCATCTGAGGGCGGGTCGCGACGTCGTCATGCTGTGCGAGGGCGATCCCTTCTTCTACGGCAGCTTCATGTACATCTTCACCCGGCTGGCCAAGGATTACCCCTGCGCCATCGTCCCGGGCGTCACATCGATGACGGCGTCCGCCGCCGCGATCCGCCGCCCGCTCTCGGCGCGGAACGAGGTGGTGAAGGTGTTGCCGGCGACACTTTCCGAAGACCGCCTTCGCGAGGAGCTGATGACGGCGGAGAGCGCGGTACTGATCAAGGTGGGCCGCCACCTCAACAAGGTTCGCAACATCCTTGGGCTTCTCGACCTCTCATCGCGGGCTCACGTCGTCATCAAGGCCACGCATCACGATCAGGTGGTCACCCCCCTCCTCGACATCACGGAAGATCAATTGCCCTATTTCTCCTCCATTCTCGTCTATTCGGGTTCCGAAGCATGGTGAAGCCCGTCCTCTTCGTGCTTGGCGCCTCCGCCCTGCCGCTGGCGCAAAAGCTGAAACCGGCGCTCGAGGCCGAAATCCACGCGCCGCATTGCGTCGCGGGCGGTGACCTGGCTTACGCGAAGGCCACGGCGCATCTGGGCTCCCTCTTCGAGCAGGGCCGCACCATCATCGGGCTTTGCGCCGCGGGCATCCTGATCCGCGCCATCGCGCCCCATCTGGGCGACAAGCGCAGCGAGCCGCCCGTGGTGGCGCTTGCGGAAGACGGATCTTCCGCCGTGCCGCTGCTGGGCGGCCACCACGGCGCCAATGAACTGGCCCGCCGCATCGCCGCGCTGTGCGGCGGACACGCGGCGGTGACGACCGCGAGCGAAGTCCGCTTCGGCTTCGCGCTGGACGATCCCGCTCCCGGCTTCATCCTCGCCAATCCGGAGCACATGAAACCGGCCACGGCGGCACTCCTCAACGGTGCGGCACTGGCGGTCAAGGGCTCGCCAAATCCCTTCCCGGCGGACCTGCCCGCATGGGCACCCGGCTTCGACGGGGTCACGCTGCATGTGACGGAAACGAAGGCAGAAGGCTCCGCCCGCGATCTCGTCTATCACCCCAAGTCGCTGGTCATGGGGCTGGGGTGCGAGCGCCATGCCGATCCGAAGGAACTCATTGCGCTTGCCGAACGGGTGCTGGCCGATTCCGGCCTTTCACCCGCCTCGCTCGCCGCGATTGCCTCGATCGACCTCAAGTCGGATGAGGCGGCGATCCATGCCGCTGCCGCACACTTCGGCGTGCCCGCCCGGTTCTTCTCCGCCGAAGACCTGAACCGCGAGACGCCGCGCCTGAAGAACCCTTCGGAAATCGTGGCGAAGGAAGTGGGCGTCCCCGGCGTGGCCGAGGCCGCGGCCCTTGCCGGTGCGGGAGCGGAGGCCGATCTCATCGTCGAGAAGACGCGATCCACCCGCGCCACCTGCGCCATTGCCAAGGCTCCACGGCCGATCCTTTCCCTGCCCGGCCGGGCCCGCGGCATCGTTCATGTGGTGGGCATCGGCCCCGGCACGCCGGACTGGCGCGCACCCGCTGCGCGCGCGGCACTCGAGGCCTCCTCCGACTGGGTGGGCTATGGCCTCTATCTCGACCTCGTGGCGGATGTGAAGTCCGGCCAGCAGGAACACCGCTTTCCCTTGGGCGGCGAGGAAGACCGCGTGCGCCACGCAATCGAACTGGCGAAGCAGGGAAAGGAAGTGTCCCTTATCTGCTCCGGCGATGCCGGCATCTATGCCATGGCGGCGCTGGTCTATGAGGTCATCGACATCGAACCCTCGCGCATTGCGGTGAACGTCATCCCCGGCATCTCCGCCTTCCAGGCGGCGGCCGCCAAGGCGGGCGCGATGATCGGGCATGACTTCTGCTGCATCTCGCTCTCCGACCTCCTCACCCCGTGGGAGGCGATCGAGACGCGCGTGAAGGCGGCGGCGGAAGGAGATTTCGTGATCTCCTTCTACAACCCGCGTTCGCTGAAGCGCCGCGATCAGCTGGAGCGCGCCTTCGCGATCCTCGCGCAGCACCGCCCGGCGGATGCGCCCGTCGTCATCGCCTCAAACCTCGGCAGGCCCGAGGAGAAGGTGAAGATCGTGCGCTTCGCAGACTTCAACCCGGACGACGTCGACATGCTGACGCTGGTGATGGTCGGCTCGTCTCAGTCCAAGTGTTTCATCCGCGGCGATGGCATGACCTATGCCTACACCCCGCGCGGCTATGCCAAGAAGAGAGAGGCAGCGGAATGACCGTCCATTTCATCGGCGCCGGCCCCGGCGCACCAGACCTCATCACGGTGCGCGGGCTGAAATTCATCCAGTCCTGCCCCGTCTGCCTCTATGCCGGTTCGCTAGTGCCGGAGGAGATCGTCAAGGCCGCGCCCGCGGATGGGCGCGTCGTCGACACCGCACCCATGACGCTCGACGAGATCATCGCAGAGATCGAGGCGGCGCATGCCAAGGGCCATGACGTGGCCCGCGTGCATTCCGGCGACCCGTCCCTCTATGGCGCGATCGCCGAGCAGATGCGCAGGCTCGACAGGCTCGGCATTCCCTATGACGTCACGCCGGGCGTTCCCGCCTTCGCGGCCGCCGCGGCCGAACTCAAGACGGAGTTCACCCTGCCGGAAGTGGCGCAGTCGGTGATCCTCACCCGCACCGCCATGCAGTCCTCCGCCATGCCACCGGGCGAAACGCTGGAGGAACTCGGACGCTCCGGCGCCACGCTGGCCATCCACCTCTCCATCCGCAACCTTGCCTATATCGAGCGGGCGCTCACGCCGCATTACGGCGCGGATTGCCCCGTGGTCGTGGCCTATCGCATCACCTGGCCGGACCAGATGATCATCCGCGGTACCCTCTCCACAATCGCGAAAAAGGTGCGGGAGGCGAAGCTCACCCGCACCGCGCTCGTCCTCGTCGGCCGCGTGCTGGACGCGCACGACTTCAGGGACTCCGCCCTTTACGACGGAGCCCACGAGCATGTTCTCAGAAACAGGAAGACGGTGAAGGCGGCCGGCTGAGGCCGCTCAGCGGCGGCCCACCCGATTCACCGGGCCGCCGCGGTTGTAGGGCGTATTGACGCCGGGAGCGCCGACTCCCGGCGTGGCCCGCACCACGGGCGCAGTGGCGGGCGCAGGCACAAGCACCACGCCCGGCTTCGCCACGCAGCCCTTCGGCACGCCGATGTACTTGCAGTAGACGACCGCGTTCGCAGGTGCTGCGGGAACGGCCAGAATGGCCAGGACGGCGGCTGCCGAAAGCTTCAGGGTGTTGATGGACATGTGTGGCAACTCCAAGCGAAAGATTCGCTGCGTGTGATAGTTCGCCATTCCGATACTTCCAATTGGTGCTTTCCGCGATGCCGCAGCGTCCGCGACAATAGGGATACATCAGCCCAGCCAGAAAAGGACATGCCCAGGGGTGGCCCGGGCATGCATGACATGCTGATGGAACAGGACGAGCCTATCCGAGTCGCGCCAGGGCCTCGTCGACCTTCGCCTTGCGGGCTTCGAGTTCCGCCTTCCGTTCGCGGCTTTCTTCCAGCACCTCGGGCGGCGCCTTGGCGACGAAGCCGGGATTGTTGAGGCGGCCGTCGATGGCGGCCATGTCCTTGGCGATCTTGTCGAGTTCCTTGGCGAGCCGGGTTTTCTCGGCTCCAAAGTCGATGACACCTTCCAGAGGCAGCGCCACGGTGGCCTCATCCAGCACGATCTGCGCGGAGGCCTTCGGCACGGTATCCTCGAAGGTGATGGACGAGAGCCGCGCGAGGCGCATGATCTCGTTCTCCCAGGCGTCCGCCCGCCGGCGCGTTTCGCTGTTGGCGCTCACCAGCACGCATGCGATCTTGGCGCCCGCCGGCACGTTCATCTCGGCGCGCACGGAGCGGACTTCGGAAATGAAGCGGATCACCCACTCCATCTCGGCATCCGCCGCGGCATCGCCGAGGCCCTTGTAGCTCGGCCAGTCGGTCGCGATCAGCCACTGGCTGCGCTTGCCCGTCTGCTGCCACAGCTCTTCCGTCACGAAGGGCATGAAGGGGTGCAGGAGGATGAGGATCTGGTCCATCACCCAGGCCGCCGTGGCGCGGGTCTCGGCCTTGGCGGCCTCGTCCGTGCCATTGAGGATCGGCTTGATGAGTTCGAGATACCAGTCGCAGAACACGTTCCAGACGAACTGGTAGAGTGCGGCGGCCGCCTCGTTGAACTTGTATTCGTCGAGTGCCACGCGGACACGCGCTTCGGTGCGCGCCGCCTCGCCCGCGATCCAGCGGTTGACGGTGACTCGCGAGGCGAGCGGGTCATAGTTCGGGTCATGCGCCACACCGTTCATCTCGGCGAAGCGGGCGGCGTTCCACAGCTTGGTGCCGAAGTTGCGGTAACCCTCGACGCGCGACTTCGCGAGCTTGATGTCACGCCCCTGCGCGGCCATCGCAGCCAGCGTGAAGCGCAGCGCATCCGCGCCATAGGCGTCGATGAGGTCGAGAGGGTCGATGACGTTGCCCTTCGACTTCGACATCTTCTGGCCCTTCTCGTCACGGACCAGGGCGTGGATGTAGACGGTGTGGAACGGCACTTCCTTCATGAAGTGCAGGCCCATCATCATCATGCGGGCGACCCAGAAGAAGATGATGTCGAAGCCGGTGACCAACACGTCCGTCTTGTAGTGTTGCTTCAGCTCGGGCGTCTCTTCCGGCCAGCCGAGCGTCGAGAACGGCCACAGGGCGGAGGAGAACCAGGTGTCGAGCACGTCCTCGTCACGTGTCAGGTTCACCCGCGTGCCGTAGTGACGCTCAGCCTCGCGCAGCGCCAGGTTCTCGGTCTCCTCGACGAACACCGTGCCGTCCGGCCCGTACCACGCCGGAATCTGATGCCCCCACCACAGCTGGCGCGAGATGCACCACGGCTGGATGTTGCGCATCCACTCATAATAGGTCTTCTCCCAGTTCTTGGGCACGAAGGCGGTGTCGCCCTTCTCGACCGCGGCGATGGCGGGCTTGGCGAGCTCCGCTGCATTGACATACCACTGCTCGGTCAGCCACGGCTCGATCACGACGTCCGAGCGGTCGCCATGCGGCACCTGGTGGGTGTGGGGTTCGATCTTTTCCAGCAGGCCCTGCGTCTCGAACATCTCCACGATGCGCTTGCGCGCCTCGAAACGGTCGAGGCCGTGTAGCGCCATCGTCTCCGCCGGAACGTCGGAGGCGTCGAGGAAGTCAGCATTGCCGTCGAGCAGGATCTTGCCAAACTGGTCGAGCACATTGATCTGCTTCAGGTCGTTGCGCTTGCCCACGTCGAAGTCGTTGAAGTCATGGGCGGGGGTGATCTTCACCGCGCCCGTACCCTTCTCCGGGTCGGCATATTCATCCGCGATGATGGGAATGAGACGGCCCACGAGCGGCAGGCGCACCATCTTGCCGATCAGGTGCTTGAGCCTCTCGTTCTCGGGGTGGACGGCCACGCCCGTGTCGCCCAGCATCGTCTCCGGCCGCGTGGTGGCGACGATGATGTGTTCATCCGTGCCATCGATCGGATAACGCAGGTGCCAGAGATTGCCCTTCACCTCCTTCTGCACGACTTCGAGGTCAGAGATGGCGGTCAGCAGCTTCGGGTCCCAGTTCACAAGGCGCTTGTCCTTGTAGATCAGCCCTTCCTTGTAGAGCTGGACAAACACCTTGAGCACGGCCTTGGACAGGCCCTCGTCCATGGTGAAGCGCTCGCGCGACCAGTCGCAGGAGGCGCCGAGACGGCGGAGCTGGCGGGAAATCGTGCCGCCCGATTCTTCCTTCCACGCCCAGACGCGCTCCAGGAAGGCCTCGCGGCCCATGGAGCGGCGGTCGACATTGCCCTCCTTCTGAAGGAGCCGCTCCACCACCATCTGGGTGGCAATGCCCGCATGGTCCGTTCCCGGCTGCCACAGCACGTCCTTTCCGCGCATCCGCTCGAAACGGACGAGGATGTCCTGGATCGTGTTGTTCAGCGCGTGCCCCATGTGCAGCGAGCCCGTGACGTTGGGCGGCGGGATCACGATGGTGAAGGGCTCGGCCTTGGGTTTGCCGCCCGGCTTGAAGAAGCCTCGGGCTTCCCATTCGGCATAGAGACGGGCTTCCATTTCGGCGGGCGTGTAAGTCTTCTCGAGCATGAGGCTACTGGCAACCGTTTGATGTTTCGGAGCGCCTTAAACACCAGCCGGAAGGGCCGTGCAATGGTCCCGTCCGGCCAGCCGGCGGTGAACAAAGCTCAAGGATGGAAAGGAAAGGCCGTCTGGCCTTCAGCGGCCCGTCCGGGCAACCCGCTCGATCTCTTCCCGCACCAGCCGCTCCACCAGTTGCGGCAGATGATCGTCCAACCATTGCTTGAGCATGACCCTCAGCAGTTCGCGCGTCATCTCCTCGATGGAGCGTTCGCCCGTCGCGCGGGCGAGGACGGTGTCCGCAAGGCGGCTGAAGGCTGATTGAACAGCCTGTGCCGACCCGCCCGAAAGAATGGGCGGCTGGTCGGCGCGCGGCGCGGGTGCGCGCTCGGGCTCGCGGGGAAGAGCCAAGGCCTCCTCAACTGGCCGGGGTGGGGCCTGCGGCGGCCGGTCAGCGGTCAAGCGGGGCGCCGGGCGGGCCACAACCTCCGGACGCAATGCCGGGCGCGGCGCTTCCGGCTCTAGTATCGAAGTACGAAGCCGGGGCGGAGGTTGCTGCGGCTCCAGGTCGCGCCATGCACGGCGCGGCGTCTCACTGCGCAAGGCGGCGGCGAGGCTGGCCGCCCGCTGCGCGGGATCACGCGGCGCTGCGATCTCTCGCGTCCGCGAACGGGAGATCTTGTCGCGCAGCTGCTGGATTTCGCTCGATGTCGCCGACGGCTCTTCGTGTCTTCCAGCCGTCTCCCGCGCAGGGGCGCGCGGCGATGCACTGGCCGTTTCGGAATGGGATGAGGATGCGGAAACGGCTTCGCCGCCAATATCCTCATTGATAGCCTTGCGGATCGAAGCCAGAAGATCTTCCATTCGCGGTTCTGCAGTCACTTCGCCCACCCTGTCGGGAAAACACCCCATTGTCTTCTTACGATTACGCGACAGCGCGAGCCTTGTCGATATGCGCGCGGCCGCTAATCGACGGTCTTGACGTCGGTCCCGATCCACTTGTTGCGCACACGGCGATAGTTTTCCTCCGGATCGTAGACAGGAACGTCGAGACCGATATCGGTGGCCGTCAACCGGCCTATGGCGGCGAGAAGCTGGTATCCCGCCACGACGCGCGACTTTTCGGCATTCACCTGCAGCACCTGCGACTGGACGAGTTCGCGCTGGGCGTCGAGAACGTCGAGGGTGGTGCGCGTGCCGGCCTGGTATTCCTGCTGCACGCCGCTTAGCGCAAGCTGCGCCGCGCGCACCTGTGTCTTGGTGTTCCGGATGATCTGGCCCAAGCCGACATAGGCGTTCCAGGACTGCGCCACCGCCTTGCGCACGTCGCGGGCAACCTCGATCAATTCGATGCGTGTCTGGCTTGCACGCTGCTTGGCCTCGCGCACCTGCGAATAGACGAGACCCGATTCATAGATCGGGATCGTGACCTGCGCCGCAATGGCGGCGGAGCGGATGCCGGTCTTGTCCTCTCCGAAATCCGTGTCGGCGGTCAGCGCCCGGGCCCGGAGCCCCGCGCTCGGCAGCAGTCCGGAGCGCGCAACGCCGACCGTGCTCTTTGCCGCCATCTCCACGAAGGCCTGCGCAAGCAACCGGGGGTTGATCTCACCCGCGATGTCCAGGGCAACGTTGAGAGAAGGCGGCAGCTTGGCGATCTTCGGATAAGAGAGCTTGCCCGGCTCGTTGCCGACCATCTGGATGTAGAAGGCCACGTCCTGGGCGAGGCGCGTCTGCACGTCGACAAGCGCGTTCTTCGATTCCGCGAGGCGGGCCTCGGCCTGCGCCACGTCGGTGCGGGTTATTTCGCCAACGGCGAAACGCTCGTTGGAGGCCCTCACCTGCGCCTCCAGCGCCGCCACGTCCTGGCGGCGCAGCACCACCAACTGGCGCCCCGCATAGACGTTCATGTAGGCCTGCACGACATCGAACAGCACCTGCTGTTCTGTCTGGAGCAGGCCCTGGCGCCCGGCATCGACCTGCGCCTCGGCGGCCTTGGTGCTCTCGACGGTGCGGAAGCCCTGGAAAACCGGCTGGTTCAGGACGATGGCAACGCTGCCCGATTCCGTGCGGTCCTGCCGCAGGGTACGGGAAGAATCCAAAAGGCCCGGCGGTTCGTTCGCCACGACCGACTCGCTCTGAACCTCCCCCTGGACGGAAACGGTCGGACGCCAGCCTGACAGTGCCTGCGGCACCTGCTCATCGATGGCGCGCTGGCCCGCCCGGGATGCGTTCAGCGTCGGATTGGTGATGTAAGCCTTTTCCATCGCGCCGAAGAGCGTATCAGCGAAAGACGCGCTGGTTCCGAGGGCTGTAACCATCATCAGCGCGGCGCCGCACAGAAGTCCTCTTGTCCAGTTCCGATTCATGGATTCACCATTTCAGTTCAATGCCACGAAGGATTCTTCCTCCGCCGTACAGCCACGCCAGACACACACCCGTAACCGCGCGATCAGAAAACGAAAGCGGGCTTCTTCTTCTTCATGCCGGGCAAGGCCGCTACCGACGCGTCGAAAACCTGACGCATCGCGATGGCCACACCGGATTTCGTATAGACGCAGGCTTGCGACATATCCGCCTCACCCACGACCGCGACAAGCCGACCGCCATCGGCAAGCTGGTCGAAAAGCGCCCGCGGCACCTCCTCAACCCGGCCCTCAGCCACGATCACGTCGAACGGCCCCTCCGCCGGCACGCCGGCTTCGAGCGGACCTTCGGCCACCTTCACATTTCCTGTGCCTTCGAGATTTCTGCGGGCGTCCGCCGCGAGGCCTGAATCGCACTCGAGCGCCACCGCGGCGGCTGCGAGAGCGGAAACCACCGCGGCGCCGTAACCCGTTCCGGCACCCAGGAGGAGCACCTTGTCCGCCGGCCGGATCGTCGCGTGCTGCAGCAGGCGGGCAAAGGCCATGGCTTCGATCAGGGCGCGGGGTCCGCTTGCAGCATCGGCAGGTTCGAGCGGAACGTCCTCATCGACATAGGCCACAGCCCGACGGCTTTCGGGCACGAACAATTCGCGCGGGACCCGCTCCATGGCCGCGATGATTCGCCGGTCCGTGATGCCATTGGGGCGGACCTGCGATTCGATCATATTCAAGCGGGCTGCGGCAAAATCGATCATCATCTTCCTGGTCGTGCGAAGCAAGTATGGTTAATGCTCTGTTAGCGAAGGTTGGTCAACAAGTCCACCCGCACCGCGTGTTCTCCTTCCAATTTGATTGCTGAGAAGAAGTGGTTGTTTCACCAGAAAGCTTCCACTATAAGCCGCGCTCGATGGCCTCGTGGCGGAGTGGTTACGCAGAGGACTGCAAATCCTTGCACCCCGGTTCGATTCCGGGCGAGGCCTCCAAAGAACGGCGCGTTCTTCCGCCCTGCGCCGGTTTTCCATCCTCGAACAGCCACGCGGCAACGCCAGAACAGTGTCATAATCTGTGGGTTGCGCGTCCAGCCAGTATCAGTCGGCGCTCGGATCTGGCGCGATCGAATCTAGGAACCTCGTCATAGCGTCATCGCCGCCGACGGGCTCGCTTGCGGCCATGACCGCGATGGAAAAGCCGAGCAGCGAGGAGGCCGGATTGTGCAGGGCGGCTCCCGCGCGAAGATTCATGACCAGTGTGGGGCAAAGGAACAGCCCCAGCCGGACGATGCGCCGCCAGTTGCGCGGAAGCAGTCCGCGCGCGGCAAGTTCCTGCAGCAAGGGGCGCCAGACGCATTTCGCCTTCACGTCCAGAAGTTGCTGCCGGACAGGGCTCAACTCCCAAGAGGTGCTGACCTCGATCATGCCCGACCGGACCTCCGCCTCGACCCGGAAGTGACGGGCGGCAGCCTCGGGCTCGTAAAGCCAGAGAGGATGGGCGAAGATATTATGGAAAGTCGGTTTCACCTCCGCCAGCAGTGCTGGAACGTGCTCGCCCGCGAAGGCGGGATCGAACAGGATGAGGCTGGCACCCTCCCCCTGCTCGCTGAACCAGACATTGGCGTTGTGCGCGTCGCCATGCGCCGTCACACCGCCGGCTCCGGCCAGTGCCCCGGGGCGCAGCACGTCGTGCGCCGCGTCGAACAGTTCACCCACCGATTCGCGGTATGCCACCCCGTTGATCCGGAACCGGAGGGCCGAGAACGCCTCCCAGCCGAGCGTCACCCCGGGAAATGAAAACACCTGCCCGGCATAGAAGCTTTTCAGCCGCCCGCCCGGATAGGTTCCCGCCGGAAGGTCCACCAGGCGCTCATGGAACAGCCGGTGCAGCGGCTCCGCCGCGGCCTGCGCGGGTATGATCTCATGCAGGCTGGCCCGATAGACGTCCATCAGCCTTCGGCTCAGTTCCTCCTCCGCCCGCACGGCCCTCGCCCGCAGGGTAACATCGTCCTCAAGGTCGAGGCTGCGCAGCACGTCGGAGAACCGCCGGTCGCGGCGCAGGCGGTAGACCAGGATCTGCTCGCCCGGCAGCACGGACATCAGCACAGGCTGGTCGACGGGGAGGCCCGCGCGGGCCAGAATATCGGCACGATAATACTCGCCCGTCATGGCCTCTTCCCCGTCCTCCTGGTGGAACTTGAAGAAGAAGGCGCCATCCGGCGTCTCGAAGAAGCCGTTCAGCGAATTGAGGCTGTACTGGTCGCGGTTGATCCTGATCTCCCGCGCATCGATGCCGAATAGATCGCGGAGCAGTGCCGCCAGCAGCGGTTCGGCGCTGCCGTCCTGCGCCCGGGCGCGGCGCCTGATCTCGGCGGTGCGGCTGGACTGGCTCACGGTTCGACGATCGACTTCAGCTTCGGCGACCCGCCCGCCAGCAGCCTGTCATAGGCGCGCGGAACATCATCCAGAGAGGGGATCGGCTCCCATATCCGTTCGAGGGCCGGCGCGAGGCCGGGCAGCAGGGAAACGGCATCGGCAAGATCGTCCGTGAAGGCATGGCAGCCGAGAAGCGCGATCTCGCGTTCGACCAGCAGGTTGGGGTCCAAGTCCAGCCGTCCGTGGCTGATCCCCACCAGTGCGAGGGCGCCCCCGCCGGAGAGCAACTGCAGCACTGCGGCGATGGCCTGGACGCTGCCCGTCGCGTCGACCGCGAAGCGCAGCCTCTGCCCCTCCAGCGCCGCCCCGATCGAGTCCTGCTCCAGCGTCACGGAGCGGGCACCCGTGATGCTCTCCACGAGACCGGCCCGTTCCGCGTTGAGGTCCGCCACCAGAAGCGGGCCATCATGCAGGCGGGACAGGAGCAGCGCACACAGGCCGCCAATCGTGCCGCAGCCGATAACGAGCACCGGCTCCTGTTCTGGCAGGCGCAGGCGCTTCACGGCATGGAGCGCAACCGCCAGCGGCTCCGCCATGGCCGCCGCGCTGAAGGGAACCTGCCCCTCGACCTTCAGCACGAGGCGGGCGGGCAATTGCACGTCCCTGGCAAATCCGCCGTCACACACCTCGCCGACGAAGCCCAGCCGCTCGCACACATTGGAGCGGCCAGACCGGCAGGCAGGGCACTCCCCGCACCAGACGCGTGAATCGGCCACGGCGAGATCGCCTGTCCTGAGGCCTTCCACGCCCTCCCCCACCGCGCTGACGATGCCGCAGAACTCATGGCCCGCGGTCGAGGGCCGCCGGGTGATCCACTGGCCGGTGCGGTAGTTGTGGAGGTCGGAGCCGCAGATGCCGGCCGCCTTCACCCGCAGGTTCACATGCCCAGGCGGCGGCGGTCCGGGCGGGTCGATCTCCTCCACCCGAAGGTCGAGCTTGTCGTAAAGCCTCACGGCGCGCATCGGCTCAGCCCTGCTTTTTCAGATACTGGTTACGCAGGGGCGACACCGCCAAAGCATGCGACGAGAAGCCCTCGTAGTCCGCCAGCCGTCCGGCGCGCTCGGCGAAGGCGGGATAGGCCGATGCGGTGACGTAGCCGATGGAACTGCGCTTCACGAAATCGGTGACCGAGAGCGGCCCGAAGCTGCGCGCCCAGCGGCTGGTCGGGAGAACCGCGTTCGGCCCCAGGCAGAAGTTGGCGATGCTCACAGGCGTGTGCGGACCGAGGAGGATTTCCGCAGCCTCCGTGATCCGCCCCAGGTGGGAGAACGGGTCTTCCGACAGGATCTCCAGATGTTCGGGCGCATAGGCGTTCACGAAGTCATAGCTCTCCTCGACGGACGAGGTGAGGACGATGCCGCCGCACGGCCCCGTGAGCACTGCACGCGAGAAGGCGACGCGCTGCTCGCTCATGCGGGACCAGTGCTCCGGCAGCGCGGCGAGCGCCTCTTCCGCAACGCGCCGGCTGTGCGTGACGAGATAGGCTGAGGAATCCGGGCCATGCTCCGCCTCGATCAGCAGGTCGAGCGCCGCGAGGCCCCCGTGCACCGTGTCATCGGCGAAGATCACGGCTTCGGAAGGTCCCGCCGGCAGCCCCGTGTCGATCACGCCCGCCAGCAGGCGTTTTGCGGCCACCACCCACGGGCTTCCCGGGCCCACGATCTTCAGCGCGGGCCTGATGGTCTCCGTGCCATAGGCCACGGCCGCCACGGCCTGCGCGCCCCCCGCCTTGTAAACGGTCTCGACACCGGCCAGCCGCGCCGCGACGAGTGTCGCTGCATCGACCGAGCCATCGGGCGCGGGCGGCGTCACGATGGCGCGGTTCGGAACACCCGCGACGGCCGCCGGAACCGACGTCATCATGGTGACGGAGGGGAACGACCCCTTTCCGCGGGGAACATAGAGGGCCACCGAGGAGATGGGCGTGAAGCGATCGCCCGCGAAGGCGCCGGGGCGGATTTCCTTCAGCCACATGGCTTCGGGCTTTTGCTCCTCGTGGAAGCGGCGGATATTGTCGATGCCGAATTCGATCGCCTCGATCACCCCCGCATCGACCTTCTGGAAGGCCTGGTCGAATTCCGCCGGGGTGACCCTCAGGGCTTTTTCGGAAACTTCCGCCTTGTCGAGTTCACGCCCGAATCGGGCCACGGCAGCATCGCCCTCGGTCCTCACGGCCTCGATGATCGGCCTCACCTTCTCGATGAAGCCGGAGATGTCGGTTTCCGAGCGCTTGAGCAGCGCCCTCCTCCGGTCCGCATCGAGGCTGGCGTAGTCGTGGAACGAGACGGTGGTCATGTCGACCTCTGCACTGGCGTGAACGTTATTTCGACTTCAGGAAGATCTCGAGCCCGACGAGGCGGTCCAGCAGCGCGATGGCGAGCCCCGCGATCACGATGAAAACCACCGAAACGGCCGCGAGATCGGGCGTGATGATGGAGCGGATGGAGTTGTAGATCTGCACCGGCAGCGTCACGGTGCGCGCGTCGACCAGCAGCAGGCTGACCAGGAACTCGCTCATGGCCAGGATGAACATCAGGAGCGATCCGGTGATCACGCCCGGCATCACCGCCGGCAGCGTCACATAAAGGAAGGTCTGCACCCTGCCCGCCCCGCAATTCGCCGCCGCATGCTCGAGGTCCGGGTCGAGCAGCACCGCGCTCGACGACACTGACCAGATGATGAAGGGAAGGTTGATCACCGCGCAGGCGAAGCCCACGGGCCAGAGCGACCCCAGCACGCCCAGTTCGCCGAACAGCATCATCAGCCCGATGCCGGAGCCGATCAGCGGGATGGTGAAGGGCAGCAGCAAGTACATCTGCACGACGTTGCCGAGCCGCATCCGGAACCGCGACATGGCGATCCCGGCGAGCGTGCCGGCGGGAACCGCGATCAGCGTGCAGATGACCGACACGACGAGAGAGCGGAGAAAGGCCTGCTGCAGGTCCCGCGCCAGCACGATCTTCTCATACCAGCGGAGCGACAGGCCCTCCGGCGGAAAGGCGATGATATTGCCCGCCGTCAGCGATGCGCCGATCACCACCAGCGTGGGCGCGGACAGCGTGATGACGGAGAGCCATACGAGGCCCCAGAACCAGTAGCGCTGAGAGCGGCTCATCATGTGCGCTTCCCGAGGGATAATGTCCCCGCACCGAACAGCGACAGCACGATGCCGACCAGCAGCGTCCCCACCAGCACCAGCGCCATGGTGAGCGCCGCACCGAGCCCGGCATCCGAGGTGCGGAAGAACTGGTCATAGATCGCGTTGGCGATGAAATCCTGTGATCCGCCGCCCAGCATGGCAGGCATCGCGAAATCCGTCAGGGAAAGGGTCAACACCACGAGGCCAGCCCCCGTCAGCCCGGGCCGCGCCATGGGCAGCACCACGTACCACATGGCCCGGGGCCAGCTCGCGCCGAGGGACTTCGCCGCCGTCTCCACCTCCTCCGCAATGGCGGTGAGGGCCGGCGCCAGCATCAGCACCGCAAAGGGCAGCATGTACTGGACGAGGCCGAAGATCACCGCCGGGAAATTGAACAGGAAGCGCTGCGGCGGAATGCCGAAGAGACCGGCGAAATGGTTCACGATCCCGTCATTCCCCAGGATGATCAGCCAGCCATAGGCGCGCACCACCTGCCCGATGAAGAACGGCAGGAACAGGCAGATGAGCAAGGCCTTGCGCGCCATGGGGCTTCGGGTGCGCACCATGACATAGGCATAGGGAAAGGCGAGAAGCAGCGTAAAGACCGTCGTCAGCAGCGCACCCGCCAGCGACCGCAGGCCGACGTTGATGTAGACGTCGGAAGTGACGGCGGTGCGGTAATTGTCGAGGCTGTAGTCCTCCGACATGCGGAACGTCTCGACGTCCAGCTTGCGGAAGGAGTTGTCGGCGATCTCCACGAGGCCCAATGCCAGCGCGCCGACCAGGATGATCGACGGGGCCAGCAGCACCCAGCCCGTGTATCGGGACAGCGCGCGCGGCCAGACGCGGTCGGCGACCCACTCCAGCATGTCCATGACGCGCCAGAGCAACGGATAGGCGAATGTGCGGTGCGGCGGCATGGGAGGCGGACGGCTCAACGGATCAAAAGGAAGGAAGAGATGAGAGCGCGGGATTTCTCCCGCGCTCCGCGATGGGGCTTGTCAGCCCTGCATGATCGACTTGAAGGTGGCGAACCACTCGCTCTCATGCTCCACCTGCACCTTGGAGGGCACGCGGATCAGGCGCTGGAAGTCCTCGGGCTTCGTCGGGTAGGACGGGTCGCCCACGAGGTCAGCCGGCGGCTTCACGCCGGGGATGACACCCGGCAGGCCGAGGCCGTCGAGCCACACCTGCTGTGATTCAACCGACAGGGCGAGGTTGATGTACTGCTTCGCCCAGTAGAGTTCGTTCTCCGGCAGGCCCTTCGGAATCCACAGCCCGTCGGTGTCGTACTTGCAGCCTTCCTGCGGCACGGTCCAGGCCAGGTTCACGCCGTTCTTCTTGGCCTCGCGGGCATTGGTGGAGATGGTGCAGGCGGCGTCGATCTCGCCCTTCTGGAACCAAGTGGTGAAGTCCGGGTCCTCGCCCAGCAGCGGCTGCTGCTCCTTCAGCTTCTTGATGAAGTCCCAGGCGGGCTGCATGTTGCCCGGAATGTCCTCCAGCTTGCCGCCGCCCGCGATCAGCGCGGGGAAGTGCATGCCGATGCCGTCGTTGTAGAAGGCGATGCGGCCCTTCAGGCGCGGATCGAGCAGGTCCTTCCACGAGGTGGGCGCACCGTTGGGGAAGGCCTCAGGCCGGTAGGCCAGAACATAGACATAGCCATAGGTGTTGACGATCGGATAACCGTCGAGGCCCACGGGCTTCGCCGTCTCCATGGCGTTCTTGAGGTTCGGCAGGTCCGAGAGGTCCACCGTCGCGCCGCGCAGCGCGGACTTGGTGGCATTCGTCGTCGTGTCCCAGTTGACGTGGATCGGGGGCACGCGGCCCTGGTCCACGGCGGCCCAGATCTTCGGCTTGATTTCGTTGTCTTCGGTCAGGTCATGGCGCACCGCGATGCCGGTGAGCTTGGTGAAGGGGTCCGATACGCCCGCCTTGAGCGCATCCACCCAGGACCCGCCCCAGGCGCGGACGATGATCTCGGCCGGCTTCTCCGGCTCCTGGGCCCAGGTCGGGCGCGCACCTGCGGCAACCGTCAGGGCGGCGGCGCCGGCGCCTGCCAGCACGTGGCGGCGGGAAATCCTTGGCGTTCTGTTGTTCATGTCACGTCCTCCTTGCTGCTTTCGTTTTTGGCTTGATGAGAGTCACGTCCGAAAATGATCAAATCCCTGGCACACCAGCCGAGCTTGACCGGCTGGCCGACGTCGAACAGGGCATAGCTTTCAGGATCATGGTGGAACACCTGCAGCGTGCGCTGCAAGGCGGGCACCTTCACCATGTAGAGCAGGCGCTCGCCTTCGAAGATCACGTCGCTGATGGCGCCTTCGCAGACGGTGTCGCAGCCGCTGAGCGGCTCGCCCCCGCCGGCAATGCGCAATTGCTCCGCCCGGATGGTTCCGCGCGCGGGGGCGCCGGTGCGAAGGCTCCCCGCATGCACGCCGGCCAGGAATGCATCCCCGCAGGTCATGCCGCCGTCCCGCGCCGTGCCGTCCACGACGCTCGAAACGCCGATGAAACGCGCCACGAATTCATCCGCCGGGGCGCGGTACATCTCGACCGGGCCCGCATGCTGGCGGATTTCGCCGCCCTCCATCACGATGATCTCGTCCGAGACGACGAGCGCCTCGCGCTGGTCATGAGTGACGTTGATGGTGGTGACGCCGAGTTCCTTCTGGATGCGCCGGAACTCGAGTTGCATCTCCTCGCGCAGCTTGCGGTCCAGTGCCGCGAGCGGCTCGTCCAGGAGGAGCAGTTCCGGCTCGAACACGAGGGCCCGCGCGATGGCCACGCGCTGCTGCTGGCCGCCCGAAAGCTCATGGATGCGCCGCTCGCCGAAGCCGCCGAGGCGCACCATCTCCAGCATCGCCTCCACCCGGCGCGCGATCGTCGCGGGGTCGAAGCGCCGCATCTTGAGGGCGAAGCCCACGTTTCCGGCAACGCTCATGTGCGGAAACAGCGCGAGGCGCTGGAACACCATGCCGATGGACCTGCGGTGGGGTGCCACCTCGTCGATCCGCTTGCCGCCGACCATGATCTCGCCCGCACTCGGCGTCTCGAAGCCCGCGATCATGCGAAGCAGCGTGGTCTTGCCGGAGCCCGAGGGGCCGAGGATCGTCAGGAACCGCCCGCGCGCCAACGAAAAGCTGGCGTCCCTGACGGCGGGCTGGCCGCTCCCGAAGCGCTTTTCGACATTCCTCACCTCGACCGCAGCGTGCTTTTCCACCGCGCCCTGGCCGGTGGCCTGAACCTTGCTGGCTGGCTTTAGCGCCATACTCCCGGTCTCATCCCTTGTCTGACGATATGAGAGCCAACTGTCGCGAGCGGAACTCAAAAATCGCAAAAATCACAAATGCGCCCGGACCTTATTCGGTGGCTCAGATGGACGCAAGATATCCTCCGTCCACCGCGATGCACTGGCCATTGACATAGGCCGATGCGTCGGACGCGAGGAAGACGGACGCGCCAACCAGGTCCTCGCCCCGCCCGAAGCGCGCCTGCGGGATCTTGCCCAGCATGGCACTGGCCCAGCCTTCATCGCGGTAGAAGACCTCCGTCATGTCCGTGCGGAAATAGCCGGGTGCGATGGCGTTGACGCGGATGCCGCGCCCGCCCCACTCGGCCGAGAGGGCGCGCGTCATGCCCAGGAGACCGCTTTTCGAGGCACCATAAGGCGTTGCCGTCGGCACGCCGACGAAGGAGGTGAGCGAGCACATGTTGATGATGCTGCCACGCCCGCGCGCCAGCATGCCGCGGGCCACCGCCTGGGCCGTGAAAAAGGCACCTTTCAGATTGGTATCGACGATCTCTTCCCAGATCTCCGGGGTGACGCTCTCCGAAGGGCAGACGTGCTCCGTCCCGGCATTGTTCACCAGAATGTCGATGTCGGAGAAGGCGGCAAGCGCCGGCCCGATCGTCTCGATGCGCGACTGGTCGAGGATGAGCGCCTCCGCCTCGCGGCCGGTGGCCCGAATCTCCGCCGCCAACTCTTCCAGCGCCCCGGCTGAGCGCGCGCTGATCACCAGGTCCGCTCCCGCCCTCGCAAGGCCCAGCGCGATGGCCCGCCCGAGCCCCCTGCTCGCACCCGTGACCAGGGCGCGCCTGCCGCGCAGGGAGAAGAGTTCCAATCCTGAATGCAGTGTTGCGTCCATGTCCGCCTGTCCTTCCGAAAGTCCGACACGTCTTTAGCGCAATGATCCGCACGAGGCATCTTGGCGAACTGTCAATCTGGTGTTACAGTTTTTTGTATGGACAGATTGACATCATTGCTCGACCGTGTCCCCACGCCCGAGGCGCTGCGGTGCCTCGTTCCTGCGGACCTGCCCCGGCTCGCCGCTGAACTGCGCGCCGAAATCATCGCCGCCGCCGCGCAAACCGGCGGACACTTCGGTGGCGGCCTCGGGGTCGTCGAACTGACGGTGGCGCTCCACTATGTCTTCGACACCCCGCGCGACCGGCTGATCTGGGATGTGAGCCACCAGGCCTATCCGCACAAGATTCTCACGGGCCGGCGGCACCGCATCCGCTCCATCCGCCAGCGCGATGGCCTCTATGGCTTCACCAAGCGCAGCGAGAGCCCCTATGATCCTTTCGGCGCCGCGCACAGCTCCACCTCGATCTCCGCCGGCCTCGGCATGGCGCTGGCACGTGACCTGACGGGCGGCGACAACCGCGTCGTCGCGGTGATCGGCGACGGCGCCATCACCGGCGGCATGGCCTATGAGGCGATGAACCATGCCGGAAGCCTCGGCAGCCGCCTGATCGTGATCCTGAACGACAACGGCATGTCGATCGCGCCTGCCGTGGGCGCGCTGAATGAGCACCTTTGCGAACTGCGTGCCGGAAAGGTGCCCAGCCTGTTCCAGGGCCTGGGCCTGCGTTATGCGGGCCCGGTGGACGGCCACGACCTCGCCGCCCTCGTCCCGGCCCTCGAAGCGCTTCGTGATTCGGGGGAGGACGGTCCCGTGCTGCTCCACCTCGTCACCGAGAAAGGCCGGGGCCACCCCTTCTCCCGGCCGGATGCTGAGAAATATCACGCCGTTTCCAAGTTCGACCCCGTGACCCTGGAGTTCCTCGCGCCCAAGGCCAATGCCCCCAGCTTCACCCAGGTCTTCGCGTCCAGCCTGATCGAGCAGGCCCGGAAAGACGACAAGGTCGTGGCCATCACCGCCGCCATGCCATCGGGAACGGGACTCGACCTTTTCGCGGAACGCTTCCCCGCCCGGACTTTCGATGTGGGGATCGCCGAGCAGCATGCCGTGACCCTGGCCGCCGGCCTCGCCGCTGAGGGCATGAAGCCGGTCTGCGCCATCTACTCCACGTTCCTGCAGCGCGGATTCGACCAGATCGTGCATGACGTGGCGCTGCAGGGCCTGCCCGTCCGTTTCGCTGTGGACCGCGCTGGCCTCGTCGGCCAGGACGGTGCGACCCACGCGGGCTCCTATGATCTCGCCTATCTGTCCATGCTTCCGGACATGGTCGTCATGGCGCCTTCCGACGCGGTGGAACTCCGGCGCATGGTGGCAACAGCCATGTCATATGACGAGGGCCCGATCGCCTTCCGTTATCCCCGGGGTGAAGCGTCGGGAACCGACCAGCCGGAGGAGCAGCGCCCGCTCGAGATCGGCAAGGGTCGCCTGGTACGCGAGGGAATCGACGTGGCAATCCTGTCGCTCGGCGCCCGGCTCGAAGCCTGCCTCGCCGCCGCCCGGACACTTGAGGAGCATGGATTCTCCGCCACCGTTGCCGATGCGCGCTTCTGCAAGCCGCTCGATACCGAACTCATCGGAGGGCTCGCCCGCCATCACCGCCTGCTAGTTACCGTGGAGGATGGTGCAGCCGGGGGCTTCTCGGCCCATGTGCTGCAGCATCTCGCGGCGGAGGACCTGCTGGTCAGGACGCGGTTCCGCGCCTTCACCCTCCCCGACCGCTTCATCGGCCATGGCACTCCGGCGGAGCAATATGCGGAAGCCGGCCTCGATGCGAAGAGCATCGCGAGCGGCATCCTCAAGGCCTTGAGCTAACGGCGGCGCGCGTCCCGCGCCTGGCCATAGCCGAATCGCGCCGCAAGGCCGGGCCGGCGCCGGTGCAGCCAATTGCCGAGGCGGACCGTCATCCGCCGCTGGAACCTTCTGACGGGCGGAAAATCGATGGCGAGAATCGCCAGCCCCACGGGCACCATCCAGTAGCCCAGGACCGGCAGGAACCCGAGGAAACCTCCCGCCACCATGGCTCCGCCCAGCGTCATCCGCGGCAACCGGTGCCGCGGCACGCCGATACGGTAACCCAGGATATTGATTTTGGGCATTTTTCCTCGTCTCTGCTGGCTTTCGTGGGACCTATATGGGTGTGCATGGCTCCCATGTGCAGGAATTTTGAAATCAATGCGGCAGAGCAGCAGAAAGTGCTTTTCCCTCCCAAATCCGTCTGCTATAGCCGCGCTCACATTCCCCGATAGCTCAGTTGGTAGAGCATTCGACTGTTAATCGAATGGTCCCTGGTTCGAGTCCAGGTCGGGGAGCCACCTCTCTTTAGGAAGACAAGAAAACCGCAGCCCGCATGCGGTGTCTAGGCTGGTGCCAACTTGACCGATGCTCCGAGAGGACGAGCGGTTCATGGCTCACGCGCGGCCTTGCGCCGGCGGCTTGCCGCGCATCACCTCCGACGTAGAGGCGCCGTCGTTAAGCATGAAGGCGATAAGGGTCGCCGGCAGGCCGTTGGCACAGATGGACGGAAGTTCGGCACTGTACGAAATCATTCCTGTCCAGGCGGGGAGGCCCGGTATTGGGCCCCACAGCCAAAGCCGAAATCCGGCAATTCGCCCGGTCCGAACCGCCCTCCCGGCGGGACCGCTCACCTGAAATTTGACGGAATTCGCCTGCTGGGGCATGTCTACGGCATGGATATCAAGCAAGACGTCATCGCCGCCATCGGCAACACCCCGCTGATCAGGCTCCGCAAGGCTTCCGAGCTCACGGGCTGCACCATTCTCGGCAAGGCCGAATTCATGAATCCCGGCCAGTCGGTGAAGGACCGCGCCGCCCTCTTCATCATCCGCGACGCGATCGCGCGGGGCGAACTGCAGCCCGGCGGCACGATCGTGGAGGGCACGGCCGGCAACACCGGAATCGGCCTCACCGTGGTCGCCAACGCCCTGGGCTTCCGGACGGTCATCGTCATTCCCGAGACCCAGAGCCAGGAGAAGAAGGACGCACTCCGGCAGCTCGGCGCCGAACTCGTCGAGGTCCCGGCCGTTCCCTACAAGAACCCGAACAATTACGTGAAGTATTCGGGCCGCCTCGCCAAGGCCATGGGCGCCCTGTGGGCCAACCAGTTTGACAATGTGGCCAACCGCCAGGCCCATATCGAGGGCACCGCACCAGAGATCTGGAACCAGACGGACGGCAAGGTCGACGCCTTCGTGGCCGCCGTGGGTTCCGGCGGAACGCTCGCGGGCGTTTCCATGGGCCTCAAGGCGCGCAACCCGAACATCAAGGTGGCGCTGGCGGACCCCATGGGAGCCGCGCTCTACAATTACTACAAGCACGGTGAACTGAAGGCCGAGGGCTCCTCCATCACGGAGGGCATCGGCCAGGGGCGCATCACCGCCAACCTCGAAGGCGCCATCGTGGACGACGCCTTCCAGATCCCCGATGCGGAAGCGATCCCGATCGCGTTCGACCTCCTGCAGCATGAGGGCCTGTGCATGGGCGGCTCGACCGGCGTCAACGTCGGCGGCGCCATCCGCATGGCCAAGCAGTTGGGCCCGGGCCACACCATCGTGACCATCCTGTGCGACTACGGCACGCGCTATGCGTCCAAGCTCTTCAACCCCGCATTCCTGCGGGAGAAGAACCTGCCCGTTCCCGCTTGGCTGGAAAAGGTGCCGCAGGTGCCGGACGTCAGGGAAGAGGTCCCTGCGTGAGCACGGCACTGCTCTTCCGCGAAGACGCCTACCTGCGGGACTGCGAGGCGAAGGTCGTTGCCATCAACGACAAGGGCGGCATCCTGCTGGACCGTACGGTGTTCTACGCCACCGCAGGCGGCCAGCCCGGCGACAAGGGCAGGATCATCTGGGACGGCGGCGAAACGGATGTCGCCACCACTGTCTATGACGAAGCGAAGAATGTCGTGCACGTCCCCGCGGCGGGCCAGACGTTTCCCGGAGTCGGGGCCACCGTCACGGCCACGCTCGACTGGGCCAACCGTTTCCGCAACATGCGGGCGCACACGCTGATGCACCTGCTCTGCGCCTCCGTTCCATTCCCCGTCACTGGCGGAGCGATCGGGGAGGATGGCGGCCGCATCGACTTCGACATTCCGGAAGGCCAGATCCCCGACAAGGCCGCATTGACCGCCACGCTGAACCGCCTCGTCGCGGAGGACCACCCGGTCTCCTTCCGCTGGATCACGGACGAGGAAATGGCGCAGAACCAGCACCTGATCCGCACCATGTCGGTGAAGCCGCCCATGGGCTCTGGCCGGGTGCGCCTGGTGATGATCGGCGCGGACGGCAAGGTCGATCTCCAGCCATGCGGCGGCACGCACCTGGCCTCGACGGGCCCGATCGGCCGCGTGGCCGTGGCGAAGATCGAGAACAAGGGCAAGATCAACCGGCGCATCAGGGTGGTGTTTCAATGACCAACGACCTCGTCTCCACGGAGTGGCTCGAAGCCCACTTGGGCTCGCCCGACATCGCCATCGTGGACGCCTCCTGGCACCTGCCCACGGCCAACCGGGACCCGAAGAAGGAATTCCTGGCAGCCCATATCCCGGGTGCCCAGTTCTTCGACATCGACGAGCTGTCGGACACGTCGTCTTCCCTGCCCCACATGCTGCCGAGCCCGGAGAAATTCTCATCCCGGATGAAGAAGCTCGGCATCGGGGATGGCAAGCGCATCATCGCCTATGACACGGTGGGCCTGTTCTCCGCCGCACGCGCCTGGTGGATGTTCAAGGTCTTCGGCCATGAGGACGTGGCCATTCTGGACGGCGGGCTCCGGAAATGGAATGCCGAGGGGCGCCCGCTCGAGGACGGCCCTGCCGTGAAGCCGCAGGAGCGCCATTTCACCTCCCGTTTCCGGGGCTCCATGGTGCGCGACATGAAGGAGGTTGCCGCCGCCCTCAAGTCAGGCGCGGCCCAGGTCGCCGACGCGCGCTCCGCAACCCGCTTCCGCGGTGAAGAGGTGGAACCCCGCCCCGGCGTGCGCGCAGGTCACATGCCGGGCGCCCGGAACGTGCACTATGCCAGCCTGCTGAACGCCGATGGCACGCTGAAGCCAGCCGCCGAGATCGAAGCCGTCTTCAAATCGGCCGGGGTGGATCTGACGAAACCCGTCATCACCTCCTGCGGCTCCGGCGTCACCGCCGCCATCCTTACGCTGGGCCTCACCCTCATCGGTGCGCGGGATCATGCCCTCTATGACGGATCCTGGACCGAATGGGGCGGCAATCCCGACGCCCCCGTGGCGACGGGCGCCTGACCCTACCTGAGAGGCGGCGCGTAGAGCAGCCCGCCCGCGTTCCACAGCGCATTGATGCCGCGGCCGATCTGCAGCGGCGTCTCGGGCCCGAGATTGCGGTCGAAGATTTCCCGGTAGTTGCCCACCGCCTTGATGGCGCGGGCGGCCCAGTCGGCGTCGAGCCCCATGTCGGGGCCGGAGCTTCCCTCCGCGCCCAGCAGGCGGCGCACCGCGGCATTCCTGGATTTGGCCTTGAGGTCGTCCACGGTGGCGGCGGTGACGTCCAGTTCCTCCGCGTTGATGAGCGCGAAGAGCGTCCAGCGCACGATGTTGAACCACTGGTCGTCACCCTGGCGGATCACCGGGCCCAGCGGCTCCTTCGAGATCACGTCCTGCAGCACCATGGCGTCGTCCGGCTTCGCGAGCCTCAGACGCACGGCATAAAGCTGCGAGACATCGGTCGTGAAGGTGTCACACTTGCCGTCGTCGAAGGCCTTGATGAGATCGGCGAGCTTCTCGAAGCGGACGGGCTGGAACGTCATCTCCTTCTCGCGGAAGAAGTCCTCGACATTCGCCTCGTTCGTGGTTCCCGTCTGGAAGCAGATGGCCGCGCCGGAGAGATTGAGCGCCGATGTGACGCCGAGGAGCTTCTTGACGATGAAGCCCTGCCCGTCGTGATAGGAAATGCCTGGGAAGCGCAAGGGCATCTTCGTTTCCCGCTCCATCGTCCAGGTGGTGTTGCGGGCAAGCACATCGACCTCGCCCCCCGTCAGCCCGTCGAAACGCCGCTGCGCGTCCAGCGGGACGAAATTCACCTTGGCGGGATCGCCCAGTACGGCGGCCGCCACAGCGCGGCAGAAATCGACGTCGAACCCGGACCACGTGCCGTCTTCTGCCTTGGCGGCGAAACCCTGCAGGTTGGGGTTGACGCCGCAGTTCAGCGCGCCGCGCGCCTTCACATCATCCAGCGTCGCCGCATGAATGCTGCCCGTGAGCCCGAGAAAAAGCGCTGCCGCTGCGAGAAGCCGTTTCATGATTCCTCCGTCCTGAGCCGTGAAACTAGCCCGCGCGGGTGAGCCTCACAAGCTCAGTGCAGGATCTGGCTCAGGAACAGTTTCGTACGCTCGCTCTGCGGGTTGGAGAAGAACTGTTCCGGCGAGTTCTGCTCCACGATCTGTCCCTGATCCATGAAGATCACGCGGTTCGCCACCTGCCGCGCGAAGCCCATCTCATGCGTCACGACCAGCATGGTCATGCCGTCTTCGGCGAGGCTCACCATGGTGTCGAGCACCTCCTTCACCATCTCGGGGTCGAGTGCGGAGGTGGGCTCGTCGAACAGCATGATCTTGGGGTTCATGCACAGCGCGCGCGCGATCGCCACGCGCTGCTGCTGGCCGCCCGAGAGCTGCCCCGGGAACTTGGCCGCCTGCTCCGGTATCTTGACGCGCGTCAGGAAGGTCATTGCGATCTCCTCCGCCTCGCGCTTCGGCAGCTTCCTGACCCAGATCGGCGCCAAGGTGCAGTTCTCGAGTACCGTCAGGTGGGGGAAAAGGTTGAAGTGCTGAAACACCATGCCGACTTCGCGTCTCACCTCGTCGATCTTGCGGAGGTCGTCCGTCAATTCCGTGCCGTCCACCACGATGCGGCCCTTCTGGTGCTCCTCCAGCCGGTTGATGCAGCGGATCAGGGTCGATTTGCCGGAACCCGACGGCCCGCAGATCACGATGCGTTCGCCCTTCCACACCGTGAGGTCGATGTCGCGCAGTACGTGGAATTCGCCGAACCACTTGTTCATGGCCGTGATCTCGATCGCCGGTCTTGCGGCCATGCTTACCTCCTCGCTCCTGCGTTCAGCCGGGTTTCAGTGAACATCGCGTAGCGCGACATGCCGAAACAGAACGCCCAAAAGATGATGGCGGCCACGAAATAGCCGGTGTTTCCCGTCTGCTCGGACGCCCATTTGGCATCCTGTGTGCCGGCATTGATCATGCCGAGAAGGTCGAAGATGCCGACGATCAGAACCAGCGTCGTATCCTTGAACAGACCGATGAAATTGCTGACGATGTTGGGGATGGAGATCTTCAGCGCCTGCGGCAGCACGATCTTCCACATCATCTGCCAGTAGGAGAGGCCGAGCGCCATCGCCCCCTCATATTGCCCCTTGCCGATGGCCTGCAGCCCGCCGCGCACGACTTCCGCCATGTAGGCGGATGAGAACAGCGTGATGCCGATCAGCGCGCGCAGCAGCTTGTCGAAGGTCACCCCCTCCGGCAGGAACAGCGGCAGCATGACACTGGACATGAACAGAACGGTGATGAGCGGCACGCCACGCCAGATTTCGATGAAGATCACCGAGAACAGCCTGACCACGGGCATGCTGGAGCGCCGCCCGAGGGCCAGCAGGATGCCGAGCGGCAGCGATGCCGTGATGCCGACGACCGAAACGACGAGGGTGACGAGCAGCCCGCCCCAATTCGCCGTTTCCACGGGAACGAGCCCAAAATCGATGTCGAGGAGAAGGAAAAGCGCCAGCACGGCAACAGCGGCCATAAGCCAACCCGCCAGAGCCCCCCGGGCCCGTGGCCCCTCGGTGCGGAACAGGCTCAGCACCGTGAAGACCGCCGCCAGCACCACGGCCGCGGCGAGCACATAGGGTGTCAACCAATGCTCGTTCACCGCGTCACGAAAGGCGATGAGGAACCGCCCGGCGTAACCCGGCAGTTCGATGCCCGTCAGGGATATCAGTCCCGCGAGCGCGGCCACCGCCTCCGCCGCCAGCCACAGCAATGCCGGGGCCACCGCGACCAGCGCCGCCAGAACCCCGGCCTGATTGCTCTTGATGCCGCCTTCGAGCCCGTGAGAGGCGAATGGCAGCAGAACGCCCGCCAGCAGGATCACCCCGAACACGCCGAGATAGGTCCCGGCCGTGAAATCGAAATTCCCGCCGGAGAGCAGGATCAGGCCGGCCACCGGATAGATGACGACCAGGAACAGTGCGTTCCACTTCTTTGCGGGAGCCGACGGCATCAGCATCGGCGCCAGCGCCAGAGCGCCGATGACGAACACCAACGCCGGCCGCCAGCGTTCCTCGACAGGATAGAAGCCGAACATCCATTGCGGAAACTTGGCCCAGGCGAAGGGCCAGCAAGCCCCTGCCCCTTCGATGGCGCAGGCCTCGCGGTCCGTTCCCGTCCACACGGCCCTCAGCACCGCCCAGTCGATGATCGTCCAGGCGATCAGCCCCAGCAACAGACCGATGGCGAGGGTGAGCATCGTATTCCAGACACTCGGGAACAGGTTCTGCCTGAGCCAGCCCTGAAGGCCGGCGGTGCCCCGGGGCGGCGGCAGAAGCGGCGCCTCCTCGCGGCGGACATAGGCTTTCGTGGACGGTACGCTCACACTCATCTCTCCACCAGACGGACGCGGGCGTTGAACCAGTTCATGAAAGCCGAGGTGAGAAGACTCAGCGTCAGGTAAACGACCATCCATACGAAGACGATCTCGATTGCTTGCCCCGTCTGATTGAGCGTCGTGCCGCCCGTCGCCACGAGATCCGGATAGCCGATCGCCACGGCGAGCGAGGAATTCTTGGTGAGGTTCAGGTACTGGCTCGTCAATGGCGGAATAACCACGCGCAGCGCCTGCGGAATGATGACGAGGCGCATGGTTGGCCCCGGCCTCAGGCCGAGCGCGCGCGCGGCCTCCGTCTGGCCATGGCTGATCGCCTGGATTCCGGCCCGCACGGCCTCCGCGATGAAGGCCGCCGTATAGACGGAGAGGGCAAGGAGGAGCGCGATGAACTCCGGCACCAGCGTGGCCCCGCCCCTGAAATTGAAGGAGCCCATCACGGGATAGTCGAAGGTGACCGGCCAGCCCGCAAATGCAAAGAAGACCGGAGGCAGCAGGATGATCAGCCCCAGCGCGGTCAGGCCTGAGGGAAAGCGCTGACCCGTCAGGGCTTGCCGCTTTCCGGCCCAGCGGCTGATGATCACGGAAAGCACCACCGCCACGGCGAGCCCCAGCAGCCCCGCCCAGGCGCCGGAGCCGAAAATCGGCGCGGGCAGCGTCAGCCCCTTGTTGGAGAGCGCGCCGATTTCGCCGATCCGAATGGCGTTGCGGGCGTCCGGCAGAGGCTGCAGGACGAGCTTGTACCACACGAAAATCTGCAGCAGCAGCGGCAGGTTGCGGAAGAATTCGATGTAGAGCGCCGCTGCGCGCGACACCAGCCAGTTCCGCGACAGCCGCATCACGCCGATGAGGAAGCCCAGCAGTGTTGCGAAAACGATTCCGAAGCCCGACACGAGCAGCGTATTGAGGAACCCGACGATCAGGGCACGCCCGTAATTCGATTCACTCGAATAGGGAATGAGGGAGAAGACGACGTCGAAACCCGCGTTGCGGGACAGGAAATCCCAGCCGGAGGCGATGTTGCGGCTGGCAAGATTGCGGACGGTGTTGGCGGCGATGTCGTAGATCAGCACGCCGGCAAGAAGCACGAGGATGAATTGGAACAGCCGGGCCCGTAGCCGTGGATCGTTCCAGGCCGAAACACCCCTGCGGCCATCAACCTCCGGAATGCTCATGCCCCTCCAACCTCACCCCTGGCCTGCTTCGGAAGACGGAAAAGGGAGCCCGGCCGTGTCCGGCCAGGCTCCGCGTCATGTTCCGGCGTCAGCGGATCGGCGGCGCGTACTGCAGGCCCCCATCCTTCCAAAGGGCGTTCTTGCCACGCGCGATCTTGAGGGGCGTGTTGGGGCCCACATTGCGATCGAAGATCTCGCCGTAATTGCCCACGGCCTTGATCGCATTCTCCGCCCAGGATTCCTCGAGGCCGAGACCCGTCCCGAAGCCCGCAGCGGAGCCATCGGCGTTCGCCACGCCCAGCAGGCGCTGCACTTCGGGGTTCTTGGAGGTCTTCATCTCCTCGATGTTCTTGGAGGTGATGCCGAGTTCCTCGGCATTGACGAGGGCGAAATAGGTCCACTTCACCACGTTGAACCAGGCGTCGTCACCCTGGCGCACCACGGGGCCCAGCGGCTCCTTCGAGATGATCTCGGGCAGCACCACGTTCTCTTCCGGGTTGGGAAGCTTCAGCCGCTCGGCATAGATGCCCGATTGGTCCGTCGTGTAGACGTCGCAACGGCCGTCCTTGTAGGCGGCCAGCGCCTCCTCGTTCTTCTCGAAGGCGACGAGCTTGTATTCCATGTTGTTGGACTTGAAATAGTCCGCGAGGTTGAGTTCGGTGGTGGTGCCCGTCTGCGTGCAGACGCTGGCCCCGGAGAGCTGCGCCGCGGAGGTCACGTCCGGGTACTTCTTCGCGTTGATGAGGAAGCCCTGGCCGTCATAATACATCACGCCGGCGAACTTCAGGCCGAGAGATGTGTCGCGGCTCATCGTCCAGGTGGTGTTGCGGGAGAGAATGTCGATTTCACCCGATTGCAGCGCGGTGAAGCGTTCCTTGGCCGAAAGCGGCGTGAACTTCACCTTCGTGGGATCATTGAAGACAACCGCCGCAACGGCACGGCAGAAATCAACGTCCATGCCGTTCCAGTTGTTCTGTTCGTCCGGGAACGAGAAACCGATCAGACCCTGGCTTACGCCGCACTGCACGAAGCCCTTCTGCCTCACATCGTCGAGCGTTCCGGCCTGGGCCGCGGTGACGGCGGCAATGCTTGCAGCGGCACCAAGCGCAAAAGACAAAAGTTTTTTCTTCATTGACGATCCTCTCTTTGAACATGGCACTCCGGGTCCGCTTCCGGCCCGGGCTGTTATCTTGCGGAGACCCCCCGTGCAGTTAAGCGCCGAAGGGCAAACCTGAGGTTAAAAACAATCGGAAAACGGGTGGAAGTCAAGGAGAATGCATCCCCAGCAACATATCGATGAGGGCTCCCGGGGTGGTGAATGACGGCGTCGCGGGCTTTGCGGGCCGCGCGATCATGATGACTGGAATTCGCAATTGACGCGCGGCTGTCAATTTGGCGTCCGTGACGGTTCCACCGGCGTTCTTCGTCACGAGATGCGAGATCGCCTCATCGAGGACGAGGCGCCTTTCCGCCTCGAGCGTGAAGGGCGGGCGCTCCCGCAGGACCCTCCAGCCGGCGGTGGCGGGTGCGGGCGTTTCCTCGATCATGCGTGCGACGCCCGAGACATCGCTTCGGGCGAAAAAGGGGCCGATCTCCTTCCTCCCGATGGTGACCAGCGCCCGCGCCCCCGCTGGCAAGGCAGCCGCCGCCTCGGCGGCGCTGTGGACGATGGTCCAGCGATCTTCGTCCGTGGCCTGCCATTCCGGTCTCTCGAGCCTCATGAGCGGCACTCCCGACTGCCGGCAGGCTTCATGTGCCTGGGCGGACATTTGTGCCGCAAACGGGTGGGTGGCGTCGATCACCACCGCGATCCGCAGTGCCCCGAGATATGAGGTGAGCCCTGCGACGCCGCCAAATCCCCCGCGGCGCACCGTTCCCGGCGGCAGCACGGGATTCTCCGTCACGCCCGCCAGAGAGGTGACGACGTCGAAGCCTTTCGCAATCAGCCCTGCCGCAAGCTCCCGCGCGTCGCGGGTGCCGCCCAGTATCAGGATGCGTTTAGTCCGCATGCGCGATGATCTCGCCCTTCCGCGAGACGACGATCACGTCCGCCGCAACGGGTGCATCCCTCAGCACCGCGCACACGGTCTCCAGCGCCGCCCTTGCAACCCGCTGCGGCAGGTCGAAGCCCGCCGCCATCTCCAGCACCTCCTGTGCGGTATTGGCGGCAAGCACCCGCTCGCGCGGCAGTTCCGGGCATTGCGCCGCAAGCCAGTCCAGATCGACCTGCGACCGGCCCGAGTGAAGGTCGAGCGCCCCCTGCCCGAGCTTGGTGATCTTGCCGAATCCACCGCCGATGGTCACGCGCGGCACCGGGTGGGTGCGGAGATATTTGAGCAGCCCGCCCGCGAAATCCCCCATGTCCAGCATCGCTTCGAGCGGCAGTCCGTATTGCGCCCGCACCGCATCCTCCGACGTCGAACCGGTGCAGCCCGCTACGTGGCGAAGCCCCATGGCCCGGGCGACGTCGATTCCCCGGTGGATGGAAGCGATCCACGCGGCACAGGAGAACGGGTTCACCACGCCGGTCGTGCCGAGGATCGAAAGGCCGCCCACGATGCCGAGGCGCGGGTTCCACGTCTTCTCCGCCAGGGCCTCGCCGCCCGGGATCGAAATCTCGATCTCGGCACCTGCGCCGCCCAGTTCCGCGATCACCTGCGTCATCATCTGGCGCGGCACGGGGTTGATGGCGGGCTCACCCGGCGGGATCGGAAGGCCGGCCTTCGTCACCATGCCGACGCCCGGCCCGGCCCGGAACCGGATCCCCTCACCGCCCTCACGGACGGTCGCCACCACCATGCAGCCATGCGTCACGTCCGGATCGTCACCCGCGTCCTTGATGATTCCCGCCCGGGCCCAGCCCTCGCCCCTCTCCTCCAACGCCAGCGGAAAGGCAGGGGTTTCGCCCTTGGGAAGGGTGATGGACACTGGATCGGGGAACTGGCCCGTCCGCAATGCCGCAAAAGCCGCCTTCACTGCCGCGGTTGCGCATGCGCCGGTCGTCCAGCCGCGCCTTAACTGTCCTTCGGGCTTCTCACTTCGCATTTGCCCACTGTATAAGGCGGCCATGGGACTTGGACCAACGAAAAGGATCGGTGACTGGGTGAGCTCTTCCGAGCAACAGACCGGATTCGCGCGGCTCGATGCAGAGGCGTTTCCGGCCTTCGAACCCGGCTGGGTGTGGCTGGTGGGCGCGGGCCCGGGCGCACCAGGCCTCATGTCGCTCATGTGCTATCACGCGCTGCAGAACTGCGACGTGGTCGTCTACGACGCGCTGGTGAACCCGGACATCCTGCGCTGGGTGAAGGTGGGGGCGGAACTCGAATATGCCGGAAAGCGCGGTGGCAAGCCGTCGCCCACCCAGAAGGACATCACGCTCCGGCTCATCGAACTCGCCCACACGGGCAAGCGCGTGCTGCGCCTCAAGGGCGGTGACCCGTTCATGTTCGGCCGGGGCGGCGAGGAGTGCCAGCACCTGGCGACGTCCGGCATCCCCTTCCGCATCGTTCCCGGCATCACGGCGGGAATCGGAGGCCTCGCCTATGCCGGCATGCCCGCCACCCACCGGGACACCAATCATTCGGTGATCTTCCTCACGGGCCATGATGCGACCGGCAACATGCCGGCCAACGTCAACTGGCAGGCGGTCGCCATGGCCTCTCCCGTCATCGTCATGTACATGGCGGTGAAGCACCTGGGCGAGATTGCGGCGGCATTGATGGACGGCGGCCGCGCGGCGGATGACCCAGTCACCATCGTTTCAAACGCCTCCATGCCGCATCAGGAGGTTGCCTCCACGACGCTCGGCGGCGCAGCGGATTTCATCGCCAGCAATGAACCGCCGACGCCCGCCATCGTGGTCGTCGGCCGCGCGGCGGACTGGCGCTCGCTGCTCGACTGGTACAAGGGCCCGCTGCGGGAGAACCCGGTTGGCTAAGGCCGTGGTGGTCGCGGCGCCATCCTCGGGCAGCGGCAAGACACTGGTGACGCTGGGACTGCTGCGGGCCTTCCGGAACCGGGGAGTTCGCGTCGCCTCCGCCAAGGTCGGGCCGGACTACATCGACCCGCGCTTTCACGAGGCCGCCACGGGCCGGCCCTGCTACAATCTCGATCCCTGGGCGATGCCGCCGGAACGGATCGGCGGCCTGCTCGGCGACCTCGCAGTGGATTGCGATCTCATCATCATCGAGGGCGTCATGGGCCTGTTCGACGGGCCGCGCGGCGCTTCCGGATCGACGGCAGACCTTGCGGCGCTGCTGAAGCTGCCCGTGCTGCTCACCGTCGACTGCCGCCACCAGGCGCAGTCCGCCGCCGCGCTGGTCCACGGCTTCGCGACATTCCGGCAGGACGTGGAGGTTGCCGGTGTGATCCTCAACCGCGTCGCCAGTGAGCGCCACGAATTGTTGCTTCGGGAGACGCTCGGCGCGCGGACCGTCATGGCGCTGCGGAACGACACGACCCTCACCTGGCCGTCCCGGCACCTTGGCCTCGTCCAGGCACAGGAAAAAAAGGACTTGGAGAGCTTCGTTGAAGCGGCGGCTGAGCGGGCAGGCCAGCCCACAGCACTCGACCGCATCCTGGACATGGCCCGGCCCGTGGTCGCGCAGCCTGGCAGGGCGCCCCTGCCGCCCCTCGCGCAGACGATTGCGGTGGCGCGGGACGATGCCTTCTCCTTCGCCTACCCCCACCTGCTCGACGGCTGGCGCAAACAGGGGGCGGACATCCGTTTCTTTTCACCGTTGGCGGACGAGGCGCCGGACCCGGCCTGCCAAGCCGTGTTCCTCCCGGGCGGCTACCCGGAACTCCATGCCGGCCGGCTGGCGGGCAACTCCGCCTTCCTTGCGGGGCTGCGAAACCACGGGGGGCTGATCTATGGCGAGTGCGGCGGCTACATGGTGCTGGGCGAAAGCCTGACGGATGCCGAGGGCCAAGCCCATGCCATGGCGGGCCTGCTGCCGCTTTCCACCAGCTTCGCCAGGCGCAAGCTGCACCTCGGATACCGCCGCCTCGAACCGCTGACCGATGCCCCGTGGTCGGCGGCGCTGAACGCACATGAATTCCATTACTCGACGCTGGTCTCCGAAGGTGCGGCGGACCGCCTCTTCGCGGCGCGCGACGCAAGTGGGACGGAGCTTCCACCCATGGGGCTAAGGCGCGGAAAAGTCATGGGTTCCTACGCCCATGTCATCGCGGAGTCGGCATGACGCGGGCGCTCATGTTCATGGGAACGGGCTCGGACGTGGGCAAGTCGCTCATCGTGGCGGGCCTCGCGCGGGCCTATGCGAACCGGGGCCTGCGGGTGCGCCCATTCAAGCCGCAGAACATGTCCAACAACGCGGCGGTGACGGTGGACGGCGGCGAGATCGGCCGGGCACAGGCGCTGCAGGCGCGGGCGGCGCGGGTGGAGGCCACCGTTCACATGAACCCGGTGCTGCTGAAGCCGGAAACCACCACAGGGGCGCAGGTCATCGTGCAGGGAAAGCGCGTGGCGTCCATGGCGGCGCGGGAGTACTTCCGCAATCGCTTGCAATATATGCCCGCGATCCTCGACAGCTTCCGGCGCCTGGCCGCAGAGGCGGACCTCGTGATGGTCGAGGGCGCGGGAAGCCCGGGCGAGATCAATTTGAGGCAAGGCGACCTCGCCAACATGGGCTTCGCGGAGGCCGCCAACCTTCCGGCCGTGCTGATCGGCGACATTCACCGGGGCGGCGTGATCGCCTCCATCGCGGGGACATTCGACATCCTGCCGCCGGAAGACCGCGTACGGCTGAAAGCCTTTCTGATCAACAAGTTCCATGGCGATCCGGACCTGTTCTCCGAAGGCCGCAGCTTCCTGGAACAACGCACCGGAACACCCTGCCTCGGCGTGGTGCCGCATTTCGCGGACGCCCGGGCACTTCCCGCCGAAGATGCGGTTGCCTTGGAGGAAACTCTCGCAAGCTCTTCAAACGGCACGCGAATTTCAGTGCTGCGGTTGCCGCGCATCGCCAATTTCGATGATCTTGACCCGCTCCGCCTTGAACCGGGCGTGACGCTGACCTTCGTTCACCCGGGCGAGCCGATCCCGGCGGACAGCCGCCTCGTCATCATTCCCGGTTCCAAATCAACGGTTTCCGACCTCGCCGCCCTGCGGCGGGAGGGCTGGGATATCGACCTGATGGCCCATGTGCGGCGCGGCGGCCTGGTGCTGGGGCTGTGCGGCGGCTACCAGATTCTGGGGCGGAAGATCAGCGATCCGCAAGGGCTTGAGGGCGACGCGGCCAGCGTTGACGGGCTTGGACTTCTGGACGCCGAAACCACCCTGCTGCCCGACAAGACCCTGACCCGCGCCACCGGCACCCATGTGCCGACCGGGGCCTCCGTCGACGGCTATGAAATCCATCTGGGTCAAACGGCGGGACCTGACTGCGGACGGCCCTTCGCCCTGCTCGGCGGGCGGCCTGACGGCGCGATCAGCCCCTCTGGCCAGGTGATGGGGACCTATCTGCACGGCTGTTTCGGCAGCGACGAATTCCGTACCAAGTTCCTGAAATCGCTGGGCGTTCAGGCGAGCGACCTGCGCTTCGAGCAAACCGTGGAACAGACGCTGGACGCGCTGGCGGCCCACCTCGAAGCGCATCTGGACCTCGACCTGCTGCTGTCGCTGGCGGGAGAGGTGTGATGGACTGGCCCGTCCTGATCTTCTTCCGCGCAGCGGCGGCGATGCTGATCGAGCGTTTCGTGGGCTACCCGCAGGACCTCTATGCCCGGATCAGCCATCCTGTGGTCTGGATCGGGAAGCTGATTTCCTATCTGGATCAGAAGCTTAACGTGCCGGGCGCAGGGCGGCCGGAAGGCAGGTTGCGGGGCGTCGCCGCGCTCGTGCTGCTGATCGCGGCGGCCTTCATGCCCGCCTATATCATCGCCGACATTCTGTCTGACTGGCGACTCGGCTGGCTGGCGGAGGCGCTGCTGGCGACCAGCCTGATTGCCCAGAAATCCCTTAAAGATCATGTGGTTGCGGTTCAGGTGGCGCTGTCCCGGTCGCTCCCCGAGGCGCGCAACGCGGTGGCGATGATCGTGGGGCGTGACCCGTCGCAGCTGGATGAGTCCGGCGTCTCGAAGGCCGCCCTCGAAAGCCTGGCCGAGAACACGTCCGACGGGATCGTGGCGCCTGTGCTGTGGTATGCGCTGCTGGGGCTTCCCGGCATCGCGGTCTACAAGGCGATCAACACGGCGGATTCGATGATCGGGCATAAATCCGAGAAATATCAGCACTTTGGCTGGGCGGCGGCACGGCTGGACGACCTCGTCAACCTGCCCGCCTCACGCCTCACGGGGCTGCTGTTCGCGGCGGCGAAGCCCTCCGAATTCGGGCGGATCGTGGACGTGATGCGGCGGGATGCACCGAAGCACCAGTCGCCCAATGCCGGCTGGCCGGAAGCCGCCATGGCGGCGGCGCTGGGGCTGCGCTTCGGCGGCCCGCGGAACTACCAGGGCGAGCGCATCGAACTGCCCTACATGGGCGACGGACGCGACAGGATGGACCGGACGGACATCAAGCGCGGTGTTGCGTTGATGTCCAAGGCGATGTGGATGCTGTTTTTCGGGTTGCTGTTGTTGTCCTTGGCGTAGCCGCCGTAGACATCAGCCCTTGAGCTTGAGCGGCAATCCGGCGGCGACGAAGTAGACGCTGTCCGCCACCTCGGCCAGGCGCTGGTTGGCGAAGCCCTGCTCATCCCGGAAGCGGCGGGCCATGGCATTCTCCGGCACGATGGAGAGGCCGACCTCGTTCGAGACCAGAATGACCCGATTGGGGCAGCCCTCGAGCGCTGCACAAAGTTTCGCCACCTCGCCCCGGATGTCCCGCTCATGATGCATTAGGTTGCCGAGCCAGACGGTGACGCAATCGAGGAGGACGAAGCCCCCGGCGGAGGCGATGGCGGAGGCCGGGTCGAGGGGCGCTTCGAGGGTGGACCAGCCGTCCCCCGCCCGCTGCTGCCGGTGAAGGGCGATGCGCTGGCGCATCTCGTCGTCGAAGGCTTCGGCGGTGGCGATGTAGGTCTTCGGGCCGGAAACGTCCCTGGCGAGGCCCTCGGCGAAGCGGCTCTTGCCGGAGCGGGCGCCGCCGAGGACGAGCGTCACCCGGCTCATGCCGGAGCCTTGGGGATGCGGGCGATGAAATGGCCGCGCATGCGGTCCGGCCACTGGCGGAAGGGAACCTCGCCCGTCTCGCTCTCGCCATGCAGCGTGAACCAGTCGAGTATGGCCTCGGCCTGTTCGCGGGTGGGCTCATGGTCGCCGGTGAAATAGGTGAAGCGCTCGCCGTCGCGCAGGACCACCGAGCAATGGCGCTTGCAGTTCCACAGGCAGGCCTGGGCGGCGACGGGCAGTTCCAGCCCGCGCGCCGCGATGGCGTCCTGCATGTGGGCGATGAGCGTCTCGCCGCCGGTGCGGCCATCGGGGCCGGTCTTCTCGGTGGCGGAGAACTTGCAGGTGCTGCACATGACGATGTCGCGCATGGGAATCGGGGGCTGTCTCGAAGGGTTGCCAAAAGGGTGGCCTTCAATGTAGGCAATCGGACAGCCTGTCAACGCGATGGAAACGGCATGACATTCAGCTCGATCGCCTTCCTCGCATCGGACTCGCCCGAGGCGCGCGAGGCCTTGGCGCACCTCACCGCCATTCACGGCAACGCGGACCCCGACTTGGCCGACTGCGTGGTGGCGCTGGGCGGCGACGGGCTGATGCTGCAGGCGCTGCACCGCTTCCTGTCTACCGGCATTCCGATCTACGGCATGAACCGGGGCACGGTGGGCTTCCTGATGAACGACTATTCCAAGGACGGGCTGAAGGAGCGGCTCGCGGCGGCGGAACTGACCACCATCCACCCCTTGAGCATGATCGCGGTGGACGAGATGGGGAAGACGCACCGCGCCATCGCCTTCAACGAAGTCTCGCTGCTCAGGCAGCGCCACCAGGCGGCGAAGCTGACGATCGCCATCGACGGCAAGCCGCGGCTGGAGGAACTGATCTGCGACGGCGTCCTGGTGGCGACCCCGGCGGGCAGCACGGCCTATAATCTTTCCGCACACGGACCGATCCTGCCGATCAACTCCGACCTGCTGGCGCTCACCCCCATCAGCGCCTTCCGCCCGCGCGGCTGGCGCGGCGCCATCCTGCCGCATCAGGCGAAGGTGACGATCACCATCCTGGAGGGCGACAAGCGCCCGGTGGCGGCGGTGGCCGACCACGTGGAAGTGCGCCACGTGCGGCAGGTGGAGATTGCCCAGGACCAGGCGAAATCAGCCCGCATCCTGTTCGACCCCGGCCACAGCCTGGCGGAACGGGTGCTGCGGGAGCAGTTCAGGTTCTGAGGCTGCTACGGCGGCGGGGAAGCGCGCCGTGCCGCCTCCACCACTCATCATGCGTGGACTTGATCCGCGCATTCTTTCACTGCCCGCAGGAAGAAGACGCCCCGGTCAAGCCGGGGCGTAGGTGAGGGAACGGAGGATGGCGGGCCGGGGCGTCGGTAAGAAAATGGAGGGTAGGCCGCCGGGGCGCAGGTGAGAAAATGGAGGATAGGCCGCCGGGGTGTGGGCGGGAATCTGGAGGATAGCCCGCCGTTTACCCTTTCGGTTCCTCAGGCGGCGCGCAGGAGGTCGGCCTTGAGGCGGCGGGCGATGAGGCGGGTGCGGTCTGACGCGAAGCGGCCGACGAAGTCGAGCTGGCCGGGGCGTTCCCGCATCGGCAGGGCCTCATAGCGGGTCATCAGGATCTCGATCATGCGGCGGCCGAAATCATCGGGCGTGAGGCGGATGCCCTCGTCGCGCTCCTCACGGGCGGTGTCGCAGGCAGCCTGGAGCGTCCAGTAGCAGGACTGGGGCAGGCCGGACTTGGCATGGAGGCTCCTGAAGCCACCCTGCGACCTGCCGAACATCATGTCCTTGGCACGCTTCACCGGCACGCCGGTGAGGTGGGCGAGGATGTGGGCCACGACATCGGTGGCGCCGAGGCAGGCGGCGCGCACGATGATCGAGGGCGTCAGCATCTCGCGATCGAGAAGGAAGGCGACCACGGCCTCGCGCTGGGCGGGGCCGGCATCCGTCAGGATATTCAGCACCACGTTCTCTTCCGCGTCGGCGACGAGTTCGACGGCGTCATTGGCCGGAATCCAGCCGCGCTCCACGATCAGCTTCTGCATGCGTGAGGCGCTCTGCCGGGCGTGGAGGATGCGGATGTCCGGGGGCAGGTCGTCCCGCGCGAGGAGGCGCTCCAGCATCTCGCGCGCTTCGCCGAAGCGGGCATAGAGGCGGCGGTACTGCTCGTCGTTGAAGCTGACGGCCTCGTTCTCGAACAGCAGCGCGTTGAGGGCGAGCGAGAGGGAATCGACGATGTAGCCCACGGCCTCGGCCGAGACGTCCGGGCGCAGCGCCACGGCGGCGCGGCGGACGTCATCGCCCACGCGCAGCACGGCCAGCATGTGCCAGTGGTTGAGAGCCGGCGTGAGGCAGAGGAAGGGAAGCGCGATCTCGTCATCATCCGAGATGATGGCGAAGAGCAGGTCGGAATGGAGATCGGGACAGGCCGCGAGGCCCTGCGCCAGCGTGTGGCGCACATCCGCCTCGGCATCGGCCGCGAGCTTCAGCGCGGCGGGGACCACGAGGTCCCGCTCCTGCTTCGGCGCCTCCTCACAGCAGAGGAAGGCGGCGAGATGCGCCGCGAGCCGGATGCGCTGCGGCGTGTCTCCATTCTGGATCACGTCCATGAAGACGGAATCGTCGAGGCCGAAGAAGGTTTGCTGTGTGGGATCTGGCTGCATGCTTCTCTGCTCTTTTGTGGAGAAGACTGCCAGCCAAGATTTAAGAATTCGTTCACTGTAACGCAGTGGGCCGGTGCGTCAGTCCTGCAGGACGGAGGCGCTGGAAGGCTGGGTGACGGGGCTCACCGTCATCACCTCCCTGCCCTGCGCCATCAGATGCTCCGGATTGCGGGCGCGCCGCCAGAGGGCGAAGACGGCGAGCCCCGCATGCACCACGACCATGTAGAACAGGAAGCCGTCACCCCCGATCTGCGCCATGATGGTGCCGGCCAGGATGGGGCCGAGGATGGAGCCGCCGCCATAGAGCATGATGAGCTTGGCGGAGGCGCCGAGCACCTGGTCCTTCTGCAGGTGGTCGTTGGCATGGGCCACGACCAGCGAATAGATCGGCAGCGAGATGACGCCGAAGGCGGTGACCAGCGCGATCAGCATGACGCGCGGCAGGTCATAGCCGCCCGTCAGGCTGATGTAGAGGCCCGAGCCGAGGATGAGGGCGGGGATGAGGGCCGCCAGAAGGCTCAGCAGCATGATGATGGTGCGGCGGTCGAAGCGGTCCGAAATCCAGCCGATGGGATATTGCGAGAGGATGACGCCCAGGGGCGGCAGCGCCATCATGATCGAGACGGAGAACAGCGGCAGGCCCTTGGCGAGGCCGAACACCACGCCCAGCGCGAAGAAGGCGCTCTGCCCCAGTCCGCAGGCCAGCACGCCGATGACGGCGAGCGGCGAAGCGCGCCAGATTTCCTTGATGGTGATGGGCCGGGCGCCCTCGACGCTCGGCGCCTCCGACGGCAGGAGGATGAGCGGAACGAGCGCCATGGACAGCAGGCAGGAGACGAGGATGAAGCGCACGAAGCCGTGCTCGTCAGCGACGTTGAGCAGCAATTGGCCGCCGCCCAGCGCGCCATAGGTGACGATCATGTAGAGGGACAGCATCTGGCCGCGGTTGCGGTTGGAGGAGGAAGCGTTCAGCCAGCTCTCGCAGACGATGAACATGCCCGAGACGCAGAGGCCGGTTGCGACGCGCAGCAGGAACCAGAACACCGGCTCCACCCAGAGGGGGAAAAGCAGCACCGCCGTGGACGCGGTGGAGGCCAGCCCTGCGAAGGTGCGCACATGGCCGACACTGCGCACGAGGCGCGGCGTGAGAACCGCCGAGATCAGAAGCCCCGCCGAATAGCCCGCCATGACGAAACCGGTCACGTCGGTCCGGAAATCAGCCTGATCCGCCGCGAGGCTGACGAGAGAGCCGGAAAGGCCATGGCCCAGGCAGAGCATGGCGACGCTGGCGAGGAGAATCCAGAGCGAGGGATTGTTCATGGGGCTAGCGAAGCATGAGTGCCGCTGTCACGCCAGCCCGTCACGCGGGGCTCAGACCTCGATGCCTGCCTGGCGCAACTTGAAGTGGAGAAGCTCACGGTCGAAGGGCATCATCAGCACGTCGGCGGCGCCTTCGAGGATCGTCTGGCCGAACATCTCTGTATCCGCCGTGTCGGCATAGAGGAACACCACGGGCGGCTTGCCGCGCCCGCTGAGGCGCAGGCGCTTGACGAATTCCTTGGGCGGCACGCCGCTGGCCCGCGTCGAGACCATGACGACGTCCGGCGAATTGTCGTTGCAGAAGCGGACGGCTTCATCCGTTCCGGTGGTGAGCGACATCTCCAGCCCAAGCCCCGAGAGCATGTGCGCCAGATAATCCCGGCCCCGGCTGTCTTCATCAATCAGCAGACATTTGGTCATGTCCACGAACCTCTCCTGATCCATCGCCCAGACGCCTTCCAACGTTCTTTTCCGACCACTCCTGCGCGTGGCTGGTTAATGAGCCGTTAACGAGGTTATCCACAGCTTTTCCACAAGGTGTAAACACCTGAACCACAAGGAAAAAGCCAGTTGTGCCCACGATTATCCACAGTGGCGGAATTGCGGCGGTTTACGGTTTCTGCTGTCCGGATGGCGCGACTCAGCGGCGAGGAGGGCAACTGTGGATTGCGGGGCGAGACCCGCGCCCTAGTCCGGGCGGCGCATGCGCCAAGCCTCGGCGACGGTGGCGTACTCGCTGTAGCCGAGCCTCGCAATGGGCCGCATGGCCGCAGTGTCGACGCGGCCTTCCCTGATGAAGCGGTCGTCGATGTGGATGCCCAGCACACGGCCGATGATGAGGAAATCATCGGCGCGGCCTTCGTCATCGGGGAGCGGCACGATCTGGTAGAGGCGGCATTCGAGGCAGGCGGGGCTCTCCGCCACGCGGGGCGGCGCGATGAGGCGGCACGGCGCCTTGGTGAGCTTCGCCAGGTCGAACTCGTCGGTTGCCACATGGGCGGAGGTGGCGTTCATCTGCTCGCGCAGGTCGAAGGTGGCGAGGTTCACCGCGAATTCGCCTGTCTCCTCGATGTTGCGCATGGAATCCTTGCGCGGGCCGCTGCCGAAGGCAACGTAGTGCGGAGCCTGCGAGAAGGCGTTGAAATAGCTGTAGGGCGCCAGGTTCACCCGGCCCGACGCCGAGACGGTGGAGATCCAGCCGATGGGACGCGGCGCCACGATGGCCTTGAACGGGTCGTACTGGAAGCCGTGGTCGTTCTTCACCGCGTCATAGAACATCTAGAGGCTCCTCAGGAGGGCGGGAAGCTCCGCGATGCTTTCAAGCGTGTGGTCGGCGAGATGGGCGATGTCCTCATGGGCGGCATTGCCGGAGAGCACGGCGATGGCGAGCCCTGCCCCGCCGTTGCGCGCCTCCTCCATGTCATGGTGGTTGTCGCCCACCATGGCGATGGCCGAGGGCGGAAGGCCGGTGATCTCCGCGAAGCGGCGGATCATGTTGCCGGACGGCTTGGCCACCGGGACGGTGTCCGCCGCGATGATGTCCTCGAAGTGCTCGATGACGCCGACATGGGCCATGTGCGCCTTGGCCGAGACGTGGCTGTCATTGGTCGCCACGCCCAGCTTGAGGCCCATGGCGCGGAGTTCAGACAGGATGGGCTCCAGCGGCATCAGGGGCGTGAGCCTGTCGCGCACCAGATGAGTGTAGCCATGGTCGAGGAGATAGGCCTTTTCGGCCGCTGCCTTCTCGTCGAGGCCGGGCCACAAGATCTCGACGATCTGGCGGGTGGTGCCGCCGGCCAGCACCGAGCCCGCCCGGAACTTGCCCGTGGCCGGATCGTAGCCGGCCTTCGCCATCAGCGCCTCCGCGCCCGCGGCGTCCGTGGCGAAGAGTTCCATCAGCACCTCGCGGTAGATCGGGATCCAGGTCGCGTTGACGTCGATCAGCGTGCCGTCCTTGTCGAAGAGAACCGCGCGGATGCTCATGCTGCCTCCCAGCGGGTCAGGAGCGATTGCGGATCGGGGCGCGGCCTGTCCTCCAGCGGCGCCGAGGGTGTGCCGAGATAGATGAGGCCCGCCACCTTCTCATGCGGCTTCAGGCCCATCGCGGCGGCGATCTCCCCGTCATAGGCCACCCAGTCGGTGTTCCACTGGCAGCCGATTCCCATGGCCGTGGCGGCGAGCAGGATGTTCATGCACACGGCACCCGCCGAAAGCTGCTGCTCCCACACCGGGATCTTGGGATGCTCCGCAGCGCTGGACACGACGGCCAGCACCACGGGCGCGCGCAGGAACAGGTCATGCGCGAACTGCAGCGTACCCTCGCCATGCTCCGGGTGGAGAGCCTGCCAGCGCGCCTTCATCACCTTGCCGAAGCGGGCGCGGGCATCACCCTCCCACAGGATGAAGCGCCAGGGCGCGAGCTTGCCGTGGTCCGGCACGCGCACGGCGAGGCTCAGGATTTCGGACAGCTGTCCGGGCGTCGGCCCCGGCTCCGCCATGGCCTTGGCGGAGGCGGATTTGCGGGTCCTGAGCAGGTTCAGGATCGAGGAGGTATCGTTGAGCTGGGTCATGGTGGGCGCAATCTGGCGGCGCGCGCGCCAAAAGGCAATGGCGGGCTCGCGTCAGGGTTCGGTTAACCATTTGTTAAGGCGGCGGTTGCGGGGCCCTGCCCGCGCATGTTTATCCTTTTCCCACGCTGGCCGGACGGCCGGGGTAATGAGAGAGGAAACTCGCTTTGCACGATCAACACAGCCGTGCACGGCACCGCCGCCATCCCGGTCCGGCCAAGGCCGCACGACCTGCGATGGCGGTATTTTTTTCCACCCTCTCGCTGGCGCTTTCCGCCCCCTGCCCCGCAGCCGCTTCCGAACAGGCCCATCCCGTGGCGATCGAACTCGTGCAGCCGGGCCGCGAGGGCCTGGAACTCACCGCGAGGCTGACCGAGGACGGCGGCATCATCGGACGCAACATCACCTGGACCGTGCGCACGCGCGACGGCGAGACGGTGTTCTCCAGCGAGGTTGGCGCGGCGGATGTATCCCTTCCGCCCGGCGACTATCTGGTCATGGCGGACTATGGCACCCTTAATCTCTCACGCATGGTCAGCCTGCCCGAGGCGAGCCGCATGATGGTGAGCTTCGTGCTGCGCGCGGGCGCCATCCGCGTCGAGCCCCGGATGGACGGCGACGCCCTGCCGACGCTGCGGCCGAAGAGCCGCGTCTTCGCGCTCGAGGGCGATGAGGCGGGCCGCCTCATGGCGGTGAACGCCGCGGCGGGCGAAGTGATCCGCCTGCCCGAGGGCCGCTACCGGGTGGAAAGCCGCGCCGGGGCCGGCAATGCGGCGGCGGTGACGGATGTTGAGGTGAAGGCCGGGCGCGTCAGCACCATCGCCGTCACCCTCCGGGCGGGAATCGCGCGGCTTTCCTTCGTGGGTGCGCCCACGGCGAAGGTGATGTGGAACGTCGAAGATGCGGATGGCCAGGGCATCGCCCGGCAGAACGGCCTCAATGCCGACGTGGCGCTGCTCCCCGGCACATATACCGCCAAGGCGCGGATCGGGGCGGAGCTGCTCACCGCCACATTCCGGATCGCCGCGGGCGAGACCCGCGACATCATGCTGGGCAATTAGATACAAATTCCATTCGTACCGTCACCCCGGCGCAGGCCGGGGTCCAGCGTCGGGCGGCTGCCAAGCGGAAAGAAAGCTGGATCCCGGCCTTCGCCGGGAGGACGATCGCCGGGATTTACTTGAACAGGATGAGGCTCGCGGCCAGCGCCGCCATGCCGGTGACGATTCCGTAGACGGTCTCGTGGCCCTTCGCATAGCGCTTGGCGGTGGGCAGCAACTCGTCCAGCGCGAGGAACACCATGGCGCCCGCGATCATGCCGAAGACCACGGCGAAGACGGTGGGCGTGAGGAAGGGTGCGAGCACGGCATAGCCGATGAGCGCGCCCGCAGGCTCCGCACAGGCGGAGAGGCAGGTGGCGAGAAGCGCCTTCTTCCTGCTGCCCGTGGCGTAGTAGACGGGGATGGCGATCGACACGCCTTCGGGGATGTTGTGGATGGCGATCGCGCCGGCGAGCGGGACGCCGACGACCGGATTGTCCAGCGTGGCGAGGAAAGTGGCGAGCCCTTCCGGCAAATTATGCGCCGTGATGGCGAAGGCCGCCAGCAGCCCCACCCGCTTGATCTGCGCCTGGTCGCCGTTGCCCGACGAGATGGCGCCGTGCGGATTGGGGACCGACCGGTCCAGCAGGATCAGCAGCAGCGCGCCCGCGAAGAAGGAAAGCGTGGCGTAGACATAGGCGGTCTTGGCGTCATGAATCTGGGCGAAGGCCTGGTCCGCCTTCCAGAAGATCTCGACGAGCGAGACATAGACCATGGCGCCGCCCGCGAAGGCGAGGCCGAAGGCCAGGAGACGCGGACTCGGCTCCTTCGAGAACAGCACGAACAGGCTGCCGAGCACGGTGGAGAGCGCCGCCGCGGCGCAGACGCCGAGCGCGATCAGGAAATTCGACTCCGCAAGCCAGGCCATGCCGCCCCCCTTCCTTCCTGCGCGGGATATAGAGAGGCCGGGCCGCAGGTTTCAACCTAACGATTTGTCAGGAAACGGGGCAACTCATGCGCACGCCTGCTTCACCCTCGGGGCAACCCGGGTGCCGAGACGTTCGATGGCGCGCAGCAGGTCCCGGTGTTCCCGGAGCCGCTGCGGATGGGAGCCGCCGGGGGCGACGTCCGCGAAGGTGTAGATGCCGATGTCCATGACGGGCCTCGCTGTGTGGAGGCCTCTATGTATCCGCTCTGATTACATTTCAAGCGGGGCGGTCATCCTGCAGCGAGACTGAGAACGACCTCGGTGCCGGGGTCCAGTTCGCGGACGTGCAGCACGGCGCCGATATCGCCGGCGCGGCGCTGCATGTTGGACATGCCGCGCCCGCTCGATCCCGCCTTGTCGATTCCGAGGCCGTCGTCGCGGATGGATGCGGTGAAGGTGCGCGAGCCCTCGTCATAGGAGGCGGTGATCCAGATGTTTCCGGCCTTCGCATGCCGCAGGGCGTTGTTGATCGCCTCCTGGAGGATGCGCAGGATGTGAAGCGTCTCCCGTGACGGGAGCTCCGGCGCCTCGTCCAGCTGAACGCGCCAGTGAAGCTTGACGTGCTCGGACGGCACCCGCCGCGAAAGGCGGTAGCGCATGTCGGCGAGCGAGTCCTTCAGGTGCGGGGCTGCCTGATTGAGAGTGTCCACCATGAGGTGGAGGTCGGACTGAATGTCCGAGAGCCCCTGCGTGAATTCAGCGGGGCTCAGCCGGCCGTATTCCGCGAGAATGCGAAGCGAGGACAGCTGGGACCCGAAGCCGTCATGCATGTCACGCAACAGGTTGTCCCTGTCGGACTGGCGGTCCCTGTTGAGTTGCTCCCTCTCCTGCCAGAGCTTGTCGAGGGAGGCGTTCAGTTCCGTTATCTTGAGCTTCTTGTTCTTCTCGTCGGAGAAGCGGACGGCGAAGTAGACGAATTGCTGGCCGAAGAGCGCGGCGTGCGAGATGAACAGGCTGACGACATTGAGCATCTTGGGATCGGAAGCGCTCAAGATCTGGAAATTCGAGGCAAGGAAGATCCGGAGCGCCCAGGCCGTCAGCCCGAGGGACAGCATCACCGTGTAGAAAGTCCAGGCGGTGTTCTTCATCCGCGGCCGCAGCTTGATCGAGTCGATCAGCAGCCAGACATAAAGCATCGTCCAGTTGACGGCGGCGAACCAGCCGATGTCCGGCTTGTATGGAGTAGCCAGCAGGAGCCACACCGCGGCGCCATGATAGAGGCAGAACAGGAGAGGATAAGGAGAACTGCGGAACCCATCCTTGGCGAACATCCAGAAGCTGTTCCTGAACATCACCATGGCATAGATCATGATGAAGTTGTTGACCGCGAAACCGACGAATGAAGGCAGAAACTGCCGTATGGTCAGGATGATCATGCCTGTGCCCATGAGCACGCACCCAAGCGTCCAGGCTCTCGAAGACGGATCATTGTCCCTCCGAAAAACCAGATAGACGAGGAAACCCATCATGAAATTTATGATTGCGGTCGCCCACATCAGCGCTTCGATGTAGTGTATCACGGCAACTGACTCATAAGTTTCTTTACCATGTTAGCACTCGGACATGATCCGTGTCCGGTGAATTATTTGAGCGCTGTGCAGTGCCGTCGTGATACCCGCCGACTGCTTATGATCAGTAAAAGCCGCAAATCGACACATGCACGCTTGGCCATGCGGCAAGCGGGACGGCGATGTCAGGGGTGCAGTGCGTCCAGGAACTTTTCCGCATGCCGGACGATGTCCGCCTTCCGCTCCGCATCCATCTTGGCAAGCGTCCGGTATGGCATGGCCATGCGCGGATTGCCCTTGAGCTTAGCTTCGTTGCGGATGAGGAAGTCCCAGTAAAGATAGTTGAAGGGGCAGGCCTTCGGCCCCAGCTTCACGTCCGGCTTGAAGCGGCAGCCCGCGCAGTAGTCGGACATGCGGTCGATATAGGCCCCCGACGCGGCATAGGGCTTGGACGCCATCACGCCGCCGTCGGCGAAGAGCGCCATGCCATGCGTGTTGGGCAGTTCCACCCATTCGAAGGCATCGGCATAGACGAGGAGATACCAGCGCTCGACCTCCGCCGGATCGAGCCCGGCGAGCAGCGCGAAATTGCCGGTGACCATCAGGCGCTGGATGTGGTGGGCATAGGCCTGGCGCTTCGTGTCGCCGATGGCTTGGCTCAAGCAGTTCATCTCCGTCCTGCCGGTCCAGTAGAAAGACGGCAGCGGGCGGCGGGCCTCGAGAAAGTTGGTTGCCGCATAGTCCGGCATCTTCAGCCAGTAGAGGCCGCGCACATATTCGCGCCAGCCGAGGATCTGGCGGATGAAGCCTTCGACGGCGTTGAGCGGCGCATCCCCCCTCCTCCACGCCTCTTCCGCGCCTTCGCAGATTTCGCGCGGCGTGAGCAGGCCGATGTTGAGATAGGGCGAGATGATGGAATGGTAGAGGAAGCCGTCGCCCTGCTTCATCGCGTCCTGATAGTCGCCGAAATTCGGCAGGCAGGAGGAGATGAAATGATCGAGGGCTTCCAGCGCATCCGGCCGGGTCACCGCCCAGCCGAAGGGCTCGAGGTCGCCGAAGTGATCGGAGAAGCGTTCCGATACCATGTCCATCACCTCGCGCGTCATGGCATCGGGCGCGAAGCGATGGCGCTTCGGGGGCGTCACGTGCTTCGGCAGTGACTTTCGATTGTCATGGTCGAAGTTCCACTGCCCGCCGGCAGGCTCATCGCCGTCCATCAGCAGGCCGGAGAGGCGGCGCATGTCGCGGTAGAAGAACTCCATGCGGAGTTGCTTCCTGCCCTTCGCCCAGGCCGCGAAGGCGGCGGGGGTGGCGAAGAAACGGTCATCGCTCAGGATCTCCGCGCCCCAGCCCTTCATCATCTCCATCACGCGCCATTCGCCGGGTTCGGTGACGAGGATGCGCGATGGCGTATGCCGTGCGATGGCGCGCCGCACTTCGCCGGTGAAGGAGCCGGTGTTGGCGGGATCGTCGAGGCGCACGTAATCGACGGTGAGGCCGTCACTGCGGAGGGCTTCCTCGAAATGGCGCATGGCGGAGAGGATGAGCACCAGCTTCTGCTTGTGGTGCTTCACGTAAGTGGCTTCTTCCACCACCTCCATCATCAGCACGGTGTCGCCGGGCTGACAGTCACGCAGCGCGGAGATGCCACGGGTGAGTTGATCGCCCAGCACGATGCGGAGCGTGGTCATTTGCTCTTCTGCTTGAGCGCGGCGCGGCAGCGGTCCGAGCAAGTCTTCACGCTTTCCCAGTCACGCTCCCACTTCTTGCGCCAGGCGAATGGCTTGCCGCAGCATGCGCAGAGCTTTGACGGAAGCTCGGACTTCTTGCGCATGCGCGGCACGTGATCAGCCCTTGGTGCGGAGCATGGAGCGGCCGCCGTCGACGCCGATCACCTGGCCCGTGATCCAGCCCGCGTCGGGCGAGAGCAGGAAGGCCGCGGCGGCGGCCACGTCATCCGCCTCGCCCAGGCGCTGCAGGGCGTGGAGACCGGCGATGGCGTTTGCCATCTGCTCGCTGGATGTGAGCGCCGCAGCGAGCGGCGTCTTCGTCAGCGAGGGGGCGACGCAGTTGACGCGAATCTTCGGCGCGAGTTCCGCCGCGAGCGACAGCATCAGGCCCTCGACCGCGCCCTTGGCGAGGCCGATCGAGACGTGGTTGGCAAAGCCCTGCTGCACAGCAACCGTCGAGAAGAGAACGATGCTCGCCGGAATGGTGCTGGCCTTCAGCGCCGGAAGAGCGGCCTGCACGGCGCGCAGCGCACCCAGCGCATTGAGGCGGAAGTCCTTCTCCGCATCCTCATCCGTGACGCGGGCGGCGGGCTTGAGGGTGATGGAGCCCACGCAATAGGCAAGGCCCGCCGCTTCCGCGCCCGCGGCCTTGACGGCGGCTTCGAGAGACGCACGGTCCATGACGTCCGCCACGGCGGAGGTGCCGCCGATTTCCGAGGTGAGCTGGTCAAGTTTCCCCGCGTCGCGGCCGATGGCGTGGACCTTGTGGCCAGCGCTTGTGATCCTGCGGGAGAGCGCGGAACCAATGCCGCCGGTGGCGCCGATGACGATGTATCTGTGTGACATGCGCGTTGTACGGTGCGCGGGCGGAGATGGTTCAGGGGTGCAAGCTCCCTGTGTCCGTCATTCCGGCGCAGGCCGGAATCCAGCTTATTCCGCGCAAAGCTGGACCCCGGCCTTCGCCGGGGTGACGGACCGTGGAGGCGTCTCAGTCCCGCTTCAGGTCCGGCGGCGTGGCCTCGTCCTTCAGCGCGGCGAGGACCGCGTCGAGGCTCATGGGCGTCTGGTTCTGCGAGCCGAGGCGGCGGACGTTCACCGCACGCTCTTCCATCTCGCGCTTGCCGACGACGAGGATGACGGGAACCTTCTGCACCGAGTGTTCGCGGACCTTGTAGTTGATCTTCTCGTTGCGGAGATCGGCGTCCGCGCGGAGGCCCGCCTTGCGCAGCATGTCGCGGACTTCCAGCGCGTAGGCGTCGCTGTCCGAGGTGATGGTCGCCACCACCACCTGGGTGGGGGCGAGCCACAGCGGGAAGTGTCCTGCGAAATGCTCGATGAGGATGCCGAGGAAGCGCTCCATCGAGCCGCAGATGGCGCGGTGGATCATCACCGGCACTTTCTTCTCGCCGTCGGCACCAATGTAGAAGGCGCCGAAGCGTTCGGGCAGGTTGAAGTCAACTTGCGTGGTGCCGCACTGCCAGTCGCGGCCGATCGCGTCCCGCAGCACGTATTCGAACTTGGGGCCGTAGAAGGCGCCCTCGCCCGGGTTCACGGCGGTCTTGATCTTGCCGCCGGACTCGGCCGCGATCTGTTCCAGCACCTTGGACATGATGCTTTCGGCGCGGTCCCAGGCCTCGTCCGAGCCGACGCGCTTTTCGGGGCGCGTGGAGAGCTTCACCACGATCTGCTCGAAGCCGAAGTCCTTGTAGGTCGACAGGATCAGATCGTTGATGGCGAGGCACTCCGCCGCCATCTGGTCTTCGGTGCAGAAGATGTGCGCATCGTCCTGCGTGAAGCCGCGTACGCGCATGAGGCCGTGCAGCGCGCCCGAGGGCTCATAGCGGTGCACGTTGCCAAATTCGGCAAGGCGAAGCGGCAGTTCGCGGTAGGAACGAAGGCCGTGCTTGAAGATCTGCACGTGGCCGGGGCAGTTCATCGGCTTGATGGCGAAGACCTGGTCGTCGTCGGTCGTCTCGCCGGCGGAGGTGGCGGCGAACATCGCCTCCTTGTACCAGCCCCAGTGGCCCGAGGTTTCCCACAGCGACTTGTCGAGAAGCTGCGGTGCGTTCACCTCGTCATAGCCGAGCCTGCCCAGACGGCGGCGCATGTAGGCGATGAGCTGCTGGAACATGGTCCAGCCCTTGGCATGCCAGAAGACGACGCCGGGGCCCTCTTCCTGGAAATGGAACAGGTCCATTTCGCGGCCGAGCTTGCGGTGGTCGCGCTTCTCGGCCTCCTCCAGCGCGTGGAGATAGGCCTTGAGGTCAGCCTCGCTGGCCCAGGCGGTGCCGTAGATGCGCGTCAGCATCGGGTTCTTGGAGTCGCCGCGCCAGTAAGCACCGGCGACCTTCATCAGCTTGAAGGCGTTGCCGATCTTACCCGTGGAGGTCATGTGGGGGCCGCGGCACAAATCGGTCCAGCCGCCCTGGTCGTAGAACTTGATGTCCTGGCCTTGGGGAATCGCGTCGACCAGCTCCACCTTGAAGAGCTCGCCCTTCTGGCGGAAGAAGTCCTTCGCCTCCTCGCGCGTCTTCGTGGTCTTGGTGAAGGGCTTGTCGCGCTGGATGATTTCCCGCATCTTTTTCTCGATGGCGGCGAAATCCTCGGTCGTGAAGGGCTCGTTGCGGAAGAAGTCGTAGTAGAAGCCGTTCTCGATGACGGGGCCGATCGTCACCTGCGTGCCGGGGAACAGTTCCTGCACGGCCTCGGCCAGCACATGGGCGCAGTCGTGGCGGATGAGTTCGAGCGCTTCCGGATCATCGCGGGTGACGATGCGCAGCGTCGAATCGGCGGCGATGGGATCGGCCAGGTCGACCAGCGTGCCGTTGACGACAGCTGCGACGGCCTTCTTCTCCAGCGATTTCGAAATGGATGCCGCCACATCGCGGGCGGAAACCCCGGGGTTCACCTGGCGCTGGGCGCCATCGGGGAAGGTCAAGGTGATCATCTTATCCTCCTGCTCACTCCCGCGCACGAAGCGGGTAAGCGTCACAATCTCAATTGGCCGTCATCCCGGCGAAGGCCGGGATCCAGCTTTCTTTTCAGGTTGTTGCCGCCGAAAGCGGGACCCCGGCCTGCGCCGGGGTGACGCCACTTGAAAAGATGAGCGCGGTTTAGGACCTGGGTTCGCCAGGGTCAAGGCCGGGCTCCTTCATCCGCCACACCGGGCCCTCATAGACCTCCGGCACGGGATCGAAGCCGGACTGCCCCCAGGGGTGGCAGCGGCAGATGCGGGCGAAGCCCAGCGCCACGCCGCGCGCTGCCCCATGCTTGCGGATCGCGTCGCTCGTGTAGTCGGAACAGGTCGGTAAATAGCGGCAGCGGCGGCCGATGAAGGCCGATAATGTCAGCTGGTAGAGCCGGATGAGAGCCAGAAGAACGGTTTTCATGTTTCCGGTCACCGAATATAGGGGCGGGCATGTCAGACGCAAAACCCAATATCCTCTTCATCATGGCCGACCAGCTGGCGGCCCAGTTCCTCCCCTTCCACGGGCACGGGCTCGTCAAGACGCCGAACCTGTCGCGGCTGGCGGCGGAAGGCGTCGTCTTCGAGAATGCCTATTCGACGAGCCCGCTCTGCGCGCCCGCCCGCGCGACCGTGATGAACGGCCTGCTGCCGTCCCGCACCGGCGTCTATGACAATGCCGCGGAGTTCCCCTCCTCCATCCCCACCTGGGCGCATTACCTGCGGCTGGCGGGCTACAAGACCTGCCTTTCGGGCAAGATGCATTTCGTGGGCCCCGACCAGCTGCACGGCCTCGAGGAGCGCCTCACCACCGACATCTACCCCGCCGATTTCGGCTGGACGCCGGACTGGCGGCTGCGCCAGGAGCGCATCGACTGGTGGTACCACAACATGACGAGCGTGCTGCAGCCGGGCATCGC